>Ga0209014_10001539_pt1 | contig 13594 bp, 10 predicted proteins | sample BarGraNGADG00212_FD_184491 | JGI IMG/M metagenome (GOLD analysis project Ga0209014, IMG submission 184491) | Arctic peat soil microbial communities from Barrow, Alaska - Barrow Graham LP Ref core NGADG0002-212 (SPAdes) (version 2) | ecosystem: Environmental > Terrestrial > Soil > Wetlands >...
CCGCGCGCTCGCCGATGCCGCCGAGCGCCATACGGCGCCCGTGGCGTGGTGCACGAGCGTCGGACCGGCGGAGTTGCTGCGTGCCCTCGGCTTCGCCGTGCACTTTCCCGAGAACCACGCGGCGATGATCGGTGCCGGGCGCACTTCCAACCGCTACCTGCCGGTGGCGCACGCGCAGGGCTATTCCCAGGACATCTGCTCGTACCTGACCAGCGACATCGGTTCCTACATCTCGGGCGAGTCGCCGCTCTCGGCTTTCGGTTTCCACGGACTGCCGCAGGCCGACGTGCTGGTGTTCAACACGAACCAGTGCCGCGACGTGCGCGACTGGTTCGAGTGGTATGGGCGCCGGTGGAACGTGCCGGTCATCGGCATCAACTCGCCGCGTGCGGTGGACGACGTGACCGACGCTGAGGTGGACGACGTGACCCGGCAGATGGAGGCGCTCATTCCCGTGCTCGAAGGGGTGGCGGGCATGCAGCTGGACTATGCGCGGCTCTCGACCGCGGTTGCCGAGGCGCGCGACGCATCGACGCTCTGGGAGCGCTGCCTCATGACGGCGACGCAGCGCCCGTCGCCGTTCACGTTCTTCGACGGCACTATCCACATGGGACCGGCGGTCGTCCTGCGCGGCGCCCCCGAGGCGGCGGCGTACTACCGCATCCTGCTGGCCGAGCTCGAGGAGCGCACGCGCGCCGGCGTGGCGGCCGTTCCTGGCGAGACGTTGCGCCTTTACTGGGACGGGATGCCCATCTGGGGACGCCTGCGGGCGCTCTCGACGACGTTCGCCGAGTTCAACACGGCCGTGGTCGCCTCGACGTACTGCAACAGCTGGATCTTCTCGACGCTCGATCCCGCCGATCCCCTGCGCTCGATGGCGCGTGCCTCGGTGGAGTTGTTCATCGCGCGGTCGGACGGGCCCAAGGAGAAATACATCGAGCGCATGGTGCAGCTGTACGACGTCGACGGCATCGTCTTTCACGACTGTCGTACCTGCCCCAACAACACGAACACCAGGTATGGGATGCCGCGCCGCCTCTCGGAGCGGCTTGGCATTCCCTCGCTGGTGCTCGATGGCGACGTCAACGACCTGCGCTGTTTTTCCGACGAGCAGGCGCGCACGAACATCGAGGGATTCGTGGAGCAGCTGACCGACACGCGCGCGGCGGCCGACCGGAAGGCATTCCGATGACGTGCTATGCGGGCATCGACAGCGGGTCGTGGAACACGAAGGCCGTGGTCATCGACGCCGCCGGGCGTGTGCTCGGGACGAGCGTGGTGCGTTCCGGCGCCGACCTGACGGCGGCGGCCGAACGATCCTACGCCGAGGCGCTGGCGCGCGCCGAGTGTGCGGCGAGCGACATCACGGCGACCTGGTCGACGGGCTTCGGGCGAAGCGCCGTGCCGTTTGCCGACGGCTCGCGCACCGAGCTGGACTGCCACGGGCGCGGCGCGGTGTTCTACGTGCAGGGACCGCTGGTCGTGATCGACATCGGAGGCCAGGACGCCAAGGTCATCCGGCTCGACGGGCAGGGGCTGCGGCTGTCGCACCGGATGAACCGGAAGTGCGCGGCGGGCACGGGGAGCTTTCTCGACGAGATCGCGCTGCGCCTGGGCATCGAGACGGCGGCGCTCGACGTACTGGCCTCGAATGCGACCGAGGAACTGGAGCTCTCCAGTTTCTGTACGGTGTTCGCCGGCACCGAACTGCTGATGCTCATCAGGGCGGGCCGGCGGCCGGCCGACCTGGCAATGGCGGCGTATCGCTCGCTGATGAAGCGAGTGCTCGCCATGGATGTCTTCGAGGGGCGCGTCGTGGCCACCGGTGGCGTGGTGGCGCACCATCCGACAATGGTGGCGCTGCTCTCCGACGCCCTGCACACGCCGGTCATCGTGCCTCCGCATCCGCAGGAGATGGGTGCGTTCGGCGCGGCGCTGGCCGCGCGGGACGGTGCGGCTTCGGTGGGACCGGGTGGCGCCGCGAATGCATCGAGGAACCTGCCGCTTGCCGCGGGAACTGATGATGATCCGTGACGCGGCGATGGCCGGACAGCGGGCGATGAGCCATGCGCTCGCTGCCGTGCGCGACGGCGACACCATCCGTTCGCAGCTCTCGCCGCTGGGCGAGCGCGAGAGCGTCGGCGGGCTGCTGGCGCGGAATGTCGCCCGGTTCCCCGACCACGCCGTGTACAGCGAGCGGGTGGACGGCGCCTTTCTCCCCGTGTCGTGGTCGGAACTTGCCCGCGACGTCGCGTCGTTCGGGGCCTTCCTCACTGCCCAAGGCGTGGGGCCGGGCACGCGGGTGGCCGTCGTGTCGGCCAATCGCGGTGAGATGCTGGTGGCCGAGTTCGCCACGATGAGCCTCGGCGCAACGTACGCGCCGATCTTTGCCGGCTACCCCGCCGACCAGGTGCAGGGCCTCCTGCTGCACACCAATCCGACGGTCGTGATCGTTGCCGGACGTCTCCAGCTGGCCGGCGTCCATCTTGGACCGGCAACGCGCGCGCTGGTCACCTTCGATGCGGTGGACGAAGGCGCCGTCCAACCGTTGCTGGAGGGCACCCACGTCGGCCACGCGACGTACAGGGACGTGCTGGCGCGGTTCGCCGTCAGCGACGCCCAGGTCACCGCGTTCCTGGACGCGGCGGCCGGCATCGACCCCGGCGAGCCCTGCCTGCTGAACTTCACCTCCGGCACCAGCGGGGCGCTGAAGGGGGTGGAGCTCACGCACGACAACATACTCTCCCAGCAGCGCGCACTCTCCGCCATCTGGTCGGTGACGAAGGAGGACAGGTTCCTGTCGTACCTTCCCTGGCACCACAGCTTCGGCGGAATCTTCGAGAAGTACACCGCGCTGTACAACGGCGCGACGATCCACATAGACAACTCGCGGGGAAAGGACTTTGGCGTGCTGCGGCGCAACTGGGCCGAGGTGTTGCCAACGATCTACTTCAGCGTGCCGCACGTCTACCAGCAGCTCGTCGTCCACGTCCAGGCGCGGCCGGATGAAGAGGGGACCATCTTTCACCCCGGGCTGCGCTTCGTCTTCACGGCAGCCGCGGCACTTCCGGCGAACGTGTCGGCCTTCTTCGCCGCCAAGCAGGTGCCGGTGCTCGAGGGATGGGGCCTCACCGAGACGGCGCCCTGTTGCGCGCTGACGGACCTGAACGAGCCGCGTACCGTGCCGGGCATGGTGGGCTATCCCATTCCCGGCGTGATCATCCGCATCGCGCCGGACGGCGAGATCCTCGTGCGCGGTCCCAACGTGATGCGCGGCTATTACGGCAATGCCGCAGCCACGGCGCAGGCGCTGCCCGGCGACGGCTGGTTCCACACGGGCGACCTGGGCGAGTTCACCGGTGCCGGCCTCAAGCTGGTGGCGCGCAAGGACCGCGTGTTCAAGATGCTCAACGCCGAAAAGGTCATTCCCACCGAGATCGAGAACCGGCTGGCCGGAATGAACCACTTCATCCGGCACGTCATCGTCACCGGCGAGGGGCGCGGCTTCCTCGCCGCGCTCATCTTCCCCGACTACCTGCGCATCGCCGAGCAGTTCGGCGACGACCGGGCCATGGCCGATCGCGTGGTGACGGAGTCGCTGGCCGACACGCTTCTCGAGTTCAATCGAGAGCATACGGTGAAGTACGAACGGATCCAGGCAGTCGCCGTGATCAGCCGGGAACTGTCGCTCGAAAGCGAGGAACTGACGCCTTCCATGAAGGTGCGGGTGCGCAACGTGCTCGAAAACTCCGGTGACTACCTCGAGGCCGTGTACACGCCCGGCGAGGTCTGCGACTGCAAGTTCCTGCGCCAGGTGATGCGGCTCTATCCGGATGAGCGGCAGTGCTTCGCCGGCCTCGATCGCACGCTCGACCAGTGCCACACCTGCGGGAATTTCGTCTTCGGCGACGTCCGCCAGCCCTGACGACACACCTACCGGAGCACCGACGATGACAACGCGAACTGACGGACAGTGGGATGCGTGGATGATGGTGGCTCCGGGGGCGCCGCTCGAACACCGGTTGCTCGCGCCAGTCGCGCCGGGCGCGGGTGAGGCGACGGTGGAGGTGTCGGGCTGTGGCGTCTGCCACACGGACCTGTCGTTCCTCCACCAGGGCGTCAAGACGCGCGGCGCGCTTCCCCTGGTCCTCGGGCACGAGATCAGTGGCATCGTGCGCGCGGTTGGCCCGGGCGTCGATGCCACGCTGGTGGGACGCGCGGTCGTCGTGCCGGCGGTGCTGCCGTGCGGCGAGTGCGACCTTTGCCGCGCCGGCCGCCGCACCATCTGCCGACGCCAGGTGATGCCCGGGAACGACCGCAACGGCGGCTTCGCGTCGCATGTGGTGGTGCCGGCTCGCTTTCTCTGCCCGGTGCCCGATGCCGCGCTGGCGTCGCACGAGCTGTGGGAGTTGAGTGTCGTTTCCGATGCGGTGGCCACACCGTTCGAGGCCGTCAAGCGGTCGGGCCTCGTTGCCGGCGAGCTCGCGCTGTTCGTCGGCGTTGGCGGCATCGGCGTGTACGGCGTGCAGATCGCGGCGGCCACGGGCGCCAAGGTCATTGCGCTGGACGTGGACGACCGGAAGCTCGATCAGGCGCGCACCGCCGGGGCGCATGCGGTGCTGAACGTGCGGGACGTCCCCACCAAGGACATCCGCAAGCTGGTGCGCGGCCTGGCCGAGGGCCTGGGCGCACCGGCGCACCTGTGGAAGATCTTCGAGATGTCCGGCACGCGCGCCGGGCAGGAGACGGCGTACTCGCTGCTCGGCTTCGGCGGCTCGCTGGCGGTCGTTGGCTACACGATGGAACGTCTCGAGGTGAGCCTGTCGAACCTGATGGCCTACGATGCCACCGTGCGCGGCAACTGGGGCGCCGATCCGCTCATCTACCCGGAACTCCTGCAGTGGATCGGCGACGGGCGCATTGCCGTGAAGCCGTACATCGAGCGCGCGCCGCTGGAACGGATCAATGAAGTCTTCGGGGAAGCGCACCATGGCAAGCTGCTCAAGCGCATGGTGCTGGTGCCGTCCTGACGGCGAGTCCGGTCTCCGTGAGAGAGCGGTATCAGTCGCCGAGTGCCTGCGCTTCCTGTTCAAGCTTGCCGGCGAGCGCGTGGAACTGTTCGAGCGCGCCCGCTCCGGCGTCTTCCCGCTCGATGCGTTCGAATCCGCGCATCACGTCGTCATGCCGTTGCGCGGAGAGGATCTCGTCGGCCAGCGGAAAGAGCATCTCGTCTTCCTTGCCGATGTGGTCGCGCAGCAGCGCCACGTAGCCTCGGGCGTTCGAGACGACCTGGCGGCTTGCCCCGGTGTCGCCGCCTTCGAGCCGGCGCGCGGCATCGCGCATGGCCCGCGTGAAGGCGCGGCCCTGTTCGTGCTCGTCGAGCATCATGTCGATGGCGCCGCCCTCGCGGGGGGCGCCGCTGTCGATCATGGCGCCGAAGAGGACCCCTTCTTCCTTGCGGTGATGACACCCGTCGGCGAAGCCGGCGATGAAATCGGCAGCCTCGAGAAAGAACCCCGGGCGCACCGGATGCCCACGGTCGAGATGGTTGGCCGCGGTCTCCAGCGCATTGAGCACGCGCTCGATCACCCGGTGTTCCTGCATCAGCACTTCCGTAGCCTTCATCGTCGTCCTCCGGACAGGAAAGCTAACCGTGGCCCACAGCGTGGCCCACGGCGCATTGCTCACGGCGGCGGGAGGTCGCATACTCCCCAGGTCGCCTGGGAGACCGTATTCCGGTGCCGGGTCCACGAAGCCGTGCGCGTCAACTGGAAATTGCGGCGGTCAGTAGGGTATGCTTGATGGACAGGAATCGTCAAGAAAGGTGCTGGTACGGTCGGCGGATGCGTGCGGTCCGCCTTGTATTTTTTCTCCTTCCGGGCACAGGGCTTTGGCCAAGAAACCGAACTACGACTTCGAGAAGCGAAAGAAGGAACAGGAGCGGGCAAAGAAGAAGGAAGCCAAGCGTGCGGATCGCCTGGCGCGCCGTCAGGCTGGTGGGGCGTCGGAGGGGGATCCCGATCTCGAGGGCATCGTGATGGGACCGCAGAACGGTGAGCCGACGGACGAAGAACCGGTCCTCTAGTCTGTCCCGTACGATCGAGTGCACGTCGGTGCAGGGCGATGTTCGCCGCATCGCCGCGGCGCATGAGGAGGCGGCGTGCTAGACCTGGCCACGATGTTCGCGTCGGCGGAACGGGCCTCGCCGGCGGAAGTAGAGCGACAGCATGAGAAGCTGGCGGCGCTGCCGTACGTGCGCACGTTTCTTGACGCGGCCCCGACCATGTCGGTGGTCCTCAACGCACACCGGCAGATCGTGTTTGCCAACCGGGCGTTCGCCGCCTTTCTCGGCCGGAACAGTGTCGAGGAACTGCTGGGCATCGGCCCAAACACGCCAGGGAGCCGCGAGCCAGGGGTGCTTGGTCGCCGTCCCGGCGAAGCGGTGGGTTGCATCCGTGCAGGACTGACTGAGGGGGGGTGCGGCACCACGGTCTTCTGCCGTAACTGTGGCGCGATGAACGCGATCCTCAACAGCCAGCGAACGCACGCGCTGGATGTCCAGGAGTGCCGCATGATCACCGGCGAGGAAGGGGTGAATGAGACCGCCCTGGACCTGCGGATCTGGTCGCACCCCATCGATGTGCAGGGCGAGCCGTACACCGTGTTTTCGGTGGTCGACGCCAGCAACGAAAAGCGGCGCGAGGCGCTGGAGCGGATCTTCTTTCACGACGTGCTCAATACGGCGGGCGTCGTGAAGGGGCTGGCCGACCTGCTGGTGCAGGGGAGAATCCCGGCGACGGGGATCAAGGAAGCGGCCGAGATGCTCGCCGAGTCGGCAGGCCAGCTGGTTGAGGAGATCAGCGTACAGCGCATGCTGTCGGCGGCCGAAACTGACGAGTTGAGTGTATCCGCGCAGTTGGAACACTCCCGGGAGCTGCTCACGGGTGTGCTGCACCAGTTTCACGGGAACGGCCTGGCACGGGACAAGGCGCTCGTCATCGACGCGTCCGCGCAGCAACTTGAAATCGTCACCGATGCGGTGTTGTTGCGCCGGGTGCTGGTCAACTTGGTCAAGAACGCCCTGGAAGCCGTCGGCGCCGGCAGCACGGTGACGCTTGGCGCGCACGCGGAAGGCGAGATGGTGTGCTTCACGGTGCACAACGCGGCGGTGATGCCCCAGGCTGTCCAGCTGCAGGTGTTCTCGCGCTCGTTCTCCACCAAGGGCAGCGGCCGCGGACTGGGCACCTACAGCATCAAGCTGATCAGCGAGCGATACCTGCGTGGGCGCGTGTCATTCGTCTCGAACGAGCAAGAGGGGACGCGCTTCACCGTACGCTACCCGAAGGCGATCTAGGCGCTACACCGGCACCGTCGCGCCGGCCGCGATCGACTCCTCCAGGAGCTGCCGCCGCAGCAACTCCCAGTATCGTCCGCGGCGCGCCACGAGTTCGTCGTGCGTCCCCCGTTCCACCACGACGCCGTCGTCGAGCACGATGATCGCCGTGGCCTCGCGCAGCGCCGTCACGCGGTGCGACGCAATGAGTGCCGTGCGCTCGCTCAGCGCGGCGCGCAGCCCGTGCAGGATGGCCGCCTCGGTGTGGGTGTCGACGGCCGACAGCGCGTCGTCGAGCACTACCACCGCCGGAAGGCGCGAGAGCGCCCGGGCAATCGTCGCGCGCTGCTTCTGTCCCCCCGACAGGTTGATGCCGCGCTCTCCCAGCATCGTCTGCGCCCCGGCGGGGAAGCGTTCGAGGCTCTCGGTGAGCTGCGCCACCTCGGTGGCCCAGTGTGCCGTGTCGGGAGTGCCGCCGCCGTAGGCGATGTTCTCCCCGATGGTATCGCTGAACAGCAGCGCATCCTGCGGCACGAAGCCGATCTCGGCGCGCAGCGTGTCCAGCGAGAGTTCCCGGATATCGACGCCGTCCAGGAGGATGTGCCCCGACTGCGGGTCGAAGAATCGCGGCAGCAGTTCGAGCAGCGCGCTCTTGCCGGCCCCGGTGGCTCCGACCACGCCCAGCGTTCCACCCGCGGGAATGACAAATGAGACGTCACGCAGCACCTGACGCGGCGCCGCGCCGTCGCGCGAGGGATAGGCAAAGGAGACGCCGACAAACTCGACGCGGCGCCCGCCCGCGTGGGCCGGCAGCGCGCGGGGCGTGGCGGGGCTCAGCACCGCAGGTGGGGCGTCGAGGATGTCGAGAAGCCGCGCCATCGACGCCGATCCCCGCTGGAATAGGTTGGTCACCCAGCCGAGCGCGATCAGCGGCCACGTGAGCATCGTCAGGTAGATGCCGAAGGCCACCAGCGCGCCCACGCTGAGCGTACCACGCAGCACCAGCGTGCCGCCGAAGCCCAGCACCGCCACCGAACCGAGTCCGGCCAGCAGGGCGAACGACGGGTTCATCACCGCGGCCAGCTGCGCGAGCGAGAGGTTGCGGCGGAGGTACTCTTCGCTCATCGCCGAAAACCGCGCCGACTCCGCACGCTCCTGCCGGTAAGCGCGCACGATGCGCACGCCGCTGAGGTTTTCCTGTACCCGCGTGGTGAGGTCGCTGAAGTGCGCCTGAACCGCCTCGAACCGGTCGTGGACGGCGCGTCCGAGGCGGAGCATCACCACCGGAAGCAGGATGAGCGGCGCCAGCGCGATGAGGGTGAGCGGTGGCGACAGGCGGATCATGAAGGCGAGTGCGAACAAACCCCCGGCTATGGTGTTTACCAGATACATGATGGCCGGACCCGCGGCCATGCGCACGGCGCCGAGGTCATTGGTGAGGCGGGCCATGATGTCGCCGGTGCGGGTGCGCGAAAACCAGCCGGCGTCAAGCGTCATCAGGTGTTCAAAGAGGGCGTCGCGGAGGTCGGTCTCTATCAGCCGGCTGACGCCGTTGAGCCGCTCTCGCATTTGCCAGCGGAAGAAACCGGTGACGAGTGCCACGGTGATCATGAGCGTGGCGGTGCGCCAGAGCGCCGAAACGGGGCTGCCCGCGCGCAGGTCGTCAATGGCGCGGCGGAGGAAGAGCGGTTGCAGGCTGTAGAAGGCAGACGAGGTAATGACGCAGACGATTCCCCACACCAGCGAGCCGCGGTACGGACGGAAGAACGGCAGGATGCGCCGCAACGGGCTGCTCACGCTGGCCCCCGGCGTTGTGCGCCCGGGGCAAACAGGTCAGCTTTGAATGAGCGGCTTCCCATTGGTAGGACCGAGGAGATCATCATGACGAAGTTTATTCGCGTTGCGCTGGCGCCGCTGGCTCCCCTGGCGCCGCTGGCTTTCCTGGGGCTCGTAGCCGTCTTCGCTGCCTGTGGCAACAAGGATCAGGCCACGCCCGACAGCCACCAGGTGGAACTGACGCCTGCACCGTCGGCCCAGCCGCAGCTTGCCGACACGGCGGTGTCGCTGGCACCTGCGCCCGCAGCAGAACGCCCTGCCGCCACGGCGCCGGCTCTCAAGCCCGCGCGCAAGCCGGCGCCGAGGCCCGCGCCCACGCCGGTCGCCGCCGAGCCGCCGGTTTTCGCACCGGTACCCGGCGTGCCAGCGCCGTCGGCACCCACCACGGGCGTGATTGCCGGCGGGCTGTCGCTCGCAACCACACTGGGAACGCGGGTCTGCACGAACACGCACAAGGTGGGCGATCAAGTGACGGCGACGCTGGCCAGCGGGGTTTCCGGTACCAACGGCGCGTTGATACCCGCCGGCGCCACCGTGACGCTGCGCGTCAGCGAGTCACAGCGCGGCGAGAATGGCAAGGAAGGCATTCGTCTCGCCTTCGAACCGGTGTCGGTGACATTTGCGGGTGTCACGTACACCATTGATGGAAGCGCGGTGATGACGCAGATGCAGACCGTGCGAGCCCAGACCACGGGCGACCAGGCCAAGAAGGTGGTCGGCGGGGCGGTGATTGGAGCCATTGCCGGGCAGATCCTGGGCAAGCGGGCGAAGACGGCGGCCATCGGCGCTGCCGTTGGCGCGGCCGCCGGCGGCGTCGTTGCTGCAGGCACCGCCGACTGGAATGGCTGCCTGGCCGAGGGCGCCAATCTCACGGTGACGCTCACGTCGCCGGTGACGGTGAAAGTCGGAGCGTACTGAGCTGGCTTCCGTGAGTGACTCAGTAACCAACCGCCTTCCCCGCGCCGCGCGGTTCGCGCACGCCAATCCACCCGCCGTTCACCCGCATGATGCCGTTGGCATTGGCCAGTCCGTTCGTGCGGAGCAGGGCGTGTCCCATGGCGCGCAACGAGTCGGCCACCGCCACCGAGAAGGCCCCATCCTCGTATCGCAGCGAATCGGGCAGCGACTGATGGTGCAGGCGCGGTGCGCGCATGGCATCGGCCAGCGACATGCTATGCTCGATCACGTTCAGGATCACTTCCGTCGTGGCCGTGATGATGCGTGGTCCCCCCGCCGCGCCGACCACCAGCAGCACCTTGCCGTCCCTGTCGAGCACGATCGTCGGTGCCATGGCGCTCAGCATTCGCTTGCCCGGCACGATCGCGTTGGCCTCACCCTGCACCAGCCCGAACATGTTCGGCGTTCCGGGTTGCGCGGCGAAGTCGTCCATCTCGTTGTTCATGAAGAAGCCGCCCTTCGGAATCCAGACACCCGAGCCGTAGCCGCCGTTCAGCGTCGTCGTCGTCGACACCACGTTGCCGTTGTTGTCGGCCACCGAGTAGTGCGTGGTGTGGTCGGGTTCCGCCCCGGTCTTGAAGGCCGGGGTCACGGTGGCGTGCATCCGGTCGATGCCTGAAGCCAGCTGCCTGGCGTACGCCTTGCTGGTGAGCTGCTCCATGGGGACCTTCACGAACGCCGGATCGCCGAGCTTCTCGTTGCGGTCGATGAACGCGCGGCGGAATGCCTCAGTGAGCAGGTGCGCATACGCCGCCGTTCCGTACTTCGGCAGCGGGCCGAACGTCTCGAGGATGTTCAGCGTCTCGGTCATCGTGATGCCGCCCGAGGAGGCCGGCGGCATGGTGAGCAGCGTGTAGCCGCGGTACGTGCTGCGGATCGGCGTGCGCCATTCGGGCTTGTACCGCTTGAGGTCCTCGAGCGTGATGATGCCGCCTCCGCGCTTCTCCTCGGCCACCAGCGCGTCGGCCACTTCGCCCGCGTAGAAACCGGATGGGCCCCTGACGGCGATCAACTCGAGCGTGTGTGCGAGATCGGACTGCACGAATCGCGAACCAGCCTTGGGCGCCTCGCCACCGGGGAAGAACAGGTCCTTGCCGGCGAATCGCCCCACGTTGCTGCGGTCGCTGCGCATCCCGCGAAACAGCCCGCTGTCGACGACAAAGCCTTCCTTCGCCAGCCGGATGGCCGGCGCCATGACCTTGGCCAGTGGCATCGTGCCGTACTTCGCGAGCGCCTCGGCCATGCCCGCCACCGACCCGGGAACGCCCGACGCCAGGTGACCGAGCACGCTCTTGTTGGTCAGCTTGCCCGTGACCGGGTCGACGTACATGTCGCGCGTCGCCGCCAGCGGGGCCACTTCGCGGTAGTCGATGGCGGCCGTACGCCCGTCGGCCATGTGGATGTTCATGAACCCGCCGCCGCCGATGTTGCCGGCGAACGGATAGGTGACGGCGAGCGCGAAGCCCGTGGCCACCGCGGCGTCCACCGCGTTGCCACCCTGCCGGAGGATCTCGTTGCCGGCCTCGCTGGCGAGCCCGCTGTTGCTCACCACCATGCCGTGTGCGCCAAAGACGGGCTCGGCGGCCACCAGCGTGGCCTCGCCGCCAAGGTAGGTGCCGATGTCCACGGTGTGCGCGCCGCCGTGGCGGCACGACGACGCGAGCGCGACAACCGGAACGAGCAGGAATGCGAGGCGAAGACGACGCGACATCAGAAACTCCGGTGGAGTGGTTACTTGCCAAGTCGGACGCGAGCGCCGAAGCGCAGCGTGGTGAGTCCAACGTTGCTGCTGCCTGACGAGTGTGCCAGGCTGCTCGACTGCCGCTCGTGCCTCACCTGCGATACATCGTACAGTGCCGTGAGGTCGAGATGGCTGCCCAGTGGAACGCCGAGGCCGAATGACACGGAATAGGTGAAATCGTCGTTCGCGGCGATTGCGCCAATGGTGTCGCCGTCCCTGCCGGTCAGCCCGCTCCATCGCGTCACGCCGGCGCCGAGTTCCGTGACACTCCGCAGCACTCCGCCGAACAGCGGGGCCTCCATGCGATACGTACCCATCACCTGGGTCGCCTTCACGGTGCCGTTGCAACTGCCGCAGGCGGGGCCGACCAGGCGCAGGGGGACACTGACCATCGAGGCGGCGACGCCGATGGTCCGTTCTTCGCGCCCCCATTCGATGGCCACGCGCCGCGGCGCGGCCTTGTCGAGGTGCCATATGGCGTCACTGGCCTTGTCGGACACCGAGACGCCGCGCGTGCTGCCGTCGCCCACCGACAACCACAACGAAGGGCCGGAGTTGCTGGTGGGAACGCCGAAGACCTGCGCGCCGGCCGGGCTGGCCAAGGCGAGGGCAAGGAGGACGGTGGACAGGGCTCGCACGCCCGATAACTTAGCACGAAGCAACGTTCCACTCACAGTTCTTTTCCTCTAATCCGTTTCATCCGTGCTCGATCCTCGAATCACTGAGCGCCGCAACCCGCGCACGGCCGCCATCGACCTCGCGTCGCCGGCCGAGATCGTGGCCCTGATCAACGCCGAGGACGCCGGTGTTCCCGCGGCTGTCGCCGCGCAGGCCGGGGCCATTGCCCAGGCGGTGGCGATGGCCGAACAGACCTTTCGCGCCGGTGGGCGCCTCTTCTACGTGGGCGCCGGTACCTCCGGTCGCCTGGGCGTGCTCGACGCGTCCGAGTGTCCCCCAACTTACGGGGTAGACCCGGAGATGGTGCAGGGAATCATTGCGGGCGGCATGGCGGCGCTTACGCGGGCACAGGAGGGCGCGGAGGACCGCCCGGATGGTGCGCGTGAGGACCTCACGACATTCGGCGTGCGCAACGGAGACTTCGTCGTCGGCATCGCCGCCAGTGGCACCACCCCGTACGTGCGCGCCGCCCTCGAGTACGCGCGCCGCGTGGGCGCGCACACGGCCATCGTGGCCTGCTCACCGCCGCCGGCCGAGGCGCTCGCCGCCGCCGACATCGCCATCGTCGTCATCGTCGGCCCCGAGGTGGTCACCGGCTCCACGCGGATGAAGGCGGGCACGGCCACCAAGCTGGTGCTCAACACCATCACCACCGGCGCGATGATCCGCCTGGGCAAGACGTACGGCAACATCATGGTCGACCTGCAGTCCACCAACGACAAGCTGAAGGACCGCAGCGAGCGGATCTTGCGCGCGGTGTGCGGCGTGACGCGCGACGAGGCCCGTGCTCTATTGGACGCCGCAGGGCAGCGAGTCAAGACGGCCATCGTGATGCAGAAGCTCACTGTGGACCGCGCCGAGGCGGAACGCCGTCTCGCCGAGCACGGCGGGGTGATTCGACGAGTCATTCCCGATGCGCCGCCCCCGGTGAACGCGTGAGCGAAGCCTCGGGCCCCCCCGGCCCCCCCGGCCGGCCACTCGTCCTCGTGGGGCTGATGTCGGGCACCTCGCACGATGGGATCAGCGCGGCCGTGGTGCGCTTCTCGCCC
>Ga0209014_10001541_pt1 | contig 13584 bp, 8 predicted proteins | sample BarGraNGADG00212_FD_184491 | JGI IMG/M metagenome (GOLD analysis project Ga0209014, IMG submission 184491) | Arctic peat soil microbial communities from Barrow, Alaska - Barrow Graham LP Ref core NGADG0002-212 (SPAdes) (version 2) | ecosystem: Environmental > Terrestrial > Soil > Wetlands > Peat...
GGGTGCTGCCGCGAGTCCCGCCGCGCTGAACAAAAGGGCGGAGCTGCTGGAACGGCTTGCCGGTCTTCCATCCGCGAGCCGGGTCACCCGCCTCTCATATGCCGCGGAGTTGGCCACCCTGTACGGTCGTGATCCTGAGGGCGCCCGTGGCACCCTTGAGAGCTGGCAATCCTGGTGGAGAGACCTGTTGCTTAGCCGCCTGGGAATGGAGGATCTGATGGTCAACGTGGACCTGAAGGAGCGCATTAGGTCCCACTCTCGCAACTACACGGTTGAAACGCTGGGCAGGATGGTAATAGCTATCCAGGAGACGATCTCCCTGCTCGCACAGAACGTCAATGCGCGACTGGCCATGGAGGTGTTGATGTTGAGCACCCCGCGGGGCATTAGGCAGGTAGCATAAAGAGATGAACCGGATCGTAGGCATACGCTTCAAGAGAGCCGGCCGGATCTACTACTTCGACCCGGGCGCGCATCCTCTCGAACAGGAAGAGATGGTTATCGTCGAGACCTCCAAAGGGACCGAGCTGGGCAGGGTTGTGATTGCCCCCGGCGAAGTTGCCGAAAGCGAGGTTACCGAGCCTCTCAAGCCGGTGCTGCGCAAGGCGAGCGCCGAGGACATCGAGAGGCTGCACAGCTTTAGGTCGAGGGAGGCGGATGCCCTTGCCAAGTGCAAGGAGCGGGTTAAGCAATTCGAACTGCCGATGAAGCTGATCAGCGCCGAGTACAACTTCGACGGCAGCAGGTTGGTGTTCGCCTTCACCTCGGAGGGGAGGGTGGACTTCCGCCAGTTGGTGCGGGATCTGGCCAGCATCTTCCGGACTCGGATAGAGCTGCGGCAGGTGGGAGTTCGCGACGAGGCCAAGCAGATCAGCGGTTACGGCCGCTGCGGCAGGCAGCTCTGCTGCTGTGCCTTCCTGGACGATTTCTCCTCGGTCTCCATCAAAATGGCCAAGGAGCAGGATCTCCCCCTCAACCCCATGAAGATCTCCGGCCTCTGCGGCCGCCTGCTCTGCTGTCTCGGCTACGAGAACAAGGCGTACTGCGAGATGCGGCAGGAGATGCCCAGGGTGGGTGAGCGGGTCGGTATTCCCCAGGGCGAGGGCCGCGTGGTGGCCGTAAACATCCTGAAACAGCTGGTGACGGTGGATACCGGAGAGAAGGGGTACCAGGAGCTGAAATCGGTACAGGTCACCAGGCTCGAGGAGCCCGACTGCAACGCCTTGGACAAGCAGAAGTCTTCAAAGTCGCGTTGATCCCTGCGTTCCGTCTACGGACCTAGGCCGCTTGTCTCCTTGAGGCCAGCCTCTCCTTGGCCGCGCCAATCGGCTATGTCTTCTTGATGGGCAGAATCATCCACGCCAGCAGCAGGCCGCCAAAGGAGACCAACGATACGATATCCATGGTAATACTTCCTCCACCTACTTATCTCGAGTTAGCTATCAACCCTGACAGATGAGTCTTCGCACTCGTGCCGACTTCACGGCGACGTCTGCACTGCTAGGGTTGGTAGGCCACTTCGCCGTGCTGCGTAGCGTCCAGGCCCAATACCTCTTCGCGCTCCTCCACCCGCAGCCCGACCGTTATATCCACGAACTTGAGAATGATCCATGTGACGGTTGCTGAATACACCCAGGTGACCGCCACGGCCACGAACTGCTTCCACAACAGGCTCGGGTCACCGTAGAAGAGGCCGTTGGCTCCAGCCTCGTTGATCGCCATGGTGGCGAAGAGTCCCGTAGCCAGGGCTCCCCAGGTTCCACCAACGCCGTGAACTCCCCATACGTCCAGGGCATCGTCAACGTGCAGCTTCCCTCTCAGCTGAGTTGCGAAGTAGCAGATGATGCCCGCGCCGAGGCCAATCAGAATGGATCCCTGGACCGTGACGAAGCCCGACGCCGGCGTGATCGCCACCAGCCCTGCCACGGCTCCCGCGGCGGCTCCTAACACGCTCGGCCTTCCTTTGTGGGCCCAACTCACCGTCATCCAGGTGAGGGACGCCATGGCGGCCGCCGTGTTGGTGACCACGAAGGCGCTAACGGCCAGTCCGTTGGCGGCGAGGGCGCTGCCGGCGTTGAAGCCGAACCAGCCGAACCAGAGCAGCACCGCCCCCAGCACCGACATCGTGGCATCGTGGGGCTCCATCGGCTCCGTCCCAACCCCCAGGCGTGGCCCCAGCACCAGCGCGGCCACCAACGCCGAGACTCCCGAGCTTATGTGCACCACGGTGCCGCCCGCGAAGTCCAGGGCACCGAGGGCTTTCAGCCAGCCGCCCGATCCCCAGACCCAGTGGGCCAGCGGGTCGTAAACGAAGGTCGCCCACAGAAGGGTGAACAGAACGAACGCCTTGAACCGCTTCCTCTCGGCGAAGGCCCCCGTGATCAGCGCGGGGGTGATCACGGCAAACATCGCCTGAAAGATCATGAATGCCTGGTGGGGGATGGTCGCTGCGTAGTCAGGGTTGGGCGCCAGCCCCACACCGTTTAGGCTGAACCAATCCAGCCCGCCGATTATCCCAAAATGGTCCGGTCCGAAGGCCAGGCTGTAGCCCCATAGCACCCACTGCACACTGATTAGCGCCAGGATGAAGAGACTCTGCATGATGACGGAGAGGACGTTCTTCTTCCGAACCAGGCCGCCGTAGAAGAATCCGACGGCGGGGGTCATAAGCATCACCAGGCCTGTGCAGAGCAGGACCCAGGCAGTATCCGCAGCGTTGATTCCAGCCATTACAACCTCTTCGGTGTTTCTTGGTCTGGAGAGATGGTAGCCCCGCTCTATCAACCCGTACAACGTGGGAGTTACTCAACGATGGCCATGTCCAGCTGTGCATAGTGCACAAAGACAGAGCTATCTTCAACGTGAGGGGATGGAAGGCGCGATACTTGGCATCGGATAGCATCGTTTGTATGTGCATATTGCCCATAATGGGCCAGTGATAACGGCCGCCCAGCCATAGCCCTGCCCGCCGTGCCCTTCGCGCAACTGGACTCAACCCCCCCGTTCGGTCAGGTCGATCCTGCAGGGGCACTCCGCGCACCGCTTTCTCTCGCAGAACTCGCGGTAGATCCCCAGCAGACCCTGCTGCCGGCAGGCGGAGCGCGCCACTCGAGGTCGCGCGGCGCCCGTGATCTGGTGCGCGGTGTAGCGGGTGAGCTCGTTGTCGCCCCGCTTTGGATATAGAAGGTAGGCCCGGTGCACCCGCTCCGCCAGTCCGGCGTCATCCGTGGAAGCGGCCTGGGCAACCAGGAAGGGGAGGAAGGCGTTCACTGCCACTTCCGCCGCCCGCTGCCGGCCGATGGGCTCGGCGCGGCGGCGCAGGGGAAGCCCGAAATCGCAGTGGCGGGACCAGTAGCCCTCGCGGTCCGCCCCAAGCAGAACCCCCTCCATCGCCCTCGGCAGCGCCTTGGGCTCCACGGAAGTGGCCAGGGCGGCCAACCGCTCCGCCATCCCCTCGGGCGGCCACCGGCTTGCCAGCCAGGCCAGTGCACCAAGCCGCCGGGTGGGGAAGTTGGCCGGCCGGACGCGGAAGAACTCCCACTCCCTCGCCTCCATGGGATCGTCGACCCCACCCCGTCCGCCCGCTTCCCAGGCGAGTTCCAGGGCCGCTGGGTGGGGATCGTCCGCCGGCGGGTCCATCCCCCTCTGGGATGGGAGCAGCCCGGCCGTCCCCATCAGCAGCGCCTCCAGCCCCAGGGCTCCCTCCCCCGTCGTGGAGTGAAGGGCGGCCAGCGAGTCGACCGGCAGCAGCTCGGCCAGCCGCCCGAAGGGCCGCCGGTTCTGGCTGTAGCCCAGCGCAACGGCGATGGCGCGGTAGAGCAGCTGGTCGGCCGGCCGGCAGGTGAGGTCCGACTCGAAGACGGCGGCTTTGGCGGCCAACCGCTTCTCACCGTACTGCTCCAGGATGGCACCAAGCTTGACTTCAGATTCCTTATCCTCCTTGCCGTCGTCCCAGCAGGGCACGGGGGCGGGGAGATCCGATGCGGGGGAGAGCATCAGCCCCTCCAGGGAGGCGGAGAGGTAGAGGGCCAGAGAAACTACCGGCACGGTCTGGCCGTCCTGTCGCACAGTTGGGCCGCCGGCGCTGCCCCACAGCACAACGTGGAGGATCACCCCGTTGTAGTGTGGGTCCAGGTGGTGGCGGTGGGCGTACCAGTCGGAGGCATGGACGTGGACCTCCACGTCGCCGCTGGAGAGGCGGCCGTTGGCCCAGGCGATCAGGGCGTTGGGGAAGTCCGGCCCTCGATCCCAGCGGCGCCTGCCCCGGTAGACCACCTGGAACGGTTGCCCGTCGAGGGTCGCCATGGGCAGCACGAAGGGGCGCTGGTCATCCCACAGCCTGGCGACCAGCTTCTCGTTGATCCCCTCCAGCGGGATGAGGACGCCTGCCTGGGCGGCCACGGCTCCCCCTTGGGTGATGAACGCGCGGATGCGTCTACGGACGGATGGTAGCAGCCGATGGGTGAGGGCACAAGGTGAAGGAGGGAATTCGGCAGTTGGGAGCACATTACTAGCACAACAACCTGGTATAATGAAGTATGTAGATCCGCACGAAATATCACGAACCCCACCCACTTCCACCGGGATCGTTCATTTGAGGTGGAAATGAAGCCAGACGGGAAGATCGTAGATTTCGCGTCCTGCGCCAGAGCGGTTGGATTCGGGTCGCTGCTAGTGGCGGCCGCGGTCGTGCTTGCCCAGGCCAACTACCTTCTGTTTCACACCATGGCAGAGGGTTTTGCCCTCATCGTCGCCCTGCTCATTTACGTGGTTGGCAGCAGAACCCACAAGTACTCCGGGGACAACTTTCTGCTCTTCCTTGGCAACGCCTACCTCTTCGTGGCCGTTCTGGACTTCCTCCACACCATGACCTACCAGGGCATGGGAATCTTCCCGGGCTACGGCACGAACACTCCAACCCAACTGTGGGTCGCGGGGCGCTTCGTCGATGCCGCCTCGCTGTTCCTGGCAACCTTCTTCATTGGCCGTAGTTTTCCGCGAACCGCGGTCTTCTGGGGCTATGCCCTGATCACGTGGGCTCTGGCCGCCTCGATCATGGTCTTCGGTATCTTTCCCGCCGCTTACCTGCCCGGTGAGGGACTCACTGCTTTCAAGATCGCCGCCGAGTACGCCGTCTGCCTGATGGTGCTGGGCGCCATCTGGCGGCTCCACTCCCGCAGGAGTCAGATCGACCGCTTTGTCTATCTGATGATGGTGGCCGCCATGGGCATCACCATCCTGTCTGAGTTGTGCTTCACCCTGTACACCGACGTCTACGGTGTGATGAGCCTGGTGGGCCACCTGTTCAAGGTCCTGGCCTACTACCTGGTGTACCTGGCCATCGTCCGTCGCGGACTCGAGAGCCCCTACCAGGAGATCAGACGGCTCAACGAGGGGCTGGAGCGGTCCGTAGCCGAGAGAACCGCGGATCTGGAGCGCCGGATCGCCGAGCACAGGCGGACAGAGGCAGCCCTCCGCGAGAGCGAGGCGCGGAATCGGGCCGCCTTCGAGGAGCTGGGTAAGCTGTCTCGGGCAGTCGAGCAGAGCCCCGCCACGGTTGTGATCACCGATGCTGAGGGCAGTATCGAGTACGTGAACCCCAGGTTCGCCGAGCTAACGGGATACTCCGCGACAGAGGCTCTGGGGCAGAACCCGCGCATCTGCGGCTCCGGCAAGACGCCGCCCGAGCTGTTCCGGGAGCTGTGGAGCACCATCAAGTCCGGCCGCGACTGGCGGGGTGAGCTTCTCAACCGGAAGAAGAACGGGGAGCTGTACTGGGAATCGGTGTCCATCTCCCCCACTTCTGCCGCTGAGGGCACGATCACCCACTTCATCGCCATCAAAGAGGACATCACCGAGCGCAAGAGGTCCGAGGCTGAGCGGGAGTGGCTTCTGGCGGAGAACGAGCGGCGGTCGGCCGACCTGGACAAGACAGTCTCGGAGCTCCACAGGCTCCAGGAGCAACAGGAGGATTACGCCAGAGCAGTCTCCCACGATCTGAGCAACCCTTTGACGTCGATCCTGGGTCATGCCCAGCTGTTGTTGAGGCTGCTGGGCCAGGCCGGGAGGGAAGACACGGTGAAGCGCTCGGCAGGGGCCATCCTCACCAGCGCCCAGCGCATGAACGGCATGATCCAGGAGTTGGCCGATGCGGCGAGGTTGGAGTCTGGGCAGGTGCAGCTAAACCTGGGTCCGGTGGACCTCTCCGCCTTCGCTCTCGATTTACGCGAGCGGATGGCGGACCCGGGGGATGCCCAGCGCATTCGGGTGGAGGCGCCGGGGCGGCTGCCCATGGTGCTGGCGGACTCAGATCGTCTGGAGCGGATACTGAGGAACCTTCTCAGCAACGCCCTGAAATACTCCCCGCCCGATGCAGAGATCCGTGTGACCATGGTCCCGAAGAATGGGAAGGTGGTCACCGAGATTGCCGACAGGGGCGAGGGAATGAGCCCGGAGGAGGTAGCCAACCTCTTCCAACGGTACTACCGGACGGAGACTGCTCGAGAGCGCACGGGAGGGCAGGGGCTCGGTCTCTACGTTACCAAGGGGTTGGTGGAGGCCCACGGCGGAGAGGTCTGGGTCCAGAGCGAAGAGGGGAAGGGCAGCACATTCTACTTTTCCCTTCCCGTGGCCGCGAAGCTCGGGTGAGGGCGTCTAGTTGTGCATCCACCAGCTCCAAGGCGTTGTCCAGGGCGTCGCCCGAGGCTAAATCCATCGGGCTGAGAGGACAGAGGCCGACGAGGCGGGCTGGAACTCAGTCCCGCAGGGACTTTGTCCTTTCAGCGCGCTCGCTTCACAGCGGCGCGCGGACTTGCCGGATGCACCACTCAGGGTAGCCCGTAGGCCGTGAGGCTCCCGTTCTGATCGGTGACGTAGAGGGCGCCGTTGGCGACGATAGGGCTCTCCCAGTGGAAGGCGGCCACCCCTGCATCCTGCCAGAGCAGCACCCCGCTCGTTGGATCCAGGGCCTCTATGCCGGATTTGCTGGCATAGTACAGCACGTTGTTGGCGACGATGGGCGAAGTGCCCCCAACCCTGTTCTGCCACACCGGCTGGAGTGCAGGGTTGCCGTTCCCGTCGATGCTGAGCGTCAGCGCCGAGATTCCCAAGTCGTTGACCACGAACACCCAGGTGGTGCCGTCGCCGGGGTTGACCCAGATGGCCGGCGCCGTCAGAATCTGCCCGCCCTGAGGCACGCGGCTCGGTGTCCCGATCTCACCGCCCGTTTGTCCGAGTGCCGCCTGGCCGCTCAGGTTGTCCAGGTTGAGCAGCCTCAGCAGCGCGTCCTTGCCGCCCAGCACCGCCAGGTGCGGGACGTTGCTGTTGGCAGGCGCCGGAATGACGGCCGGTGCCGTGCTGCCGAGATCGATGTCCCTGGCCTGCAGCTGCCGGAAATCGGCCGGCGTGTAGTTGTCCACCGGGTTGCCCTCTGTGCCCGTGCCGTCTGGGTTAAGCGCGAGGACGGTATCCCCCCAGTTGTGCCGGAGAGGATCGAAGGTGCCGTTGCCCGTCGTCACGTACAGCCGGTTGGTGTCGGGGTCGTAGACCACCCCCGCGCGGGCCCAGATGCCGGACTGAAGCTGTCCGCAGCTGGGCGAATCGGGGGGGTCAACGATGTGCACGGCCTGGTCGCTGCAGAGGGAGTTGAAGACGTTTTGGGATCCGTCGGCCAGGTTGATGGTGGTCACGTGGCCCTGGTAGTCCCCTCCATCCCCCAAATAGCCGCTGGTGGTCACATATAGGTAGCTCGTGCCGCTCCTGGCGGTAGCCGTGGCGAGAGCCGATGACCCCTTCTCATCGAAAGGCTTGAGGGTTACCAACTCCGGCCATCCGCCATCGGTCACCTCCATGCCGTCCCCGACCTGGTACTTGTGAACCTTGCCGTCCAGCCCATAGCTGTATACGAACTGGCGATTAGGGTCAATTGCGGGGGAAGAGGTGGTGTAGCAGGGCGGACCGCTGTTGTTGACGAGGCAATCCCCGGCCGGATTGTGCTGGATCCAGAGCTGGTTGCCCGTATGAGCATCCAGGGCGACGATGTCGCCGGCCTTGGTCGTCACGAAGAGGAGGTCTTGCGTCCCCGATGAGGTTGTGACTCCTGACAGGTAGCCCGGTGCACCGTCGGCGATGCCGGGGAGGGCAACCTGGAACAAACGGACCAGACCAGCGACGTTCGCCTGGGAGACCGACGTTTCCAGGGTGTTGTTGCCGCTGTGTGCCGGATCGACGTTGAACTGGAGCCAGTCGTGGGGAGTGGCGGCGCCGGCTACTGGAGCCAGGGACTGTCTGGAGATGTAGACGTGATCCCTGGATCCGACCGACAGTGTGAGGGCCAACGCGAGACACAGTCCCAGCACAGCAGCGGCGATCGTTTTGCGCGCCGTTCTCAACCCGGCATCGCCCCGGGCGGACCTTGCGAAGCTCTTAATGATTTGGACTGTTGACCTCTGTTCGATGCCGGCCGTGCGCTTGCTCCAGGTTTGGCAGCCCGAAGCCGCGAGAGACAGCTTGGGCAAATAGCGGTTACACAACTGCAAGAAGAATACCTGGTTCTGGTGCGGTCAACGGAGGTAGCAATGTGGCGTCGCCCCTTGTGGGCGACGGGTACCCGTAGGCAACGGGTACGACGTCGGGCGTGATGCTACGCTTGCTCGCGTCACCCGCTACAGCGCCAAAGGTCCGAACTCAGGCCGCAACCCGTATTCGGTGACGCCACCAGGCGCAGGAAAACGGGGCATCGCGTTTGCGGTGCCCCGTCGCGTCGGTGTGGAAGTCAAAGGTGCAGCACTGCTGGCAGGGGTGTTGCGACGCAGGGGGCAAAATACCCCAACTCTAGCTTCCCAGGCATCCATTCGTCGGATCTACGCCCGTAACTCTTGCATCTTTAACCTTTTCCTGCTTTAATTGCGGCCAATTCCCTGGGGGACTCTCTTTTATCTCATGATTGACGATCCTTGGAAGATCCATACGATCCGCAGCCCTCACCGCACCAAGTCCGTGGCCGCCCGCATCGTCGGCGACTGCGTGGAGGTGCGGGTTCCGGAGGGGCTGGCCCCAGAGCGCGAGCGGGAGCTGGTGGATCGCCTGGTTAAGCGGCTGAAGGGCAGGATAGCCCGGACCGAGATAATCGGGGACGACGATCTGATGAGGCGGGCCCAGCATCTCAACCGCCTCTACTTCCAGGGAACGCTCCAGATCACCTCCGTTCGCTTCGTGACCAACCAGCAATCGCGGTACGGTAGCTGCACCACTAACACCGGCACCATTCGGCTGTCGGATCGCCTCGCCGGGATGCCCGAGTGGGTTCGGGATTACGTTTTGGTCCACGAGTTGGCCCACCTGCTGCAGCCCAACCACTCACCCGATTTCTGGAAGCTCGTCGGCCGCTTTCCGCTTGCGGAGCGAGCCCGCGGCTATCTCATGGCCTGCGGAATGAACCCGGACGTCGAAACATCCGATTGAGCGGGTGCTTGGGGGGGTGGGTGCCCGCATAAACCGACCGATCGGGACCTGATGGTGGGACTCGACGGCCTTGCTCCGATGTATAAGGAGATTGACCATGCTCTTGGAGACCCACAAGCGAAGCGATAGCCACAAAGCCCTCCTGAACCGGGCGGCCAAGCTGCTGCCGGGAGGCACCCTGGGTATGTTCGGCCTGCCGGCCGAGCTGGCCATCGTCCCGGCCTATGGCCGAGGGGCGAAGCTGTACGATGTCGACGGCAACGAGTACGTCGACTACCTGCTGGGCTCCGGCCCGCTGATCCTGGGCCACGCCCACCCGGCCGTGGTGGAGGCGGTTCAGCAGCAGGCCGCCAAAGCCAGCACCTTCTACTACGTGAACGAGCCGGCACTGGAACTGGCGGAGTTGATCACCTCCGCGGTGCCCTGCGCCGAGAAGATCAGGTTCTGCAGCTCCGGCAACGAGGCGACCTTCTTCGCCCTCCGGTTGGCCAGGGCCCACACTGGACGGGAGAAGGTGCTTAAATTTGAGGGCGCCTTCCACGGCGTGCACGACTACGCCGCCCTAAGCGTCTGGCCGACCGCCGACTACAGCTCCCCGGACCCCAAGGTAGAGTCCGCCGGCATCCCGAAAGGCGCCTCCGACACTGTGATGATGGCTCCGTTCAACGACGTCGAAACCACGGCCGCGATCATCGAGGCGAACCACGGGGATCTGTCCGCGGTGATCGTGGAGCCGTTCCAGCGCTCCTACCCCCCCAGGCCGGGCTTCCTGCCCTTCCTGCGCGATATCACGACGAAGTACGGGATCGACCTGATCTTCGACGAGGTGGTGACCGGCTTCCGATTCGCCTGGGGAGGCGCCCAGGAACGCTACGGCGTGGTGCCGGACCTCGCCTGCTTCGGGAAGATCATCGGAGGCGGATACCCGCTGGCCGCCGTGGCGGGTCGGGACGAGATCATGAGCCAGTGCGACAACAGCCGAAAGGGGAGTCCGGGCTACGTCTACATGACGGGTACCCTTAGTGGGAACCCCGTTGCCGCCGCGGCCGGAGTCGCCACCCTGAAGGAGCTCCGAGGCAAGAACCTCTACGCCCGGATTCACCAGTCCACTGCCAGGATGAAGTCCGGCCTGCAGAGCATGTTTGCCGACGCCGGCGTGGTGGCCCAGGTCACCGGCGAGGGAGGCGTGCTCCAGGTCGTGTTCACCGACCGGGAGATAGTGAACTACCAGGACATCCGCTCCGGTGACGTCTCCAAGGCGCTCACCTTCTACGGCACGGCCAGCTTGAACGGTCTCTTCCTGGGGGTGCCGGACAAGATCTACATCTCCGCGGTGCACACCGACGAAGACATCGAGATCGGGCTGCGTGCCTTCCGTGCAGGCGTGGAAGCGCTGGTTGGTTAGGGGCCTGGGAACCTCACACCACTAAGGAACGAAGGCACAATGAGACAACGGCAAGAGGGTGCGACGGGGACGAAACAGGATATACAAACAGGGTACACAGGATCGAGCTGGATAGACAGGATAATAAGAAATTGGAATATCCTGTCTATCCGGCTCATCTTGTATATCCTGGTTGATTCGGATCCCTCGGCTTTCCGCGGCTCACCCAGCCGACCGATTCTCCCCCACTAGGACCTTTGTCCCACCGAATCCGTGAGACAAATGGCGAAAACCTGCGTTATACTCAGTAGCGTCTATAACCACTATCCCTCGCGTTTCCCCTTCTGGAGGTCCATGCTATGGCGCTTTCTGACAGGTTGCGGCTGACCGTGACGGCAGTCTTGTTCCTGTTACTGCTGTTTCTGTCCGCGGCGGCTCGCTCCGCCGATGCCGCGCCCCAGGATGAGCCCACGCAAGCGGCGGGGATCGACGGCGGCCGTCTCGCTCTGCCCGGCAAGGGGCCGTCCTTCCTCCTAGCCGTGAACTACGAGGGTCCCGCGGATAGGGCCTGGCAGATGTGGGAGGACGGCCAGTACGACCAGGGGTTGATCGAGGCCGACTTGCGCCGCGCCCGGGATGCCGGCTTCTCCGCGGTGCGAGTGTTCGTCCAGCCCACACTGGTGAAGGAGGTCCAGGCCAACCACTGGGATAAGCTGGATGGTTTCTTTGCCATAGCTCAGCGGCAGGGGCTCTCCGTGATCCTCGCCTTCTACGATTACACCGAGCGGGATCTGGCCAAAGTGGCGGACGTGGACGGCAAGATCGCCGCTCACTATGCCGGCAACCCCGCCCTGCTCGCCTACGACCTAAAGAATGAGCCCCACTTCAGCGACCTCTCCGCCGCCATCTATCCGGGCGGGGCCAAGGGCCCAATCCAGAGCGCGGGCGCCGACCAGACGCTGAAGAGCTACCAGGACTTCATCGCCAAGGCCGGGGCCTGGGTGATGGAGAGGAACTACCTGGTTTCCACTCCGGACTACATGGACTCCCCGGAGGGGAGGCAGTGGGATGGCCTGTTGGGGACGGTCAACGCCTCCCTGGCCATGTGGCTTAAGCCCCAGGTCGACGCCATCCGCAAGGTGGACAACAAGCACCCGATTACCGTGGCCTACAGCGACGTGGCGCTGGCCAAGCTGCCGGCAAACGGTGCCCTGGACTACATCACCGTCCACAGGTATCCGAACGCCAGCGGCAAGGCGTTGGAGGGGGTGTCCAGGCTGATGAACAGCCTGCGCTCCACCTTCAAGGACAAGCCGGTGCTGCTTGGAGAGTTCGGCTTCTCCAACGACGGCATGTCGCCGGAGGAGAGCGGCAACTACGAGATGGCGCTCTACATGGGGTTGGTATCGGAGGGGCTGGCCGGAGGCGGTAAGTGGATGCTGAACGACTTCCCCAAGGGGTTCAACTCGAAGCAGAACGCCTATGGCGCCTTCGCGGCCGACGGCTCCGGCAAGCCGGTGGTGTCCGCCATTCGCGGGCTGGCCGACTACCTGGGCCGCAAGTCGGCCTCCGGCGGGCAGCTCTACCAGCCGGACAAGCAGTCTCCCAACTACCGCTGGGCCTACGAGGCGGACGATGCCCTGGTCGTCAGCGCCGCGAGCTACCAGGGCACCCGGCTGAAATTCGACGCCGACAAGCTCTCCCAGCTGTTCCTTACCTGGACCGATCCGAAGACGATGCGCATCTACTCCACCTCTCGCACCGATCTGGATCTGGACCCGGCGGCGCTTGTCCGCGACCCCGGCATGGGCGGTGGATACTCCCTGGCCAAATTGGATGGAACCAACAGGGCCGCGGCGCCGATCGCCATGAACGGCAGCCGGGTGAAGATGTCGGTGGAGGGCGGACGCTTCTACGAGTTGAGCATGCCCAGGTCCCAGGACGAACCCAACCCTACCCGCCCACAGGAGTACGACGTCCCCAACGGCCACTTCTTCACCCAGGCCAACGGCCGCCCATTGGGGGCCAACGGCTCCGGCTTCGCCGTGACCGACGAGGGCGGGGTACGCTTCTGGAGTGAGTTCCAGCGGCTGGGCGGGGTGGAGGCCGTGGGCTACCCCGTCACCCAGCGCTTCATGCTGGACGGCTTCACCACCCAGGCGTTCCAGAAGGGGGTTCTCCAGTGGAGGCCTGAAGTAAAGCAGGCCTACTTCCTCAACACCTTCGAGGTGATGCACGACCGTGGCCTGGACGACTGGTTGCTGGCCTACCGGCAGACCCCGAAGCCCTTCGACCCCAAGCCGGACACAGGGCTACCCTGGGACAAGGTCATAGCCCGTCACCTGGCCTTACTTGATGCCAACCCGGCCATCAAGCAGCAATTCCTCTCCAACCCGGATTGGCTTCAGCAGTACGGTCTGCCGGTATCCAGCGCCGACGCGGGCAACTCCTTCGTGATCCGGGCACAGCGAGCGACCTTCCAGTACTGGAAGGAAGACGTGCCCTGGGCCAAGAAGGGGGACGTGTCGGTGGCCAACGGCGGCGACCTGGCCAAGGAAGCTTACCTCTGGCCCATCGAAGAGGCCATTCCCCAACCGGCGCCCTCGCGGTAATCGTCGGCTGGGGCGGCTGTCTCGGCCATTACCAATGACAAGCAGTGAACGCTACTGTGGCTGCTGCTTGTGGCATGGTTCACGACAGGGGTGGCAGTTGTAGCGTCGGGGACGAGCCCCGACGCT
>Ga0209014_10001542_pt1 | contig 13575 bp, 11 predicted proteins | sample BarGraNGADG00212_FD_184491 | JGI IMG/M metagenome (GOLD analysis project Ga0209014, IMG submission 184491) | Arctic peat soil microbial communities from Barrow, Alaska - Barrow Graham LP Ref core NGADG0002-212 (SPAdes) (version 2) | ecosystem: Environmental > Terrestrial > Soil > Wetlands >...
GGGATGAGGAGCGGCAGGCCGAGGATCACGCAGACGCCGAGCACCGCCGTGAAGGCGATGGCCGACGCCACCTCGTCGCGGCGCGCGCCGACTACGGGAGCCGCGGCGGCGATCGCCGAGTTACCGCAAATGGCGTTGCCGACGGCCACCAGCACGGCGTGTGCGTGGGGGAGCCCAAGCGCGCGCCCGAGCATCGTGCCGAAGACGAGGGTCAGCGTGACGATGCAGACGACGCCAACGAGGATTTCGGGACCCGCAGCGGCCAGCGCGCGCAGGTCGGAGCCGGCGCCGAGCAGGACGATCGAGATTTCGAGCAGCAAGCCCGACGCCACCGCGGCACCCGGCTCGATGCGCGCCGGGGAGCGTACGGCCACGGCGCGCACGACGGTACCGATGACGATGGCCAGCACGATCGCCTCGAGCACGGCGCGTCCCACCCACGCCACCAACAGCCGCTCGCCCAACCACGCGGCCAGCGAGACGCCAGCGGCGAGCAGCAGTCCTGGTGTAACCGCCGGTCGCACGCCGGGAGGCGCGCTGACAGGCACGCGCTCCGGCGTGGATGAGCTCATCTATCGTTTATCGTCCATCGACCATCGTCTCTTCTACTTGCTCCGTGGTCAGCCCCATCGCCTGGTGCAGGTGCATGAACGAGGCGTCCAGCTCGGCGACGTCCACCATCTTCTTCTGGACTTCGTTGACGTCACGATGCATTTCGCCCATGAACCCCTGGGCGGAAGCGGGGACGGCGACGGCCAGCGAGAGGACGAGCGCGAGCGTGCGAGAACGCATGTGGGTACCTTCGGGTGAAATGGGAGGCGGCGGGGGAAAGATCGTCGCTGCGTGGAGGCATGACAAGGGAACCGGAACTCGGATGATGGAATTGGAATCCGAAGACGGAATACGAAGTGGAATGCGGATCGCCCCAGTCGTCACCGGTCGCTAAGATTGCACCGTGCCGGCGTCCCTGAACCATTCCGCCATGACCCTTCGATCCCGCGATGCCTTTCGGATTCCCGAGCCGGTGCTCGGCATCCTGCTGATGCTGTCGGTGCTCGCGGCGTACGCCCCCGCGCTGGTCGGTGGGATGCTGTGGGACGACGACGAGCACCTCACGCGCCCCGTCCTGCAAGGCTGGGACGGCCTGCGCCGCATCTGGCTCGAACTGGGAGCAACGCAGCAGTACTACCCGGTGCTGCACAGCGCCTTCTGGGTGGAGCACCAGCTGTGGGGCGACATGACGGTCGGCTATCACCTGGCCAACGTGGGGCTGCATGCGATTGCCGCCTGCCTGGTAGTGCTCGTGTGCCAGCGCCTCGCCATCAAGGGCGCGTGGCTCGCGGGTTTTCTCGTTGCGCTGCACCCGGTGAACGTCGAGTCCGTGGCGTGGATCTCGGAGCAGAAGAACACGCTGTCGCTCGTCTTCTACCTTCTGGCGACACTCGCCTGGCTGCGTTTCGACGAGCGGCGGTGCGCTCGTGAATACGCGGCCGCTCTCGCGCTCTTCGCTCTCGCGCTCTGCACCAAGACAGTGACCGCCACGCTTCCCGGCGCCCTGCTGGTGATCGTCTGGTGGCGGCGCGGCACGGTCTCGTGGCGACGCGACGTGGTCCCCCTGCTGCCGTGGCTCGCGCTGGCGCTCGCCGCAGGGGTCACCACCGCATGGGTGGAGCGCCACCTGATTGGCGCCTCGGGCGCCGAGTTCGAGCTCGATGCGCTGCAGCGCGTGCTGGTCGCCGGACGCGTCGTCTGGCATTACCTCGCCGCGTTCGCCTGGCCGGCGGGGCTCGTCTTCACGTATCCGCGCTGGATCGTCGACACGCATGCCCCTTCGGCGTACGCCTATCCGGTGGCGATGATCGCGCTCACCGCATCACTGTGGGTACTGCGGCGCTGGTCGCGCGCGCCGCTGGCCGCGTTCCTCATCTTCGCCGGGTCGCTGGTTCCGGTGATGGGATTCCTGAACGTCTATCCATTCCGCTATTCGTTCGTTGCCGATCACTTCCAGTACCACGCGAGCGTCGCGCTGGCGGTGCTCGTCGCGGCCGGCATCGCGACCCTGAACGACCGGTCGGTATCGTCCACCGGAAGCCGCTCGGTCTACATCGCCACCGGCGCATTGCTGCTCGGCCTGGGTGCGCTGACGTGGCGGCAGGCGGGCAACTATCGCGACGCCGAAACGCTGTATCGGGCCACGCTCGCGGGGAACCCTGACAGCTGGATGGCACACCACAACCTCGGCCGCATCCTGTCGCGCAAGCCGGGCGGCCTCCCTGAGGCCATCGCGCAGTTCGAGGCCGCGCTGCGCCTGAAGCCCGATCACGCACGGGCACAGTACAGCCTTGGCGTGGCCCTGCAGCGGGTCGGGCGAACCGCCGAGGCCGTACCGCACCTAGAGGCGGCCATTCGCCTGGAGCCGGCGAACTTCCTGCTCGTCTCGGCCTCGCACTACCTCCTCGGCGATATTCTCGCAAACACTCCCGGCCTCCTCGACGAAGCCATTGCACATCTCGAGGAAGCCATCCGGCGCCGGCCGCTGATCGCCGAAACGCACAACCGCTTGGGAGAAGCACTGCTCGCGGCGGACCGCAGGGATGCGGCCCGCCGCGAGTTTGGTGAAGCGCTGCGCCTGCAGCCTGACTACGCGGCGGCGCGTGAGAACCTGGCGCGAGTGCCGGCTAGTTCTTCGTCATCGAAAGGCCGGTGACGACGACTTCGGTGTTGTGCCCGAAGCGGAGGCCGTAGGTGCCGTCGAGCGACTTCAGCTTGCCCGCGCTCACCGCGTCGGCCTTGTCGTAGCCGGCCACGACCGTGCCGTTGATGACGCATTCCACGCGGTCGCCCTTCACCGAGACGGCAATCTCCTGCGTCACCGGCTCACCCTTGGCCGCCGCCTTGTGCACGGCATCGTTGGCCGTCGGCTGGCGTCCGCCAAGCTGGAAGGGCGAGGGACCGAAGCCGCGCACGATGAACGTCCCCGTGCCGTAGGCCGCGCAGTAGAGAAGGCTCTGCTCTCCGGTTCCCAGATCGTTGCCGGCAACGACGATGCCGTACGGATGCGGGTGGCCGTTGAGGTTCATGTACTTCGGCTCCGTGAACGTCGCCTTCACCGTGTAGTTGCCCGACGCCTTGTTCGCCGGATTCCAGTAGGTGGTGGCGGGGCCGGTGGTGACGTGGAAGCCCTTGCCCTCGGCGGCAAACTTCGCGCTGTTGAGCGTGAGGCCGGCCTTCTCTTCACCGGCGTCGATCTTGCCGGTCCATCCCTTGACGCTGACACCACCGCCCTCGACGCCGCGGGACACTTCCTGGGCGCGGAGCGGGAGCGCCACGAGCACGATGGCGAGAACGGCGAACACGGAACGCGGGGGGCGAATCATGGGGGGGCCTGGTGGAGGTGTGGAGTAACTATACCACCACCGGCCCGGGGTTGTTCAAGGGGAGGCGCCCCGAAACAGCGACGCCCCATCGCAGAAGCGATGGGGCGTCGTGTTCATTCTGGATTGGTCATCGAGGCATTGAGCCTCAGGTCAGTCCAACCGGAACGCCAGCAGGACTAGCTGATCTTCGTCACATTCTCGGCGGCCGGGCCCTTCTGGCCCTGAACCACGTCGAACTCAACGCGCTCGCCTTCGGCAAGGGACTTGAAGCCCGAGCCCTGAATGGCCGAGTGATGAACGAAACAATCCTTGCTGCCGTCTTCCGGCGTGATGAAGCCGAAGCCCTTCGCATCATTGAACCACTTTACTGAACCGATCGCACGCATTGCAAAACTCCTGGTGGTGTTAAGTCGTCGGAGCACGGACGAGCCGTACATCCTTGGACGCCTGACCGATGTAAAAAGGACCTCACAAGAGCGAGGCCCCTGGTCAGTCGGACACCCACGCCATGTGCGCGGATACCCTGTATGAGAAGATGGGGGGTACCGCACCAGAAAGCAAATTGGGGAACTTGGTGGCCGCGGGATGGCTCCGCTAACACAGTGCCCACCATGAGGTTTCAGCCCATCCGGCTGGTCCGCACAGCAGTCGGCGCCCTCTTCCGCGCAGGGCGCGCCCGCCTCGGCGTGAACGGGAGCGCCTCGTCCACGAACGTCCGATAGTCGGCGGTGAGTTCCTCGCCCTTCCGGATGCGGCGCAGCGCACGGAAACGGCTGTCGTCGTCCGCCTCGATGTTTGGGCGGTCTGAATGGTTCACGTACCAGCCCACGGACAACATGTTCAGGGTCGGCGGCACGCCGATCCGGTCGCCCGAGACCATCCCGAAGTCCTCGTACAGCGCCCGAATGGCCTTGGGCATCCGTCGCACCGCGGCGCGCGACATCCAGACGACGCGCTCGCTCTCGCCGTGGAACACCAACGTTCCGGCCGGGATGTCGCGGATGGCCTGCACCCCCACGCCATGGATTCGCGAAGGCCCAATACGGGCGTATACGCCATCATGCGGCGCTCTTGTCTTCATGGGTTCGTCCCTGCGGTCAATCGTGAGGAACTCGGGCCGACGGTTGTCAAACTACACGGTGCACTTTACCAAGGCGATCACGCCAACGCGAGCACATGGCGCCAGTACGCGGGCTAAGATACGGTACGGTGGCGTGGGCGCCCCATCCAGGCGCCGAGCAGTAACCGGCAGGGTGCGGACCGCACGGGAGCGATGTGTCGGAATACTATGCACGCGGCCGTGCCATCTTCGCGGACGCGACGAGTTTTGCGTTCTTCGTCGTCGGGTTTCTCGGGGCGGGGCCGTTCGCCTGGCCCGCGCTCAGCGCGTCATTCGAGAACGGCGCGTACGATCGCGGCCTTGTCATCTTTGTCGCGCGGTGTTTCGGCAGTGGACTTGCCGCCGGACTGTTCGGCCTCATCGTGGGGACGCTGGCTGGACGCCTCTGGCAATCCTGGCATCAATGGCGAAGAACGCGACGTCAGCCATCCGTTGCGCCTGAGGAGAGCGCTCCAGCCACTGCGCTGATCGCGCGTGAGCGCGCCGTGGACACCGCGTCCGAGCCGCGCCCGCAATCGCCCAGGCACGTCCCTGCCGCGATGACCTGCCGGATCGGGCCGCTGTCACCGTCGAGCTACGACATCTTCGCGCGGCGACTCGCCGCCGACGCGGCTGATCGAAGGTACGTGGAGTCATCGACGACCGAAATCCTGACGCTGGCTGCCTGGGATGGCCTGGACGTCGCTGGCGTGGCTCGACTGCTCTCGGATGGACATGGCGCTCTCTTCATCACGGACTTCGCGGTCGATCCCCACTACGTCACTACTGAGGTCGAAGAGGCATTGATCGGATTTGCCACACGGCGCGTGCCATCGGGCGGGCGACTGACTCGCGTGTAGTGGCGCTCCTGTGTTCAGGACCGACTCTCAACTGGGCGGCCCGCTGGGCCCGCCTGCCGCCGCCTCCATCAGCACGTCCTTCCGCCAGTAGACAACCAGAAAACGCGTGCCGCACGAGAACAGCGCGAAGCCCAGCCCGCTGTAGAAGAACGCGATCATCCAGCCGGGGGCCACGCCGGAGAGCCGAAGCCACATGCCCCCCGCCATCATGATGGCCATGACCGTCCACGAACGGCCGTCGAAGAAATCCCAGAACGGCAATCGCCGCTCTGGCCGTGCGCGGATGCGCGCCGTGTGCCGGCCGACCAATGGGGCGAAGATCAGTTGATAGAAGACGAGGAAGACGACCACGGCCAAGAGGTCCAGGGCCGCCTGGGTCCGCCCCCTGAAATGCCACAGCAACGGCAGGCCGATGCGACAGACCATCGCACCGGCAACGCACCAGACGATGCCGGCAATCAGCATCAGTCGATTCTTGGGAATCGCAACAAAGCCCACGGTCTTGCTCGCTCCTTCGGCAAAAGGCCCGTCCAGACCCGTCTTGATGGAGTGCAGGTCACCGGATTTCACGCGGTTGCTGATTCTACGGCACGGGACTATCCGAAGGCTAGCGGAGGACACTCCGCCGGCATTTGACGCCTCGTCACGCCGCCGTTGCGCCCACCGCCGACCGTCGCTGGCAAAATAGCCCCGCCCCGGTTCAATTGAGGTTGCGCGCGAACCGCGCGTTCTTCCGTGCTTGCACGGCCCGCCCGCAGGCGTTCATCCTGAGACATTCCATGACCGGATTCAAGAACAAGATCCTCTTCGTCGGCTACGGCGCGGTGGCCGAATGCACGCTGCCAATCCTCTTCAAGCATCTCAAGGTTGCGCCCGAAAACGTCACCGTGATGGACTTTGAGGATCGTTCGGAGAAGCTGAAGACATGGACCGCAAAAGGCGTTCGCTTCGTACGCGACCGCGTTACCGAGAAGAACCTGGGATCGCTTCTGGGCACGTTCGTCGGGGAGGGCGACGTCGTCATCGATCTTGCCTGGAACATCGAGGCCTGCGAGATCCTCGACTGGTGCCATCGGCACGGCGTGCTCTACGTCAACACGTCGACCGAGCTGTGGGACCCGTATTCCGCGGGCCGGAAGCAGCATCCGACGGAGAAGACCCTGTACTGGCGGCACATGAACGTCCGCCGCATGATGGCGACGTGGAAGACGAAGGGCCCCACGGCGGTGCTCGAGCATGGCGCGAACCCGGGCCTCATCTCGCACTTTACCAAGCAGGGACTCCTCGACATCGGCAATGCCGCGCTCGCCGACAAGAAGTTCAAGGCGAAGGACGCCGCGATCGTTGCCGACCTCATCGCCACGCAGAAGTTCAACCTCCTCGCGCAGAAGCTCGGCGTGAAGGTGATCCATTGCTCGGAGCGCGATACCCAGATTTCCAACAAGCCGAAGCAGGTGGACGAGTTCGTCAACACCTGGAGCATCGAGGGCTTCCGCGAGGAAGGACAGACGACCGCCGAGATGGGCTGGGGGACGCACGAGAAGGAGCTGCCGGCGCACGCATACGAGCACAAGAAAGGCCCCAGGAACCAGATCTGTCTTGCGCGGATGGGAATGGACGTGTGGGTCCGCACCTGGGTGCCGAACTACACCGTGCGCGGCATGGTCGTCCGCCATGGCGAGGCGTTCACCATCTCCGACCATCTTACCGTATGGGAAAAGGGGAAGCCGGTGTACCGCCCGACGGTGCACTACGCCTACTGCCCGAGTGACGCCGCAATCGTGTCGCTGAATGAGATGCGCGGATACGACTACAGGCTGAACGACAACCAGCGCATCATGAACGACGAGATCACCAGCGGCTCCGACATCCTCGGCGCGCTGCTGATGGGTCACCCGTACCAGTCGTGGTGGACCGGCAGCGACCTCAGCATCGAGGAGTCGCGCCGTCTCGTGCCGCACCAGAACGCCACGACGATGCAGGTGGCCATTTCCGTCGTCGCCGCGACGGTGTGGATGATACAGAACCCGGCAATGGGAGTCGTCGTCCCGGACGACCTCCCGCACGAGTTCGTGCTCGGGATCGCCAAGCCCTACCTCGGCAAGTTCATCTCGACGCCGTCGGACTGGACGCCCCTCAAGAACTACAAGAACCCGTTTCCCGGCTACAACAAGCCGCAATTCGACCTGAAGGACCCCTGGCAGTTCAAGAACTTCCTCGTCAAGGACGGCGAATGATCTCGAAGGCCCAGCTGAAGCGACTGGCCGAGGAACACGGCACCCCGCTGCTCGTCATCGACCACGCCGAACTGCGGAGGAACTTCCGGAGCTTCCGGCGGTACCTGCCGCGCGTGCAGCCGTATTTCGCGGTCAAGGCGGGGGCGGATCCCGCCGTCGTACGCACGCTCTTCGAGCAGGGTGCGAGCTTCGACGTGGCGTCCATGCCCGAGTTCCAGCTCGTGTACGAGAAGATCAAGGACATGCCGGCGCGCGAACGCCAGCAGTGGATCTGGGACAAGATCATCTATGCCAACCCGATCAAGCCGGTGGAGACGCTCGCGGAACTCGACCAGTACAAGCCGCTGGTCACGTTCGATAACCTGGATGAGATCGACAAGATCAAGAAGCACGCGCCCCATGCCGGGCTCGTGCTGCGCCTGAAGGTGTCCAATACCGGCGCGATGGTCGAGTTGTCGTCGAAATTCGGCGCGCCTCCCGGCGAGGCGGTGGACCTGATCCTGGAGGCCGACCGGCAGGGGTTGGTCGTCGAAGGCGTCAGCTTCCACGTCGGGAGCCAGACGACCAATTTCGGGAACTACGTCGAGGCGCTGAACCTCACCGCGGACATTTACGCGGAAGCGCAGGCCCGCGGATACACGAAGATGAACCTGGTCGACATCGGTGGCGGCTTCCCGGCGCCGTACGATGCGACGGTTCGCCCGTTCCGGGAACTCGCGCGAATCATCAATTCCGAGATCAACCGGCTCTTCCCCAAGAACATCGAGATTCTCGCCGAGCCCGGACGCTTCTTCGTCGCGACGGCGGGCTACGCCATCTCGAAGATCATCGGGAAGGCGGTGCGCGACGGCAAGCCGTCGTACTACATCAACGATGGCGTATACCACACATACTCCGGCCAGCTCTTCGACCACTGCATGTATCCGGTGAAGGCGTTCAAGCGGGGCAAGACGCGCCTTTCGGCGGTGTTCGGGCCGACCTGCGACGCCCTCGACGTCATTTCGATGGCAGAGAGCCTGCCCAAGCTCGAGCGCGATGACTTCGTATACAGCGAGATGATTGGCGCGTACACCTACGCCTCGGCGACGACCTTCAACGGATTCTCGCCGGCGAAGGTCGTGCACGTGAACGAATGACATCTGTGGACGGCCGTCCCGGCCTCACGGGTACCACTCCCACAGATAGTAGTCCTGTTCGTACCAGTGATTCGTGAGCGTCGTGATGCGGTGGAAGCCGGCGCGCTCGAGAACCGACTGCGACTGCGTATTGTCGACTCGCGAGTCGCACCAGATCTTGTGGGCGTGCCGGGATGGCAGCGTCTTCGCGAGGGCCGCGAGCAACGACGCGCCAACACCCCGGCCACGAGCCCGTGAAGCGGTCCCGAACCACGAGAGCCAGAGGGTTCCGTCGTCGTGGCGGCTGACACAGAAGCCGATCAACCCGGTGCGGTCGCGGGCAACGAGCACGGCCTGCGGGTCCTCGGCCACCAACGAGCGCAGCCCGTCCGCGGAGTACTTCGCCAGCTCCGCGCGTCGGGCGCGCTCGTTGTAGTAGCTCAGCGGTTGAATCGTGTCTCGCATGAGCGCCACGAGGGCATCGACTTCGTGTACGGCGATCGGGCCAACCGCTGGCGTGGTCAAGGACACTCTCGGGGGAAGCGGGCGTTGGTCGGCCTGGAATGGGCCGATGGCCAAATGTTCACCCGCTGGTATGCCTGCGCCAGTTCGGCCTCGGTCCGGAGTCGACGGTTGACCTGGCGGAGTCAGGCCATCTGGCGCGGAAGCGCAGCTTTTTCGATCTTGAGTTGATGAGTCCACAGGAAAACACGCCCGCCGGCATTGACCACAAGTGGCTCGTGGCCGCGTCGGTCAGCCTGGGCGCGATCATGGCGACGATCGACAGCTCGATCGTCAACGTGGCGTTACCGCAGATTCGCGGATCGATCGGCGCGTCCATCGACCAGATGACGGCGCTCGCCACGTCGTTCGCCATCGCGCAGGTGGTGGTCATGCCGCTGACGGCGTTTCTCGGCCGCTTCCTCGGCCAGAAGCGCGTCTACGTCTTCTGCCTCGGCGTGTTCATCGTGGGTTCGGCGTTGTGCGGCCTGTCGCGCACCCTTCCCCAACTCGTGGTCGCGCGCACGCTGCAGGGGCTCGGCGCGGGCGCGCTCATGCCGAGCCAGATGACCATCCTCCGCCAGACCTTCCCGCGCCGCGAACAGGGCATGGCGATGGCGGTGGTGGGCATGGTCATCACCTTCGGCCCGGCGATCGGTCCCACGCTGGGCGGCTGGATCGTGGACAACTGGTCGTGGCCATGGATCTTCTACATCAACCTGCCGTTGGGGCTGCTCGGCATCATGATGAGCAACCGCTACGTGCGGGAGCCGGAGGACATCCGCGCCGCCAACGCGGCGCAGGCTGAGCGCATGAAACGCGACTTCGACTGGCTGGGCATCGTGCTGCTCAGCGCCGGGTTGGCGTCGCTCCAGTACGTGCTCGAGCAGGGCAATCGCAATGACTGGTTTGACTCGCGGCTCATCACGGCTCTGACGTGCGTGGCCGTGGGCGGCCTGGTCGGTTTCGTCTACACCGAGTTGCACGCGCCGGCGCCGGCAGTGAACCTGCGCCTGTTTCGCGATCCGGTGTTCACGTCGGCCACGTTGCTGGCGTCGGTGATGTTCTCGAGCCTCATGGCGGGCATGTTCCTGCTGCCCGTGTTCATGCAGGAACTCATGGGGTTCACGGCACTCAAGTCAGGGTTAGCCCTGCTGCCCCGGGCGTTGGTCATGATGGTGGTCACGCCCATCGTGGGGAAGATCTACAATCAGGTTTCGCCACGGTTGCTGGTGGCCATCGGTGTCACGTTAGTGGCGGTGGGCTGCTGGGACATGGGAGACTTCACGCTGGAGACCAGCCAGGCCGCGGTGATCCGCGTGCTCATGCTGCAGGGCGTCGGTTTCTCCTTGCTGTTCGTGCCGCTCGCGACCGTGGCGCTCAGCTTCGTGCCGCGTGTCCAGATTTCCGACGCCACCGGACTCAACTCGGTCATGCGCCAGTTCGGCGGCTCGGCCGGACTGGCCATCTACGGCACGCTGCTCACGCAGCACGCCACGCGAGCACAGGCGCTCCTGGGCGAGTCCGTGTCGGTCTACCGGCCCGAGACGGCGGAGCGCCTGGCGGGGCTGACGCGTGGTTTCATGATGCGTGGCATGGACACGCTGACCGCGAAGACGGCTGCGCTTCAGGCGCTCGCGGGAACCGTGGCCCAGCAGGGCGCCGTTCTTGCGTTCGAGCACGTGTTCGCGCTCACGGGCATCGCCTTGGCGTGTACGCTGCCGCTTGTGCTGCTGCTGCGCGAGAGCGAGCACGACGACGACCATCCGGACGCCCGGGTCGCGACGACGCCGGTGGCCGCCGAGTAGCGGTCGTCGGGGAGTGGACGCACCAATGGACACACAGGAAGGCGGCCACCTGCCGGCGAATGAGCAGCCTTCGAGTCGTGCTTGCGGGCGTGAGGAGCGGCGCCAACACCGGATGCCGAGCCAGGGCGCGACGCACCGTGCGCCGCGGAGTCTGTGATATGGGTCGCCCGACGAGTGTCCCCGCAGGGTTTCGATTTGACAGCCCCGGACGGCCGGCCCAGTATCCCTGTTCGGCCGCGCGCATCCGCGCCGGTTCCGTTCCGAACGCGTTCTAGTTCCCTGGAGGCGCTGTATGCGACGGTTTGCCCTGGTGTCCGCGTTTGCTCTCGCACTGTTCACGCCGGTGCTGTCGGCACAGCAGCCCTCGACTGACGGGCCGTACAAGGTGCTGAACAGGGCGCGGGTCGGCGGAGAAGGAGGATGGGATTACATCTATGCCGACGTCGGAGCGCGCCGCCTGTACATCCCGCGCGGTGCCGTGCGCGCGGTGCCGGCAACCGACACGACGCCGGAGCGGCCCGCGGTGCCTGCCCGGATCGCCGTCTTCAACCTCGACAATCTCGCTCCGGTGGGCGAGATCCTCACCGCTCCCAACTCGAACGGTAACGGCGTCGCCGTGGATCCCAGGTCCGGGCACGGGTTTTCCAGCAGCCGACCGGCGATCACGATGTTCGACACGAAGTCGTTGCAGCTCCTGAAGAGCATACCGCTCGATTCGGGGGTCGGACCCGACGGCATCCACTTCGATTCCTTCAACGACCGGGTCTACGTCTTCAGTCATCCGACGAAGGACGCGATGGTCATCGACTCGAAGGATGGCACCGCCCTCGGACGGATCGACCTCGGCGGCGTGCCTGAGCAGGGCGTCGCCGACGGCAAGGGCACGCTCTACGTCGTGATGCAGGACCCGGAAGGGAGCGTCACGAAGGTGGACGTGAAGACGATGAAGGCCACCGCGCACTTCCCGTTCCACGACAAGGGCGGTTCGTGCAACGGCCTCGCGCTGGACGCGAAGAACCACATTCTCTTCGCCGCGTGCGGCGCGTCGGGCGGCCTGCAGCCCGCGCAGACGGGTCCGAACGGCCAGCCGCTGCCGCAGAGGCAGCTACCGCGGCCGATGATGGTGATCCTGAGCGCCGATGACGGCCACATCATGACGACCCTGCCGCTCGCCGGCGGCTCCGACGGCGCGACGTTCAACCCGGCGACGATGGAAGCGTTCAGCACCCACGGCAATGGTACGCTCACCGTCGTCAAGGAGAACAGCCCGACGAGCTTCGAGGTCGAGGAGAACCTCCAGACGATGATGGGTGCGCGCACGATCACGTTCGACAGCAAGACGAACCACATCCTGACGATGAGCCAGGAGCGCGGGCCGGCGCCCCCGCCGCCGCCGGGCGGCGGCCGTGGTGGCTTCGCGCCGGCAATCCCGGGTTCGTTCACGATCCTGGTGATCGGCAAATAGGCGGCGAGAGCCGCTCGCCAATGGTGACAGCACGAAGCCCCACCGACGATCAGTGTCGGTGGGGCTTTCTGTTTCCTGTGAACGAATATGCGCGAGCGCTTACGGTGGGACGAAGGCTGCACGCAGGTCGTCACCGGGGCCTGCAATCGCGACGCCAGCGTCGGCATTGAACACGTCGCTGCGCGACCGTCGCTGCACGGCGGTGCGCCAGACGATGTGCTTCTTGTGCCTGCGAGCACCGGAGAACCAGAAGGTGATCTCGTCCGTGGCAGCATCGTACGCGAAAGTCGAACGATAGACGACGTCCCGGAATTCGGGGATCGCGCCCGCCGTCAGCACCGGCGTCGCCAGCGTGTTCCACGCGAGGCCGTCAGGGCTCGTCGCGAGATACACCGCCCGCGTGTTGCAGGTCCCGGGCAGCTTGACCGGGAAGAGCGCCCAGTACTCGTTGCGCGCACTGATCCACTGCACGTCAAGGTGCCAGGGGAGCTGGCCCGCCAGCACCGGCAGGTCCACGCGCTCTGGATCGGACCACGTCTGGCCATCGGTCGAGCGTCGCATGGCGACAGACGTAGACTTGCCATGACATCCAGGCGCCCCGTTCACCGTCCACATGCGCCAGTCGCCGTCAGCCCGTTGAACGATGGACGGCGACAGCACCGTGCTGGACGCGGACGTCAGCACGAGGGTAGGACTGGACCACGATGCGCCGTCCGGCGACGTGATCATGAACAGCTTGTCCACGGAGCTCGCCTGCCGATAGTACAGCACGAGTTCCTTCTTGGCCGCATTGTACGAGATATCCGGATCCGACAGATACCCTGCCTTTGGCCTCGCCAGCGGCATTGGCGCGCCGGGTGCTGCGCCCCAGGTGACGCCGTCGAGGCCGGCGTAGAGGGACGGATTCTCGTGCTTTGTCTTCCCGCCGGGGTACGGCGTCAACACCAGGTAGACCAATCCGTGACCCCACGAGCGTGGCGGCGCCACGAAATCAGGATGCACGGACTGGCCAGATCCGTCGTAGGTGCTGAGGGGCAGGAGTTGCAGACTCGCAGGGGCGTTGAGCGTCGCCGCGAGATCAACCACCCGGAACTCTTCCACCGGCGGCGCCAC
>Ga0209014_10001543_pt1 | contig 13573 bp, 7 predicted proteins | sample BarGraNGADG00212_FD_184491 | JGI IMG/M metagenome (GOLD analysis project Ga0209014, IMG submission 184491) | Arctic peat soil microbial communities from Barrow, Alaska - Barrow Graham LP Ref core NGADG0002-212 (SPAdes) (version 2) | ecosystem: Environmental > Terrestrial > Soil > Wetlands > Peat...
GCGATCCGCGCCAAACTGGGCGAGGCGCTGGCCAAGCTGCCGATGGAACAGAATGCGGGCCACTTCCATGGTATCGATGCGGTCGGCGGCACGCTGGTCGATCCACTGGTCGCCGTCGTGGAAGGCGGCAAGATCAAACCCATCAGCCTGACTGACTTGATGAAGTAAGAGCAACAGAAATTGCCAAGATGCCTTGCGTCATTGCGATTGCCGCGCTACGCTCGCAATGACGGCCAGTGAAGCAATCCATGACACTGAATGCATGGACTGCCGCGCTGCTGTCATTGCGAGGAACGCAAGCGACGCGGCAATCGCAGTGACGCAACCAGGTTCAAGCTCCATGTCCAATCGTCATCTTGCCTTTTGGCCTGAGGGTCAGCCGCAGCACCTGGTCGTGCCGCAAACCAACATGTTTTACAACGTGGAGGTTTCGGCAACGCGCTACCCTAACAAGCCCTACATGCTGTTTTACGACACGGCCGTCAGTTATGCCGAATTCAAAGACGAGGCCGAGCGTATCGCCGGCTACCTGGAGCAGGTCTGCCACGTCAAAAAAGGCGACCGGGTGCTGCTTTACATGCAGAACAGTCCGCAATTCGTGCTGGCGTACTACGGCATTCTGCGCGCCAATGCAGTGGTCGTGCCGATCAACCCGATGAACCTGACCAACGAGTTGCGCCACTACGTGAAAGACACCGGCGCCACGGCGGCGATCATTGCCCAGGACCTGTTCGAACAGATGGCGCCGCTACTGGGCGGTGGTCTTGAACAAATTTTGGTCACGGCTTACTCCGATTACCTCAAGCAAGCCACCGACCTCAAAGTGCCCGAATTCGTGAGCGCAGCGCGGCTGCCGCTGGCACGCGCCGGTGTGACGCTGTGGTGCGACATGCTTGAGCGCCATCTGCAACCCGGCCCCTTGAGCGTTGGACCGGACGATTTATGCGTGATGCCCTACACCTCCGGCACCACCGGCCAGCCCAAGGGCTGCATGCACACGCACCGCGCCGTGATGTGGAGCACCGTCGCCAGCATGCAATGGTTCAACGCCCATGCGGACAGCGTGTCGTTGTCGGTGCTGCCATTTTTTCATGTGACCGGCATGCAGGGCAGCATGAACGGCCCGCTCTACCACGGCAGCACGATGGTAGTGCTGCCCCGTTGGGATCGCGAAATGGCGGCCGAGTGCATCCAGCGCTACCGAATTGAATCCATGCAACTAATCTCAACCATGGTGGTGGACTTGCTGGCCAACCCGGCCATCGCCGACTATGACCTGTCGAGCGTGCGCGGCATCCGTGGCGGCGGTGCTGCCATGCCCGAAGCGGTGGCGCAAAAACTAAAGGACTTGATCGGCGTGCCCTACGTTGAAGGTTACGGCATGTCCGAGACCATCGCTGCCACCCATATCAATCCGGCTGACCGACCCAAAAAGCAATGCCTGGGCATCCCGATTTACGATGTCGATGCGCGCGTGGTCGATCCTGCCGATTTTCACGAATTGCCAGCGGGGCAGGTCGGTGAAATCATCATCCATGCGCCCCACGTGATGCAGGGTTACTGGAACAACCCGCAGGCTAGCGCCGAAGTGTTCGTCGAGATCGAGGGCAAGCGCTTCTTGCGCACCGGCGACCTGGCGCGCGCCGACGAAGACGGTTACTTTTTCATGGTGGACCGCTTGAAGCGCATGATCAACGCCTCCGGTTTCAAGGTCTGGCCGGCCGAAGTGGAAGCGCTGCTCTACCAGCATCCGGCCATCCAGGAAGCCTGCATCATCGCCGCGCGCGATGTCAAGCGGGGTGAGACCGTCAAGGCAGTGGTCGTGCTGCGCCAGGCGTACCGCGGGCAAGTCAGCGAACAAGAAATCTTGGACTGGGCCCAAGCCAACATGGCCGCCTACAAGGCGCCACGAATTGTGCAGTTTGTTACAGCGTTACCCAAGTCATCCACGGGCAAACTGCTCTGGCGTGAGATCCAGGAACAGGAACCGTCTGCCTGACCCGGTGACTGCCCCGGGCATGGCTGGGCAGGTGCAATAACGGCCCATCCGAAGTGCGATACTTGGGTTGAAACAAGCAGTTTTCCGGTCATCACATTCCGGTTTAGGCCCTGGCGCAAACCCGGCGGGGCGCGGTCTGTGGGAGAACCAGACTCGGCCGTGTCAACCATCTTTCTATGAATTCTTGCTGGGCTTCAACATGTCTTCTAGTGCGTCTTTCTTCACCTGCCTCGATGTTCTCAGCGGCAAAGCATCCCTGGGGCCAGCCGATACCCAGGTAACGATCAAGGGATGGGTGAAAACCCGCCGCGATTCCAAGGCCGGGATTTCCTTCGTTAATGTGTCTGACGGTTCCTGCTTTCATCCGGTGCAGGTGGTGGCGCCCAGCACACTGGCCAACTACGCCGACGAGGTGCAGCGGCTCACGGCCGGCTGCGCGGTTGAAGCCACCGGCGTGATCGTTGCCTCGCCAGCCAAAGGCCAACCGTTCGAGATGCAGGCCAGCAAGATCACGGTGATCGGCTGGGTCGATGATCCCGACACCTACCCGATCACCCCGAAGGCGCACAGCATGGAGTTTCTGCGCGAGGTCGCCCATTTGCGCCCGCGCACCAACGTGATCGGCGCCGCCACCCGCGTGCGCCACACCATTGCGGCGGCGATTCACCGTTTTTTTGATGAACATGGATTCCTCTGGGTCAACACGCCGATCATCACCGCCTCGGATGCCGAGGGCGCGGGTGAATTGTTCCGCGTCTCGACGCTGGACCTGATGAACCTGCCCAAGAAACCTGACGGCAAGATCGACTTTTCTCAGGATTTTTTTGGCCGCGAAGCGTTCCTCACCGTTTCGGGCCAGCTCAACGTGGAAACCTATTGCATGGCGCTGTCCAAGGTTTATACCTTTGGCCCGACCTTTCGGGCCGAGAATTCCAACACTTCGCGCCACCTGGCTGAGTTCTGGATGATCGAGCCCGAGATTGCCTTTGCTGATTTGAGCGACAACGCGACGCTGGCCGAAGCCCTGCTGAAATACATCATCAAGCGGGTGCTGGCCGAGCGCGCCGACGACATGGCCTTTTTCGAAGACCGTGTTGAAAAAGGTTTGATTGCAAAACTGGAGCACATCGTCAATTCGGAATTCGTACGCATGGATTACACCGATGCGATCCGGGTGCTGGAAAGTACCAAAGAGAAATTCGACTACCCGGTCAAGTGGGGTATCGACCTGCAATCCGAACACGAACGTTACATTGCCGAAAAGCACGTCAACGGCCCGACCGTGTTGATGAACTATCCAAAAGAAATCAAGGCGTTTTACATGCGGCTGTCCGACGACGAGAAGACCGTCGCCGCGATGGATGTGCTGGCACCCGGCATTGGCGAAATCATTGGCGGCTCGCAGCGCGAGGAACGCCTCGATGTGCTGGACCGGCGCATGCTTGAGGTTGGACTCGACCCGGCGCATTACAACTGGTATCGCGATCTGCGGCGCTATGGCACGGTGCCCCACGCCGGCTTCGGTTTGGGCTTTGAGCGCACTGTTTCCTACATCACCGGCTTGTCCAATGTGCGTGACGTGATTCCGTTTCCCAGAACACCGGGCAACGCGCGTTATTAGCTTCCTTACCGGCCTCTTCTGGCACATCAGGTTACAAAGAACTCGCCTTGACACCGGCGCACAAAGCGCACCGGCCCCTACACTCAGGTGTGGATATTGATCATTCGAAAAGGCCAGAGGGGCTGCAGATGCTTTGTTATCGCGCCTTGCGCTCAACGCTCGTCAGCGTTGCCCTTGTCTTTGCCGTGACCGGCTGCAGCGTGTTGGCGCCTGATAAACATATGGCGGCATTCAGTACCCAGTTGACGGGTTTGAACCAGGCCCCGCCGGTAGTCACTGCGGCGACCGGCCAGTTGTACGCTGTGCTGGATAAAAATACCCTGCTGTTTCGCTGGAAGCTTGCGTTTTCCGGCTTGAGTGGTCCAGCCACAGACGGCCACTTTCACGGCCCTGGCGTCATCGGTGCCAACGCCAAAAGCGCCCTTGCCATTAAAAGCCCGATCAAGAGCCCTTTGGAGGGCCGGGCCACACTGACTGCGGCCCAGGCTGAAGACTTGCTGGCTGGAAAATGGTACGTCAGTATCCGCACCAAGGCCCACCCTGGAGGGGAAATTCGAGGACAGTTGATTTTGCGGGAATAAGATGGCCTTGCGCCAGTGTCTCAAGCGGGAAAGGTTGACCGGCCGGTTACCATTCAACGCTTCAACACAATTCACCTATATGCTGTACAGCTTGACGCCCTTTCTTGTCCATTGGGGCATTACCGCGCTTTCGCTCTGGGTGGCCAGTCACATTTTTGCAGGGATCAAATTCACCGATACGTCCTCGTTGATCGTCTCGGCACTGTTGCTGGGGTTTGCCAACGCCATTGTCAAACCCTTGCTCATTATTCTGACTTTGCCGCTGACGTTTCTGACATTCGGCCTGTTCCTGGTGGTGCTCAATGCCCTGATGATCTTGCTGGTTTCGTCACTGGTCGATGGCTTCAAGGTCTCAAGTTTCTGGACCGCTTTTTTTGCCAGCATCTTCATCACAGTGCTGAGCTTTGTGATCGGCTCTTTTGTGATTGCCGGTGATCAGTCGCAAGTCATCCAGATGCCCCACAGCGGCATCTGGCTTTGAAGCCGGCAGGTAGCGCCCCGCAAACAACTTGCCGTCGCGCCTCGGCTCAGGGGTGTGAAGTTTCTAGCGGGTAATTTTTGCGCCTAGCAGGTTTCGGGGCAAAGAAAAAGGCCAGAGCACGCTTGGCCTTGGAAGGGTGGTGGACCGAAGGAGGATCGAACTCCTGACCTCTGCATTGCGAACGCAGCGCTCTCCCATCTGAGCTACCGGCCCCACGAAACATTTTCTGAGGTGCAGACTTTAACCGATTTCAGTCGCTCTCGAACCTCGCTTATTTTTCAAACGCTGGTGCTGCCAAACACGCTGCGCCACAGCTCGAGCACGGCATCGCGCTGTGGCTGCAAGTTGGGCATGATGGCGTGGGTTGGCTCCTCATTGAGGCGGGCGCGATGTTGGACCCGACGCAATTCGCGGTAGGCACTGGCACCGGCGTGACCAACGCCAGTGGGCAGTAGGCCCAAGCATTCAGCGCGTTCCAACAAAGCGATATTGCCTGCGTTGTCCATCAACTCGGGGTGCTGCGCCGCGTTGGCCAGCACCAGATACTGCATGGCAAATTCAGCGTCGATCATGGCACCGGGACTGTATTTGACGTCGAATTGTTCCGCCTTGACCGGGTGTGCAGCGCGCAGGCGTTCGCGCATCGCAATGATCTCGGCCTTTAAGGCCGCAGTGTCGCGCACGGCACCGATCACCGCCTGGCGCACCGCATCAAAGCGTTGCCGCAGTGCGTCGTCGCCGAGCACAAAGCGGGCGCGTGTCATGGCCTGGTGCTCCCAGGTCCAGGCGGTGTTGCTGCCGCGCTGCTGTTGGTAGGCGGCATAGGCATCAAAAGAAGTGACCAGCAGGCCCGAGTTGCCGTTGGGTCGCAGCGCCGTGTCAATTTCGTACAAATCGCCCTCGCCGGTTTTTACGCTGAGCCAGTTGATCAGCTTGCGCACCAGGCTGGCATAGACCTCGCTGGCGCGTTCATCGGCGTCGTCGTAAACAAAAACGATGTCGAGGTCGCTGCCGTAGCCAAGTTCTTTGCCGCCAAGTTTGCCATAGCCAATGATGGCGAACTGAGGGGTTTCGCGGTGCTTGTTTTTCAGCTCATTCCAGCACCAGCGGGTGGTCACGCGCAGAATCACTTCGGCCAGTGAAGTCAGGTCGTCGGCCACTTGCTCGACCGTCAGCTTGCCTTCCACATCACGCGCCAGGGTGCGGAAAACTTCTGCATGGTGGGCCCGGCGCAGCAAATTGAGCACGGATTCTTCGTCGTCCTCACCGGTGCCGGTCAGCGAGGCACGCCGATAGTCGAGCTCACGCTCAAAATCCAGGGGGCTGAAGCGCTCATCGAGCATGTCGGCACTGGCAAGCTCGTCGATCACGCCGGGGTGCAGCAACAGGTAACGCGCGGGCCAGCGCGCGGCCCCGAGCAAGCGCAACAGCCGCTCATGCACGTTGGGGCGCTCAAGCAGCAGGGCCAGATAGTTTTCCCGGCGCAGCAAGGGCTCGATCCAGTCAGCCAGCCGCACTGCGGCTTCTTCGCTGACCCGGCCTTCATGCAGCCACTGAGCGGTGCGCGCGACCAGGCGCAGCAGCCGGGCGCGCGATTCTTCGCGCAAAGCCAACACCCGTGGGTGTTCGCGCCAGAGCGCGATGCGCGCGCCAAAGGTTTCTGGCAGTTGCGCCAGCAATTCTTCAAAACCCGGCGCACCCGGGGCTGGCTTGCCAGCACTGCCGTTGGCGCCCTGGCAGCCCTTGCACTCCTGGCTGGCGCCGCCCAGCAACGCGTCAAATTCTTGCGCGACCCATTCGCGGTAAGCATCGAGCTGGTGCAAAAATTCGCTGCAGCTTGCAAAACCCAAGCTGGCGGCGATCCATTCCAGATCGGCGTCCTGGGTCGGCAATATATGGGTCTGCTGATCGTCAAGGTACTGAATCCGATGCTCAACCCGGCGCAAAAAGGTATAGGCCTCAGCCAGCGCATCGGCGGTTTTTTGCGGCATCAGGCCGGCTCTGGCCAACCGTGCCAGGGCGCTCAGCGTGGGGCGCGTTCTGAGTTCTGGAAACTGACCGCCGCGCACCACTTGCAGCAGTTGCACAGTAAATTCGATTTCACGAATGCCGCCACGCGAGAGTTTGACATCGTTGGCGCGCTCGGGGTGGCCGTTGCTGCGCTTGATGGCGTGCTCGCGAATTTGCCGGTGCAGCGCCCGCAGCGCGTCAAAAACGCTGTAATCGAGGTAGCGCCGGAAGACAAAAGGCATGACCACTGTGCGCAGCGCCTGGGTTGAGCCCTCGCCCGCGCTGCCCAGTGTTGCCACGACCCGGCTTTTGAGCCAGGCAAAACGTTCCCACTCGCGCCCCTGCACATGCAGATATTCTTCGAGCGCACCCAGCGATACGGCGGCGGGCCCGGCGTTGCCGTTGGGGCGCAATGCCAGATCGACGCGAAAGACAAAGCCGTGCTCAGTGCTGTCGCCAATCAGTGCGTAGATGGCGCGCACGGCCTTGGCAAAATACTCCTGGTTTGACAGGCGGCCACGGCCCTGGGCGTCGCCGCTGCTCTCGCCATCGGCCTCAAAGACATAAATCAGGTCAATATCGCTCGAGACATTGAGTTCGCGGGCGCCGAGTTTTCCCATGCCGACGACCCAGAGCTGAACGCCTTGGCCCGCTGTGGTGCGCGCAATGCCGTGGCATTGTTCCAGGGTTTGCTGTACTTCGCGGCAGGCCTGGTTGAGCGCAAATTCGGCCAGGTCGGTCATACCTTGGGTCACCTGTTGCAGGGTGAGCTGTTGCTCGCAGTCGAGCTCCAGCAGACGTTCAAGCACCAGTTGCCGGGTGACGCGCAACGCGCTGCCAACATCCAGGCCCGAGCTGCGCAGGGCCTCAAATGTCCTTGCCATCAAGACCGGGTCAGGGACACCGACTGGCAACCAATGGAGTTGACTCTCATAACGGCGGCGCACACGTTGTCCAAAGCGCGAATAGGACAACAATGCGGCTCGGGTCATAATTCTCGTCATAGCTCCTGTATTCCAATGATTGACTTGACGCACGCCCCTTCATCCCGGTTAAAAATATTCACCTTCCTGGCGCGCTGGACGCTGGGTTTGGTGCTGGCGGCGTGGCTTGCTTTGGGGCTGACCTGGGGCGCGCTACAGTGGCTGATTGTGCCGCGAATCGGAGAATTTCGCCCACAGCTCGAAGCTCGGGCGACGCAAGTGTTGGGGGTACCGGTGCGCATCGGTGCCATCACGACCCATTCGACCGGCATGATTCCATCGGTAGAGCTCACTGATGTGCAGCTCTTTGATGCACAGGGTCGAGTGGCCTTGCGGCTACCGCGGGTATTGGCAGCCCTGTCGCCACGCTCACTGTGGCGGCTCGGCTTTGAGCAGCTTTACGTGGATCATCCGACGCTCAACATCCGGCGTGCGCTGGACGGAAAAATTTACGTCGCCGGGCTTGATTTTTCAAAAGATGGTGCGGCTGACCAGGGTGCAGTCGACTGGTTTTTTTCACAGATCGAGTTTGCCATTCATGACGGCAGTATCGAGTGGGCGGATGAATTGCGACCGGCCCCGGCGCTGGCACTGAGCCAGGTCGAATTGGTGGTGCGCAACCAGGGGCGTCGGCACAACCTGCGTCTCGACGCCACGCCGCCTGCGCCGTGGGGTGAACGCTTCAGCTTGCGGGGCATGTTCCAGCAGCCTTTGCTGGCGCGCCACAACGGTGCCTGGCAGGATTGGCAGGGCCAGCTCTACGCTGCTTTTACACGGGTTGATTTGTCAGAGCTGCGCCGCTACAGCGATATCGGCGTCGGTGTCGATCTGCACCAGGGCAATGGCGCACTCACCGGCTGGGCCGACGTGAACCAGGGCCAAGTGGTGGCAGCGGTGGCCGATATGGCACTGGCACAAGTCAGCGTCACCTTAGGCAGTGGTTTGCAAGCCTTGGCGTTGCAGTCAGTGCATGGCCGTTTAGGTGGACGCCCTCTGGCCAATGGCTTTGAATTTTCAACCCAGGCGCTGACGTTTGACACGGCGGACGGCTTGCACTGGCCGGGTGGCAATGTCAGTGTCAGTTACCAGGGGGCGCAAGGAAAAGTGGCGGCGCACGGCGAGCTCAAGGCAGACCAACTCGATCTGGCCGCGTTGTCGCAAATAGCGGATCGTTTGCCGGTTGACGCTGGTGCGCGCGCCGCGCTGCTGGCGTACGCGCCCAAAGGTCGCTTGCAGCGGATTGCGGCCAGTTGGCAGGGCCCACTGGAGGCGTTGAGCCAATATCAGGTCAAGGGCCAGGTGAGCCAGCTTGAACTGGCCGCCACCGCCGGTTCCCCCGGCATTCGCGGTGCCAATATCGAGTTTGACTTCAACCAGTCGGCCGGTCTTGCCAGCATCAGTCTGGCCGACGGTGCGCTTGTCTTGCCCACAATTTTTGAAGAGGCGTTAATTCCTGTGACCCAGTTGTCAACCGATGCTAAATGGCAAGTCAAGGGTGAGCGCATTGCGGTGCAGTTACCCAACCTCAAGTTCAGCAATGTCGATGCCCAGGGCGAGGCGCAAATCAAATGGGAAACCAGCGACCCGGCCCGGTCGAACGCCCATTCGCGCTTTCCCGGCGTAATCGATTTGCAAGGTTCCCTCAGCCGCGCCGACGGCACCCGGGTGCATCGCTACCTGCCCTTGATCATCAAACGCGAGGTGCGTGAGTACGTGCGCGACGCGATCCTTGCCGGGAGCGCCAACTCGGTCAAATTCAAGGTCAAGGGCGATCTGAAAAACATGCCCTTTACCGACCCCAAACAAGGGGAATTCAGAATTTCTGCCGCAGTGCAGAATGCCACGTTCGTTTATGTACCGCGCAAGCTGCAACCCAGTGGCGCCTTGCCCTGGCCGGCTTTGACGCAACTCAGTGGTGAGTTGGTGTTTGAGCGCGCCCAGATGCAGGTTCGCTCGGCCAGCGCGCGCATGGGTGCCAGCTCAGGCTTGCAGATCAGCAAGGTCGAAGCGGCCATTGCCGACCTCAAACATGCCACGGTCAGCGTCAACGCACAGGTGCACGGCGCACTGGCGGAAGCACTCGGGATTGTCAACGGCTCACCGCTGGCATCGATGACGGGTCAGGCGCTGAGTCGCTCGCTGGCCAGTGGCAATGCCGATTACAAGTTGAAACTAACGCTACCGATTGCCAGTCTTAACCAATCAACGGTGCAGGGCAGTGTGACGCTGCTCGATAACGATATTCAGATCACGCCTGACACACCCAAATTGACGCGCTCACGGGGCGTGGTGAATTTTTCCGAAAACGGTTTTTCAATTGTCGGCGGTCAGGCCCGCATGCTGGGCGGCGAGGTTCGTTTGGAGGGTGGCTCGCCAGGCCTCTCTGCTGCCAGCGCCAAAGCAACAACAGCCTCGATGCTGATCCGCGCCAGTGGCACGGTTTCCGCAGACGGCTTGCGCCTGGCCAAGGAGCTCGGCCTGGTCGCCCGCCTGGCGCAATATGCCAGCGGCAGCACGACATACACCGCTACGTTCGCCTTGCGCCGAGGCGAGCCCGAGCTTAGCCTTGTCAGCAATTTGCGGGGGCTGGGCCTGGGTCTGCCCGCGCCGCTCAACAAGAGCGCCGAGACGATACTGCCCCTTCGTCTTGAAAACGTGCTGCTTGCCGATTCCCCGGCGCCCTTGCTGACCGCGCCGGCACGCCGACAGGATCAGCTCACACTGGAGCTTGGGCGGGTCGCGTCGATCATGTATATACGCGATCTCTCCGGCCCGGAGCCACGGGTCATGCGCGGTAGCATTGCGGTCGGCTTGTCGCCACAAGAGTCAGCTCCAACCCCCGAGGACGGGGTGCTGGCCAACATCAACCTGAATGCCTTCGATCTGGACGCCTGGCAGCAGGTGTTGTCGCAAGCCGCCGGGCCTTCAGTGAGCAACCCCGCCAGCAAATCCTTGAGTTACTTGCCAACCCGCTTCGCTGTGCGCTCGCGCGAGTTGACTTTCGTTGGCAGAAAACTCAATAACGTGGTGATCGGGGGCTCGCGTGAGGGACTGCTATGGCGAGCGAACCTGGACGCCAGTGAACTCAATGGCTACCTTGAATACCGTCAATCCTCGGACTCCGGCGCGGGGCGCGTTTATGCCCGGTTGGCCCGGTTGACCATTGCTCCAAGTACTGCCAGCGAGGTGGAAGCTCTGTTGAGCGAACAACCGGCGAGCATTCCGGCACTCGATATCGTGGTGGATGATTTTGAGCTGCGCGGCAAACGGCTGGGCCGACTGGAAGTTGATGCCGTCAATCGCGGCACCAGCGGGCTGGTGCTGGAGGATGCTGCGCGCGAGTGGCGGCTCAGCAAGCTCAACCTGGTAATGCCAGAAGCGGTGCTGACGGCAAGCGGCAATTGGGCCAGCATCAACACGCAAAACAACGCCGGCGCCAAAACCCCATCGAGCGCCGCCCCGATGCGCCGCCGTACCGTGCTGAATTTCAAACTCGATATTACCGACGGTGGCGGGCTGTTGGGCCGTCTTGGCATGCAGGGTGTGCTCCGCAAGGGCAGCGGTAAGATGGAAGGACGGGTCGCCTGGCTGGGCTCGCCAATCAGCCTGGACTACCCGTCCATGACCGGTGCTTTTACAGTCAACATAGAAACCGGGCAATTTTTGAAAGCCGACCCCGGTATTGCCAAATTGCTCGGAGTGTTGAGCCTGCAAGCGTTGCCGAGACGCTTGACACTCGATTTCAGGGATGTCTTCAGCGACGGTTTTTCTTTTGATTTCGTGCGCGGCGACGTTGGCATTGAACAGGGCATCGCGAAAACCAATAATTTGCAAATGAAGGGCGTCAATGCCGCCGTGCTGATGGAAGGGCAAGCGGATATTGCCAAAGAAACCCAGGATTTGAAGGTGGTGGTGATTCCTGAAATCAATGCCGGAACGGCATCCTTGATTGCCACCGTCATCAACCCGGCAGTCGGCCTGGGCACTTTTTTGGCGCAGTGGTTCTTGCGCCGTCCCTTGATTGAATCAACAACCAAGGAATTTCACATTGATGGCAGTTGGGCCGACCCCAAAATTACCAGGATGCAGCGTCAGCCGTGAGCGCGGAACATGTTGCACCAGACAATCAACAACAAAACCAGCGTGGCGACGGCTTTAAGCAAGAAGGAACGCATGAACCGACCTTGCTGGACCGTGTTGTGCGGTTTGATGGCAGGGCTGTTGGTGGCCTGCGGCAGTGAGCCGGTGCCGGCTCCGGTTGTTGAGACAAGACTTTCAGCCGTGGCCGGGCCAGCACGCCATGGCGAAGCAACCGACGACACCACGGCTTTGCCAGAGCCCATTGTGCGAGCCAAAAGCCGATGGATTGCAGTGCGCTGGTCGGCGTTGCCGGGCTTCCAGGATGACACCCTGTTTGAGGCTTGGAATGCCTGGTTGAAAAGTTGTGCGCGCCCGGGTCTGGCGTTTGCGCCGTTATGCAGCGAGGTGCGGCGCTTGAGCATTGGCAGCGCCGAAGAACAGCGCGCCTGGCTTATGCAGCGGCTGCAACCTTACCGGGTAGAAGATTTATCGGGCCGTGACAACGGGCTGTTGACCGCTTATTTCGAGCCCTTGCTGGAGGCTACGCGCACCGCCAGCGCAAACTTTACGGTGCCTTTATACCGACCACCGAGCGGGCTGGCGTTGCGTCAGCCCTGGTACACCCGCCAAGAGATCGATACCTCGCCAGCGGCGCAGGCGGCGCTCCACGGGTATGAAATTGCATTTCTGGCAAACCCGATTGATGCCCTGATATTGCAGATTCAGGGCTCTGGACGTTTGCGAATCACCGAAGCTGACGGCAGCCAGGTTTGGGTGCGTTTAGCTTACGCCGCCTCCAATGAGCAACCGTACAAGAGCGTGGGCCGCTGGCTGCTTGACCAAGGCGCGCTGCGGGACGCCTCCTGGCCTGCCATCAAGTCCTGGGCGACGCAGAACCCGCTGCGCATCAACGAGATGCTCTGGAGCAATCCACGCACTGTTTTCTTCCACGAAGAGAGCTTGTCGGCGCAGGACGTCGATTCGGGGCCAAAGGGCGCACAGGGTGTGCCGCTGACACCGGGGCGTTCGATTGCGGTGGATCCCCTGAGCATTCCTTTTGGTACGCCGGTGTGGCTGGAATCGAGGGGCGTCCATGTCAACCTGCAAAAACTGGTGCTGGCGCAGGATACCGGCAGTGCGATTGTGGGCGCGGTGCGGGCCGATTATTTTGTTGGTTTGGGAACGACCGCGGCCGATTTGGCGGGTCGTCTCAAGCAGCCCTTGCATTTATGGGTGCTGTGGCCGAAATAAAAAAAATTGTGGGAATATGGAATTTGACGCATAATGCGCCGGTATTGCCGAAAATCGGTTGTACAAGTTTGCGGTGTTTAGTCAGTTTCGCGTCTGCTTTAAGTCTTCATTCGTTTGTTGATTGCGTGGTAATAGCGGTTATAGACTCCATCGCGTTTTGAGTCATTTTGAGGAGTCCTATTATGGGCAACAAACTTTACGTGGGCAACCTGCCTTACACATTCCGTGATGAAGATCTGCAGCAAGCCTTTGCCGCACACGGTACCGTCACCAGCGCCAAAGTCATGATGGAACGTGACACTGGCCGTTCCAAAGGCTTCGGCTTTGTGGAAATGGGCAGCGACGCTGAAGCACAGGCCGCCATTGCCGGTATGAACGGCCAACAATACGGTGGCCGTGGCCTCGTGGTCAACGAAGCCCGTCCCATGGAAGCACGCCCCCCTCGCACTGGTGGCGGCGGCTTTGGCGGCGGCGCTGGCGGCGGTCGTAGCGGCGGCGGCGGTTACGGCGGTGGCGCTGGCGGCGGTCGTAGCGGCGGCGGCGGTTACGGCGGTGGCGCTGGCGGCG
>Ga0209014_10001545_pt1 | contig 13555 bp, 14 predicted proteins | sample BarGraNGADG00212_FD_184491 | JGI IMG/M metagenome (GOLD analysis project Ga0209014, IMG submission 184491) | Arctic peat soil microbial communities from Barrow, Alaska - Barrow Graham LP Ref core NGADG0002-212 (SPAdes) (version 2) | ecosystem: Environmental > Terrestrial > Soil > Wetlands >...
TGAGAATGCTCATATGCCTACAACACTAATAAGGAATATAGTGAAAGGCAAGGGGTGCAGTGACCGCAGGAAACCACCGCGGGTTCGGCGCGCGGACGATTCCCGGTCTTCTGACGGTGGTGCTTCGTGAACTCCGTGGCCCTCCGGTCTTCGTGAGAGATACCCAACCGCGTGACGCCGGCCCCGGAAGGATCGTTAATTCAATTACAATGCGAGTCGTACACCTCCTTCCCGCGCTGGCGATCGTGACCGCCGCGTGCGGCCCAGCCATTCGGCCGCTGGAGCCGCTCGCGCTCAAGCCGGTGCCGGTGATCGAGCTTCCCGAGCCGCCATCCGAGTCGCCGCCGCCGGAGGCGCCGATCGCCCGCGCCGACGAGGACTACCTGCACGAGCGGGAACTCATGGTGCCGGTGGATGGAATACGGCCCGAGAAGATCGCGAACACGTACTGGGAGGCTCGCGACGGCGGGGCGCGAGCGCACCAGGCGCTGGATATCCTGGCGCCACGCGGCACGCCGGTGCTGGCGGCCGACTCCGGGACGGTGCTGCGCCTGGTGAAGAACACGCTGGGCGGCATCACCATCTACGCCACCGATCCGCAGAAGCGGTTCGTCTTCTACTACGCGCACCTCGATCATTACGCCAAGGGGCTGTTCGAGGGCAAGCCAGTCGCGCAGGGCGAGGTGATCGGCTACGTTGGCACGACGGGGAACGCGCCCAAGAACACGCCGCACCTGCACTTTCAGGTGATGCGGTTCGTGGATGCGAGGCGATGGTGGGACGGTCCACCCTTCGATCCCCGTCCCTTCATGGTGCGGTCCGGCGATCGCCGGCGCACTGCGCGATCGACTTCGGGGTTCCCAGCGCTTCAGTGTCCGGTGAGGAACTGCTCATGACGATGTCCGGAAAGTTGCGCGCCTCGTTGCGCGCTGAATGCAACCGCCTGGCGGCGACGGTCCATGTGGGCAAGGAAGGGCTGACGCCGGCACTCGTGCAGTCACTCGATGACGCACTCAGCACGAAGGAACTGGTGAAGGTGGCGCTGAACCGCACGGTCGACGTGTCGGCCAAGGACGCCGCCATCGAGCTGGCGAAGGCCGTGGGCGCCGAGGTGATCCAGACGATCGGCAAGACGACGACGCTGTACCGCCAGAACCCCGAGATCGAGGGGAAGAAGGGCGACTTGCCTCCCTGGCGGCGGTAGGCATTCCAGCTTCACGAACTGCCTGCCACAGATGGACACAGACTGACGCAGAAACGACACGACACAATTGGGGGGATGCCAGCGCCGGCATCCCCCTTTTGTTATCTGTGCATTTCTGTGTTCATCTGTGGCAAATAGCCGTTACCGGGCCCGGACAAACACCAGATCCCAGACGCGCGCCGCGCCGAGGTGCATCGCCGTGGTGCTGCCCTTCTTGTCGCGCGTGAACCAGACCGTGCCGTAGGCTCCCGCCTCGAAGGCATCGGCGTACGCCGGAACGAGCCTGACGCTCACGCCAGGGCGCTGCTCGAGCACCAGCGCACCTTTCTCCACGCGCGCGGTCCAGGCCACGTCGATCTCCGGCTGGTACCAGCGCCCGGTGAAGGCCGCGAGCTGCACCTCGGTGAACTGGGGGCGCGCGGCGACCGCGTACGTCCAGGTGAGGGTGTCGCCATCGGGCCCGAAGATGCGAACGCCGGTGGGCGCGCCATCGGCCGCGATGACGACGTGCACGCGCGACGCGGCACCCATCAGGAAGTCGCCGTCCCGCAGCGCGCGCAGCATCGCACCGCCACTGATGCGCAGTTGCCCGCGGTCGATGATCAGCTCGGTCACGTCGTGCGTCCGATCGTCGCGGTAGATGCCCGTATAGCGCGCGATGCGATTCGGGTCGGCGGCCGTGGTGTCGAACGCCGCTGGCGGGGCAAGGCCGGGAATGAGCGCGCCGGCCAGCGCGTGCGTGTACGATGTCGCGGACGCCCCGGCCGCATTGCACATCACCGCGATGGACAACGCCTGCTTCGGATAGCGCGCGAGGTAGGTGCTGTAGCCGGCGGTGGAACCGCTGTGCGCCCATTCGACGGTGCCGCGATAGGTGCCGTTGATCATTCCCATGGCGTACGGGATGCGGCGCCCACTGGTGAGCGTCGCCTGGCTGAGCAGCGAGTCGGAGACGGCGCCCAGCGCGCGCTTGTCGAGCGCGTCATTCCACTTGAGCCAGTCGCCAACGGTGGTCAGCAGGCCGCCGGGGCCGTGCACCTGCTCGAACGGCATCTCGATGTGCCAGCCATCGGCTCGCCGCGAGTAGGCCTGCGCGCGCCGCGGCACGATGGTCGTGAAGTCGTCGCGCCAGCGGGTGTCAGTCATGCCGAGCGGGCGAAATATCCGCTCGGCGCTGAAGCGCACGAACGGCATGCCGCTGACCCGGTCGACAATCACCGTCAGCAGGGCGAACCCGGAGTTCGTGTACGAGTAATAATCGCCCACCGGATAGTTCAGCGACTTCTGCCGCACGATGATGTCGATGAGGTCGGCCTGTGACGTGACGCGCGTGCCGCGCGGATAGCCCTGGTCGGCTACCAGGTTGCTCCATTCGCGCAGGCCGCTCGTGTGCGAAAGCAGGTGCCGAATAGTGATCGTGCGCCCGTACTGCGGCAGCTCAGGGATGTACTTCCTGACGTCGTCGTCGAGCCGGATCTTCCCGTCGCCGACGAGCAGCAGCACCGCCGTCGCCGTGAACTGCTTGGCCACCGAGCCGCTTTCGAGGATGGTCGATGCGGTGATCGGCGTGCCGTTTTCGAGGTCGGCCATGCCGTAGCCCCGCTGGAAGACGGGCGTGCCGTTGCGTGCGACCCCGACGGCACAACCCGGCGTGTGCGTGCTGTTCCACTGCGCGAAGACCTTGTCGGCCACCGCGGGGAGGTCCTGGGCGCTGAGGGCGGCGGGAAAGGCGAGGAGCAGCAGACGCTTCATGTGGCGGGTCCTCGAGTAACGTGGCTATCAACTCTGCGTTCGTCGGTGTTCATCTGTGGCAAACAAACAATTGGCCACAGATGAACACAGAATGACACAGAAACGACGGGGTATTTCGCGGGTCGGGCTGCGGAAACGTCCACCGCGGGATGCAGATCAACTTCTTGAAGGAACTACAACTTCTCCGGCTCTCTTACCGTTCGCTCGCCGCCGGCGCTGCCGGTGTTCAGCGTGCCGGCGGGCTCGAACAGCATCACCCACACTTCCTCGTCCGCCACCGGGCGGTGCTCGACACCTCGGGGGACGATCAGCATCTCCCCTTCGCCCAGCGTCACCGAGCGGTCGCGGAAGTCCATGCGGAAACTCCCCCGCACCACGAGGAAGAGCTCGTCTTCGCGTTCGTGATGGTGCCAGATGAACGCGCCCCGGAACTTCGAGATTTTCACGTGCTGTCCGTTGAGCTCGCCGACGATCCTCGGACTCCAGTGTTCGCTGAAGCGCGCGAACTTTTCGGCGAGCACCACCTTGTCGGGCGTCATTCCACGAGCGCGCCGAGCACGCGCCACGGCGTCAGCGGGATCTCGCGGACCTCGACGCCCAGCGCGTCGGCAACGGCGGCGGCAATGGCTGGCGCGGTGGGGATGATGGGCGGCTCGGCGATTCCGCGCGCGCCGGTGTGGTTGGCAACGGTGTCCGAGCCGAACAGGAACGACGCATCGATGGCTGGAATGTCGGCCATGGTCGGAATCCGGTAGTCGTGCAGGTTGGTGTTCAGCGGCACGCCGCGTTCGCGGTCGATGTGGCGTTCCTCGAACAGCGCGTATCCGAGTCCCTGGATGATGCCGCCGTGCAGCTGGCTCTCGGCGAGCACGGGGTTGATGATGCGGCCGGCGTCGTGCACGGCGACGATGCGCAGCACGCGCACCACGCCGGTTTCGACATCCACTTCCACTTCGGCGAACTGCGCGCCCACCGTCACGATGGCCACGTTTGGCGGGTTGGGACCCCGGGAACCGCGGCCGACGATCTGGAGGCTGCCGAGTTTCTTGCACAACTCGGAGAACGGCAGAACGCGAGAACACGAGAGCGCGAGAACTTCGGAGCCAGCGGTGGTGAGGTCCTCGACGGACAACTCCATGATCTGTGCGGCCGCTTCGAGCAGCTGCAGGCGCGCATCCTCGGCGGCCATGCGCACTGCGGGGCCCACGCTGGGAGTCGTCATGGAACCCCACGAGTTGCCGGTGTAGGGCAGGCGCTCGGTGTCGCCGATGATGGCGCGCACAGTGTCGAACTTCGCGCCGAGCGCCTCGGCGGCGATCTGCGCCAGGACGGTGCGCGCTCCGGTGCCAAGGTCCTGCGTGCCGGCGAGCACGTCCACCGACGCGTCGCTGTTGATGCGCACCAGGGCGTAGGACGGCGGGCCGCCGCCCGTCGGCCAGGTTTGCGCGGCGACGCCACGACCCCGGCGCACGTGGCTGTTGGTGGTTGGTGGCTGGTGGCTGGTGGTGTCCCAGCCAAAGCGCTTCATCCCTTCCACGTAGCACTCGTCGAGCCGGTTGCCGCTGAAGGGCCGGTCGACGCGCTGGTCGCGCGTGGCGAGGTTCTTCCGGCGCAGGGCCACCGGGTCCATCCGCAGCTCGCGAGCGAGCGCGTTCATCGCGCTCTCGAGGCCAAAGGCGCCTTCCACGTAGCCCGGGCCGCGAAACGCCTGCATGCCGCCGGCATTGATGTAGACCCACGTCTCGCTGGTGCGGACGTTCGGGCAGGCGTACAACTCGTGATAAATCTGCCCCGGTCCGCCCTCCCATCCGCTGATGCCCAGCGGGATGTGCGCGTCGAGCACCAGCGCCGTCAGCGTGCCGTCCCGCCTGGCGGCAATGGTGACCCTCTGCACCGAGGCCGGGCGGTTTCCGCTGTCCATCTGCTCGGCCTCGCGGTCGTTGATGCAGCGCACGGGAAGGCCCAGCGTCCGGGCGAACAGCGCCGCGGTGTACGTATGCGCGCCGGCGCCGTTCTTGGCGCCGAAGCCGCCGCCCATGTAGTCCTTGAGCACGCGCACCCTGCCCTGCGGCATGCCGAGTGCCTTGGCGACGTCGGCGCGCACGCGAAAGATCCCCTGTGTCGACTCCCACACGGTGAGGTGATCGCCCGTCCATTCGCAGACGGCGCCGTGCGGCTCCAGGGCAGAGTGCAGAGCAACTTGTGTGCGATACTCGCGCGTGATCGTGACGTCGGCGTCGGCAAGTCCGCGCGCGACGTCGCCCCGTTCGACGACATCGGGCTCGACGACATTGCCGTCGCTACGCACGTTGGGTGCGTCGGTGGCCATGGCGTCGCCGAGGGTGACCGCGTGCGGAGCCAGGTCGAACACGAGCGACCGCGCAACGACGTGGGCTGCGCGCCTGGCGTCGTCGAGCGAGTCGGCAGCGACGGCGGCGAGCGGCTGCCCGGCATAGCCGACGTCGCGCCGAAAGAGGCGAGTTCCCGCGGGTGCGTCTCCCGGGCCCATGACGGCACGAACACCGGGGAGCGTGCGGGCCGCGTCGAGATCGATGGCGGTGAGGGTGCCCTTGGCCACCGGTGAGCGCACGATGACGGCGTGGAGCATGCCGGGACGCACGATGTCGGCCGTGTAGCGCGCGCGGCCGGTGACCTTTTCGAAGGCATCCACGCGCGGCGGGCTGGTGCCGACGATCGAGAGCGGCGTGTCGGCAGTCCAGGGCGCCGGCTCGAAGGCCGGCATCTCGACAACGCGCGTCTCGGTGCGTCCCTCCACCTCGACCGTCGTCTGCACGAAGCGGGCGCGATGTCCGGTCACGTGGCGGCTCCGCGTTCGTCGGCGACGGCGCGAATGGCGGCGATGATCTTCGGGTAAGTGCCGCAACGGCACAGGTTGCCGCTCATCGCCGCGCGGATGTCGCCGTCGCTCGGGTTCGGCAGGCGCTCGAGGAGTGCGGCGGCGGTCACCAGCTGGCCCGGCGTGCAGAAGCCGCACTGGGCCGCGTCGTGCGAGATGAAGGCCTGCTGCAGCGGGTGCAAGTCGTTGCCGGACGCGAGTCCTTCGACCGTCTGGACCTGGGCATTCTCGCAGGCAGCCGTCAGCGTGAGGCAGGCGTACACGAGGTCGCCGTCCAACCGGACCGTGCAGGCGCCACACTCGCCGCGGTCGCAAACGAGCTTGGAGCCCGTGAGGTCGAGCTGGTCGCGCAAGGCGGCGAGCAGCGTGGGGTGTCTACCAGCGTCCACTTCGCGCAATGTAGAGTTGACGGTCAGTCTCATGTGGGAGATATGGCTTTCCCTGCGTGAAAAAGCAAAAGAAGCTGTACGCTTTACGCTGTACGTTCTACGCCGTCCGACCAGAGGCCGGAGGCGGACGGCTTACGGCGTACAGCGTAGAGCGTACAGCTTCTTTTGCAGTTGACGCAGGTTGAGCCCCCAGCGCAGCGCGCTTACATTTCCACCGGTATCTGGCGGTCCCACTCTGAGGAGAAGCAATGCCGTACATCATCACCGAAGCCTGCATCGGCGTGAAGGACAAGGCCTGTGTCGATGTCTGCCCAGTGGATTGCATCTACGAGGGGCCGGATCAGCTCTTCATTCACCCGGACGAGTGCATCGACTGCGGCGCCTGCGAACCTGAATGCCCGGTGACGGCGATCTTCCCCGAGGAGGACGTGCCGAGCAACCAGCTCGTGTCCATCGCCAGGAACCGCGATGTGTTCAAGGAACCCAACCCGCCGGGGAAGCCGACGCGGTAGCAGATGCCTAGCCGTTCCTGAGAAGCCCGCCCGGAAAGTACCGATCCTTGGCGATGAACGCGGCCAGCAGCATGATGTACTGCAGGAAGGTGCTCATCTCGCTCTGCCAAGCCTCGGTCCACAGGAACTCGCCACCTATCGTGCCCGAGACACCGAGCGGGATCCAGCGTGGGGTGCGGCGCTTGAACGCCAGGTATTCCTCGCCGAAGATCGATTCCAGCACGCCCTCCTCATAGCGGACGATGAAGTAGTACTCCACCGCGAAGAGGACGACGGCCACGGGAAGGAACCACCAGACACCGCTGAGCGCGACAAAGCCGTTCCAGACGAGGAAGTTGCCATTATAGAGCGGATTGCGGCTGAGGGCGAACGGCCCGTGGGTCACCAACTTCTGCACGTTCCGCGAGCGGCGGCGGGTCACGGTGCCGGCGGCAGCCACACCCCAGAGGCGGGCCGCTTCGCCGGCCGCAATCAGGATGGCGCCCACCAGGATTCCGACTCGTGAAATCCCGCCGGGGGACAGCAGGGGGACGACGAGAAAGGGCACGGGAAGCCAGCCGCGATTGCGGAACAGGACGGCGCCGATGCGGGCGGGGCGGGACGTCTCGGATGCGGAGAGCGTAGTCAAGGCCGTAGACGATGGACGGTAGACGATGGACGGCGGACGGAGTAAAGATAGCGTCGCGATCTACTGCGCCGTCAGCGAGATGAGGAATTCGCTCAGTAGGTGGTTGAACGTGGCCGGACGCTCGGCGTTGCTCACGTGTCCCGCCCCGGCGATGATCTCGAGGCGGCTGCCGCCGATGGCCAGATACATGGTGCGTGCCTCGGTCACTGGAGCGAGCGCATCTTCCTCGCCCACGATGATGAGAGTCGGCACGTCGATGGTGGCCAGCGTCGGCGTGGAATCAGGACGGGTCATCATTGCCCCCAGTGCGCCGACGACCCCATCCTCGGGAGCGAGCGACATCATGCGATGCAGCTCGTCGACCAGTTCGGGGTTCTTGAGCCGCGTGGTGGGTCCCACCATGCCGTTGATGAGCTGGTTGGCAATGGCCGCACTGCCCTGGCGCTGCGCCATCACCTGCATGTCGCGGCGGGACGCGCGAGACGCCTCGCTGTCGGCGCCGGCGCGGGTGTCGCAGAGCACGAGGGCGCGCACGCGCGCCGGATGACGCCGCCAGAACGCCAGGGTCGCGTATCCGCCCATTGACAGTCCGGTGATGACCGCGCGATCAATGCCGAGCGTGTCGAGCAGCGCGGCCGCGTCGTCGGCGTAGTCGTCCATGGACCGGGCGGCGCCGGGCGTGCTATCGCCGAATCCGCGCAGGTCCATGCAGATGGTGCGCGCCGCGGCGGCGAGCGCCCCGAGCTGCGGCGACCAGAGCGACCGGTTGTGCGGGAAGCCGTGCAACAAGAGCACGGGAATTCCACTGCCGACGTCGTCGTACCCGAGCGTGTGACCGTTGGCGAAGGTAATCACCCAGTAGTTCCTGTGCCTGTTCCCGTGGTCGTGCCCGCGATCGGGTCCGGGATCACGTACAACTGCTGCACGGCAACGAAGACCGCCGCCAGCAACGGCGTGGCGACAAACAGCCCCAAAACGCCGAAGACGTAGGCCATGACCACCTGCACCATCAGGGTGAGCGCCGGTGGCAGGTCGAGATGTTCCTTCATCAGGTACGGAATGAGCAGGTTGTTCTCGAGGAACTGGATGCCCCAATAAGTAACGACGACGACCAGCGCCTTCTGTGGCGAGTCGACGAAGGCCATGGCGATGGCGGGAATGGCGCTGAGCGTCGGTCCGATATTCGGGATGAACTCGAGCAGGCCGGCAATGACGCCAAGCGGCAGCGCGGCGCGCACGCCGATGATCATCATCAGGATGGTGGTCACCGACCCGATGACGAGCATGGCAATGGCCTGCGTGCCGAGCCACCGGCGCATCTTCGCCGCGATGGCGGTGAGCACCGGGTCGAGGCGCGTCCTGGTGGGTGGCTTGAACAACAGCAGCAGTCCGCGCCGGTAGATGTCGGGTTCCGCAGCGATGTACACGGCAAGGAAGATCACCAGCACCAGCGCACCGAACACCGCGAGTGTCGACGTGAGAATGCCGAACGCCAGCTGCTTGAGCTGGCCGGCCTGGCCGTAGAGCGCCTCGACGAGCCGCCCCTGGCTTGGCGGCTCGGCCGTGGACGGGCCGACTGTTTCCTCGGCGGACGGGGTCGCTGCCCCGGACGGCGTCGACATGGTGTCCGCCCCGGTGAGCGCGTCGAGCAGCCGCGGCTGGTGGTCGCCCAGCCAGACTTCGGCTTTCTCGATGGCCAGCGGAAAGCGGGTGCGCAGCTCCTGCGACTGACTGGCGAGTGACGGGGCCAACCAGGCGCCGAGGCCGATCAGGAGTGCGAGAACTCCAAAGATGATGATTGGTGAGCCGATGCCGCGTCGCAGTCCTCGGCGCTCGAGCGCGTCGACCCCCGGAGTGGCACCCAATCCGAACAGGATGCCGATGAAGGCGGTGAGCGCCAGGAAGCGCGCCGCCCAGAGCAGCTGGAGTCCCACGAGCATGACGACGACGATGAGCGCGGCCCGTACCAGGTACCCGTGGTCGGTCGCGGGCAGGCGGGTGGACAGGGCAGCACCACCCGTGGCGGAGGGAGTGCGGTGGGAACCAGGGGAGTCTTTGGACCGGGCGTCGTCGGGCATGGGCAGGTTGGGCGGGTTAGGCGCGTTAAGCGGGTGATCGGCGCGGGCAATCGCTACATTTGTACCACACGCGGCACCGGAGAGGAAGGAAGCGAGTGAGCCCCAAGAGCGCAGCACCGACGGTCTTGTACCTCGATTCGAACGACGCGGTCGCGACATTCCTCGACGGGATTCGCGGCATCTCGCTGCTGGCGATCGACACCGAGGGGGCGAGTTTTCACCGGTTCATTGACCGCATCTACCTGCTACAGCTGTCCACGCGCGATACCCACGCGATCATCGACCCGCTGCCGATCCAGGCGCCCGGCGCCTTGGGCGCGCTGCTCGAGGACCCCGGGGTCGAGGTGGTGTTCCACGATGCGGACTACGACCTCCGCCTCCTGTATCAGGACTATGGCTGGCACGTGCGGCGGATCTTCGACACGCGCATCGCCGCGCAGCTGTTAGGCGTCAAGGCGTTCGGCCTGGCCGCATTGCTCGAGCAGAACTTCGGCGTGAAGCTCGACAAGAAGCACCAGCGGGCGGACTGGTCCATGCGGCCGCTCCTCAAGGGCATGCTCGACTATGCGGCGCAGGATACCATGCACCTGCTGCAACTGCGTGACGTGCTCAAGGATCAGCTGGAACGGAAGGACCGGTGGAGCTGGGCGAGCGAGGAGTTCGAGCGTCTGGAAGGGACGCGGTGGGCCCCCGAGGAGCCGGGCCAGGCCTTCCTGCGCATAAAGGGTGCGCGCGACCTGACGCGGCGCGAACTCGCCGTCATGCGAGAGGTCACGCAATGGCGGGACGCGACCGCGCACGCGCTCGATCGTTCGACCTTCCGCGTGGTGGCCAGCGACGTGCTGCTGGAGGTGTCGCGGCTTGCACCAACGACGATCGATGCGCTGGGGACCATCAAGGGGATGCCACGCGGCATTGTGGAGCGCACCGGCCGGGAAGTGCTCGACGCCGTGGCGCGCGGCATGGCGGTGCCCGAGGGGCAGCTGCCGCGGTTCCCCAAGTCGGCGCGCTGGGACAAGGACCCGGAATTCGACGACAAGGTGGCTCGGCTGAAGGTGGTGCGCGATGAGGCGGCCCGTCGCCTCGAACTCGATCCAGGCGTGCTGGGCTCGCGCGAGCGCCTCGAGGCCGTGGCACGCCGCGTGCCGCGTGCGTTGGAGGAACTCTCGGATATCCCGGGGCTGCGGAAGTGGCAGATCGCCGAGATGGGGGCGGGTTTCGTGAAGGCGCTTAGCGGCTTCACGCCCAAGGGCGAGAAGGCGCAGCCGGTAGGCGGGGAGTCGCCTTACCTCGATCCTTGAGTCCTGCTGCAGAGTCCCACTGCTCTCTCACGGAGACCAGAGCAGGTGGTGTGCAGTAGATCTCTCCCGAATCAGAACCCCAGATAGGTCCGCACCCGCGGCTCGATGCGGTCCGGCGTCCACGGCGGCGACCATACGAGGAAGATCTGTGCGTCCGTGACCCCGGGAATGGCGCTGACCTGCGCCGTCGCATCACCCACGAGCTCGGCGCCCGACGGACAGGCCGGCGACGTGAGTGACATGTCGACTCCCACCGTCGTCCCGTCAATCCGGATCTCATAGACGAGGCCGAGATCGATGATGTTGAGGTTCAACTCGGGATCCTTCACCCGGCGCAGGGCCAGCTTCACCATGTCTTCGGTGATGGACGATGGGTCGTCGGAAGGGACCGTAGTCGGCGCCGATGGCGTCTCGCTGGGCGTGATATCGTCTGTCATGGGGAGCTCCTGATGTCTTCGCAGTATCACCCCGCGAAGGGTGCGAATTCAAGCGGGCGAGTTCAGCCGCGCGGCTTGCCGCTTGCCGCCCTGGGCGACTTTGCCGAATTCTTGCCCTTCCTGGCACTCTGGGCCTTCGACGAGCTCCGCGCCTTGGAGGCGCTCTTGGCGCCGGACGCCTTCGACGCCGTGGCGGCGCGCTTGACGGGCGTTGACGAGGTGGCCGCAGCCGACCGTTTGGCGGTCTTGCCACGGAGCGAGTGCCTGGATCGAATGGGCTTGTTCCAGTTCACCGCACGGTCCGCGCGAAAGGCCGCGGGCAACGCCGTGATGCGCAGGTCGTCATCGGTGACCGCCAGTGCCGCCAAGTCGGCCAGGTCGGAACGCACGTCGGCGATGACCGTGGCGGGGCGGCGCGCCCGGGCGGCGTGCACGCGGTTCGTGAGCAGGATGACGAACATGTCGCGCTGCGGATCGATCCAGATGGACGTGCCGGTGAAGCCGACATGGCCGTACGCCGCCGGGCTCAGGTATGCGCCCGCCCCGTGACGCCCCTCGGCCATCTCCCATCCCAGCGCGCGCGAACCGGCGGCCCGCTGCGTGAACATGCGAACGGTGGAATCGCTGACGATGCGCATGCCATTGTAAACGCCGCCATTCAGCATCATCTGCGCAAAGACCGCGAGATCGTCGGCCGTGCCAAAGAGCCCGGCGTGCCCGGCGACGCCGCCTAGGGCGTAGGCGTTTTCATCATGCACCTGGCCCTGCAGCGGATAGCCGCGAGGCGGTGACACTTCGGTGGGAGCTACGCGACCATGCACCGAATCGGGCGGCAGGAAGCCCGTGTCGTACATCCCGAGCGGGCGGAACACGCGCTGCTGCAGGAAGAGGTCGAGCGAGACACCAGCCACGGTCTCGACGACCATGCCGAGCAGGTCGGCGCCCAGGTCGGAGTATTCGAAGTAACGGCCGGGGCGATACGCCAACGGCGTCTCGATGACGGCGCGCCGCGCTTCGTCAGGAGTTGCCGCAATTCGCCACAGGTCGCGACCGGCCGGGAGGCCGCCGCGATGCTCCAGCAGTAGACGGACGGTGACCTCGTCCTTCCAGCGCCCTTCGAACCCCGGCAGGTAGTTGGCCACCTTGGCATCGAGCTGCAGGCGTCCTTCGTCGTACAGGATCATTGCCGCCGTGGTGGTAGCAATGACCTTGGTGAGGGACGCGAGGTCGTAGATGGTACGCTCGGTGGAAACGGACGGGCTGCCGATGCCCCAGCCCTGGGTGCCAAAGCCCTTCTTCCAGACCGCGGCCCCGCGGCGTCCGACGACGACGGCGGCCCCCGGGAAACCCCCGGCCCGAATGCCCTCCCGCAGCACTCGGTCGATGATCTCCAGCCGCTCCGGCGACATGCCGACGCTGGCGGGCGAGCGCACGGGCAAGCCGCCGCCGGATCCGCCAAGTGCAAGTGCGGCAAGGAGATGGAGGATCATTTGGACCTGGGAAACGTGCGGAGAATCCATCTACCTCGCACGATAGTCGCGCGAGGGACGGGTAAAGCACACATTGGACTCGTACGGGAGAAGTACACCGCAAACTCTATACCCGCAAGACGAGCGATAGTTCGAGCGGTCACTCGGCAACCCTTTTCATGCCGACAGGTGACTCATCCAGCGAATGGCCATCGCAGACCAACTCACGATTCGGCGCGCCATTCACGGCGATGAAGCCGCGTTGCGCACCCTCTGGGTGCAATATGCGCCACGCATCGACGCCGTGGTGCGGCGGCTCGTGGGCGACCCGGACCAGGCGGCTGATATCGCGCAGGAGGTCTGGATCCAGATCTTCCGTGCCCTCCCCACGTATCGTGGCGACTCGCAGTTCGCCACCTGGGCTCACCGTATCGCGGTGAACCGCACGCTGAACGCGTTGCGGTCGCTGCGCCGGATCGGCAAGCTGGAGACGGAGATCGAGGAGGACACCGCCATGGTGGAGCACGAAGGCGATCGCGCGCTGCTGGCGCAGACGATCGACGATGCGGTGAAGAAGCTGTCGCCGGGGGCGCGGACGGTGTTCGTGCTCCACGACGTCGAAGGGTACACGCACGAGGAGATTGCCGCGGAGCTTGGCATCACGTCGGGCGGATCGAAGTCCCAGCTGTTCAAGGCGCGCGCCAAGCTGCGCGAGCTGCTGGCTCATCTTGTGGATGTTCCCAATGCGCAGGATACGTCACATGCCGCATATCTCTCCTGAACGACTTGCCGCGCTGGTGGACGAGACGGCGTTGCCCGACGAGGCGACGCACCTCGCGTCCTGTGCGCACTGCGAACACGAACTCGGCGCGCACCGCCGGCTCGTCCGGATGACGGCCGCTGAACTGCCGCGGGAGCACCCGCCGCT
>Ga0209014_10001546_pt1 | contig 13549 bp, 13 predicted proteins | sample BarGraNGADG00212_FD_184491 | JGI IMG/M metagenome (GOLD analysis project Ga0209014, IMG submission 184491) | Arctic peat soil microbial communities from Barrow, Alaska - Barrow Graham LP Ref core NGADG0002-212 (SPAdes) (version 2) | ecosystem: Environmental > Terrestrial > Soil > Wetlands >...
CCTGCTCGGCACCGACGAAATGGTCCGTGGTCGCATCCGGGCGCACAAGGTGGCGGGCGTGAACACCATGCGAGTCCAGCCCGAGGGCAAGACCATGGCGGAGCGCGTGGCGAACCTGGGCCACTTCATGGAGCTCGTGAAAGAGGTCGGATAGTCGCGGGGAGGGGTACCAATCGACCGCCAGCGGAGTAGAATCCGTTCGCGATTGGCATTCGCAGGCAATTCGACGGAGAAAGGAGAAGCCTGCCTTGGCAGACTCCACAACTGCGACCCCTGAAGTTCGTCCCCTGGTCAAACACCTGACGCTTGGGCCCACCCGCGACAAGGACTTTCTCAACGGCAGCCGTTGCAGCAACTGCGGCGAACTCTACGTCGGTCCGCGCCTCTTTTGCGCAAAGTGCTCGGCGGCCGGTTCGTTTGAGACGGTTCGCCTGGGCAGCACCGGCCAGGTGTACGTCTGGACGATCGTTTACCAGGCCACGCCATACGTGAAGGCGCCCTATATCGCCGCTGTCATCGACCTCGACGGCGGCGGGTCGGTGAACGCGAACATCGTTGGCGTCGAGCCACGGCCGGACGCGATGAAGTTCGGCATGAGGGTGAAGATGTCCACGGAGAAGGTCTCCGAGGACGACGACGGCAATTCCTACATCGCCTACCAGTTCCAGCCCGCCTGAGGGCCGGCGCACACAGCTGCGGATTCGAAAGGAAACACCATGCGAGAAGTAGCAATCATCGGTGCATCCATGATCAAGTTCGGCCGTTTCGCTGACCGCGACCTCGCCCAGCTCGGCGCGCAGGCGGCAACGGAGGCGCTGCAGGATGCCGGCGTTGAGATGAAGGCCATCGAAGCCCTCTACAGTGGCAACCTCTACTCCACCTCTGGATCCGGCCAGCGGGTCCTCCAGCAAATCGGCCAGACAGGCATCCCGGTGGTAAACACGGCAAACGCCTGTGCGTCGGGCTCGACCGCCTTCCGCGAGGCCTTCTTCGCGATCGGAAGCGGCGCCTACGACATGGTCATGGCGGTCGGCTCGGAGCAGATGGGAAAGCAGGGTCTGCTCGGCTCACGCGGCGACCAGGCCACGAGCCTTGAGGGCCGCGTCGGCTCCTACATGATGCCGGCGGTCTTCGGCATGGCCGGGATGGAGCACGCGCGCCAGTACGGGACACAGGCTGAGCACTTCGCAATGGTCGCCGTGAAGAATCACTACCACAGCACCCAGAACCCGCTGGCCCAGTATCAGAAAGAAGCATCGCTCGACGAGGTGATGAAGGGACGGATGATTTCCTATCCCAACACCCTGCTCATGTGCTGCCCTACGGGCGACGGCGCCGCGGCCGCGATCCTCTGCTCCATGGACGTGGCTCGCAAGTACACGACGCATCCCATCAAGGTCGCCGCAAGCGTTATGACCAGTGACCCCTACACTGAGCGAGACCTCACCCTTCCCGACGTGAACACCCTCACTCGCAACGCCGCGAAGATCGCCTACGAGCAGGCGGGCATCGGGCCCGAGGACCTGAGCCAAGTCGAGCTGCACGACTGCTTCGCCACCGCCGAGCTGCTCCACTACGAGAACCTCGGCCTCTGCAACGACGGGGAGGCGGGCAAACACATCGCAAGTGGCGCCCCCTGGATCGGGAACAGGATCCCGACGAAGTACCAGGAAGACGTCGCACCCTTCCAGGACAAGAGCTACGTCCCGAAGACGAAGGCGGTCGTGAACGCCTCCGGCGGGCTGCTCTCCAAGGGGCATCCGCTGGGCGCCACGGGCGTGGCGAACATCGCCGAGATTGTCTTCCACCTGCGCGGACAGGCAGGCGGCCGGCAGGTTGAGAATTCGAAGGTCGGTCTCGCACATGTGATCGGCCTCGGTTCCGCCTGCACGATCCACGTGCTCCAGAAATAGTCAGCGCCTGTCGCAGAACGAACGAAGGCCCTCCGTTTGGAGGGCCTTCGTTCTCTGTCTATCGCCAGGGAACAGGAGGAGGGAAGACCTGTCCTACTGAGCGAAAACAGTGGACCCGACCGGAGCGGAAACGCAGATGAACTGGCCGTTCGACAGCGAGGTCGCCGTGGCCAGCGCGGGCGCCGCACTCATCCAGCTCATGTAGCTACCATCCGTGGCCCCGATGTTTACGCTCGCAACGGCAGGGTTGAAGAGGGATGGGAAGCCTGCAACCGCCGTGGCCTGGCCATCGTAGAGGAAGCAGAACTCGCCCGTAGAGGTGAGTGGCATCGTCCGCTGAGTCGCCCCGGGCAATGAAACGGGGTTAGCGATCGCATTACCGATCTGGAGGTTCGCAGTAGCCGCAGGCGCGAGGCCCGTCGCCGATGTGGCCGTAAGGGTAACCGTCTCGGTCATCGCTGGCGCGGTGTAGACGAACGTTGCCGTCCCTCCGTTGGTCAGCTCGGGGTTCCCCGCCATCGACCCATCCGAAGCAGCCAGGTAAACCGATGTTCCATCCGGCACGGGCTTCCCAAACGCGTCAGTCGCAGCGACCGTCAGCGTGCAGACGGCGTTCACGTCGCAACTCGATGGCACCGTGATCCTGAGTTTGGTTGGGGTTCCGACAGCGGCGATTGTCACCGCAGCACTCCCGGAGGCACTCCCCGATTGCGCGATCACGGCGGCCACGCCGGGGGTGTTCATCGAATCAGAGACCAGGGTTACAGACGCATTGCCGCTCACCGTTGTGGCAGTCGACGATGACAGGATTCCCAGTGTTGTCGTGAATCCGACGGTCGTCCCATCGGGTACGTTGTTGCCATTGACGTCGGTAACCACCGCAGTAATCGTGCTGGCCGTGGTGCCGTCGGCCGGGATGATAGACGGCGCCTCCGCCACGACCACCGAGGTTGCGGTGGCATCTGCGCCGAGCGCATGTGCATGGGTCCCTGTGTAAGTAAGCGCAAAAACAAGCGTCAGTGCGGAAAGAAGCGTTATGAGCGTAATTGCACGCCCACCCTTTACGACGAGAAAGCCGCCGTCCGTCATGTGGATCACTCTCGGATCTATCGAAATCGCGCGCGTCCCATCTGGTTTCGCACACGACGGAAGAGAAAGGGAGACCCAACGAATAACAAACTGTGACGGCGGTCACGAACGAAAACGAAGGGGAAAGCGTGACTACTTGCCGCAAGTCCCCTTCGGGAAGCAGAGCGGCGCCTGCCCCTGCGAGAACATCACAATGACCTGCGCAGGCGGATCGCCTCCGCGCGGCCCAATGGCGATCTGGCCCTGGGTGGTGGTCAGCGTCCCGCTGGCAAGCGCGGTCGTTGCCCGTGAGGATCGCAACGCGAACGTCGTCACGTTCGCGGACCTTGGCGAAACGCAGCCCCCGAGCCCCTTCGTGAGCGCTCCGTTAATCGCGTTCAGCTGTTCCGGGCGGTTCAGCGTGATCGTCGCGACTCCATCGCTGACGTCGAACAGGACCGCTTCTTCCGGTTGATTCATCATCAGCCTTCCGCGCCTCCCCTACCCGTGGATCGATGTTGTGCCCGCAACTATAGAACCCGCGAGCACAAGGGGGCGCAGATCCGCGTCCAATCGGCATTGGGATCGGGTGCAAGAACGGCCCCGAGGCCGCTGGCGAGGAGCGAGGCCGCCGCCGACAATGATCGCGTCGCCATATGGCGCCATGACAGGAGTCTGACGATGCATCTGTTCGCAGGGGCAAAGCCGAAGCGTATCGTCGTCAAGACGTACGGGCGCGATAGCTTGCTCGGCCTGCTGAGTCCGCTCCTGTCTGCTGTCCTGGTCTCGCTGGGCAGGGAAGGCCTCCGGCTGAAGTCCGAGGCTCAAGTGGCCAGGGAGATGCAGAAGGACGCGGAAGTGATGGCGGGGAACGGCTACCGGATAGTGTCCTCCGAGCATTTCGAAATCGCGCGGTTTGGCATCGCCTACGAGAAGGTAACGTTCGAGATGGTAGTCCTCGGAAAGTAAGCAACCCCGGCGAAAACTCGGCTGGTCGCTACGTCCCGGCCTGCCAGCTCGCCAGGTAACGCTGCTGCTCTTCCGTGAGCGTGTCGATCGTCACGCCCATCGCGTTCAGCTTGAGGCGGGCAATCTCCTGGTCGATCTCGTCCGGGAGTTCATAGACCTGCTTGCCAAGCTTCGCGTGGTTGATGGCGATCCACTCGGCGCCGAGCGCCTGGTTCGCGAACGACATGTCCATCACCGCGGCCGGGTGGCCTTCGGCGGCGGCCAGGTTGATCAGGCGTCCCTCACCGAGGAGGAAGAGGCGGCGGCCGTCCTGAAGGCGAAATTCTTCGACGAACTGGCGGACGTGGCGGTCGCCTTCGCTCAGGGCGCGCAGGGCCACCAGGTTGATCTCGGAGTCGAAGTGGCCGCTGTTGGCCATGATCGCGCCGTCCTTCATGACGGAGAGGTGGGCGTGGTCGATGACGTTCAGGTCGCCGGTGAGGGTGACGAAGAAGTCGCCGATGCGGGCCGCTTCGGCCATCGGCATGACGCGGAAGCCGTCCATGACCGCTTCGAGCGCTTTGACCGGGTCGACCTCGGTGACGATGACCTGGGCGCCCATGCCACGGGCGCGGTTGGCGACGCCACGGCCGCACCAACCGTACCCGGCGACAACGAAGTTCTTTCCCGCAAGGAGAACGTTGGTCGCGCGGATGATGCCGTCGATGGTCGACTGGCCCGTGCCGTAGCGATTGTCGAAGAGGTGCTTCGTGTCCGATTCGTTGATCGCGACGATCGGGTACTCGAGGGCGCCGTCGGCGGCCATCGCCTTGAGGCGAACGACACCGGTGGTGGTCTCCTCGGTGCCACCGACGATCCCGGGCAGGAGGTCGCGGCGGTCCTTGTGCAGGGTCGCGACCACGTCGGCGCCGTCGTCCATGGTCAGCTGGGGAGCGTGCTCCAGCGCCTGGTGGATGTGCTTGTAGTAGGTCTCGTTGTTCTCGCCGCAGATGGCGAAGACCGGGATCCCGTATTCGCTGACGAGGGCGGCGGCTACGTCGTCCTGGGTCGAAAGCGGGTTGCTGGCGCAGAGGCGCAGGTCAGCGCCGCCGTCACGGAGGGTGATGGCGAGGTTCGCGGTCTCGGTCGTGACGTGGAGGCAGGCAGCCATGCGGATGCCCTGGAGGGGCTTCTCCCGCAGGAACCGGTCGCGGATGAGGCGAAGAACCGGCATTTCGCGGGCAGCCCATTCAATCCGGCGGATACCTTCCGGGGCGAGCGAGATGTTGGCGATATCGTTGGGCACGGTCATGTGGGCAGCCTTTCGGGGCGTCTGGCCAGGCGAATTGAAATGAGTCCGCTCGTTCTCCCGGTCAGCGACCGTGGAGCGTCACGAAGGCACCATCATACTTGCGCCCGCGCATAGCGGCGCGCAGACGGCGGAAGGCGACGCTGACGCCGAAGTTGTCGCGACGCGTGGCGTTGGCTTCGACGATCTGGCAGCTCTCGCGGTAGCCAAGGCGACGGTAGGCGGCTACCGCCGGGGTGTTGTCGGGGTCGACCGTCAGGACGACGTTGTCGCAGCGTTCTAGGAGCTTCGCCGTCACGGCGCTGGTGGTGGCGGTCGCGAGGCCCTGCCCGCGATAGCCGGGGTGCGTGAACACGTTGCCGACGACGGCGACCCGCTCATGGTCGGAAACGACGTGGGTGCCTGCGACGGCGATCAGCCTGCCCGCCACCAGTACGCCGCAGTACACGCCGCCCTCGATGTGCTCGGGCGCGTAGTAGCTGGCGCCACCCTCGGCGGCGTAGAGCTGGTTCAGCTTGCGGGTGTCGACCCCGGTGATGGGGGTGACGGTCGCCGAGCCGGCAGGCGTGAACGTCGCGGGGGTGACTCCCATCCGAACCATGGGTTTCGTATTGGCGAGCCGGTAGACGGCCTTCAACTCCTCGACGTGCTGGGGCTGGCAGGTGAGATAGGTCTGCGGCGGGCCGGGCTGCAGCGAGAGGATGGCTGCAACCGCGCCCGGGTCACCGAGGATAAACGTCGCGTCCCCGAGACCGCCCTGGCTGTGCAGAACGAGACCGGTACCGGTGTCGCCGTGAGCGCGGAACCAGTGGGTTCGCTCGAAAAGGCCCGGTTCGAGTTGCCCGAGGGCGTAGGCCGTGTATTCGACGCCCGGGCGGAGGATGCCCCTGATCTCGTCGACGTCGCGAAGCTCATGCACCAGGTAATCGGCGCGGGAATGGGCTATTGCCTCCCAGCGAGCTTCCCGACCGGCCATCTACTCACGCACCTCGAAGTGGGTCAGCATCCGGAACTCGCGATAGCGGGCTTCGACCTCTTCGCGGCGCAGTGTGAGGAGTCGCGAGGGCCCGAAGCCTTCGACCGCGAACGAGGCTGTCGTCGAGCCGTAGATGATCGCCTGGCGGATTTCGGCCGGGGTTATCTCGGCGACCGTATCCAGGTAGCCCATGAAGCCGCCTGCGAAAGCGTCGCCGGCGCCCGTCGGGTCGATAACGTTTTCGAGGGGGTAGCCCGGGGCGATGAAGTAGTCGTCCTTGCTCGCGAACGCGGCGCCGTATTCGCCGAGCTTCACGATGACGCCTTTCGGGCCGCTATCGGCGAGGAAGCGGGCGGCGCGGGCGATGCTCGGCATACCGGCGATTTCGCGGGCTTCACTCTCGTTGACCGTGACGAAGTCGGCGTGGCGCATCGTTTCACGAAGGTCGTCCAGTGCTTCGTCGATGAAGAGCTTGATGGTGTCGACCATCGTGGCTCTCGGGGAGACAAGCGACTGGATGAGATTGCGCTGGTCGACGGGATGGCCCGCAGCGATGCAGGCGGTCGTGCAACTTGCGGCCATCTCGGCCGTCAGGGTCGGCTTCCACTCAACACTGATGCCCATCTCCGGGTACCAGGTGTCGCGGTTATTCATGTCGTAGTGGTAGCGGGCGCCCCAGCGGCTGGTCTTGCTGCCGGCGACGGTGACCAGTCCGCTGATGTCGATGCCGGGCCGGACCAGCTTTGCGCGCAGTTCGTCAGGGAAGTCCTCGCCGACGGCCGCGACCAGCCGGACGGGCGTGAAGAGCGAGCCGGCGAGGGCCGCGCAGGTCGCGGAGCCGCCGAGGGAGTTGGTCACGGCACCGAAGGGGGTTTCGATGTCGTCGATCGCGACCCAGCCGGTCACAAGCATGGTCATGGTGTCAGTTCCAGTCGTCGTTTCAGGATTGGGGCGAGTCGCGTGCGCGTGGCGGCGTCGATGGCGGCCAGGGGTGTCACGAGGGCGGCATTAAGAGCGGTGCCGCAGGAGCAGTTGTCCGCGGGCAGATTGCGCACCAGCTGACGGATGGCGTTCTGGCTCACCACTACGTTGTGCCGGAGGACATCGAGGACTGTCGTGGCATCCACCGGCTCTTCGCCGATGTGCCAGGCATCGTAGTCGGTTACGGAGGCGAGGATGGCGTAACAGAGCTCGGCCTCACGGGCCAGCTTCGCCTCCGGGAGAGCGGTCATGCCGACGATGCTTGCTCCCCAGGCGCGATAGAGTTCGCTCTCGGCACGCGTTCCGAAGGCGGGTCCTTCGATCACGACGTAGCTTCCATCCGGGTGGACCTCGGCGCCGGCCGCCCGGCCCGCGGCCATCGCGCTGGAGCGCAGCGCCGGGCAAAAGGGCTCCGCGAGGCTGGCGTGGGCTACCACGCCCTCGCCGAAGAAGGTTGCGGGGCGCGCCCCGCGCGTCCGGTCCATGATCTGGTCAGGGGTGACCATCTGGCCGGGGGCGTAGTCCTGGCGAAGGCTCCCGACCGCTGACACGCCGACGACGCGGCGAACGCCGAGCGACTTGAACGCCCAGAAGTTCGCGCGCTGGGGGATCTCCGAGGGGAGGAGCGAATGGTTGCGGCCGTGACGAGCCAGGAACGCTACCCGGACACCATCGAGCGTCCCGACGCGGATCGCGTCGCTGGTGGCGCCGAAGGGCGTGTCGATGACAAGTTCGTCGCTTATCAGCAGGCCGGGTATCTCGTAGAAACCGGACCCGCCGAGCACCGCTAATTCGATAGGTTCATCCACACTACCAGTGTAAAGGCCGGGGGGTGCTAAAGCTCGCCGAGCATTGTCCTGATGGCCGACCAGTAGGGCGGGCGGAGCAATCCACGCTCAGTGACGATTGCGGCGATCAGTTCGGCCGGGGTCACATCGAACGCCGGGTTATAGGCCGGCGTACCGGGGGGGCTCCAGCGCTGTTCCCCGAATCCGCCGACTTCGCTGTCCGTGCGGAACTCGATGGGGATGCCCGCGCCGTCGTTGCAGGCAGGGTCGAAGGTGCTCGTCGGGGCGGCGATGACGAACGGGACGGCGTGCCGGGCAGCGACGGCCGCGAGTCCGTAGGTGCCCACCTTGTTAGCGGTGTCCCCGTTGAGGGCGACCCGGTCGGCACCCGTGATGACCGTCTGCACACGGCCCGAAGCGAGGAGGGAGGCCGCGGCAGTGTCGGGCAGCAGCGTTGCTGGAATCCCGAGTCGTTGCAGTTCCCAGATGGTGAGGCGCGCACCCTGAAGGAGCGGGCGCGTCTCGGTCGCGTAGACGTGTTCGATCTCGCCCTGCTCCCAGGCGGTGCGAATCACGCCGAGGGCCGTGCCAATCCCGCCCGTCGCGAGGGCGCCGGTATTGCAGTGGGTGAGGACGGATATGGGGTGGTCGAAGAGCGCCTGCCCGAAGGTCGCCATCGCGAGATCCTCTTCGCGGCGGCGTTCCGCGTAGGCTCCCGCGAATCGCCAGAGGCGCGCCTGGCGTTCATCCGCGGTTGCGGCGATAGCTTCGCTCATGGCGGCTCGTACCGCCGTGCCGAGGTCAACGGCGGTTGGCCGCGTGGCAATGAGCTCCGCCGCGGACGCTGCTAGCGTCGCCCCGTCGCTTCCTCGTGACATGGCCGCGATGGCCATGCCGGCGGCCCCCACCAGGCCCAGGAGCGGCGCGCCTCGCACACGGAGAGTACGAATGGCTTCGCAGACCCCGGCAACGTCATTGAGAGAGAGGTACCGTTCCTCGCCCGGGAGCAACGTCTGGTCGAGGACCTCGATCCCCTTGCCCGGGAGGATAACCAGGGGGATGACTTCGGCCACCGCTAGAAGTGCATGACGCTGTTGATGGCGTAGCCACCGAGGGTCGCACGTCCTCCGAGCGCATCCAGCTCGATGAGGACGCCGAACCCGGCAACGACCGCACCGACGAGTTCCACCAGCTTGGCGGTAGCGCGAGCCGTACCCCCTGTCGCGAGGAGATCATCGACGATGTAGGCGCGGGCCCCGGTCTGGAGCGCATCGCTGTGAATGTCGAGCTGGTCCTCACCGTATTCGAGCGAGTATTCGACGGTCATGCGGGCGGCGGGCAGCTTCCCGGGTTTGCGGACGAGGACGAACGGCAGTCCCATTCGGTTCGCGAGTGGGGCGCCGAAGATGAAGCCACGGGACTCGATGCCCACGATCGCCTGGGGTCGGCGCGTAGCAGCGGCTTCCTCCATGTCCTTGATGGCAGCGTCAAAGGCTATCGCATCGGCGAGCAGAGGGGTGATGTCGCGGAAGACGACACCGGGGCGGGGGAAGTCGGTAACCGTCCGGATATACGGCGTGAGATCCATCGCCGTATTCTAGCGGGCCGGTGAGTCAGGCGGACGGGATGAAGTTGAGTTGATCCCACTGTTTGCCGAGCGACAGCCAACGGCCAACGGCTAATGGCCATTGGCCACCCTCAGGCTTCGAGGCCGAGTCCGCGGAGGAATGCCTCGTTGTTCGGCTCCCGCCCGAGGAAGCCGCGCACCAGTTCGTCGCCGTCGACCGTGCCGCCACGCTCCAGGACTGCCCTGCGGTACTGGCCGCCGGTGGCCGGGTCGAGGGAACCGGCTGCCTCAAAGCGGGTGTACATGTCGTCGCCGAAGACGTGCGACCAGAGGTAGCCGTAGTAGCCCGCGTCGTAGCCAAACAGGTGCCCGAAGCCCGACTGGAAGTGCGTCCCGGGCGTGAACGGGAAGCCGGTGATGTGGTGCAGCTCTTCGGCGACCTTCGTGGTGTCGCCGCCGAAGCCCGGGGAGTGGTAGGTGAAATCGAGAAACGCGAAGTAGAGCTGGCGGAGGTTGATGATCCCGGAATCGAGGTTCTTCGCGGCGATGAGCGAGTCGAGGAGTGCCTTCGGAAGGGGCTTGCCGGTGATGTGGTGACGAGAGAACCCGGCCACTACCTCCGGCTCCCAGCACCAGTGTTCGAGCATCTGCGAGGGGGCCTCGACGAAGTCGCGCTCGGTGGCGGTCCCGCTGAAACGGGCGCGATGTGCCCGCGTGAGCGTCTGGTGGAGGATGTGCCCGAACTCGTGGAAGAGCGTCGTGACTTCACTGTGGCGCAGCAATGAAGGCTGCGTTGCGGAAGGCTTCGTGAAGTTGGCGACAATCGCGCTGATGGGCTTCAGGTACGACCCGTCGGCGAATTGCCGGCCCTGCCGCAGGGTGAACGCAGCTGCGTGACCGTACTTGTTGGGCCGGGGAAAGAGGTCCATGTAGAACCGGGCGAATGGTTCCGCGCCATCGGTGTCGTAAACGTCAAAGGCCTTCACATCGGGATGCCAGGTTGCCGCGTCAGGGCGAGCGACATACCGCACCCCGAGCAACCGTTGGGTCACCGAGAAGAGGCCGTCGAGGCAGGCATCCAGGGGGAAGTACTGCGCGACCTCGAATTCGTCGATCGCGTAGTGGGTCCTCATCAGCTGGTTGTGATAGAAGCGCCAGTCCCAGATATGAATCTGGGAGGAGCCGGAGGTCGACTGCTTGGCGGCGCGCATCCCTTCGAAGTCGATGGTCGCTTTGCGGTTCACCTTGATGAAGAGGTCGGCGAGGAAGGCATCGACCGTCTCGCGGCGCTTCGCCATCCGGGTCTCGGTCCGGTAGGCGGCCCATGAGTCGTAGCCGAGGAGGAGCGCAGCCTCGTTTCGCAGGCGGATGGCTTCTTCGAGGCGGGCGACGTTCTCGTCGCCGCCCTTCTGCTGCTCCTTCGTGAAGAGCTCGCGGCGCAGAGTCTCGGACTCGGCGTTCGACATGAAGGGGTAGAACTCGGGGTAATCGAGCGAAACGCGATAGCGGGTCACGCCGCCTTCTTCTGATGTCGTCAGTCCGTCGATGAAGGCGTCCGGCAGCCCGGCCAGGTCTTCGCGGCGGACCAGAATGCCTTCGTCCCAGTCATCGAGGGCCTTGCGGAACTCGACGTCGAGCACGACGAGCCGATCGAAGATTTCGCGGACGCAGGCGCGCTGCGCCGGGGGCAGTTCGAATCCGTTGCGGCGGTAGTCGCGGAGTTCGTATTCGAGGAGCCGGGCGTCCTCATCCGTAAGAGCCGTAGCTTCTGGTGTCGCGGCGAAAGCGCGGACGGCAGCGTAGAGGTCCTCGCGAAACGAGAGGCCGACCATGTACTTGTCCAGCTCTTCGTCCCAATTGCGGGCGATCTCGCGCAAAGGGTCGTCGGGGGTGACGTTCGCGAGGAAGGCATAGGTCCCCGACGCCAGTCCGACGGCCGAGACTGCTTCTTCGACGGCCAGCAATGTATTGGCGAACGTTCGCTGCCCGTCCGGGATCGCCACGATTGCGGCGATGGCCGCGTCGCAGCCGGTGATGGCCGACTCGCAGGCGGCAGCCAGCAACTCCGGGGTGAGCGAAGCGTAGTCGACGAGCGTCAGGTCTTCGTTCATGCGGGTGGTGACTGGCCCGGGCCGCCGTCGACAAGGATGGAGTCGACGACCCATTCGAGCGGGAGCGACACCTTGACCGACATCTCGGTTGGGCCGATTTCGAGAACGCTGCTCGTCCCGGGTACTCCGAATGCCCCGAGGGCGCGGTCGATGATCGCGGTGAGCTGGGAAGGTGGCATCTGCGGCAGGAAGCCGAGGAGACTCAGCCGCGTCACCTCAGCGATTGTCGGAGATTCGGCCGGTGGCAGGCCCGCGGCTGCTGCAACGGCGACCGGTGCCTCGACTGCCGGCGCGGGCGCTGGTGCAGCCTGCGGCGCCACGGGCGGATTCGTAGCCCAGTCGCGCAGGCGCACGATGCCGTGTTCGTAAGCGAAGCGCGTGCCATCGGGATCACGGCGGACCTCCTCGGTGATGGCGCGATAGAGCGAACGCTGCGGGGTGGCGCCACGGCTCCCGTTGAGCCACCCCTTCGCAATCACGCGCCGCGTGATCTCCTCGTAATGCAGCGGCTCGGCCGCTTCCTCGAGGATCAGCGCGGCGAGGTCAGACTGGTGCAGTTCCACCTTCTCTGCCGCCATCTTCGCCGCCTACCGGGTCAGCCAGCCGAATTGCTGCGGCTTCCGGCTGCTGCGGGCCGAGATCATGATGTTGACGATGCTCGGCTTGTCGGTCGCCATCGCCTCTTCGAGCGCCGGGCGCAGCTCCTCGGGGCGGGTGACGAAGAAGCCCTTCCCGCCATAAATCTCCGCCATCTTCTCGTAGTGGGCGCTGGGCGTGTACGCGGACGGCGGGATGCGCTCAGGGTCGAGCGTGTCGGGCCCGCCACCGATGCCGTTGTTGTTGACGATGATGAAGGTGATGTTGAGGCCGTAGCGGGCCGCCGTTTCGACTTCCATGCCGCTGAATCCGAAGGCAGAGTCGCCTTCGATGCAGACGACCTTCTTGCCGGGATTGACGGCCGCGGCCGCAATCGCCTGGCCGAGGCCGACGCCCATCGTGCCGAAGGTTGCGGCGTCGAGGCGGTGGCGGGGGAGGAAGTTCGGCATCATCGTCCGGCCGATGTCCATCGTGCTGGCGCCTTCGTTCTGGATGATGGCGTCGCGCGGCAGGAGGTCACGGATGTCCTTGAAGACGCGGTAGTAGCTCATCGGCACCGAGTCGTCGTTGATCATGACGTCGGTGGTCTTGCGGTTCTCTTCGATCTTCGCGTTGATGCTGGTCCACCAGGTCGTTTCGGCCGGGTACTGCCAGGGGTTCGCCTTGAGAGCCGCGTTCAGTTGGCCGACGACCGCTTTCGCATCACCGACGAGCGCGACCTCGGTCGGAACGTTCGTGCCGATTTCGCCGGGCGCGATATCGAGCTGGATGATGCGGACCTTGTCGTTGAAGCGCGGAGGCAGTCCGAAATGGAGCATCCAGTTCAGACGTGCGCCCATCAGGAAGATGACGTCGGCGTTCTGGAGAACGTGGGAGCGGGCGGGCGCAACTGAAAGCGGGCTGTCGTCGGGCACGAGTCCCTTGCCCATGGGGGTGGCGAGGTAGGGAAGCTGGGTGGCCTCGATGAACTGGCGCACCTCGTCTTCGGCCTGCGAGTAGGCCGCACCCTTCCCGCCGATAACCAGCGGGCGTTCGGCGGACCTGAGGGCCGCGAGCGCTTCTCCGATAGCGCTCTGGGGAGCGAGCGTTCGGGCCGGGTCCGGGCAACGGGGCGGGAAGTGCAGTCCCTCCTCCTCGACCTGACCGCTAATCATGTCCCCGGGGAATTCGAGATAGACGGCTCCGGGCCGGCCAGAGATCGACGTGCGGACGGCCTGCTCAACGAAGTAGGGGATGCGGGCCATCGTGTCCGGGCGGGCGCAGTACTTGGCGAAGGGACGGGCCGCCTCGA
>Ga0209014_10001547_pt1 | contig 13544 bp, 9 predicted proteins | sample BarGraNGADG00212_FD_184491 | JGI IMG/M metagenome (GOLD analysis project Ga0209014, IMG submission 184491) | Arctic peat soil microbial communities from Barrow, Alaska - Barrow Graham LP Ref core NGADG0002-212 (SPAdes) (version 2) | ecosystem: Environmental > Terrestrial > Soil > Wetlands > Peat...
GCCACCAGCGACGCAAAGTCCGACAGCGTGCGCCGCACGGCAGCCGTCTGCGTCGAGGTAGGCTCTGCATCCGCCTCCTCGAGGAGATTCATCAGCGTGAGAAGCTCGCCGCTGATCGACGCGAAGGTCGGACCGGCCGGCGCACCTCCTCGGCTGGCGCCGCCCCCTCCTCCGCCCCTCCGGCCGCCACCGGCGCTCGAACCCACCACCGCCGCGAGCTTGTCGTCGAACGCGTTGAGCAGGGTCGTGGCCGACGCGGTGTTCGCCTGATCGCGAATGGTGTGCAGTTGGTCGCGGAACCTCTGCACCTGTCCCGTGATCACCGAGTCCCGCACCATCGCGTCGAAGAGCGAGACCGCCATCACATGCTCCTGCTCGAGCGCGGCGGGCGGCGTCTTGACGCGAGGATCCATCCTGATCGTGAGCGGCTGCGTGTACGTCTTGCCACCGACGGTCAACCGCACGGTGAACTGTCCGGGCAGCGCCCACGGCCCGCGTGGCTCGCGCGGCGTGTCGTGCGGCGTCGCCGAGATCGGGTAGGAGCTCCGCGCGCTCGCGCCAACAGGCCGCTCGTAGTGCACGTCCCAGACGAAACGATGGAACCCTGGTGCCGCCGGCAGTACCTGCGTGGGCCGAATCCAGTAGCGCGGCGTGTTGCCGATGTCCGCCGGCGCCATCGCCGTGTCGCGGCTCGAGTAGGTCCGAATCACGCGTCCACTCGGCTCCACGATCTCGAGCTTCACGTCGCCACTCGCGGCGCTGCCCAGGTGGTAGTCGATGATCGCGCCGTCGGGCGGATTCTGCGCCCAGGGCTCGTCGGGTGGAATCGGCGTGTCCGGGTATTTACTGAAGCGAAAACGGTAGGCGTCCGCAGGCTTGAAGAGCGTGGCCGCGGACGACGCGGTCGCCGGCGAGATCTGGCGCAGCGCGGCGATGTCGTCGAGCACGTAGAACGAGCGGCCATGCGTTCCGATCACGACGTCGTCGTTCTTGATGACGAGATCCCTGATCGACGTGGCTGGCATGTTCAAGCGCAGCGACGACCAGTGGTCGCCATCGTCGAACGACACCCACACCTGATCCTCCGATCCCGCGAAGAGGAGACCTTTCCGCTTCGGATCTTCCCGCACGACGTTGATGATCGCGCCGTCGGCGATGCCGTTCGTGATGTGTGTCCACGTCTTGCCGCCGTCGTGCGTGCGGTAGATATGCGGCTTGAAGTCATCGAGGCGTAGCGTGTTGATCGCGGCGTACGCAGTGCCGACTTCGAACCGGCCGGCGTCCATGATCGACACCTTGCTCCATGGCCGCGCGCGGAGCTCGGGCGGCGTGACGTCGGTCCAGTGCGCGCCACCGTCGGCGGTGGTGTGAATCAGACCGTCGTCGCTACCGGCCCAGATACGCTTGACGTTCACATATGACGGCGCGACGGTGTAGATGACGCCGCCATGCCGCGCGCGAGCCGCCGGAGAGTTTGCGTACACGCCGACGTTTGCGGGCACGACCGAGTCCGTGCGCGTGAGGTCGGGGCTGATCTGCGCCCAGCGCTTGCCGCCATTCGTCGTCTTCCACACTACGTTCTCGGCGAAGAACAACGTGTGCGGATCGACCGTCGAAAAGACGAGTGGCGCGGTGCGCACCGAGCGGAATCCGGGAGGACGTGTTCCCGCATGCGGGCCAACCTGCTGAATGAGACCGGTCCGCCGGTCGTAGCGCGTGACCTTGCCGCCGAAGACGATGTTGGCATCGAGCGGGTCGGGCGCGGCGTAGCCGTATTCCTCGACGCCCGCGGGATGCCAATCCCAATCGAGAATGCGTCCGTCGTCGCCTCGGCTGCGCACGCACGCGGAGCCCGACTCCTGCTGGCCGCTGCACACGCGATAGGGAAAATCGAAATCGGTGGCGACGTGATAGAACGCGGCGGTCGGCTGATTGAGCCACGAGCTCCATGTATCGCCGCCGTTGACGGTGACGATCGCGCCCTGGTCGCTGGCGATGATCATCGTGTTCGGATTGATCGGATTGATCCAGATGCGGTGGTAGTCGTCGCCACCCGGCGCGCCGCGAAATGCGCGGAACGTCTTGCCGCCATCCACCGACTTCCATGTCACGACGCTCGCCGTGTAGATGATGTCCGGATTCTTCGGATCGACCTTGACCTCTGCGAAGTCGGACTCGCGCGACGCGACATTTGTGTCGGTTGTCGCGCGATACCAGGTCTCGCCGGCATCGTCCGAGCGAAAGAGTCCGTCACCCTTCGTCGAGTTCACCGTCGCGAACAGGCGGCTCGGCATGCTCGGCGCGACGGTGATGCCGATGCGGCCGAGCCCGTCCTGCTCGAAGTTCGGGAAGCCGTTGGCGAGCCGCTTCCAGGTAGCACCACCGTCGAATGATTTGTACAGACCGGAGCCGGGGCCGGAGAACGCGCCATTCTCCCACGGGCCCTGGCGCGATTCCCACAGCGCACAGTAGATGATGTCCGGATTGGCCGGATCGAGCACGACGTCGATCGCGCCGGTGTTTTCATCCTTGTAGAGCACCTTCTGGAACGTCGCGCCGCCATCGGTGGAGCGGAACAGACCACGCTCGGTATTTGGTCCGTATGGGTGACCCATGACCGCGACGAACAATCTGTTCGCGTCGCGCGGGTCCACGACGATTTGCGGAATCTGCTGGCCGTCTCGCAATCCGAGATGCGTCCACGTCTTGCCCGCGTCGGTGGACTTGTACATCCCGTCGCCGGTGGAAAGATCGGGGCGCTGAAGGCCTTCCCCACTGCCGACGTAGATGATGCTCGGATTGGACGGCGCGATCGCAATCGCTCCGATGGATCCGGAGGGCTGTTCGTCAAAGATCGGCGCCCAGGTGCGGCCGTAGTCATCCGTCTTCCAGACGCCGCCATTCACCGCGCCGATGTAGAACACATTCGGCTGATCGGGAATGCCGACCGCGGCCTTCGTGCGGCTGGCGCGGAATGGTCCGATCATGCGCCATTGAAGCTCGGAGTACATGCGCGGATCGATCTGCTGCGCGCGGAGGGCACCAGGGACGATCAGGGCGGCGAGCAGGAGCAGGAGCGAGCGTTGAAGCGAAAGCACGTGCGAGCCTCTTGCGGGTAGGAGATTGAACCCGGAGTGTCGCACGCAGCCTCGGTGGCGGCAAGACGCAATGCGAGTGGCCAACAGATTTCGCGATGGATTGTTAGATTGGAGCGATCGCTGTTCCGAGACAGACCAGTACTGTGGCGAGGCAACAGGGCGTGAATCCCAAGGATCGAATCATCGGAAGCAAGCTGGTGGTGCTCGGCTCGGCGGCCGTGATGACCGTCTACTCTGCCGGGTATTTTCGCACCCGGTCCGCGGCGCAGCGGTTCGCGGTCGAAGACGCGCAACGCAGGCCGGCGGTTGCGACGGCAAGCGTCGGCACTGCACCGAATGCGAAGGCGCTGCCGATCGCGAACGCGAGTGCGTCTGCACAGCCCGCATCAGCGCGTGAACCCGGTGCGCGATCGATCGAGACGTCAAAGCCCTCCACTGCTCCACTCGCCGCCCAGAGCACGCCGAGCGCGCCCACGAATGCCACCGCGACGACCGCGACGACGGTCGTGGCCGCGATCGCGACGCCGCCTGTTGCGCCGCCAACCGACACGTCGCGCACGACGGCCGCCTCTTCTGCCGCCGACTCTTCCGCGGAGCAAAAGGAAATGGCGCGCGCCCAGTACACCGATGGCACCTTCACCGGATGGGGCACCTCGCGCCACGGCGACATCCAGGCCTCCGTCGAGATCAGGAACGGCCGCATCGCGTCGGCATCCATCTCCGAGTGCCTGACGCGCTACTCGTGCTCCTGGATCTCGGCACTTCCCGGACAGGTGGTGAGCCGGCAGAGCGCCGAGGTCGACTACGTGTCGGGCGCCACCCAGAGCAGCAATGCGTTCTACTACGCCGTTGTCGAAGCGCTGCACAAGGCGAAGTGAGCGACTCGTACATCCATACCGCCGGTCTGATGGGAACGGTCGTCACCTTCCAGGTCGTCGGTCATGGCGCGGACGACAGAGAGCGACTCGAGCGGGAAGAAGGTGTCGAGCGCGCCGTCGAATGGTTTCACACGATCACGGACGATTGCTCCCGCTTCGATTCCCGGAGCGAACTCGCAAGGCTCTCGACCCAAATCGGCGTGGCCGTTCCGGTCACTGCGATGCTGTTCGAAGCCGTGCGGTTCGCGCTTGCGGTGGCGGAGGAGAGCGACGGAGCATTCGATCCCACGGTCGGTCTTCGCATGGAAGCGGAAGGCTTCGACACGGAGTTCCGCAGCGGGAATATCGTCCGTTTGGGCATCAAGGATGTTGGCGGGGTCAGTTACCGCGATGTGTTCCTCGACGACGACGAGAGAACCATCACGCTGCGCCGTCCGCTGGTGCTCGACCTCGGCGCCGTCGCGAAGGGTCTCGCGATCGACATGGCGGCTCGCGAGCTGCAGACCTTCGAGAACTTTGCGATCGACGCGGGCGGCGATCTCTATCTGGGCGGATGCAATGCAGACGGACAACCTTGGTCGGTCGGTATCCGTCATCCACGTGACGAGCACGAGATGCTGGGGACCCTCCACGTATCCGGCGTGGCGGTCTGTACCTCAGGCGACTACGCGCGCCGCAGTCCGAAAAACGATGACGATCACCACATCGTCGATGCTCGTTCGGGACAATCCGCGACCGCGTCGGTGAGCGCAACCGTCGTGGCGTCGTCGGCCATGGTCGCGGACGCACTCGCGACTGCTGCATTCGTCCTCGGTCCTGCCGACGGCATTCGTCTGCTCGAGCGTCACGGCCTCGACGGACTGATCGTGACGCCAGCGCTGGAGCAGTTCACGACACCGGGGATGCGGCGCGACTATCACTCGAGCGGCGTGACAACGGGCGGCGTCTCATGAACGCTGCACGCTTCGTTCGTACGCCGAAGGGATTGCTCATCATCATCCTCGCGTTGCTGACGATGCTGGCGTCCGCGGGCGAGGGATTCCTGCTGGTTGCGCCCGGCGTGTTCGCTGCCGTGGTAGTGGCCACGCTGATGGACGCGCCGATTTTACGGGTGCGTCGAGGGAGGTGGCATTTTCCGAGCGGAGCGCTGTTGAGCGGCTTGATCGTGGCGATGATCCTGAGCCCGCACGAGCCGTGGTACATCACGGCGATCACGTCGGCGGTGGGAGTGCTCAGCAAGTATCCGTTCCGCGCGCGTACGGCCAACATCTTCAATCCAGCGGCGTTCGCGCTCGTCGCGACGTTCTATCCCTTCCACACCGCGCAGAGCTGGTGGGGCGCGATGCCGGAGATCGCACCGGCGGCGTTGGTGCTCCTCTTCGCGACCGGCATGTTCATCGCGTACAGGATCAACAAGATGCCGGTCGTCCTGGCGTTTCTTGGGTTCTACTACCTGCTGGCGACAGGGGCGGCGTTCGTGGGCGATCCGGCGCGAGTCGCCGAGTTGTATCGCGCACCGGATCTGCACGCAGTGCTGTTCTTTGCCTTTTTCATGGTGACCGATCCGCCGACGTCGCCGCCCAGGCATCGCGACCAGCTGGTGTACGGCGCGATCGTGGCGGTCGTCAGCTTCGCGGTGTTCGAGGTGATCGGCGCTGTCTACTTTCTGTTCGCGGGTCTCCTGGTGGCGAACGTGTGGGAGGCGTGGCGGCGCGGGCGCACACCAGCGCGACCTTCGCGATCGTCTCTGGCGAGCTCGTAGAGCCAGCGCCAGCACGTGCCCCCACCAATGAAGTCAGGCTTGCGGCGCATCTTCTGGATAGCGCACTATTCTCACATCATGCACACACTCAACAGGGCTCTCTGGCTCGCGCTCGCCTGCGTCACACCGTCGATAGCGGCCTCCGCACAGACCTCCGCCGGCGTCGTTCCCGGTGTCGAGGTGCTCCTCTCGGATTCGATTCATCTCATCCAGGGCAAGCGCGTCGGTCTCCTCACCAATCATTCGGGCCGAGACCGAAAGGGGACGAGTACCATCGACCTGATCTTTCGCGCGCCGGGCGTGAAGCTCACCGCGCTCTATGGTCCGGAGCACGGCATTCGCGGCATCGCGAAGGCGGGTGAGAAGATCAGCGCGAGCATCGACTCGGCAACGGGCGTGAAGATATATTCGCTGTACGGCGACATCTCGGTCCCGACGCCCGAGATGCTGAAGGACATCGACGTTCTCGTGTACGACATTCAGGATGTCGGCGCGCGTGTCTACACCTATGAGTGGACGTTCGCGAACGCGGCGAACGCGGCGAAGAAGCCGATCATCGTGCTCGACCGCCCCGATCCGATCCGCGCCGACCGGTTCGAGGGCAACATCCTCGACCCGGCATTCGCGTCGCTCGTCGGTCAGTATCCCGTCGCACTGCGCTACGGACTCACCCCAGGTGAGCTGCTGCGATTTCTGTCGGGCACCAAGCTGATCGACGCAAACGTGACGGTGGTTCCGATGAAGAACTATCGACGCTCGATGTGGTTCGACGAGACGGGCATTCCGCGCGTGAATCCTTCACCGAATCTTCGGAACTCTGACGCCGAGCTGCTTTATCCGGGGACTGTGTTCTTCGAGGGCACGACGGCCACCGAGGGCAGAGGCACCGAAGATCCCTTCACGCTCATTGGCGCCGCCTGGATGACGGACAACGGCGCGATTGCCGCCGAGCTCAACGCGATGCATCTGCCCGGCGTTCGCTTCGACACGGCGACGCGCGCGATCGAGAAGGGCTACAAGTTCGGCGGCCAGACTATCCCGATGATCAAGGTGCGTGTGACGGACCGCAACGCGGTGCGCTCCGTGGAACTCGGCATTCGGATGCTGCGCGCCATCTACGCCCGGCACACGACGGACTTTCAGTTTCGAGCGCGGCAGATCGACCGGCTCGCGGGCACCGATAAGTTGCGCGCCGCGGTCGAACAGAACACGGTGGATGCGCTGATCAAGAATTGGGACGCGGACGCAGTGCGGTTTGCGGAGAAGGTCAAGCCGTACCTGATATACAAATAGCAGGTCTTCGGGGGGTGCGTGACACGCGTCTCGACCGCTGAGGAACGCAGAGGCTCTCACGACGGGTGAACAACGAGATCGACGAGCAGAGAGGTAGTGGAGTCGGCGATACAGGTCCGTCGATCACTCTGCGCCCCTCGGCGACCTCCGCGGTGATTAGCAGGAAACACTCAGCGGAAAGGCCGCCAATGCACCACTCGCTGTTTCGCGTCCTGATCATCGGTTGCATCGCCGCGTTCGCGCCCGCCACCCTGCACGCGCAGCAGGGTGACACGCTCACGGCTCGCGAGCTGGCGCCTGGCGTCGCGTACCGGCAGTTCACGGACAGGAGTGGACCGTGGGTGATGCACCTCGTGCGCGTCGATCTGCGGCGCGCCGATCTGGAGGTTCGGCATGCGCGCGCGCTCGACCAGCTCCGTGGGCGAGAGAAAACGACCGAGATGGTTCGTCGCGCGAAGGCCGCGGGCACGACGGTGCTCGCGGCGGTGAACGCCGATTTCTTCTCGCTGACAACCGGAGAGAACGAGAACAATCAGGTGATCGGCGGCGAGTGGTGGAAGGGACTCGAGGTCACCGATTCACCCTACGACACGTACAAGAACGCGCATGTGCAGTTTGGTATCGACGCGGCGCGGCGCCCCATGATGGACCGGTTCATTCTCGACGCGAAGGCATGGGCGCACGGAGTGCCGACGCCGATCCTAACCGTGAACTTCAATCCGTCCGGCCGCCCGGAAGGCACGGCGTGGTACACGTGGAGGTACGGCGCCACCGCTCCACGCGATACGTCGCGACCCACCGCCGAGGCGCCGATGGTGACGGCTGGTCGGCGAGGCGATACCCTGCTCTACGTGCGGCGTGGCGCAGCGTCGGCGACCTCCGGGTCGGCGATTCCAGCGGATGGCGCGGTGCTCGCCGCCTACGGCACCGGCGCGCGCACGAAGGAAGTGCAGGCGATGGGCGATGGCGATACGGTGAAGATCCTGCTCGCCACGCTGCCCCGCTCTGGCAACGGCGCCGTGCCGGTGCTGCTCATCGGCGGCTGGCCGCGCATCCTTCGCGACGGGGTGAACGTCGCCGGTAATGCCGCGACGCTCGAGGGCACGATCTCGAGCAACACGGACAGGCGGCACCCGCGCACGGCGGTCGGCTTCTCGCGTGACAGCTCGACGCTGTATCTGCTCACCGTGGACGGGCGACAGGAGCGGAGCGCTGGGATGACGATCGTCGAACTTGCGGGCGTGCTTCAGCGCCTGGGCGCGTGGCAGGCGATGAACTTCGACGGCGGGGGCTCGACGACGATGGTGATCGGCGGCGTGCTGACGAACGTGCCCTCGGACGCCACGGGTGAGCGGGCGGTGGGGAATGCGCTGTTGGTGGTGAAGAAGCCCTGAGGGCGAGATTCCGCGACTGCTCTGGTCTGGACGAATGCTGGCGGACAAGAGGTTTCATCCGCCAGCCGGACGATTCACGCCGGCCGCGTCTCCGCGAACACCGGCGCGCTCCCTTCGCTTCGCTCAGGGGCAGGCGCTGCGCTCAGGAAGATACGGCGCCGCCGTGGGAGCGCCCGGCTGCGACAAGGCAATGTCCAAGGTGGCGTCGGGCAATGTCCAAGGTGGCGTCGGGCAGTGTCCAAGGTGGCGTCGGGCAATGTCCAAGGTGGCGCCGGACAAGGTCCATAGCCACGGCCGACAATGTCCAAGGTGGCGCCGGACAAGGTCCATAGCCACGGCCGACAATGTCCATAGCGACGTCCGGCAATGTCCATAGCGGCCCACGACCGCCACCCGACGCGCAGGACTGCATGCGAACAGGGCAGCGCGGCCGTGTGCACAGGCCGGCGATGCCACATCCAATGGCGGCGGCGGGTATGTCCCACCCCACCGGCCCCCACGCCTTGGGCGATCGACGACAGCCTCCCGATCGATCGCGGACCGGGTGACGTCGACCGTGCTCCGATGACCACGGCGGCCTGGCACAACATCCCGTCGCGCATGGGTGCGTGACCATGGACGCCCAGCACATGCACCCGCCCGACTCGGCGCGATGTGCACGAAGAGGTCAACGCGGTACCCGGGAGACCTCGCACGCCAACTCGGGAGACCTCGCTCGCCAACCCGGGAGATCTCGCACGCCAACCCGGGAGATCTCGCACGCCAACCCGGGAGATCTCGCACGCCAACCCGGGAGACCTCGCACGCCAACCCAGGAGATCTCGCACGCGAACCCGGGAGATCTCGCACGCCAACCCGCCAGACCTCGCACGCGAACCCGCCACGTGTCGTTGATCGACCACGCACGTCTGGATGCACAACAGCACGGGGCTCGCTGGCCAGGCAAGCCCGTTCCTCACGACAACCACTCAGCCCTGCGTACGACTCCCGGCGCGCCCTACGCCGCCTTCGCGTTGGGTTCGGGGACACTGACCGGCTCCGTCGCTGGTGGTGACGCCATCCTTAATTCGTCGGCGCTGAGGATCGTCGCGCCTGACGTGCGGTAGACGACGTGCGCCTCCGGAAAGCGACACGTCGGTACGCACACAGGCTACGCTCGGCGGCTGGGCATGGGCAAGGGTGCACGCGGCAACATGCACAGAGCCCGCCCAAGAGAGCGTCATCAATCGAGCGCAGGCGACATCGCGCCGCGGAGGTGGCAGCGGGCACTAGGCGGGCAGCACGTTCACGGTAGTCGTCTCTCGCTCCGCTCAGGCGACGCCTGGACAGGAGAGTGTACCGCGGGCCAGACTAGATTGCCACTGTCCTTTCACTCGAAGCGTCCCCATGCGCCTACAAGAGACCGCGTCCGACGAGACACCATGAGATCGAAGCAAAATAGTGCCGCCGTTGTGCTCCTGGTGTTACTGGCGGCCGCCGGTTACGGGGTGTTCCAGACAGGCCGAGAGGGCCCGGTATCCCCCGGCCCCATCGCCCACTTCTCGTTCTCTGATTCAGCGTTTCTCGTCGATCAGGTTTCTCTCGGTACGGCGCTGCGGTTGGTGCGGCTATCCACGACCGCGGACGAGCGCACGTTCGCGGAAGACGCCCTCCGACTCGCCGATCAGGAGATGGATCTGGCGTTCGCGGAGGCCGTGCGGCGAGCCGCCAACCATCCCCGGCCGTTGTCGGCCGAGGCTCAGGCCATCGACGCACGACTCCAACAGGCCCAGACGACGCTGGTCGCCGACCAGGCGCAAGTTGCCGACCTCACGACTGCGCTGAGCAAGGCGAACGCAGCGACTGCCGACGCGCTCAATGACAAGCTCAACCTCGCCAAGGCGCAGGTGGCGCTCGACCAGGACGAGGCCGATGACGCCAAACAAGACTTGATGCGGGCAGGCGGCGATCCACAGGGACGCATGCAGGCGATGATTCAGCAACACGACGCCGCATCGCAGAGCTCCGACAGCACGCGCGTCACCGTCACCACGCCGCTCGAAGTGAGCGGCCTGATCCATCGCGCTCAATCGTGGAGTGCACTCCGCCAGAAGGAGCTGCAGCTGGGGCAAGCCAAGGCGGCCGCGGAATCACTGGCCGTGGTCTTCGCAAAGCGGCACGACCTCATGAAGGCGCGAGCCATCGTCCGTCAACGCGACGGACTGAGGGCAGACCTGAGCCACGATTCGTCGGCGGCCCTGTTGGCGATGACTCAGCGTCGCGCTCGGAACGAGAAGGCGCAGGCGGCGCTCGACCAGCGCGTCGACAATCAACGCCAACTCGCCGACGTCTACACCCGATGGATTGGCGTGGTGGACGTGCAGGAGCGCGCCGTCATCAACCGCGCGCTGCGTGGGTTTGCCGTGATCCTGATCATCATTCTCATCGGGCTCTTCTTCGAGAAATGGATCGAGCATGTCCTCGGTACCATGCCGATGGACCGCCGCCAGATGCAGACGCTGTTCATGGTGTCTCGTGTATCGCTGGAAATCGTTGGCGTGCTCTTCATCCTGCTCGTGATCTTCGGGCGGCCGGACAATCTCGGAACGTTTCTGGGTTTGGCGGGCGCGGGACTGACCGTGGCATTGAAGGACTTCATCATCGGCTTCTTTGGCTGGTTCGTGCTGATGGGCAAGAACGGCCTTCGCATCGGCGATCTTGTGGAGATCAACGGCGTGACCGGCGAAGTGGTGGAACTCGGGATGTTCCACACCATGCTGTTGGAGACCGGCAGTTGGAGCGACTCAGGCCATCCGACGGGCCGGCGTGTGACATTCATGAACAGCTTCGCCATCGAGGGGCACTATTTCAACTTTTCCACGTCCGGACAGTGGCTGTGGGACGAGATTCGGATCGTGGTGCCGGCCGGTCACGATCCCTATCCCATCGTCGACGCGATTCAGAAGCAGGCGGAGGAGGCAACCGCCGACAGCGCTCGCGAGGCCGAACAAGAATGGAAGGGCGCGAGGCGTTCGCCACAGCTGAGTGCCCTCACGGCAGCGCCCGCGGTGAACATCAAGCCAATCATCGGCGGCGTCGAGATCACGGTGCGGTACATCACGCAAGTGGGGGAACGGTCGCAGCTGCGCGCCAAGCTGTATCACACGGCCGTCGACCTGCTCGGCGGGACGCATGCCGCGCTGCCGTCGCCGGTGGCGGCAACGCAAGCACTCGCAACGTGAGGATCCCTTCACGCCGAGAGATTCTGCTTGACGAGCGGCGATTGAAATTCCTATACTGAGAGTTCGCAGTCCATTGTTGACTGTATGTACTACTGGATTCCTCGAGACAAGCTAGGAATGACAATGATGCTTCGACGTTGGCAACGAATCGGGATGGCGGGGGGTGTGGCGCTTGTGGCGTGCACCGTTTCGGCGTGGGCGCGAGTGGCCGTCGACCCGCCGGCTGTGACGCAGGATTCGCTGAAGGCTTCCGCCCGTGACGCCCAGAAGAAGAACCCGATCCCGCCCGATGAGGGCTCCCGCGCTACGGGCAAGCAGGTGTACGTCCGCAATTGCATGCCCTGCCACGGTGCGACGGGCAAGGGAAATGGACCGATCGCGAACAAGCAGGCCAAGCGGCCGGCCAACCTCACGGACTCGAAATTTGCGAAGGAGTCGGATGGGACTCTGTTCTGGAAGATCAGCAATGGACACCGGCCCATGCCGCAGTTTGCAAATTCGTTGCCGGCCGAGTCGCGGTGGAACGTGGTCAACTATCTGCGGACGCTGATAGTCGTGCCTCCCACGACGCCGTCCACCAAGCCGAAATAAGGTTCTTCGCGGAAACCCCGGGGACAGCAAGGGAGCGGTAACTCAACACCGAAAGCGGTCTGCTCAGAGCTGACAGCTCGCGGTGTTCAGTTGCCGTCGTTACGAACGAAACAACGGCCCGAACCGGCAGAAACGGATCGGGCCGTGAACTGAGCGGCGAGAATGCGCGCTGCCGATGCCTACCGGGGCGACGCCACCTTGGTGGCCACGAGCACGCTGCCGGTGGCGGTTGGGGATGTTCCGAAAATGTTCACCACAATGCCCACCTTCAGGTCGCCGCACCCCTTGCCGTCGAAGAAGGTAGTGCTGGTGGTCGTCGCGGTCTTGTCGCCCACCCGGATGGTCAGCGCCGGGCACGTGCCGCTCAGCGCAGTGATGGCGCCCGTAATGGCGGGGACCGACGCCGGAAGCGGCGGCGGGACGATGCTCACCTGGGTCGCCAGGATGCCGCCTTCGGCCAGCGCCGTGCCCACGACCGCGACCTTCAGATCGTTCTTGAGATCCGTGCACTTGCCATCGCCGTAGCCCGTGGTCGCGGTGGTCTTGATCGTCTTGCGTTCGAGCGTGAAGGTCAGCGTCGGGCAACTGCCGGTGAGCGCAGTCATGGTGCCCGTCAACGGGTTGGCGGCAGTGCTCGCGCCACTCGTTCCGGCACCGTTGTTCGCGCTGTTGGCCGTGGATGCAATTGTCACGGTCGACAAGTCGGACCTGCCGCATGCGACGATCGCGACCGAAGCGGCCACGGAAAGGAAGAATGCAGACCGAATGTTCATGGTGAGCTCTCTTTCACGTTTACGATCGGAGCACCATCCGGGGATGATCGGCGACCGGCGATGCCGGCGCGCTCGCCGCGGACGATGAATTGTGACACGCGCAAACGGTACGGTGTGGGGCAGGAAAGTCAATCACCGTCCGCCGCAGATGGGGTGGGGGCGAAGCCTGGTCACTCGCCAGCGCGCTCGGCAAAGATCTGTACGAGATGCACGAGCGTCTCCGTCGTTTTCTCCAAACCACGACGCGAATTGAATTCCAGCTTGCCGTGAAAGTTGTGGCCGCCGGTGAAGATGTTGGGGCACGGCAGGCCGCGAAAGGTGAGCTTCGATCCGTCGGTCCCGCCGCGAATCGGTGTGGTGAACGGCGTGAGGCCGGCGCGTCGCGCCGCTTCGAATGCGTTGTCCATCAACTGCGGATGGTCCTTCAGCACCTCCTTCATGTTCTTGTAATTCTCTTTGACGTCCACGCGGACTGCGACGCCAGGAAACTTCCGCTCGGTGGCCGACGCAAGATCGCGAAGCAGCCCCTCCTTG
>Ga0209014_10001549_pt1 | contig 13539 bp, 10 predicted proteins | sample BarGraNGADG00212_FD_184491 | JGI IMG/M metagenome (GOLD analysis project Ga0209014, IMG submission 184491) | Arctic peat soil microbial communities from Barrow, Alaska - Barrow Graham LP Ref core NGADG0002-212 (SPAdes) (version 2) | ecosystem: Environmental > Terrestrial > Soil > Wetlands >...
ATCTCATCGTCCGTGACCATCTCGATGAGTCCACCGGACTCGTCGCGCGCGGCCTCGGCCCGCTTCCAACTCGCGGGATTGCCGATTCGGATGGCCGTGGCAATCGTCTCGGGATGCTCGATCGGGTGGCCCAGCACGATCGGCGCGGCGCCCGCGGCCTGGAAGCCGTACATCTTCGGCTTGACCGTGATGCGCCCGGCGGCTTCGTACTTGTTGAAGCCTCTCCAGTAGGCGGTGATGTTGCCGGCGTTGCCGACGGGAATCGCCAGGATGTCGGGCGCCTTGCCAAGGTCGTCGCAGATCTCGAAGGCGGCCGTGGTCTGGCCGTCGATCCGGTACGGGTTGAGGTGGTTGACAAGCGTGACCGGGTTTTCCTTCTGCTCGGCCATCTCGCGGACGACCGTCAACGCCTGATCGAAGTTGCCGTCGACGGCGATTACCTTCGCGCCGGCGACGATGGCCTGGATCAGCTTGCCGACCGCGATCTTGCCCTTCGGCAGCACGACGATGACTTCCAGTCCGGCGGCGGCGCCGTATGCAGCAGCGGAGGCCGAAGTATTCCCGGTGGAAGCGCAGATGACCGCCTTGCAGCCTTCCTCGACGGCCTTGGAGATGGCCATGACCATGCCCCGGTCCTTGAATGAACCGGTCGGGTTCGTGCCCTCGTACTTCACGTACAAGTTGGGCAGGCCGATGCGCTTGCCGATGTGGTCCAGCCGGACAAGCGGCGTGAAGCCCTCGCCGAGGGTGATGATCGGAGTGGCATCGGTGACGGGCAGGAACTCGCGATAGCGCTCGATCAGGCGCGGCCGGGCTGGGTATCGGGCGACGATCGGGCCGTTGGCGGGTGAAGTGGACACTCTGGTGATCTCCGGCTACGAGGTGAGGATCGGGTAGATCGGGACGTCGCGATCGTCGGCGATGAGCGGCGCGATCGCTTCGCGAATTTCGGCGAGGGGCAGAGGTCGCGTCTGCACGGCCGCCCAGGACCTGCTGCGATGTCGCGGAAGGCTGCTCGGGGGCGGGCCGGCGATCACGTCGGCGAGCCGACCGGGCACTTCCTCCGGCAGGACGCCGGGCAGGCACACGAACCAGGGCCGCCGGATCCCGGAGCGGTCATCGGCGAGGGTGACGAGGTCTGCGGCCGCGGGCGGTAGGTCGGCCCAGGTGGATAGGCCGCTGCGGGCGACCTCCAGCAGATCGGCCAGAACTGCGCTGCTGGTAGCGGGGCCGCCGGCGCCGGGGCCTTCGAACGAGACGCGACCGACGGGGTCCGCATCCACTTCGAGGCGGTTCAGGACGCCATCGGTCCGACCGAGCGGAGCCGTGACGGGGACCGCGCAGGTCATTACGGATCCGGCCAGCCCCAACTCCGGTTCGGCGGTCCCCGCGGAGGAGACGGTCGCCACGAGCCGGATCGCCAGACCGAGCGCGACGACGCCGGCGATATCGTTCGCGGTGACGCCGGTGATGCCCGGCTTGCCATCGCCACGCAGGGAGGGCGGGCAGGCAATGATCGAATCGATCTCCGGCCAGGCCCCAAAGGCGAGGCGGGTCAGGATGGCCAGCTTGTTCGCGGCATCGTGACCTTCCACATCGGCGCTGGGGTCGCGCTCCGCATAGCCCTGAGCCTGCGCCGCGGCCAGCACTTCGTCGTAGTTGCGCCGCGCCTGCATCATCTCGGTCAGGATGAAGTTGGTGCTGCCGTTGACGATGCCCCGCACCCTGCGGATCCGGTTGGCGGAGAGATCCCGAGCGAGCGGATCCAGCACCGGGGTGCCGCCGCAGACCGACGCCTCGAAGCGAAGCGCCACGTGGTTGGCGCGCGCAATCGATTCCAGCTCGGCTCCGTGAAGGGCGAGGACGAGCTTGTTTGCGGTCACGACGGGCTTGCCGGCAGCAAGCGCATCGGCGATGAAGGTGCGAGCGGGCTCGTCGCCGCCGATCAGCTCGACGACGATGTCGACGTCATCGCGCCGGATGAGGGCCGCTGCGTCCGGGACGATGAGGTCGCGCGGCATGCCGCGATCGACCGCGCTCTGGGCGTTGAGCTCGGCAATGGCCACGAGCTCGAGCATTCGGCCGCCGGCAGGCCCGATCTGCCGATCAGGATTGCGCAGGAACCCGCGCACCACTTCGGCGCCGATCGTGCCGACACCGAGGATGGCGACGCGTAGCGGTCGTTGCTCGGTCATGGGCGGGTTGACTGGGGCCAGCGGAGCCGAGATGGCGCTGCAGCCGTTGTGACGGACTGGTTGTGCGTCGTCCGGCCATGGTACCCGAGGCATCGGCATCTCTGCCGCCGGTGCCGTGCCACGCAAGCGATACTGCCCGTGCAGCCGCTCCCCGAGGCAACCGCTGACCGATCACGCCGCAGCCGAACACGAGCAGACCTCCGTAAGGGAACCGGAGATTGTGAAAGAATCCCGCTCCATGAGCGCTATTCGCATGAGGCCGCTCTTCGGTCGAGTCGGAAGTGGCAATTGTCGTCCCGGGACGCCGGCGCCCCCACGAGTCACGCTCGGTTCTGCGCGATTGGCCTGGAGGCAGCCCCGGCGCCGACATTTCGAGCCGCAGCCGCTGCATAACTCCCAACCGGTGGGAAATCTGCAGAAACTGCGCGGGCCACGCGGCGCGGGCCCCGCGACGGGCCCATGCGGCGCGGCCACGCGACGGGGCCACGCGACGGGGCCACGCGACGAGGGCCACGACGGGGCCACGCGGCGAGGGCCGCTGCGCGGTCGGCCCGGGGAACCAGCCGTTCCGTCCGCTAAACTCGGCGACATGACGACCGACGCAGCCGCTCACCCATTCCCACCCACTCGCCCCTCGAGCTTGCCCGTCAAGCCGCGCATCTTCAGTGGCATCCAGCCCACGGGCCGGCCCCACCTGGGCAACGACCTGGGCGCGATCCGCAACTACGTGGCTCTGTCCGAGAAGTACGAGGCGATCTACTGCGTGGTCGACTATCACGCCCTGACGCACGTCCACGATCCCGAGGTGCTGCGCCGCCAGACTCTCGAGATGGCCGCCGCCCTGATCGCGCTCGGCCTGGATCCCAAGCGTTGCACCGTCTTCGTCCAGTCGGACCGGCCCGAGGTCACGGAGCTGTGCTGGCTCTTCAACACCGTGACGCCGGTCGGCTGGCTGCAGCGCACTCCGACGTACAAGGAGAAGCGCCAGAACCAGCCCGACGACGTCAACCACGGCCTGCTCACCTACCCCGTCCTGCAGGCCGCCGACATCGTCATCTACAAGGCATCGCTGGTGCCGGTCGGCAAGGACCAGGCGGCCCACCTGGAACTGAGCCGCGAGATCGTACGCGCCTTCAACGCCCGATATGGCGAGACGTTCCCCGAGCCGCAGGCCGTCTACACCGAGGCGCCAGTCGTTCTCGGAACCGATGGCGTGAAGAAGATGAGCAAGTCGGTCGGCAACACGATCGATGTCCTGGCCGAGCCAGAAGTCATCCGCAAGCAGATCATGTCGATGGTTACCGACACCCAGCGGGTCCTCCGATCCGATCCCGGACGGCCGCAGGTCTGCAACGTCTGCCAGCTACATCGGCACTTCGGGGACGACTACGAACAGATCTGGGAAGGCGAGCGAACCGCGCGGACCGGCTGCGTCGACACCAAGAAGCTGCTCGCCGAGCGGATCATCGCCCACTATGCCGAGGCCCGCGAAACCTACAAAGAGCTCATGGCCGACCAGGCGCGGCTCCGGCTCATCCTCGACGAGGGCGCCGAGCGGATCCGGCCCATCGCGGAGGCCACAATGACCGAGGTCCGGGAGCGAATGGGGCTGCGTTGAGCCCGGTGGATAGCGCCACGGCGTACCATTCGGAGACCAGCCCGACCAGAGGATCGAGGGGATGACCGACCAGCCCGCGACCAGAGGCCCAGAGCCCGCCGACCGCTCGCATAGCTGGCTCACCGACCGTGAGCATCGCTGGCTGACGGCGCTGCTGATCCTCGGCACGGTCGCGGTCAGCTTCCTGGTCCTGGGCTACGTTGCGTCGCTGGTCGTGTTCTTCAGCGACGTGATCATGATCTTCTTCCTGGCCTGGCTGCTGGCCTTCATCCTGAGCCCTCTAGCCAACGGGCTGCTGCGGCTCTTCCCGAGGCTGCCACGACCGATCGCCGTCATCATCGTCTACGCCGTCCTGATCCTGGTGTTGGTGGCGGCGTTGCTACTGATCGCCCAGCAGCTGTACAGCTCGATCAACAACCTCGTAACCCACTGGCCACAGCAGGACCAGCTCAAGACGATCCTCGACCCCTGGCAGCAGAGACTGAACTCGCTCGGCCTCGGTCAGGTCAATCTGGCGGACCAGACCAGCAACGCTCTGGACAGCCTCAAGACCGGCGCCAACGCCCTGGTCAAACCGCTTGGCGACGTCGCCATCGCCAGCCTGGGCGTGTTCGGGAACCTGATGTTCGTCTTCTTCCTGTCGCTGTATATGGCCGTCGATCGCGACAGGATCATGAGCTTCCTGTTCCGGCTCGTCCCGCCCGCCTACACCGACGAGGCCAAGCTCCTCGAGCACAGCGTTGCCCGCTCGTTCGGAGGCTTTCTGCGCGGCCAGGCTCTCCTAGGACTGCTCTACGGGCTGATCTCGATGGCGACCAGTCTGATCCTGGGGCTGCCATACATGCCCGTAACGGCCGTCTCGTCGGGCATCCTCCAGGCCATCCCCTTCTTCGGCCCGTTCATCTCGTGGGTGCCGCCCGTTCTCGTGGCGGTCTTCTTCAAGCCCGACGCGATCCTGCCGGCCCTCGTGATCATGATCGCCGGCTGGTTCGTGCTGATGAACATCATCCAGCCGCGGCTCATGTCCGAGGCAGTCGGCCTTCACCCCGTCGTGGTGCTCGGCTCCGTCCTCATCGGAACCAAGCTGGCCGGCATCCCCGGGGCGATCTTCGGGGTCCCGATCGCGGCTGTCATCGCAGCCTTCTTCTTCTACTACCTGGGCCACCGCCGCGTCGATGGCGGCACGGTCGCCGACCGCGCCGCTCGCCGCGTCGAGGAACGCGAGGGCCGACCGATTCGCGCCCCCAGGCTGCCCGAGGCGGGCGAAGACGAGGACGTGGAGCAGGAAGTCGAGCAGCCACCCGCAGACAGACCCGCAGTGAGGCGGCGAAGCCGCCGTTCCGACGATCTGGCTATCGACCCTGCTGGCGCGCCCAAGCCAGGGGATGCCCAGAGCCAGAGCTGACGCTAGCCCCGCACCGGACCTGCGATCAGGACTTGGGAACCTTGATGAGCGCCGCCGCTATGGCGGTGAACGCATCCTGGGTCAGCCCCGTCCCGGTGATCGTGTAGCCCTGCCTGGTCCCGGCCCCTATGTAGATGGCATAACCGAAGCTCGGATCCGGCCCCAGGGCGTCCAGCCCACCCGTCAGGTCTCCGAACGCGGCCTGCCCGATCACCGAGTCGTGCGGGGTGCAAAGGCTGGCACCGCCTGTGCAGAACGCGCCCTCCTGGAGCGATATCTGGGCGCCGTGCGGTCCCTTGTATGAGATCTGGAGCCACTGCTCTGTACCACCCAGCCACTGGCCGGTGATCACTGTCCAGGTCACCGGCAGAACCGGGCAATAAACGGCAAAGGGCAGGCCCCTTGCGGCCGTGACGAAGAACGTGGGATCGCTGCCGGTGCCGGCGCAGCCGATGGCGCCGCTCCCGCTCGCGGACGGGCCGGGCGTACCATCGGCCGTGGCCGTGGCCGTGGCCGTGGCCGTGGCAGTGGCTGTGGCCTTAGCCGTGGCAGTGGCCGTGGCCGTGGCAGTGGCTGTGGCCTTAGCCGTGGCCTTGGTTGAAGCGGAACTCGACGCGGACGGCCGATGGGACGCCGTGCTGCCCGGCGTGTGCGTGGAGGTCGATGAGGACGTCGCGCTGGCGGTTGCGTCGGGCGACGTGGTCGCGCCCACCACTTTGGGCTGCGTCGAACCGCATGCGCCAGCCACGAGCATGACGACGAGCGCGGCGGTCAGCACGAAAACGAAACGGATCCCTGGGCGATTCACAGCTGGTCCCCTATCGAGACGGTCGGGCGTGGACGGGAGCGTTACGCAGCCGTCGGAGGATACATCGCCCGAACGGATTCCAGGATCTATGCGGGGACCGTCGGCTGGACTGTAAAGATGGAGACCTGTGCGCTCTCCGGGAGCATGACGCCGAGGATCTTCTGCAGAGCGAGCACATGGACGCACGATTTCCAACTGTCAAAGAAGTGGCAAGTACATTGCCAGGCTCCGCCGTCGAGACGAACTGTGTGGGTGTCGTTGTCGCCTTTGAACGTGACCGCGAGCTGCTCGAAATTGATCCGATCCAGCTCGTGGGAGTAGCGATTCGCCTTCTCGACCTTCCCGATCAGAGAACTGTGCATCGAATAGATCCCTCCGTCGCTCTGCCTGCTCGAAGAGAAACCGCACGACTCCAACGCACTTGTGGAAGCCGGCTCGCGACCACTGTACAGCTGCGAGTCGGATGAGTGGCGGCGATCGCGGGCGAACCTTCAAGTTACCCGCGGGCCGAGCTGCGTCGCGGCAACGCCGACCGTGCGAGAGGCAGTCGCGGGTCCGAGCGGCAGGGCATCGACCGCGCCACGGCGCGCCACCGGCGCTCAACCGGCGCGCCAAGCACGGACCGAAGGTTGCCGGTCCGAACGCTCGTTCGAGATGACCGCTCCGTCAGGCTTCGCGGACGAGTAGCTCCCCCGCCGCCACTATCTCGTCCACCGCGGCCTCGGAGGCCGCCTCGGTGTAGACGCGCACGAGTGGCTCCGTCCCGCTGAAGCGAACCAGGAGCCAGGAACCGTCGTCGGCGAAGAACTTGAAGCCGTCGTTCGTCGGCAGCGGCTGGGTGCGAACGACCGGCCGTCCGGCGAGCTGTGCCGGCGCCCGTTCCGGCAGCTCGACCAGCAGCCTGGCCTTGAGGCTCGGATAGATGGCCCGATCGACATGAACGTCTATCCGCCGGTAGCTCGACGGCCCGGCTATCTCATGAAGGTGGGCGATCGCCTTTGAGACCGGCCAGCGACCGGCCTTCTTCTCGCACAGGAACAGGTCGAGCAGCATCAGGTCCGTGAAGATGCCGTCGCGTTCGGGGAGGTGCATGCCAAAGCCGAAGCCGCCGGATTCCTCACCACCCATCATGGCACCGGTCTCGATCATCTTGGGACCGACGTACTTGAACCCGACCGCGGTCTCGTAGACGGCCACGCCGTACTTCTCGCCCAGCCGATCCGCCATCGACGTTTCGTTGACCGTCTTGACGACGGGCTGCCGAAGGCCCCGATGCTCGATCAGGTAGTACATGAGCAGGGCGTAGATCTGGAGCGTGGTGACGAAGACTCCACGCTCGTCGGCCATGCCGGACCGGTCCGCATCGCCGTCGAGCAGCAGGCCCAGGTCGTAGTCGCCGGCGGTCAGAGTTGCCAGCGCTTCGTTCACGTTGGGTGGAATCGGTTCGGGGTTCACGCCGCCGAAGTAGGGATTCCGCTCCGAGTGGATCTCGTGGACGCGTATCCGGCCTTCGGCCAGGAGGCTGCCCATCCAGCCCGCCCCAGAGCCGTACAGCGGGTCGACCAGGAGGTCGAGGTCGGCTGCCTTCAGACGGTCCAGGTCGATGTTGCGACGGATGAACCGCTGGTAGCCGGCAAACGGATCGAAGCGCTCGACGGCGCCGGCCGCCTCGGCCTCGGCCAGCGGACGGCTCGGAATAGCGATGTGGCCGTTGGTGGCCAGATTCGCCTCGATCGCGTGGAGCATCTCAGGGCTGGCCGCGGCACCCGACGGCGACTTGACCTTGAAACCGTTGTCTGTCCAGGGGTTGTGGCTGGCGGTGATGACGATGCCCGCGGCCGCGCCCCGCTGGACCACTTCGAACGAGGACATCTGGGTGGGCACCGCCCCGGCCGCCAGGGCGACGTGGATGTCGTGGGCCAGCATCACCTCCGCAGCCGCGGCCGCGAAATGCTCGCTTGCGAAACGCCGGTCGTAGGCAATGACGACGCCCTTGGATTGCTCGCCTCGGCCGGCGATGTACGCGGCCAGGGCATGGGCGCAGCGGCGAACGTTCTGGAAGGTGAACTCGTCGGCGATCTTGGCGCGCCAGCCGTCCGTGCCGAAGAGGATTTGGGTCGCCTGATCCGGCGAGGCCGGGGCGTTCGGCGAGGAGGATTGAGGAGTCGTCATGCGCCTTCCTTCGGAACACCGAGCGTGCCTGGCTGGACCTTCGGTCCGGTCGAACCGGCCTTGCCCCGAGCGAACTCCTCGGCCATCTGGCGAACGTCCTGCGACCGATCCGCGGTGCAAATTAGCAGCGCCTCGGGAGTATCCACGACGATCACATCGCGGAGGCCGATCGTGGCTACGAAACGGTCTCCGGCCAGGACGAGGCTCCCAACGGAGCCGATGTCGCGCCGATTGCCGATACCTTCGCTACCTGAAGCAAGGATATCGGAACCTGCTCTCGCGGCGGCTGCCGCTACCCAGACATCGCGGAGGGCGGCCCAGCTCCCAAGGTCACTCCAGCCGACGTCGATCGGCACCACCGCCACGGCTCCCTCCAGGGAGGCAGGCTCCATCACCGCGTAGTCGATCGAGGTCGCCCGCAGCGTGGCATATGCGCTGTCGAGGTCGGCGGCGGCGCCGGCGTAGATCGCCCGGATCGGGCCCACGATTTCGGGCGCGTGCCGTGACAGGTGGTCGCGAATTGCGGCGCGCGTCCAGGCGAAGATGCCCGCGTTCCAACTGGCCAGGCCCGTCGACAACAGCTCCTGGGCCCGCTCGAGGGTCGGCTTCTCCACGAACCGATCGACGGCGAAGGTCGAGCGACCACGAACCCGGCGGGCAGGCTGTCGGGCCAAGACGTAGCCGTATCCGGTCTCGGGATGATCGGGCGTGACGCCCAGCGTCACCAGAGAGCCGCCGCGCGCCACTTCCTCGGCTGCCTCGACTGCGTCTCGGAAACCGGCCTCGTCCGCGATGTAGCTGTCGGCCGGCAGGATGAGCATGACCTCGTCATCGGGCCGCTCGATCGCTTCCGCGGCCAGCGCCACGGCCGCGGCTGTGTTCCTGCCGATCGGCTCGCCGATCAGGTTCGCGGCGGGGACTGCCGGCAACTGCTCGGCCACCAGAGGCAGGTAACGACGATCGGTGACGACGAAGACATCCTCGGGCCCGATGAGCGGCGCCAGCCGCGCGACGGTCCGCTGGATGAGGCTCTCGTCGCCCAGCAACCGCAGGAATGGCTTGGGGCATTCGGGCGTGCTGAGCGGCCAGAGCCGCGTCCCGCCTCCACCTGCCAGGATGACCGCGTACACCTCGGGTCAGGACGCCGTGGTCGGATTCGGGACCGCCACGCCGCACTCGGCGGCCAGGGCGGCGGCCTTGCCGGTCCGCTCCCACGGGAAGTCGCCGTCGGTCCGACCGAAGTGGCCATACGCCGCCGTCTGCTTGTAAATCGGACGGCGCAGATCCAGGGCCTCGATGATCCGCGCGGGGCGCAGGTCGAAATGACGCTCGATCGCGGCCAGGATCTTCTCGTCCGGCACGCGACCCGTCCCGAAGGTCTCGATCGAGACCGACTCGGGGTGGGCGATGCCGATGGTGTAGGCGATCTGGATCTCGAATCGATCTGCCAAACCGGCAGCCACGACGTTCTTGGCCACCCACCGAGCCGCGTAACTGGCCGAGCGATCCACCTTCGTCGGATCCTTGCCGGAAAACGCTCCGCCGCCGTGGCGAGCCATGCCGCCGTAGGTGTCCACGATGATCTTCCGGCCGGTCAGACCGGCATCGCCCATGGGACCGCCGATGACGAAGCGACCGGTCGCATTTATGTGCATGACCGGATCCGTCGGCCGCAGCTCCGGCGGGATCATCGGCATGATCACCGATTCCGTGATGTCGGAGCGAAGGCGTTCGATGCGGACGTCGGGATCGTGCTGAGCGGCGATGACGACGTTGCTTACCCGTTTGGGCACCCCGCGCTCGTACTCGACGGTGACCTGCGTCTTGCCGTCGGGTCGAAGATAGGGCAGGCGCCCGTTCTTGCGGACCGCTGCCAGCTGCCGAGCAAGCCTGTGAGCCAGCGCAATCGGCAGGGGCATGAGCTCCGGGGTCTCCGTGCAGGCAAAGCCGACCATCATGCCCTGGTCGCCGGCACCGAGCTCGTGTCGAGCCGAAGGCTCGAGCCCATCGCCTCGAACCTCGAGGGCCTCGTCCACGCCCATGGCGATGTCCGGAGACTGCTCGACAACGGCGACCATCGTCCCGCATGTCTGATAGTCGAAGCCGTACTCGGCGTTCGTGTAACCGATCTCGCGCACCGTGTCGCGCACGACCGACTGGAAGTCGACGTACGTGGAGGTCGTGATTTCGCCGAGGACCAGGACGAGGCCCGTCGTGGTCGCCGTCTCGCACGCGACGCGAGCCATCGGGTCGTCGGCAAGGATGGCATCCAGGATCGCGTCCGAGATCTGGTCGCACATCTTGTCCGGGTGACCCTCGGTCACCGACTCGGACGTGAAGCGATACTGCGGGTCCTCGAGGAAGCTCGTCATCTTTCTCCCAGGCTGCCTTGGCTCCGGCGCTGCGGTGGCGGCGCGCGCAGGCCCGATCCGACTTGCAGGCCGAAGAGTAGCACGGCGCCTCGCCGCCCCGGTTCCGGCGCCCGCCACCGCGCCGCTCCGCGCCCGGCGCCCATGCCCGCCAGTGCCGGCGCCCGCTCACACTCAAGCCGGTGTCGACAACGGCATGGGGCGGCTCCAACTCGGTAGGTGGCGCACACCCAGCGGCTTCCTGCGCGTAGAGTTAGGTCCGATCAAGGCTCACTGGGACGCGACTCTGACAGCCTCCACCGGCGCTTCCAACGACCGTATTGCACGGCTGGCCGTTCCCTGGCCAGTCCTGCTGGTTGCCGGCCTCATGGTCGTCGGGCTGCTCGCGGTTTCGGGCGCCTACGGCTTCCACGGCGACGAGATGTATTTCATAGTCGCGGGCCAGCATCCCGCCTTCGGCTACGTCGACCAGCCACCCCTGACCCCGCTCCTCTCCGCCGCGTCGGTCGCCCTCTTCGGGGTCTCACCGACGGCCGTGCGGTTGTTGCCCGCCATCGAGATGGGGTTCATCGTGATCCTGATTGCGCTCATTGCGCGTGACCTCGGTGGATCGCGACGGGTGCAGATCCTGGCGGCGGTCACGGCTGCCCTGTCTGGCTATCTCGGCGCAGGCCATCTCAACTCCACCAGCGATCTCGATTTTCTCGCCTGGGCCATCGTCCTGTGGCTGCTGGTGAAGCTGCTCGCCGGCGCTGATCGGCGCCTCTGGCTGGCCCTCGGAGTCGTGACAGGCATCGGTCTGGAGAACAAGGACACGCTCCTGTTTCTGGGAGCGGGTCTGGCGGTGGGGCTCGTCCTCACCCGACGCTGGGACGTTGTGCGCTCACCCTGGGCCTGGTCGGCGATCGGAATCGCGCTCCTGATCTGGGCGCCGAACCTCGTCTGGCAGGCGACGAACGGTTGGCCTCAGATCACGATGGCGCATGCTATCTCTCAATACGCCGACGACAACCGCGGCCAGATCGTGCCGCTGCTCTGGCTCTTTTCCGGCCCGCTCCTGTTTCCGGTGACCGCCGCGGGTCTCGTCTGGGTCCTCCGGGCAAAGGCAGCGGCTCCGTGGCGTCCGATTGGCATCGCCGCCATCGTCGCGCTCTTGCTTGTCGTGGTCAGTGGCGGCAAGGCCTACTACGTGATCGGTATCGCAGCTGTGTTCATGGCGGCCGGCGCAATTCCTCTGGACCGCTGGCTCGCGCGTGGCCACTTCCGCCTGAAGGCCGGGAGCTTCGGGACGGCAGCCGTGTTCTCCGGTGCCCTGATCGCCTACCTGACCCTGCCGATCCTGCCGTTGGCCACGTATGCCAAGTCGTCGCTTCCGACGACTGTCCCAGACATCGCGAACGAGGTCGGCTGGCCGCAGTTCGTCGCGACGGTGGAGAACGTGGAGGCCGCATTGCCCGCGGACCAGCGAGCGCACGCAGTGATCCTGACCAACGACTACAGCGAGGCGAGCCCACTCTTGTTGCTGGGCACGGGGCTGCCGCCGGTCTACTCGGGCCACAACTCGTTCTGGGACTGGGGACCCCCGCCCCCTAACCTCACGGTCGTGGTTCACGTGGGTGAATGGCGCCCCACCGACTGGAGCCAGTTCTTCGTCGGCTGTCATGTCGTCGCCCACATCGACAACGGGCTCGGCATCGACAACAGCGAACAGGGAAAGGATGTCTCGGTGTGCACAGGCTTGCGCGCGCCTTGGACCACGCTCTGGCCGAGCCTCCGGACCATCTCCTGAATTCTCACTTGGCCGACCCGAAGAAGGTGCGGAGAGCGGCGCGGGTTCACCGAGGGAAGGCCGCGACCGCAGGGCCTCTGCCGGCGCTACCGTGGCAGGCATGGGAACCCGACGTCATGTTGCCACGCCACGACTGAGGTCCACTTGCTGCCGGACTGGAAGGTGCGTGAGCGAGGAGCGGGTGTTGGTTAGATAGTGGTCTCCAACCCCAGCGGCAGCTTGGCGTCTGCCCCAATGAGAATCGGCGATGATTGGTCGGCGCGGGTGTCGGCTCGCCGACTGTCAGCCGCTCACGCCCTTGATAGGCTCTAACCCCCGAAGTGAGCCGGGGGCGTCTTGGAACCAAAGCAGGGGCGCATCCGCGTGACTAGAGCACAACGAGTCGGCACGGCTCGATCATGAGTGTCAGGCAGACGCTGATCGCGATCATTCCAATCTGGGCGCAGCCGACGGTGCTGGCGCTTCTGCTCGCTCTCGTTGCCTGGCCGCTCGTGGCATTGACCATGGGCGTGGGCTTACGTGACGAACACATCAGTGCCGGACTGCCTGCTTCCACGCTTGTTCAGTGGACTGCGGCCGGCGGCGGCGTCTTCCTGTCAGCCCTGGTGGCCGGACCCATCGGCGGTCTGTTGGTGCGGCGCAACATCATCGCCGGAGGCATGTTCACGTTCGTTCTTGCACTGACGGTCGCTATCACGGGGGCAACTCTTCTTCCCGCACTTCTCGGTCAAGAGGTCGCCTGCTGGGCCGTGAGCGCCGCCGGGATCGTATCGCCCTGTGATCCCATCACCACTACGGCGCGGGTCATCATCGAGAACCTTCAGTCGCTTCCGTTGCTCTTCCTGTTCGCTCCGCTTGTCGAGCCGGTAGCGGTCTTGACCATTGCCCTGGGCGTTGCGGTATGGACCGCCTTGCTTACCAGATCGCGTCGCCAGGACGCGCGGTCACCTAACAGCACACCACGGTAGCCGCCCTTGGTTGTGGTCACTGGCTCTGCTTATACCGACAGCCTGCCAGGGTCCTGTGACACCTTCTACGCCTCGAAGGAGGTATCGGTTACCACTACTAACCAACACCCGCTGCCGGTCTCGAAGGTGCGTGAGCGAGGAGCGCAGTGCCCAACGAAGGCCTGGACCGCCCGCCGAACTGCACATCGCCGAGCCGGCGGTTCAGGCCGAGGCGG
>Ga0209014_10001550_pt1 | contig 13526 bp, 9 predicted proteins | sample BarGraNGADG00212_FD_184491 | JGI IMG/M metagenome (GOLD analysis project Ga0209014, IMG submission 184491) | Arctic peat soil microbial communities from Barrow, Alaska - Barrow Graham LP Ref core NGADG0002-212 (SPAdes) (version 2) | ecosystem: Environmental > Terrestrial > Soil > Wetlands > Peat...
CCCCGACGCCACAAGTGTCACCCCTGTCGTGAGCTATGCCGGGGCGCCTGAGTTGCGGCATGCTTCATGCCCTTGCCAGATGATACCCATGGGCGCGGTCGCGCCCCCATTGTGCCATCGTGTATCTACGGGCCAGCACCGAAGTTGGAAGTGAGGAATGAGATGGGTAGGGTAGTCCACTTCGAGATCCCGGCGGACGATCCAGAGAAGGCGGTCGCTTTCTACGAAAGGGCCTTCGGCTGGAAGGTCGAAAAGTGGGACGGGGCACAGGAATACTGGATGGTGAACACAGGCGAGCAGGGTGTGCCTGGTATCGGCGGCGCCATCATGCGCAAGTACGACAATCGAGGCACCGTCAACACAATCGACGTGGACTCCGTGGATGCGGCAGTCCAGAAGATCGAGGCGGCCGGTGGCAAGGTGACCGCACCGAAAATGGTGGTGCCCGGCATCGGATACATGGCCTACTGCACCGACACTGAAGGAAACGTCTTCGGGATCATGCAGATGGACGAAACCGTGAAGTAGTCGTCTGCACAAGAACTAAGACTCAAGCCAGATGCGGTCCATCAATCTGCGGTCCACAAAATGGAGTGGCGGTTTCAGCGGAACGTTCTTCTTCCGGCTGAAGCCTCCGCTCCATCCGCATGGTTCTCTCGGAGCCGCACCAAGACCCGAACGGCTACGCCCCTATCCTGCTAGGTGGGAACTCGAATGGATAGTACCCAAGCAGCCAATTCACGTCTCAGCGGGCCGAGTGCGCGGCGGCTGATCGTCCTGAGCCTGCTCGTCGGCATCGGCGGCGGTGCGCTGCTCCTCGCCCTCACGGTATTCGTCAGCAGGTCCGACATCGGGGGCCCGGGCTGGACCCTCGGTGGCAACGGCGCGCTGGTGGTTCCCTTCGCCGGAGGCCCTGCTCTGATGGCGGCTGGATGGGCGGCACTCGCTCTCTATCGGAAGGGTGTACCCCATTCAAGGGCTGCGACCGCGCTGGCTGGGGCGTCCGTTCTGGTGCTGGCCCTTCTTGAAGTGTTCGCGCCAGTCATAGGGATAGGGTCCCAGGAATTGGTTGGGGCGATTGCACCCCTGGTTGCGCTTCTCCTAGGTGTTGCGCTTGTGGCGTGGGTCGGTGGGTCGATTAGGACCGCTGCCGTTGCGGGAGTAGCAGCGTGGCTGCTGTTCCTGCTGTCCGTCTTCTTGCTTCGTCCGCTGTTCTACATTCTGGGGCCCCTGCTACTGGCGCCGATAGTGGCGTGGCCGCTCTTGGTCGTGTCCCTGGTCGAGCACGGCAGTGGGCGAATGAGCCGGATGGGACTCCTTGTCGCTTCAATCCTCCTGCCGATCGCCCTGTTTGGGGGCCTGGTCGGGGCGGGGAATGCCCTCTCCGCGCTGTTCATGGGTGGCCCCTAGCCGGTCATTGCGTCTTGTCCTCGTGATGGCGTGGCATGGTTCACGACAGGGGTGGCAGTTGTAGCGTCGGGTCCGGGCACGGCGAATGCCCTGAACGGCGGCATGTGGTAAAATGCTCAAAAGGCTCTGACGGAGACGAGTAGCCGGCACCAGGCCGGATCAGCGAGCGTGTGGGCGGTGGAATCCACGCCCGACCCGCCGGCGAAAATCACTCCCGAGCCGAAGGCTGAACGCTCAGGCCAGTAAGCGGACCGGTGTGACCCGCCGTTACAGGGGTCGGGTGCGAGAGCACCACGGACAAGGGGGCGCCGCCGTTCTGGGGGCGCCAATAGGGGTGGTACCGCGGGGCGTTTTTCAGCCTCGTCTCCATGGGGGACGAGGCTTTCTCATTCTCGGCCGGCGAGGGGGTGCAATGGTCTTCAGGGACGTTGATACGAGGGTTTCATTTCCTGCCCTAGAGCAGGAGATCGAGGAGTGGTGGAAGCAAGAGGGCGTGATCAAGAAGGCGCTCGATCGGGGCGACCGCAGCCGCCCGTACATCTTCTTCGAGGGTCCGCCCACGGCCAATGGCCGGCCGGGCGTCCACCACGTGGAGGCCCGGGCGAGCAAGGACATCATCCTCCGGTACCATCGCGCCCGTGGCCAGCACGTAATCGGCGCCCGCGGCGGCTGGGACACCCACGGCCTTCCGGTCGAGATCGAGGTTGAGAAGGAGTTGGGCTTCTCCGGCAAACCGGACATCGAGAAGTATGGCATCGAGAAGTTCAACAAGGCTTGCAAGGAGAGCGTCTGGCGCTACATAAAGGAGTGGGAGCGGCTGACCGACCGGATGGCCTACTGGATCGACCTCGAGAAGCCCTACGTCACCTACGACAACGACTACATCGAGTCGCTCTGGTGGATCCTGAAGACCCTATGGGACAAAGGCCTCCTCTTCCGAGACTATAAGGTAACCATGCACTGTCCGCGTTGCGGCACCTCTCTTTCCGACCACGAGGTGTCTCTCGGATTCGAGGACAACGTGGAAGACCCATCGGTGTGGGTACGCTTCAGGCACCGGCCGAGCGGACATCCGCTGGACGAGCAGGTGGCGGGCGCTGCCTTCCTGGCCTGGACCACCACACCATGGACCCTGCCAGCCAACGTGGCGCTGGCGGTGAAGCCGGGGGCGTCCTACGCCCTGGTAGACTACACCCACGGGGAGACCACAGAGCGGCTGGTTCTCGCGGAGGCGTTGGTGGCGTCGGTCCTGGGGACTGGGAACGTCCGGACCCTCGCCACCTTCCAGGGCGATGCCCTGTGGGGGCTTAGGTATGAGAAGCTGTTCGAGGGTGTTGCGCCCTCGGGACAGACCGTGGAACTGGATCAGGCCTACCAGGTGGTGGCGGACGATTTCGTCTCCATGGAGGACGGTACCGGCATCGTCCACATAGCCCCGGCCTACGGCGACCTGGAGATCGGCCGCAAGTACAACCTGCCCACCCTGTTCTCGGTGGACCTGTCCGGGAAGACCTATCCCCAGTTCGATGCCCTCGGCTTCGGCGGGATGTTCTTCAAGGAAGCCGACCCGATCATCATGAGCAACCTGGCCTCCCGCGGCCTCCTGCTCCGGGGCGGGCGGGTGAAGCACAGCTACCCCTTCTGCTGGCGCTGCCACACGCCGCTGCTCTACTACGCGAAGATGTCATGGTACATCAGGACGACGGCGAAGAAGGACCGCCTCATCGCCAACAACGAGCAGATCCACTGGGTGCCCGACCACATCAAGGAGGGGCGGTTCGGCAACTGGTTGGCGAACAACGTCGATTGGGCGCTGAGCAGGGAGCGCTACTGGGGCACCCCGCTGCCACTCTGGACCTGCGACTCCTGCGGCCATGTGGAGGTCATCGGCTCGGTGAAGGAGCTTTCGGAGCACGCGGGCCGCGACCTGAGCGACCTGGACCTCCACCGCCCCTTCGTGGATGACGTGACCTGGAAGTGCTCCAAGTGTGGAGAGGGAACCGCCCGAAGGGTGCCGGACGTGGCGGACTGCTGGTTCGACTCCGGTTCCATGTCCGTCGCCCAGTGGCACTATCCATTCGAGAACCAGGAGCTGTTCAAGATCGCGGGGCAGGCGGACTACATCTCCGAGGCCATCGACCAGACTCGCGGCTGGTTCTACACCCTCCACGCCGTGTCCACCCTGCTGTTCGACCGGCCGGCCTACAAGAACGTGATCTGCCTGGGCCACATCCTGGACATCAACGGCGTCAAGATGTCCAAGTCCCGGGGTAACGTCGTCAACCCCTGGGATCTCCTCGAGAAGTTCGGGGCGGATGCGACCCGGTGGTACATGTACTCGTCTGCGCCCCCCTACAACCCTCGGCGCTTTGCGCCGGAGCAGGTGGGCGACGTGCGGCGGCAGTTCCTGCTGACCCTGTGGAACACTTACGGTTTCTTCGTCACCTACGCCAAACTGGACGGATGGAAGCCGGCGGCGGACGGCAATCCCCTGGCAGGCGCCGAACTGCAGCCCATCGACAGGTGGGCGCTGGGGAGACTGAACGCCCTGGTTCGCGACGTAACGGCGATGCTGGAGGACTACGACATCCACGGGCCGGCCAAGGCGATCGATAGCTTCGTGGAGGAGCTCTCCAACTGGTACGTGCGGCGAAATCGACGTCGCTTCTGGAAGGCCGAGGACGACATCGACAAGCACACCGCCTACGCCACCCTCTACACCTGCCTCGCCACCCTGTCCAGGCTGCTGGCGCCCTTCATGCCCTTCGTTAGCGAGTCGATGTACCGCAACCTGGTGGCCGATCAGGACCCGAAGGCGGCCACCAGCGTCCACCTGGCGGACTGGCCCGAGGTCAACGAGTCGATGATCGACGAGCAGTTGCTGCTGGACACCGCGCTGCTGCTGGACACGGTGACCCTGGGACGCGCGGCCAGGCAAAGCGCCGGCCTTCGGGTTCGCCAGCCGCTGAGCGAGCTGCTGGTGCGCACTCCGGATAGCGCCGAGGGTCTACACCGCTTCGAGGATGAGCTCCGCGATGAGTTGAACGTCAAGCAGATCAGGCTGCTGGACGTCAACGAGTCGCTGGTGGAGTACCGGTTCAATCCGAATCTCCCGCTGCTGGGGAAGAAGTATCGCCAGTTGGTACCACAAATCAAGAGCGCCCTCTCGGAGTTGCACGGTGAGGCAGGGATGGCCGCGGCTCGGGCCGTGGAGTCCGGCCAGACCTTCGAACTGATGGTGGGGGGCCAGATCGTCACTCTTGAGCCCGACGAGGTCTTGATGGACGTCACGTCGCCGGAGGGTTATGCGGTGGCAGCTCGAAGCCGACTACTGGTGGCGCTGAACACCACCCTCACGCCCGAACTGGTGATGGAGGGGCAGTCTCGCGACCTGGTTCGCTTCATCCAGGACGCGCGTAAATCGGCGGACTTCGACATCAGCGACAGGATCAGGGCAACGCTCCAGGCCGTGGGAGAAATCGACCTGGAGGCGCTGCTGAAAAAGTATGGGGATTACGTGAAGGCGGAGACGCTGGCGACATCCCTCCAGATCGGCAAGCCGGAGGAGGGGGCCTTTACCGCGGAGGCCGACCTCAACACTGCAAAGGTGCTGATGGGTCTGAAGCGGTAAGCGTTCGGGCCAGGTTGTGCAGGGACATGTGGCGTCGGAAACAAGCTCCGCCGCCACATGGGCAACCTCGAACGCGATGTAGCGTCGCCCCTTGTGGGCGACGGGTACCCGTTAGCAACGGGTCGCCGTGGGCAACGGGTACGACGTCGGGTGTGACGCCGCGCTCGATCTCGTCACGAGCCCCGACGCCACATTTTGGGTTGGACTACTACCGTTGCCAGTAGGTCGCCAGCGCCCACGCCATGGCGATCCCAGCAGACAGCCTGAATAGCTGTGGTGGTACGCTAAGCCTCATCACCCTCCCCAGCCTGGCGCCGAAATAGTCGTTTCCCGCCACCATGCAGATGTGGACGGGCGAGAGGGTGGAGCCCACCGAGTTGGAGATCATCATCACCAGGACGTAGGGGATCACCGGTGATCCCTGTGGAATAAGACCCAGCATGATCGGGAAGACTATTCCCACCACCGCCACCTCGAGACCGGTGGCCGCTCCTACGATGATCGGCAGTCCTATCGCCAGCGCCACCACCGGGATGCCGTAGCCAGTGAAGGCCGCGGCAATTCCGCCCACCAACCCCGAGTGGTCCACGGCCGTCTTGAACACCATCACCGAAGCGAGGGTGAAGAGCAGCTTTGGCTGAACACCCGTCGCAACCATCTTTTCCAGGAGAACCCGGGAAGCCCTCTGAGTCACCAGTGCGAATAGCAGGCCCGCCGCCATGGCGTACAGGAAGTCGATTCCGAACGCGAGGGCCATGACCAGAGGGATCACGAAGGGGGCAATCTCGACCCAGAGGGGCAGACCGTGCCCGGGGTCAGTCTTCTCCTCCTCCTCAAGCGCCACCTGCGTCTTTGCCCTGCGCCCAACCAGATACCAGTACCCCACGAAGGTGGTGGCGATAGTGACCGGAAGGTGCCAGCCGATCAGCGTGAAGAGCGGAATGTTGAGCACCACCGAGGCAAGGATCAGGTGTGGCTTAAAGGGGAAAACCTGGTCCCAGACGTGGCGGAAGAACAGGTTCACGCTCGCCTTCGTATCGGCATCGTAGCCGATCTCGTTTCCGTAGCTGTCTACCATCGGCGCGGAAAGGATGGCGCCCCCGGGAACAGGGAAGAGGCCGAGAACGGATGGCACGAGGGCGGAGAGGATGCACGGATCACCTATGACTCGCCTGAGGGCAACGAGGATGCGTTGAAGGCTTCCGGTGTTCTGGAGAAACACCGTGAGCATTTCGATGGTGGTCACAATGCCGAGAAGCTGGATTGTCGTCCAGTCCAGCAATCCCTCTCGGAAGTAGCCTGCGATCTGGGTGGGGACTGCGCCGGTAGCCACCCCCAGGATGACGGCACCGACGATCAGCAGGTAGGGTAGCATGGGCCCTCCCGATTCACTGTTGAGATGGCTGAGAAGGCCGGCCCTTTGGGCAGAGCGCTCCGGAGCCCGAGGATAGTAGCAGGTGGGAGCCAGCTGTCGCAACTAACTTGACAAAGCAGGGGCAATACAGTATCAAGGTATACGCAACAGAGCATGGTAAGATGCCAAGTTCCTGCTGCTTCTGGCGACCGATTCGCACTCGCCAGACCCTGGCACCGTCCTTCGCGTCGATAGGACTGCAAGCAGAAACCCTCGGTTATCCACAGAGCAGCTATGGCTGCGCAGACGCGCCCTTGACCATCCCCAGCGGTGGTGGCTGGTTACTGTTATTGTGTGAAGGAGGAGTCCCCATGCCTGATCGGAAGGCCCTGTCCCGAAGGGAGTTCCTGCAACTTTCGGCGTTGGCTGCAGGAGCAGCTACGATCGCCGCGTGCGCCCCGCAGACCCCCGCCCCTCAGCCCGCCGCTGCTCCGACGACTGCAGCAGCGCCGCAGGCTGCTGCAGCACCCGCGACGGTGGCACCCGCTGCCGCCGTCGCGACCAAGGCCGGTGAGCCGAAGATCGGATCCAATCTGGTTGGCAAGCTCGAAGGCCCAGAGATCGTTCGCGACGTCACGAAGTACCCCAAGAGCTTCAAAGAATCGCCGGTGCTGGCGGAGTTGGTGAAGGCAGGTAAGCTGCCTCCGGTGGAGAAGCGACTCCCCGACCCCACAGAGGTACTGGTCGTCAAGGCGGTGAAGGAGATCGGGAAGTACGGCGGAACCTGGCGCCGCGCGTTCACTGGTCCCGGCGACTACGAGAACGGCAACCGCATCGTCTCCACGGACAAACCGCTCTTCTGCGATTTCACCGGCACGAAGGCGGCACCGAGCCTGGCCAAGGACTGGAAACTCAGCGATGACGGCAAGTCCACTACCATCTACCTGCGCAAGGGGCTGAAGTGGTCCGACGGCGAGCCGCTCAACGCCGACGACTTCATGTTCTGGTACGACGAGATCTACCTTAACAAGGATCTCGTTCCCACGCCTATCCCCGAGTTTGCCAGCAACGGCAAGCAGGGCAAGATGGTGAAGGTGGATGACTATACGGTCGCCTTCCAGTTCGACGATCCGAACTACATGTTCGTGGACATCCTCTGGGGTAGCACCCTCATGGGTGGCGGCCAGGCTACTCGGCAGTCCCGCGCATCCAGCTTTATGGGTGCCTACACCCCTGCTCACTACGTGAAGAAGTTCCTGCCCAAGTTCACGCCCCAGGCGGACCTGGACAAGCAGTCCAAGGATGCCGGCTTCGACAACTGGAAGAGCCTCCTGAAGGCTAAGATCGACTGGAGCCTCAACCCGGAGCTTCCGGTGGTTACTCCCTGGAAGACCACCAGTCCGATGAACACGCCGACCTGGGCGCTGGAGCGGAACCCGTACTACTGGGAAGTGGACACCGACGGCAACCAGCTGCCTTACATCGACAAGATCGTCATGACGCTTGCCGAGAACCTGGAGGTGGTGAACCTTCGGGCGATCGCGGGGGAATACGACGAGCAGGAACGGCATACGGACGCAGGGAAGCTGCCGGTCTTCCTGGACAACATGCAGAAGGGCAACTATTCGGTTCACCTGGATCCGGCGTTCAACGGCTCCGACTGCGCTCTGCACGTCAACCAATCGTTTTCCGGCGATCCCGAGATCGCAAAGTTGCTCACCAACAGGGACTTCCGCCACGCCCTCTCAATGGGCATCGATCGCGCTCAGTTGAACGAGACCTTCTGGCTGGGCACCGGCACACCCGGCTCCATTGCGCCGGCCGAGACCACCCCGTACAGCCCCGGCCCTGATTATCGGAACAAGTGGTGCACCCTGGACCAGAAGCAGGCCACGGATCTGCTGGACAAGATCGGGCTGGATAAGAAGGACTCCGAGGGCTATAGGTTGCGCGCCGACGGCAAGGGCCGCTTGCACATTGAGCTGGAGACCGTCGGCGGGCAGTTCATCCAGTTCACTCAGATCGCCGAGATGATCCGAGAGCAGTGGAAGAAGATCGGCATTCAGGCCGACGTCAAGGAGTACGAGCGGACCCTGGCCTTCACGAGGGACCAGAACAGCGAGCAGCACATCATGCTGTGGTCCAACGATGGTTCGGAGAACCTCTACCTCTTCCCACGCCATGCGCTCCCCGTGGACCCGACCGAGTGCCACATGGGCGCTGCAATCGCAACGTGGTACGCGAGCGGTGGATCGCAGGGAACGAAGCCAAACGATCCGCAGATGTTGAAAGCCCTCGACATGATGTCGAAGGCCCCCGCGCAGAAGCCGGAAGAGGCAGCCAAGACCGCCCAGGAGATCTGGAAGATCCTCGTGGAGGAGGAATACTCCATCGGGGTCGTGGGCCAATCTCCCGCCTTCATGGGCATTCGCATTGTTAGCAACAGAATGGGCAATATCCCCGAGAGGCAGGCCAACTCGCAGCATGCGCGGACTCCCGGGAGCTCCCATCCGGCCACTTTCTTCTTCAAGAGCTAGTTCGCATCCTGGGGGGCTGGGTGCGGCTATCGCGCCGACGCCCAGCCCGTTGCCCTGCATCAGTGGTATTGACGGTCTGTTGATCTAGGAGCCTGAGGCGTGACGCTAGCGGGCGCAGCGTCACGCCTCCGACTTCAACTGAGAGCCCGCGGCACAGAGGTGGCATGCCCATGTTAGCTTACATAGTTCGTCGCTTCTTCCTGGCGATCCTGACAACTGTGGCGATCTCGGTACTCTCGTTCATAGTCATCCATCTGGCGCCTGGAGACTACGTCACGGCCTACATTGCCCAGGCGTCGGCCTCCGGCAGCATAGTGTCCGCGGCCGAGGCCCAAGCCCTGCGCATCCAGTATGGCCTGGACCAACCGATGCACATTCAGTACATCCGCTGGATTAGCCTGATCATGCAGGGCAACTTCGGGATGGCCATGGAGTGGGGGCGACCGGTCATGGAGGTGATCGGAGATCGCCTGACTCTAACAGTGGTGGTTTCCGTCGCGGCGATCATCTTCACCTGGGCCATGGCCCTTCCGATTGGGATCTACTCCGCCGTGAGGCAGTACTCTATAGGGGACTACATCTTCACCTTTATCGGCTTCTTCGGGCTGGCCGTGCCGGGCTTCATGCTGGCGCTGGTGGTCATGTACCTTGGCTTCGTGTACTTCAACACCAGCATTGGAGGCCTGTTCTCGGCGCAGTATGCCGAGGCGCCGTGGGGCCTGGACAAGTTCTGGGACCTGATGGCTCACCTGCCTATCCCCGCCGTAGTGCTTGGCCTATCGGGAACGGCACAGATGATCAGGATCATGAGGGCGAACCTTCTTGACGAGTTGCGTAAGCCCTACGTCGTGACGGCCAGGGCCAAGGGAATGTCGGAACGACGAGCCATACTGAAGTACCCCGTGCGAGTGGCTCTGAATCCCTTCGCCAGCACAATTGGATATCTGTTCCCCTACGTTGTCTCAGGTAGCATCATCGTGTCGCTGGTCCTGAGCCTACCAACTGTGGGACCCCTTCTCCTCAAGGCGCTGATCGCTCAAGACATGTTCCTGGCTGGCACGATCATCCTGATGCTGGGTGTAATGACGGTGATCGGCACCTTCATTTCGGACCTAGTTCTGATGTGGATCGATCCTCGGATCCGGGTGGGGGGGCAGTAATGGCAGACTTCATAGCCCCCGGCCAGGGTGCCATTCCGGGGGAGTCGGGCACCATGGTGGAAGAGCGAATATCGGTTGCGACCCAGTGGCAACTCATGTGGTGGCGCTTCCGCAAGCACCATCTCGCCATGATAGGCACGATCTTCATCCTGCTTTTCTACGCCATCGTGGTGATGGCCGACTTCCTCGCCTACTCCGATCCCAGCGCGTCCGAGGCGCAGCGAGGCTTGCTGTCGCCTCAGCCGATCCACTGGTTAGATAACGGGAGCTTCAGCCCGTACGTGAACGCAATGGTGGGCAAGCGCGACCCGGTAACTTTCAAGCGGGTTTACGCGCCCGACGCGGACAAGAAGATACCGATCAGCTTCTTCGCCCAGGGATTCTCCTACAAGTTCCTCGGGCTGTTTCCGAGCAACATCCACCTGATTGGTGTGGGCGCGACCGACGCCAAGACGGAGGACACCCTATTCATCATAGGCACGGACGTACAGGGCAGGGATCTCTGGTCGCGGCTGATGTACGCGACACAGACATCCCTGGTAATCGGCCTGGTCAGCGTCGCCCTGAGCCTATTCCTGGGGGTGCTGCTGGGCGGGCTATCCGGCTACTACGGGGGAATCTGGGACACGATCATTCAGAGGGTGATCGAGATCCTGCGCTCCATCCCAACCATCCCGCTCTGGATGGGGTTGGCAGCCGCGCTGCCCAACGACTGGGACATCACCGCCGTATACTTCTCCATCACGGTCATCATCTCCCTCATAGGATGGACCGAGCTCGCCCGAGTTGTCAGGGGCCGGTTCCTGTCGCTGAGGGAGGAAGACTTCGTGATGGCGGCAGAACTGTCCGGGTGTGGCAAGTTCAGGATCATCTTCCGCCACATGGTACCCTCCTTCATGAGCCACATCATTGCGGCGACGACTCTGGCGCTCCCCGCGATGATCCTCAGCGAGACCTCTCTCAGCTTTCTTGGCCTGGGGCTGCGGCCACCGGCAGTCAGCTGGGGAGTGTTGCTGCAGCAGGCCCAGAACGTCCAGGCGTTGGCTATCTCTCCATGGCTTCTCCTCCCGGTGCTCCCGGTAGTCGTATCTATCCTGGCGTTCAACTTCATGGGTGACGGCCTCCGAGACGCGGCCGACCCGTACGGCGTGTAGGGGGGCGTTCGATGGAGAAGAGCCTCAAGCCATTCATATCGGTCCAGAACCTCAAGACCTACTTCTTCGCCGACGAGGGAATCACCAAGGCTGTAGATGGGGCCAGCTTCGACCTGTACCGCGAGAAGACACTGGGCGTGGTGGGGGAGAGCGGGTGCGGCAAGAGCGTGACGGCGCGGTCGATCCTGCGGATCGTGGAGAGGCCTGGCAAGATCGTGGAAGGACACATCTACCTGCGGCGCAAGGGGGCGGGCGGGGTCGAGATGGAGGAGGACCTCACAACCCTGAAACCCGACAGCAGGGAGATGAGGGACATCCGCGGCAAGGAGATTGGGCTGGTATTTCAGGAGCCCATGACCTCCTTCAGTCCCGTCCACACCGTAGGGAGTCAGATCATCGAGGCGATACTGCTGCATCAGAAGGTAAGCAAGAAGGAGGCGCGCAACAGGGCCATCGAGCAGCTTCGGCTGGTGGGCATACCGAAGCCTGAGCGCAGGGTGGACGAGTTCGCCTTTGAGCTGAGCGGCGGTCTGCGCCAGCGGGCGATGATCGCAATGGCCCTCTCCTGCGACCCCACACTGCTGATTGCCGACGAGCCGACCACCGCGCTAGACGTGACCACGCAGGCCCAGATCCTGGACCTGCTGCGGCAGCTTCAGGAACAGCGGGGCATGGCGATCATGCTTATCACCCACAACCTGGGCGTTGTGGCTGAGATGTCCGACGACGTGGTGGTGATGTACCTGGGGCGGGTCGTGGAGCAGGGACCGGTGGACGACATTTTCCATGCGCCCAAGCATCCATACACCAGGGCGCTGCTGAGGTCGATACCCAGCATCAACTCCGCACCAAGGGTCAAGCTCCCTACCATCAGCGGCTCCATACCCCACCCCTTCAACCGTCCGCCGGGCTGTGCGTTCCATCCACGTTGCCCCGAATTCATGCCGGGGACCTGCGACAAGAGTGAACCCGAATTGGCGGCGGTGGGGGATCGGCAGAGAGTAAGCTGTTTCCTCTATCCTCTGGGGGGGAAGTGATGCCAGTGAACGACGCAAAGGACCAGAAGCTCCTAGAGGTGATCGGGCTCAAGAAGTTCTTCCCCATCCGAAGGGGTTTCCTGCGGAAAACCGTGGGATACGTGCGCGCAGTGGACAACGTTAACTTCTTCATCCGAAAGGGAGAGACCCTCTCCCTGGTTGGGGAGAGCGGATGCGGAAAGACCACCACCTCTCGATGCATCCTGAGGGCCGTCAATCCCACGGCGGGCAAGGTGCTGTTCCGGACAGACGGCGATAGCGTCGTCGACGTGGCGGCGCTGTCCCAGAGCAGGATCAGGCCGCTGCGAAAGCAGATGCAGATGATCTTCCAGGATCCCTACTCTTCGCTGGACCCGCGCATGACTCTTCTGGACATCGTGGGCGAGCCGTTGCTGGTCAACGGCGTGGGCAACCGACAGGAGCGCATGGACAGGGTCTCGGAGCTGTTGAAGCTGGTGGGGCTGCGCCCTGAGTACATGCGTCGCTTCCCCCACGCCTTCAGCGGCGGCCAGCGGCAGCGCATCGGCATCGCCAGGGCGCTCGCCCTCAATCCAAGCCTGGTGGTGGCCGACGAACCGGTATCCGCGCTGGACGTTTCGGTGCAGGCTCAGATACTCAACCTGATGCTGGATCTTCAGGCCCAGTTGGGGCTCACCTATCTCTTCGTGGCTCACGACCTCAGCGTGGTGAAGCACATATCCGATCGGATCGCGGTAATGTACGTTGGGCAGATCGTGGAGATGGTGGAGACGGGGGCGCTGTTCAGCGCGCCGAAGCATCCCTACACGGAGGCGTTGCTTTCGGCAGTGCCCAAGCCGGACCCGCGGCTGCGCTCCGAGCGGATCGTTCTGGAGGGTGAGGTGGCCGACCCCGCCAACCCCCCCAGCGGATGCTACTTCCACCCCCGCTGCCGCTACGCCGTGGATATCTGCCGGCAGCAGACCCCAGAGCTCAGGGAGATCTCCCCGGGCCACTTCGCGGCGTGCCACCGGTCCCGGGAGTTGACCCTGTCTGGGGTATCTCTGAGCTAGGGGCTCTGTCACACAGGATCTGATAGCTAGCAGCCGGGGTCGGCGACGACCCCGACGGGCGTCGGAGTCAGCGACGACGCCGGCTCCTAGCAGCCTGTCGGAGAGAACCCGCTTCTGAACTGTCCAGGGCGTGGTAGACATCAAGGCATGAGCAGAACATTCAAGACCGTTGACTACCAAGCTACCCTGGATACGAGCGTGCGGCTGGGCGA
>Ga0209014_10001551_pt1 | contig 13521 bp, 13 predicted proteins | sample BarGraNGADG00212_FD_184491 | JGI IMG/M metagenome (GOLD analysis project Ga0209014, IMG submission 184491) | Arctic peat soil microbial communities from Barrow, Alaska - Barrow Graham LP Ref core NGADG0002-212 (SPAdes) (version 2) | ecosystem: Environmental > Terrestrial > Soil > Wetlands >...
CGCTTGGCTATTTGACACCCAGTGAATATGAGCTAGGATTCAGGAACATCAACCATTTGGCAGCCTAATTCGGGTGTCCAAAAAAGCGGGAACATTCCAATCAGCTTGGTTTGGATGTCCAGGACCTGCTGGCCGGGGTTGACCTGGGCCAGGGGAAGCCGGGCCGCCGCGGCCCGGTGGGTGGCTTGGGCGGCGTCCAGGTTGGACTCTGCTGCGCGGAGGTCTGCGGTCAGCCTGTCGTGGTCGGCGTTGGGGCTCCCAGACATGTAGGCACTGCCGAACAGGGCTCTGCTCGGTAACCCACGAGACTGTGTGAGCGAGGCCCCGGCCCGCAAGACGCGGGCACCTACATACCGTCTAACTCACCATGTCATGAGTTCTGGATTCCCGCCTGCTGTCATCGCCGTGAAGTCTTGAATCCTGCCGACGCCCGCACCGCTCTGAGCAAGTCTTCTACCTTGTCCGTCATGGCATCCCAGGAATACATGCTCGCGATGCGCGTCTGATTCCGTTGCTGAATTGCCGTCCACGCCTCAGAGTTGCGCTCGACCCACTCATAGCGGCGTGTGAGTTCTTCGGCGTCGCGCCAATATATACCGTCTTCGCCCAAGACTTCCCGATTGAAGACCACGTCCGACGCCAGACAGACAGCGCCCGCGCCCATCGCCCGAAGCAGACTCGGATTGGTTCCTCCGACAGTATGGCCGTGCGCATAGCTCGAGCAGTTCGCGTAGAGGGCATCAAGCAACTCTTGGTCGTACACAGGGCCAAGCATGTGAACGTTGGCCCCTGCGGCAACCTCTTGGATACTAGCTACGTAGGCGTCGGCGTAGGGCGCACCCCCCACCACCACGAGCGGCATCCTGGCGTCGGCCGCCACGTAAGCGCTGACGGCTTCACGGACTCGGTTCTCGGGCTCAAAACGTGCTACCACCAGATGAAAGTTGTCTGTACCCAAGCCAAGTTCCATCAGTCGCTCTGACATGTATCCACGCTCACGAACTGGTGCGCCATAGGCGATGAATGCAGGCTCGATCCCGTAGTTGGCTCGGTAGATCTCTACCAAAGCCTGGCTGTCGGCGATGACTGCATCCGCGCGGCGGGCTGCGATTCGTTCCGACCAAGCGTAATAGCGCTTTCCGAGGCGTCCCCATTTGTCTCGCCGCGACTCTAGTCCGTCGAGATGAACAATTATTGGTGCGCGACGTAGTCGCAGAAATGGCATCGCAACGATATTGGCGCTATTGAAGAGCAGAATGACATCAGTCTTGCCCGGCGTGACTATCGCGTGCATGGCGCTAAGAAACGTATGCGACAATGTCTCCAAGCTTCGTCGCCTGAGCGCGGGGAGATTCACCAAGTGCATGTCCTTGTAGCGCTTGATCGTCTGCCCGGGGTTGCGACAATAGACGGTAACATCATGATTACGGCTGGCCAGGCGCGACCCGATCTCTTCTACGGCCGTCTCGAATCCACCGTATTGGGCGGGGACCCCACGTGTGCCCATGAGCATAAGGCGCACCGCTTACGGTCTCCATGTTTCACGCGCAGAGGCGTCGTAGCCGTAGACGAAGACCCCACGATCCACAAAGGAATGCCCCAGCGGCAAACCAAAGTAGCCCGGTCCGAAGATCGGAGTATTAGGTACAGCGGTCATGATTTCCTTTGCTGTTGTGCGTTATCAAACAGGTCTACAAGCTGGTCGGCAGCCCTCTTCCACGTCCACTCTCGGACGGCTGCCCGCCGACGTGATACGGCGTCGGCCGTCGCCTGTTGCGGCGCCAGCGCTTCCTCGACAGCCTTGACGAAGGGGGCGCCGCTCTGCGCGATGAAAGGAATGGGACCCAGCACATCAACACCTCCGATCGGAGTGGTCACGACCGGGATCCCTATCGCCAGATATTCATACAGTTTGATTGGGTGGCCACCGTTCTCAAGCTTGCCCACGTTGTGGGGAATCAGACCCACATGCCAGCGACGAAACAGCTCCGGTAACTCGTCGTGCGGCCGATCCCCCAGCCATAGCACGTTGCCAAACTTGCGCAGAGGGGCTACCCAGGCCGCATCCAGCACCGGCCCTGCAAGCTCGATCCGCCACAGCGGGTGCTTCTCTGCAATGCCACAAAGGGTCTTGACATCGATTCGCTTTGCGAGTTTACCGGCGTAGCCAAGAACGACGGGACCCGAGGGAGGCACCCACGGCGGTTGTTCCAGCCATTCCGACCGAACACCGTTGCGGACCAGGTGAGCTTCCCTGGCTCCGCGATCCTTGAGCCTGGACTGCATGACCTCTGCATTGGTCACTACCACGTCAGCGCGCTCAAGGATTCGCGAATAACCCTCGGCGATTCGCCCGCGCGAATCGCGAATCTCAGGGTGATTCAGCCAGTCGTCAATTGCATCAAAAGCCACGACGGTCCCGCGAGGAACCGCCTTCAGTAGCGGAAAGGCGAACGGATTAGAGAGCAAGAGAACGGTCGTAGGAGCCTTAAGCGCGGTGGCGACCGCAGCCTGGGCCGGCTGGGAGGCAAGCGCCGTTGCCCAATAGTCCCTACGTTCGAGCAGTGGCCGGAAGATATGAGGTAACGTCACCTGGGTGACCGACAACTTCGCGTCGGGCTCCATAGAAACCGTGCGCGTCCTGACCAGGCCACGAACGCCGACTTCCTTGAGTCTGCCTCGCAAGACAGCCTCAGCCAGGCTGAGCGGGCGATTCAGAATGTGAACGCCCGCTACCCGATCATTGTGCAGGAACTCTCGAATGAGATGACCATCGCGCGTGCGAACGCCCTCAATCGACATCTTGTAGTAGTCATGAAAGGGTTGCGTCAGAATCCTCATGTTGACCTGGTTCTGCGCTCGACCGGAACCAAGACGGACTTGGTTCCGCGCTCATCCGAAACCAAGCAGGCCCCCATAACCACGAGAAGCCAAAACGAAACCGGCAGCGCCTCCACGACCGAGCCTGTGACACCCATGACAAGGAGCAACACCAGTAGGCCCCTCGCGACAAGGGCCTCCTTCGTAGCCGCCTTGCGCAATCCAATCCAGATGGAGACCAGAAGCGCGCACACGAGGACCAGACCGATCACCCCCCCCTCAATGGCGTACTTGAGAATCAAGTCGTGCGACGTGATGTGAACGCCCCCGAAGAGACCCGTGCTCAACGTATCACCTGCGCTGCCACTTCCGTACCCGAAAAATGGTCGATCCCTTAGAAGACGCAAGCCGTCGTCATAGGAGATAAACCTTCCTTGGAAGCGGACGTCAGAACTCGTCGCAGCCAGTGAGGCCACACTGCTACTAAGGCGAAAAGCTAGTAATGATGCTAGAAGAAATCCGCCCGCGGCGGTTAAGGTCCTGAGGATCCTGCGTTCTTCTCGTTCCGGATTGATTACCAGGACGTACAACACCGCTGCGGCCAAGCCGACGAAGCCACTGCGTACATCCGTTTGCAGCAGTGCCAACGAGCCCACTACCAAGAGAACCGCTGTCTGAAATGGTGCACGCGCTTTATGAACGAAGTCCGCGACTGCGATTGTGACTAAGGCAGCGCTCGCGAGAGCCGCGTGAAAGGGGCCGGAAAAGGTGCCAGCCAAGCGATAGACGCCACCGTAAGTAGCCGTTGCCACGTCCGCGTTTCGAGTGATGCTCTGCTCCACGGTGGGAGCGAAGTTATGGAGAATCAAGGCAACCACAAGACTCCCCGCCAGCAGCCAAGTTATGAATGTCAGGACGACTCGACTTCCTAATCGCCGAGCCACGAGGATTCCGAGCCAAAGGCCCACGAATAAGAAGACTGATTTCCTTAGACCCAAGCCCGCGAATGTCAGGTCGGGGATATTCGAATTAGCCATCTCGAGGATCCACCAGGCGAACACGAACAGCGACAGGATTTGTGTGCGCCCGATTGCGCTGGGACCGCGCAAAGGCAACTCGTTCAAGGCGAGCGCCGCCACCAAGGCCAAGGACGCACTCAGGGCAAGTCGAGCAACATTGGGCAGGGCAGCTTCGGTCGCTGAGAGCATGAGCAAACAAGCCGCAAACCACACAACAGAGTCATTCCTAGCGAGAGGAAGGATGAGAAGCGCTAGACAGGCGGCAACTACAAAGAGACTGAGAAAGGGATCAATGACAAGGCCGACTCCGACGGTCGCGAGCCCGATTGCTGCGGCCACGCTTGGGCCGTGCTGTTGCACGAGTCGCACTAGTGACCGCATACACGATCAATCGCTGCACCTAGGTCGCCGACACGTGCCGACCATCCGTGGCTTTGGCGCACCCACGCTTGACCCCGCACACCCATCTGTGCCCACCTCGCGGGGTCATGAATCACGTCCTGGAGGGCTTCTCGGACAGACCTAACGTCTGTCCCGTCGATTCTACGGCCACCGAGACCATCCTGAACGGCTGCGCCAGTTCCCCCCGCCAGACCAGCGATCACAGGCGTGCCGCACGCCTGAGCCTCCGTAAAGACCATCCCAAAGCCTTCAGTTGCCCCGGACTCTCCGTGGCGGTTGGGCATGACCAGAACGTCCGCGAGCTGGTATTCCTCGATTAGGGCGTCCGCATCCGTATAGCCTAGGAACGTAACATCTGCCTGCAAGCCATTCGCAAGGACGAGGCTCTCGACATAGTTACGATCGCGACCCTCTCCGACGATGCGCCATTCAAATCTTTCTCCTTCCCGCTTCATCTCCCCTAAAGCGGCGGCGATCATGTCGTGTCCCTTGTAGCGGCTATTGCTATCAAGCCTAGAAACGGTCAGGAAGCGGGTGCGCGCTTTGCGAGACTTTTTTGGCCCCTCAGTGAAGGTCGTTGTATCCACACCTGGTGGTATCAGTACGATCTTACGCTGATCCACCCCCAATGAGAGCAACAGCTTGGTTGTGTATTCACTAATGGAAACCACGAGTGCGGCCCGTCGCAGGGTTGCCCTTTTCAGCATGAGCAACTGACCATTTGCGATTTCGAGTCCGTAGCAGTGGATGACGACGGGTCGCCTCCAAACAAATCCTATAGCAACGGCCGCAACGCCCGTAAGGATATGTCCCGCACAGATCACACGCGCAGTTCTGGCCTCAAGGAATGCGTGCCAAGCCAAAGACAGGAGGGGACGTTTGCTACTAGTGCCCCAACGAGCTCGTATGCGAACCTCGCGAATCCTGTACGAACGCCCTGGCAGGCCATTCTGTCCCTTGGGAGTTACGATGGTGACAGGGCGTGATTGCGCCAGACCGGCGTACATCATCTCGAGGTAACGTTCGATCCCTCCGGTGGTTGGAGGAAACCAACGGGCAACCATCAATACTCTAGGTGGTTGCATTGACGTTATTCTCTCGGCACCACATGGTCATGACGAGCGCACCGAACACTGCTAGGTAGCGGCTGTGGTCCGTCGGGCGCGAAAGATCGGTCTTCAAGGACTCTAGGATGTCGGCTCGGGCCGATGGCCGGAAGATCCCTTGCTTGGACCACACTTCAACCGTCAGTTCGGCATGAACGAATTCTCTACCCACAGTGGTTGTGAGCCACGCACCGATGGGTACGGCGAAACCCTGTTTGCGAGTCGGTTTTTGCAGGTGGTCGGGGAGCTCTCCGGCGAAAGCCTCTCGCAGCAACGATTTCCCGTTACCCTTAAAGTCCACTCTGTGGATGATGCGCAAGGCTAGGTCAACTAACACTGGATGCAGGAACGGCGCCCGCATTTCGAGACTGTTTCGCATCGATAACGCATCTAAGTCCCGCAGGAGCGTATCAACCAGATACCGGCTCAGTTCCATCTCAGAGATCTGGCGAGCGATAGGAAGCTCGCCACCTTCGACGAACGACCAGGGACTGGCCGAATCTGCGTCCTGCATCAGCGATCTTTGCAGCACTGGATCCAGGCTTCGAAGGTGATCGTAGGATGCCTCAAGAGAACCAGTGGCCCCCGACATGATTTGCGCAACTCGGGTCGGCCGCGAAGCCGGCAGTCTGTCGATCAGCGTGAACGCGCGTCTGCGAAACTGCTCACTTGGAATCCGCAACAGGCGTGGCAACGTCAAATATCTGAAAGTACTGTAGCCACCGAAGATCTCGTCGGCTCCAACCCCCGTGAAAGCAACCTTATATCGCTTACCAATACTTCGGCTTATGATGAAACTGTTGAGTCCGTCCACGCTTGGCTGATCAAGTGCCAGCACGAAGTCATGCAAGATCTCCGGCCAATCAGCCTCGTCCACACAAATTTCTGTGAGCGACAAGCCATTCAATTTTGCGGTCTTCTTTGCCCCGATCGATTCATCGTACCCTTTGATAGGGAAGCGCAGCGTGAACGCCTCGGAGATAGCCTCTGCCCGCGACAAGACGCTTGCGAGGATGGCGCTGTCGAGTCCTGCGGATAGACATAGCGCGGCTGGCACATCCGCTCTTGCAGCTTCGAGGATGGATGCGGTGACTTGGTCCCGAATAGCTCTGGGGGACGGCAAGGCGTCGTCACTCGGCGTTTGCCCAGCGCACCAATACGATTTCGCTTCATACTCGTGGCCGTGGACTGAGTACCGCAGCAGGGTGCCAGGGCGCAGCGCGGAAATGCCTACGAACAACGTCGCCTCGCCCCGTACGCTCCCGAACTCAGTAAATGCGCGTACCGAGGTCAATTCGAGGCCGTCCCCGAAACCGGCCCGGCGAAGCGTTCGAACTTCACTAGCAAAGCCGAGTTCGTTGTCGCTGCGTGCATAGTAGAGCGGCTTCTCCCCTGTCCTATCTCTTGCCAGTGTCAACTGACCGGTCGGCTTCTCGAAGGCGGCGATTGCAAACATCCCGTGCAAGCGTTCGACACATCTTTCGCCCCACTGTTCCCACGCATGTGCCAAGACCTCAGTGTCACTTCCGCCACGAAACCTATGACCTAACCCTTGGAGGGTCTCTCGCAGATCTACATGGTTGTAGATCTCTCCATTGAGCGCGACTGTCACGGAGGAATCGCAACCACTAAGAGGCTGCCGACCGTCGCGGCTCAGATCCATGATGGCCAGTCGCCGGGCGCCGAGAGCCAGGTGCGTCCACTTCACAGAGTGCGCGTCATCTGGGCCACGATGCACCATCGAGTCCAGCATGCTTTCCAGCCGATCGTCTTTACCGGCCGTCGAGCCTGCTATCCCAGCGATCCCGCACACGTTCGTGTCCTAACTGAGGCTGTCGTAGATGCTGGTCCACTGGTCGCGCCAGCGATCCGCTCCGTAGCGGTCGAGATATGAGCCAGCCCTAGCCTGCCTGTCCTCGAGCGTCTCATTGCGGTCAAGTAGTCCCAGCACGGCGCCCGTCAGGGCCTGAACGTCGAAGCACTGGGCGAGCGCAATGTCCTGCGGTTCGAGCACTGTTGGCAGCGCACCCACGTTGTATGCGGCGACCGGAACACCAACCGAGGCGGCTTCAACGGCAGCGATGCCGAAAGCTTCGTACCTCGACGCCGTGACGAAGGCTGTCGCGCGGGACAGTTCGTCGGCAATGGCGTCGTCTGTGGCGTTCACGGACACCTCGAGCGAGCCGTGGCTCTCCCTGGCGCAGGCCAACAGCCAGTCTGTTTCAGAACTGCGCGTTCCAAGGACCCGCAGACGGGTTCCCGGCCGCCGAGCCGACAGCTCGGCGGCAATCGCGGGAAGATCTCGGGACCCCTTGCCAACGTCTTGTCGACCAACGGAGACGACAAGGTTCGCATCCGCATCGCGCACGTGACCTGCCCGGACCAGCGGCGGCACGATCGAATCCTCCACTGCCGTGCACCCAGGTATTAGTTGTCGCGCCAAGGTGCGCTCATAATCGGTGAGAAAGACGAGCCGATCCGCGCGTCTAATGGCCGCATTGATGAAGGGCAGATAACCCGCCTGCTTTCGTCCCGCGCGACGGTGAGCGTAGGGGCTGAGAACCAAGGGCCTTTTCCCCAGATGCGCTCCCAAGGGCACATCGAAGGTCGCGTAGTACATGGCATGGCCGTGAACAATCCCCGTCGACTGAGCCAGCGAACCGCGAAGGTCGACAAGCCAAGGATACCCGGACACCCCCTTGATGCGGCGGGCCTTCACCGTGGTGACGTTGCTCGGCCGGGCGCCAATTTGCTGTGGTGACAGCCGACTCCAAGAGAGATGATCTTCCAAGTCCGAGCAGACTACGGATTGGGAGCCTGGAAAGGCGGATACGATGTCGCGGATATAGCTCTCCACCCCACCGAGCGCCGGAGGATAGCGAAGGGCCGCATGCACAACGTCATGGGTCACGGACTTTCCCTCGTACCCACGAGAACCAGGCAACCCGTTTGCCCGCTGATCGGAGTTGTCTGCCCTAGGCAGCGTGAACCAGAGATCGTGGAGCCGTATGAGCGTTCAGACGGCGACGAAGGCTGTGGCACGCTCGAAGCCTACTGGACGTTGCCTCGATTAGCACCTGCTCAGGCTCGCTCGTGTGCCGTGATCGTCGACGCTTGAGCCTGGATCCACCACGGAAGTAGTTCACGGGAGCCGGGTCGGAGCACGCGAATACCCTTCTGACCTGGAAGAATACGGCTAGCGACAGTCGTTTTTCATCCAGATAGAAGGGCATCCACGCGATGGTGCGACACGAAGTCGCTTGTCTTGAGTGGGCTCGTCGATTGGAGGGTCGGTAGCGATGACGTAGCCCCGAGCCAGTGTTCAAGGCTCGTCTCCGCTCTGACGTGCGTCGCCGGTAACGGCGGGGTGCGAAGCTCAGGGTTCAAGCCCAAGGGTGCCCGTTCCATCCGGGGGCCACAGGTGAGGAGAAGGCCGATGGGTGAACGTAATTGAACCCCTGACGACGTCTCGTCAGAGTGAGCCCCGGGTGGTGGTTGCAGTGCCGGGGTGTAGGAACTGGCCGTTGAGAAGCGGCAGGCCTGGACCTGGGCGTGCAGCCTCTGGCGAACGCGTACCGCGAGCCGGACGATGTGTCCCCCGAGGCCCGCTACCCCCTTGCCCTGCTCCGGTGCCGCGCATGCTCGCTGGTGCAGCTGACCGGTACGATCCCGCCGAAGCTGATGTTCGATACTTACCACTACTTCTCGTCGTGCTCCTCGACCATGGTGGACTCCATGCGGGTATTGGCCAGGCGACTGACCGCGGAGCGGGGGCTCACAGCGGATGACCTCGTCGTCGAGATCGCATCCAACGACGGCTACCTACTCAAGCACTACATGGAACTCGGCATCCCGGTGTTGGGTGTCGAACCGGCGCAGAACGTCGCCGTGGTTGCCAAGGAGAGCGGGGTGCCGACCCTGATTAAGTACTTCACCCAAAGGCTGGGCTCCGAACTGGCCGACACCGGACGAGCGGCCTCGGTCATCCACGCCAACAACGTCATGGCACACGTTCCCGAGATCAACGACTTCATCGCCGGCATCTCCGCGGCGCTGCGCCCGGACGGCGTCGCGGTCGTGGAGACGCCGTACCTCGTCCGGTTCGTGGACGACCGCGAGTTCGACACCATCTACCACGAACACGTCTTCTACTACTCCCTGACAGCGGTGTCGTCAATTGTGGAGCGGCATGGTCTCACGGTCACGGACGTGGAGCAGATCCCCTTGCACGGTGGCTCGCTGCGGCTGTTCATCCAGCACGCGGGGTACCCCTCCTCGGAACGGGTGAAGATGCTCCTGAAGTCCGAATCCGAGCTCGGCGTCACGACCGACGAGTACTACCTCGACTTCGCGAAGCGGGTGGAGGAGTTGAAGACCGAGGTCACCGACGTTATTCGGCGCCTGCAGGCGGAAGGCGCCACTATCGCCGCCTACGGAGCGGCGGCCAAAGGCACGGTGCTGCTCAACCACTTCGGCCTGGACCACGACACGATCGACTTCGTTGTCGACCGGAGCGTGCACAAGCAAGGGTTGGTGATGCCAGGTGTGGGCATCCCCATTCTGGCGGCGGAGGAGCTCGAGCGACGCCGCCCGGACTACACGTTGCTCCTCGCCTGGAACTTCGCGGACGAGATACTCGAGCAGCAACAGAGCTACCGGGCAGCCGGAGGCACGTTCATCGTCCCGGTGCCGACAATCTCCCTGCGATGACCCTGGAGTTTCGCGAGACCCCGCTGGCCGGTGCGTTCGTCATCTCCCCGATCAGACTGGACGACGAACGTGGCTCGTTCGGCCGGCTCTTCGACGAAGCCCTGTTTCGCGAACGGGGCCTGGACCCGTCGCTCGCCCAGGCGAGCTTCTCCTACAACGTCGCCGAGGGAACCCTGAGGGGGATGCACTACCAGCGAGAGTCGTGGGCCGAGACCAAGCTGGTGCGCTGCACCCGGGGCAAGGTATTCGACGTGATAGTCGACCTGCGAGCCGGGAGCCCGACGCGACTCGGCTGGTTCAGCGTGGAGCTCGACGAGCGCACCCGCAACGCCATCTACGTCCCGGCTGGCTTCGCCCATGGCTTCTTGACACTGACGCCGGACGCCGAGCTGCACTACCAGATCTCGACGCCGTACCACCCGGACAGCAGCGCCGGTCTGCGTTGGAACGACCCGGCGCTCGCGATCGACTGGCCTGCCGAACCAGGCGTCATCTCCGAGCGGGACGCCACCTACCCCCTGCTGGACGAGGCCGACCCGAAGTAGCGGGTCTGCTCGTCATCCTAAGCCAGATCACGAGGCAGAGTAAGTTCGTAGCGGCCGTCAACGCGACGTTCAACGTCCCGGAGATGGTTGGGGTTGCACACGAGTATAAGCGTCCGCTCGCTCAGGCGGCCAAGCGCGTCGTCTGGCGACAGGACCCGGATCCCGGTGGGCTCGATGTGCAGATCCCAGCGCGACGGGTCAGCATCAATCACCGAGATGTCCTCGACGCCACAACCCGCGAGCGCGTGACCGAACACGATGCCCTTCCCTGCAGCTCCCCAGATCGCGATCGGCCGGTCGAGCCCCGCGGCGCTGCTCAGCGTGGATTCCCGCACGCCCAGCAGGGCGTCGATCTGAGCATTCAAGCCGCAGTTCCGGTGCGTTGCAGGCCGCCTGTCCCCCGGGTCGATCAGTACCCAGGCCCATTCGCCATGCGAGAACGTTCCATGCTCGATCACCGTGAACCGGTTCGTGAAGTCGTCCACGGTGAAGAGGTTCACATGGTCATGCGAGATCTGGTACCAGACTGCTTCGTCGAGGATCCACTCGAGGCGCTGAAACTCAACCAACACAAGTGATCCCGGGCTGGACCGTGCCACTTCGTCCAGGAATGACCAGGGATCAGGGATGTGGGGCAGAACGCAGCGCATCACGTAGAGGTCGGCTGGCGCGTCCCCAGGGTTCCAATAGCGGGGATGGAGGTAGGGCGCTTGTCGTCGCAGCACGGGATCGAAACCCGTCGCCTGAATGCCCCATTCACGTAGCGCCTCGACGAACTCCCCCTGGCCGCAACCGATGTCAACGACATGAGCCTTTGCGGCCGCGTGGGGGAGAACCCTCTCACGCACGTAGGTCAGTGTCGGAACCTGCGTGACCCGGTCGATGTCCACGACGGATGTGCAGTAGGCGTCATCATGCGAGATCAGGGACGAGTCGAAGCCCGCGTTGAACAGGTAGGGGTCCTCGGATCTCCACGCCAATTCGACGACGCCTGTCGGTTGACGCAATGCTTCGTGGCGCGTTGAGAAGAAACGTGAGGAGTTCCCGGGAACCACGAACGGACGGCAAAGCATTTCTGTGTTCAATGCCAAACCCCCTTTGCCAAGCTCACGAGCGAGACCCGAGAACCCGAGATTCTAAGGCGTCAGCTCTCCAGTGTTCCGCGACGCTGGCGATTGTCTGAGTCAGGTCGTGGCTTGGCAGCCAGCCGAGTGCGCGCAGGGCCACGTTGGACCCGACCATCCTGTCGGGGTCGTGCTCACCCCGTCGCCGCTCGCCGAACTTCAGCAGCGCGGGGTCGCCGAGCGACTGGGCCAGTTCGGTGAGGACCTGCGACAAGGGAGCACCCTGTCCGGACGAGACATTGTATGTCCCGGATCGCCTGGCATACAGCGCCTGCACCAGACCGCCGGCGACGTCGTCAACGTGCAGGTAGTCGCGGACCTGAGTGCCGGAGGTCAGGGCAACCTCCCGGCCTGCCAGGACCGTTCGCGCAACGTAGGGGAGAAGCCGGTTCGGGTCCTCGCCCGGTCCGGTGACATTGAAGATACGTGCCCACGAGACAAGCATCCCAGCGGGCGCGAGCGAGCTTCGCAGGAGCTGGTGGAGCGATGCCTTCGCCGCGCCGTAGACCGACCACGGCCCGATCGGCGAATCCTCGGTGAGGACCCGGTCGGAGGTCGCATACTCGGCCGACGTCCCGGCGACCACCAGGCTCCGACAACCCCGCACGCCCAAGATCTCGACCAGGTCGAGACTGTCCTGAAGGGATTGACGGTTCTCGGCAACGTTCACCAGGTAGTCCCTGGTATCGGCGTACCATCCGAGGTGGATGCAGCCGTCGACGTCCCCGGCCGGAAGCAAGGACTCCAGCCCCTCGAATCCGTGCCAGCGGTGGTGTATGACGATGGGGGCCTCGCCGCGCTCAATCAGCCGTCGGACCACGGATCGCCCGATGAAGCCGCTACCCCCGGTAACCAGGACTGTCATCGTCGTCGGAGATATCCACCGCGCGAGCTGCTCAGCAGCACCTTGTCGTTGCTGAACTTGTCGACGTCGAAGACTCCGGGCTCTTCAGCGAGGAAGGCGTCCAGCGCGGTCTTCGGGTTGTCGCCGGGTCCCCACGGCCGAGGCCGGTGTTCCTGCACCGGCAACTCCTCGACGAGGGTGTCGGCAACGATCATGAACTGGCCCGGGGTCACGAGAGGTGCGTAGAGCCGAAGCTCGCGCAGTACGTGCTCGTGGCTGTGGTGGGAGTCCAGGACGACCATCACCCGCCGGGCATCGCCGATCTCCGCGCGGATCTCGTCCAGAACTGCGGGACTGGTGGAGGAGCCCTCGATCAGCACGACGCGGTCGGAGACCGGGTGCTCCTTGATCGCCCGGCGGTTGTGGGGACGAATGTCGATGTCGACGGCCACGACCTTGCCTTCCCCGAGCAGCCGCAGCATGGAGCTGTACAGGATGACCGAACCACCGCGGGCTACCCCGGTCTCGACGATCACCTGAGGTCGGTTCTCCCAGATGATCTCCTGCATCAGGACAATGTCCGTGGGCATCTGGATGATTGGCAGACCCAGCCAGCGCCACATGTACGAGTAGTCGTGGCGGTCGGAGGCTGTCGTGAGTGCCACGTCCAAGGCTCGCACCTCCGGGTCCGAGCTCATTCTGGCCGCCAGCAACCGTTGCGCCTGAAGGAACTCCAGACGGTCGTCCGCGGGATTGTCCAGATGATCCATGGCATCACCATGCCACAGTGGCCTTGGCCAAGACCCGGAAGGTTCGGCCTGACGGCATGGCGTTGCCACTGGCTGCAGGACCTCAGGGCTCCGGACATAGGGACGACTGTGGGGTGGTCGTTAGGCGGCTGACCTGCATGAATACCGTTGATACGGTTAGGTTTGCGAGCCTTCCGCTGCT
>Ga0209014_10001553_pt1 | contig 13515 bp, 11 predicted proteins | sample BarGraNGADG00212_FD_184491 | JGI IMG/M metagenome (GOLD analysis project Ga0209014, IMG submission 184491) | Arctic peat soil microbial communities from Barrow, Alaska - Barrow Graham LP Ref core NGADG0002-212 (SPAdes) (version 2) | ecosystem: Environmental > Terrestrial > Soil > Wetlands >...
GCTACGAGAGCGCCAGGAAGCTCCTGTCGGATCACCTGGATCTCCTGAACCGGATCGCCATGGAACTCCTGGAGAAGGAGGTTTTGAACGGAACTGAACTGGATGAAATCATCGGAATCCGAAGGGCGCAGGACGATGCGAATCCGCTGCCGGATGCATCGGCCTGAGAAGACCCGTCCTGCGTGCGGTTGGTCCTGCGCGGCGTATCCGCGAATCATTATGATGTTCATATCCATCATCGGTAAAAAACCGGCCTGACCATGGATGACTTTGGAATCCGATCCCTGCATTTAACCCCGGAGAAAGAGGTTCCGGACGCCATTGCGGACTCTTTGCCGCTCCGGACCTCCCGGCGGAAGATGGTCTTTGGAGAGCGGACGCTGATCATGGGGATCATCAATGTCACACCGGATTCATTTTCGGACGGCGGCCGGTTCGATTCGCCGGAAAGGGCCATCGAGGAGGGGATACGGATGGCGGAGGAAGGGGCGGATATCCTCGACATCGGGGGCGAGTCCACCCGCCCCGGATCCGATCCGGTCCCTGCTGAAGAGGAGCGGCGACGGGTTATCCCGGTGATCCGGGCGCTTGCCAAAAAGATCGATCTTCCGCTTTCGGTCGATACGATGAAGGCGGCCATAGCCCGGGAGGCGCTGGCGGAAGGAGCGGAGATCGTCAATGACGTCAGCGCGATGAATTTTGACGAGGCGATGGCGAAAGTTGTAGCCGATACCGGTGCGGCCCTCGTTCTGATGCACATGCGGGGTACGCCGAAGGCGATGCAACAGGGGGATCTGACCTACCGTTCCTTGCGGGGCGAAATTATCGATTTTTTGAGAAAGAGAATCGAGCGGGCCGCAGACGAAGGGATCGATCCGGCGCAGATCATGGTCGATCCGGGCATCGGTTTCGGCAAGACGGTGACGGACAACATGCGTCTGATCCGGTATCTTCACGAGTTCAAGGTATTGGGGAGACCGATCGTCGTCGGACCATCCCGGAAGGCCTTTATCGGCCAGGTGACGGGAGGAAACCCCCGGGAACGGGTTGAAGGAACGGCGGCTATGGTCACGGCAGCGATCCTGAACGGCGGAAATATCATCCGGGTCCATGACGTTTCGATCATGAAGAAGGTCGCGGCTATGGCAGATGCCGTGAGCAGGGCATAAGATGATCTTTGGCGTGGGGATCGATCTCGTGGAGATCAGCAGGATCGAAACCATCCTGAACAAATGGGAAGAGAAGTTCCTCTGCCGGATCTATTCCGCGGAGGAGATCCGGTACTGTAACGAACGGGCGCGTCCGGCGGTCTATTTCGCCGCCCGCTTTGCCGTGAAGGAGGCCTTTCTCAAGGCTATCGGTCTGGGAATGGGCGGCGGGGTTCGTTTTCGCGATATTGAAACGACCCATGATGAGAGGGGAAAGCCGATGCTCAAACTTGCCGGTGGGGCAAGCGCTTTTCTGGAGGCCCGCGAGATCCGGTCGGTTCATCTGACCATTTCTCATACGAACGCCCATGCGACGGCAATCGTCATTCTTGAACAGTGAAAGGGCGGGTGGAATCGTTGTGACTGGGGAGCGATCTTCGGTGGTGTTGATTTCAAAAAGTCCCGCCGAGACCGTCCGGATCGGACGGATTCTGGGTGAAGGTCTGAAAGCGGGCGATGTTGTCGCGCTGACGGGGGAACTGGGATCGGGCAAGACCTGCCTCACCCAGGGCATTGCCTACGGGCTTGGTGTTCCGGAGAATTATGCAGTCACCTCGCCGACCTTTACGCTGATCAACGAGTATCCGGGACGGGAGGCGGCCCTGTACCATGTCGATCTCTACCGTCTGCAAGGCGCCGCCGATCTCGCCGATACGGGATATGAAGAGTACCTTTCCGGCGGGGGTGTCATGGTCATCGAATGGGCGGAGAAGATCCGGGGAGCCATTCCAGATGGGGCCGTTTGCGTCGCTTTGACCTATCTGGAAGAGAATGTCAGAGAAATGGAGCTTTCCGGTTGCCGGGATCGAATCGGCCGCTGGGAGCGGATACTCAAAGAAGGAGGATGTTAGCAGATGGCTCTGGTGGTTCAGAAGTACGGCGGTACTTCGGTCGGCAATCTCGACAAGATTGCGAATGTGGCGAAGAAGGTGATCCGGACGAAGGAAGAGGGGAATGACGTGGTAGTCGTCCTGTCGGCGATGTCGGGGGAGACGGATCGTCTGATCCAGCTTGCGCAGAAGGCCGCGGACGAGCCCGATCCCAGGGAGTACGATTCCCTGGTCTCTACCGGCGAGCAGGTTACGGTCACGCTGCTGGCGATCATGCTGAACGGTATGGGATGGCCGGCGAAATCCTTCCTCGGGTTTCAGGTTCCGGTCCGTACCGATCAGGCCTTCAAAAAGGCCCGCATCCTGGATGTGGATACGGAGGCGATCCGCGCTGAACTGAAGAAGGGGATCATTGTTGTTGTTGCCGGGTTCCAGGGCATCGATCCGGAAAACAACATCACCACACTGGGGCGGGGAGGATCGGATACCAGCGCCGTGGCCCTGGCTGCCGCGCTCAAGGCCGATATTTGCGACATCTATACCGATGTGGACGGCGTCTACACCGCCGATCCCAACATCTGCAGCAACGCCCGGAGGCTGGACCGGATCACCTACGATGAGATGCTGGAGATGGCCAGGGCCGGCGCCAAGGTGCTCCAGCCGCGCTCCGTTGAGCTGGCCAAAAAATTCAATGTGCCGGTCTATGTTAAGTCTTCGTTCACGGATGAAGCGGGAACTTTGGTGACCAGGGAGGAAAAGGAGATGGAGAAGGAAGTGGTGTCCGGCGTAACCTATGACCGGGATCAGGCGAAAATCACGGTGATTCATGTCCCGGACCGGCCCGGCGTGGCGGCCCGACTCTTCATGCCCCTTTCGGAAAAAAACATCCTCGTCGATATGATCATTCAGAATGCGAGCATCCAGGGGCATACGGATCTCACCTTCACGGTTTCCCGGAAGGATATTCGTGAAGCGACGCGGATCATTTCCGAAGTGGTTCGGGATGTGGGCGCGGAAAAACTGGAGGTCGACGACAATGTGGCGAAGGTTTCCATCATCGGCGTCGGCATGATCAGCCACTCCGGTGTTGCGGCCCGGATGTTCGATACGCTCGCCCGCGAGGGGATTAACATCATGATGATCAGCACCTCCGAGATCAAGGTCTCCTGTGTCGTGGAGGCGAAGTATACGGAACTGGCCGTCACGGTTTTGCACGACGCCTTCGGTCTGGGGAAGGAACCCTGAATGCTTGTTTCCGAGGGACAGAAGTTGGGCGCCCTGACGGTTCTGATGCTCTCCCTGTTCTATTACGGGTTCTCCCTTCTCCATGCCCGGCAGCCGGTTCTGGAACCACCCATCCCATGGGGACGCCAGGATTCGGAGAGCGTGGCGATCGAGGTCCGGGGCAGTCGAGCGGAGGGGATCTATTTTATGCCGAAAGGGACGGCGTTTGATCACATATCTAAAGCCGCCGGCATGCCGGAAGGCCATTCGAGGTTGCGTAGTCCGGATCGGGGGATTTCAGACGGCGCCCTGCTGGTGATCTCCCCTGCGGGAGAAGTGACCATCGGTGAAATGTCTGCCGCCGGGAGGCTTGCCTTGGGTCTCCGGGTCGACCTCAACCGCGCCTCGGAGGAGGATCTTTCGCTGGTGCCAGGCATCGGCGACCGAATGGCGGCGCAGATCATCCAATTGCGCCTGGAAAAGGGTGCGTTCCGCGATCTCTCGGATCTCATGACCGTGCCCGGGATTAAAGAAAAGAAATTGAACAGTCTGAAGGATTATCTGATGGTAAGGTGGGCATGGGGACAGATTTGAAATCTGTCCCCCACAGTTTCAGGGGGTCCCGTTTCTACCTCTGTACTGGTCGAACAAATTCAGGACGCGCTTCACGTACGTCTGGGTCTCTCGATAGGGGGGGATGCGGTTGTTATTCCGCAGGACGGCGTTTTCGCCCGCATTGTAGGCCGCGAGGACGAGGGGGAGATTGCCGTTGAAGAGATTCATGAGGTAGCGGAGATAGCGGACGCCGCCGTCGATATTGGTTTCAGGATGGAAGGCATCCCGGACCTGCAGCGAGGCCGCCGTAGCCGGCATCAGCTGCATCAAGCCTTGGGCTCCGACCGGTGAGACGGCCAGGTGGTTGAAGTTCGATTCCGCCTTGATGACGGCTTTGACCAGGGAGGAGTCGACGCGGTATTTTGACGAAACCTTGGCGATCAGATCATCGTAGCCGGCCATATCCCCTTTCAACTCGAAGATGACTCTTTTTTCCTTCATCACGAGAACATAGGGAGCACCGTGCTCCGTGGGAATGTTGGTCAGATGGATGACTCCTTCGGAATCCGTATACTTGTAGATATCCGCATAACATGCAGAGGCGGTGAAGAACAGAAGGTTCATCACAAGCAAAAGCAGAAATATTTTTGGACACATTATTTTTCTTGTATGACCTGTTGACAACATATCCCCTCCCTTTGATTGTCAATATACTTGAACCATTTCAGGAAATCAAGGTTTTTATCACGGCTGGTGAAGACCGCGCGATCTTCCGCTGTTGATTTTGCAGGGATATTCCTTTATAAATGAAATGGGGAAGTATCGGATCAGCCGCGGAGGTGTGAACATGCCGCTCGTCACGTTTTATTTTCAGCTCCATCAGCCGTTTCGGCTCCATCCGGACCGGGGCAAGTTTCTCTGGGACGAGAAGAACCGGGCCATCTTCCTCAAGGTTGCGGAGAAGTGCTATCTCCCGGCGACCCGGATGTTTGCGGAGATGATCGCCGCCCATCCTTCATTCAAGATCACCTTGTCCATGTCCGGGACGTTTCTGGAGCAGGCGGAACTTTACCGGCCCGACGTGATCCGGGCGCTCCAGGCGCTGCTGGATGCCGGAGAAAAGAACGCCCAGGTCGAGTACCTCGACGAGACCTATTACCACTCCCTGACCAGCCTCTTCGAGGATCCGCTGAGGTTGGAGTTCCGGGAACAGGCCTCCCTGCACCGGGAGATGATGAAGAGGCTCTTCGGGATCTCTCCGACCTCGTTTAGGAACACCGAACTGATGTACAACAACCCGATCGCGGAAGCGGTGGCCGACATGGGCTACCAGTCGATCCTCTGCGAGAAGCGGGACGACATGTTCAGCGGCGAAGGAGAAGGGGAGGCCGTCTCCCCCAACGCCGTCTTCCGCGCCAGGGATACGAACCTCATCGTCATCCCCCGTAACCGGGAGCTCAGCGACGACATCGCCTTCCGCTTTCCCCACACCCCGATCACGCCGGAGACCTATGCGCAGTACCTCGCCCGGGTCGACGGCGAAGTGGTGATGCTGGGCTACGATTTCGAGCACATCGGCGAGCACATCTGGAGCAACCTCGGGATCTTCGATTTCTGGCGGGGTCTGCCGAAGGCGTTGCAGAAACATGAAAGCATCGTCGCGGCGACGCCGACCGAGATCGCACAGAGGTTCAAGAATGTGCCGTGCCCGACCCTCAGCATCCACGGTCTGGCCACCTCCTCATGGGCGGACGCCGGCCGGAACACTTTCGGCTGGCTGGGCAACCCCACGCAATATGAGCTGTTCCGGGACATCGAGCGGATGGAAACGGGGGCGCGGCGGGCGGGGGGCGAATACCTGACCCAGTGGCGGCACCTGACCACCTCCGACCATGTCTATTTTCTCCACGAGCGGATCGGAGAGGATCATGCGGTCCATGCCTACTTCAACCCCTATGAGAACTCGATTGCCCGGCCGACGCATGTCCTTACCCGAAAAATCGACGATCTGGAGACCCAGATCCGGCGTTTTGTGGTCCTCAAGAAGAAGGAGACGACGGCCATCCTGATCATCTCTCCGGAAACGGGAAGGCTGCCCGAGGACATGGGTGCGCTCGCCCGGTTCGTCTCCGGCAAGAGCGGGGGACAGGGGGAGGTGGTTTCAGCGCTCTGCGAGGGGCTCACCGAACGGGGGATCGATGTTCATCTGGCGCTCCTCAACCTGAAGAAGCGGTTTCAGCGGGAGGCGCAGATGAACGAACTTCAGTGGCGGGAGGTGCGCTACAAGATCGATTCCGACAAGATCCACCTGGTCAGCTCTTCGATCTTCGCCGACAATCTGAGTGCCTACGCGGGCGACCCGATCCTGACAGCCGTGGAATTCCAGCGGGAGATCGTGAACAACGTCATCAAAACAGTAAGGGCGCGCAGCGAGGGGAGGCTGATCATCCACAGCCATGACTGGATGGCCGGGGGGGTGATTACCGCCTACGCCAATGCGACCGGTCTGCCGATCCTCCATACGGTGCACAACGTTTTCACGGCCTGCCTTCCGCTGGATCTGCTGGGCGGGATCAGTCTCGGCAGCATCTCCGATCGGCTCTATTTCACCGAGACGTACGGGAAGGCGTGCGTCGACTGCCAGGCGACCGCGATCAAGAATGCCACCATGATCAATTTCGTCGGTGAGAAATTCCTGCGGGAAGTTGTCGAGGATTTCTTTCTGGATCGGGATCTTGTGCCGCCGAGTGTCCGCCACGAGGTCAAGGAGAAATACGCCCATGGCGCCGCCCGGGCAATCATCAATGCACCTGCATCGCAGATGTACCCGGAGTGGTGCGGGGCGCTGGTTCGGAAGTACGGGCCGGACGACAATGTGCTGGATGCAAAGCGGGAGAATCTCGTCGCCTTTCAGAACAGGACCGGTCTAACGGTCAATCCCGACGCGCTGCTCTATTTCTGGCCCTCGCGTCTCGACCCTTTTCAGAAGGGGGTCGAGCTCCTCGAAGAGATCTGCATTTCGTTTACAAGGCGATATCCGGAGGTGCAGATCGCCATCGTGGCGGACGGGATAAATAACGACCGGACCCATGTGGATATCCTGGGCGGGATCGCCTGGAGTTCCGGCGGACGGATCACCTGCCAGCCCTTCAGCGAGGAGATCTCTCTGCTGGGATACGCCGCCGCCTGCGACGTTTTTGGCGCATCTCTCTATGAGCCCTGCGGCCAGATAGACCAGGTAGGCAATCTCTTCGGCGCGACGGCCACCAACCGGGATACCGGCGGTTACCACGACAAGATCCGTGAATTAAGGCTCAAGGCGGACGGCGCCCCGCAGGATGTCGGCAATGGGTTCCTTTTCCGGGATTACGATGCCGGAGGCCTCTGGTACGCACTGGAAAAGAGCCTGGCCTTTCATCGAATGCCGTCCGGCATCCGCGAGAAGCAGATCCGGCGGATCATGCGGGAGGCGCGCGAACAGTACAGCCTCGGCCACATGGTTGCCGAATACATCCGAATCTACGAAAAACTCAACGGCGCCCGGCCGCTCCAATAGATTCCCGCTGGGAGCCGTTCGATCGGGGACGGGGTCGATGGTTCCCGGCCATTCTGCAAACCCCATCCCGGAGGGATTGCCGTGTTCAGATCGAAAGGCTCCGCCGGACGCGGTCCGCGATCTCTCGAACGTGCCGCATCGCCTCGCCCTCGTCGATCGTCAGAAGCTTCCGGTTCTGCATGACGACTCTGCCGTTGATCAGGACCGTGTCCACGTCCGCGCCGTTCACCGCATAGACCAGGTGGGAGTATTCATCATACATGGGCGTCAGGTGTGGTTTGTTCATATCCACAATGCACAGATCCGCCTTTTTCCCCACTTCCAGTGTACCGATCAGGGAATCGAGCCCCAACACTCGGGCGCCGCCGCAGGTCGCCATCCGGATGACGGTGCGGGCGGACATGACGGTGGGATCGAGACGGGCCGATTTCTCCAATTTGGCCGCCGTGTCCATCTCCTGGAACATATCCAGATTGTTGTTGCTGGCGCAGCCGTCCGTCCCCAAACCGACGACAATCCCCCGTTTCAGCATGGTGGAGATGGAGGCCACGCCGGAGGCCAGTTTCATATTGCTCTCGGGGTTGTGGACGACCTTGCAACCGTGATCGGCAAAGAGATCAATATCCTCCTCGTCCATCACGACGCAGTGAAATGCGATGAACCGCTCATCCAGTAGGCCGATCTCGTGAAGGAATTCGGTCGCCCGTTTGCCGAATTTTTCTCTCAACTGTTTCGCTTCCGCCTTGTTTTCCAGAAAGTGCGTCGCCAGCGGAATATGATAACGATCGGCCAAGGCCTTAGACGCGATCAGAAGTTCCGGTGAACAGGTATAGAGGGAGTGGGGTTCCACCATGATGTTGATGAGGGGATCGTCGGCCCATTTCTGAATCAGTTTTTCGGTACAGGCCAATCCCTCCGCGGGCGTTTTAAAATTGGGGGAGGGAAAATCAAAAAGAACCTCCCCCAGGAGACAGCGCATCCCGGCCTTCTTGGCTGCTTTGGCTGCTTCCTCCTCGAAAATATACATGTCGGAGAAGGTTGTCGTCCCTGATTTGATCATCTCCGCACAGGCCAGCATGCTTCCCCAGTAGGCCAGTTCGGGATCCGCATTTCGGGCCTCCGCGGGGAAGATGTAGTCGTTGAGCCACTCCATCAGTTCCATGTCGTCGGCGATTCCGCGAAAGCAGGTCATTGCCGCGTGGGTGTGGGCGTTGACGAGGCCGGGCAGGATGATGGAGCCCGGAACATCGATCATTACCCGACCACGGTATGCGGAGAGGATATCTTCCTTCCTGCCCACTGCGACAATCGTATCTTTATCGACGGCGATGGCACCGCCTTCAAGTTTCGAGTCCTTGTTATTCACCGTCAGAACCGTTCCGCCGGTAACCAGGATGTCCACAGTTTCAGCCATTGGCGCTCCTTGATCAACCGTAGTGTGACGCTCATATCATAAACAATCGTCTCTCTTCAATCGGAACCAACCGATCACCGAACCGGATATCATCATGTCTTGCCTTATTGGGTCTGCCACCCGCAACTCAGCGACGCCAATAGAACCTCCACATATCCTAAGAAGTTCGGATTTACAAACGGGCCGCCTTATGGTGGAAACCCGCCTCCATGATCCGGTCTGCAATCCTGCGGACCTCTTCCATGACCGCCGCAAGTTCGATATGAAGAAGGTGGCGTTCCTTCATGACGATCCTCCCGCCGATGATGCTGGTCATCACGTCGGCCCCGCGGGCCGCATAGACGAGGTGCGAAAAAGGGTGGTAAAGGGGTGTCAGGTGTGGTTTTCTGAAGTCCACCAAGATGATGTCCGCCTCCTTGCCCGGGGTGATGGAACCGATCCGGTCCGCCATACCCAGGACGCGCGCCCCGCCGATGGTCGCCATCTCGACAACCCTCTCCGCCGGCAGTACAGTCGGATCTCCGGAGAAAACCTTGTGAAGCTTTGCGGCCATCGCCATCTCGCCGAAGAGATCGAGATCGTTATTGCTCGCACAGCCATCCGTCCCCAGCCCCACGTCGATCCCCCGGCGCAGCATCTCCGGCACGGGGGCTACGCCCGCGCCAAGCTTCATGTTGCTCTCCGGATCATGCGCTATCTTGACCTTGCCTGCCGCAAGAAAATCCAGTTCTTCCCCGTCCAGCCAAATACAATGCGCGGCGATGGTATCTTCATCGAGCAGATCGAGATTGCTAAGGTGTTGAACCGGCTTCCTGCCGTAACGCTCCTGGATCAGACGGACCTCCTCACGGGTCTCCGCCAGGTGGATCTGAAAAGAGACCCCGGTGCGGCGCGCCACCGCCTTGACGGTCTGAAGGGTTTCCGGCGAGCAGGTATAGGCAGAGTGACAGACCAGCGCCGGGGTGACAAGCGGGGAACGATCGCGCCACCGCTCCACGAACCGTTCCGCAATGGCGGCATGTTCGGAACGTCCGGGCCGGTCGGGCGTCGGGAGATCGATGAACCCCTGGGCGATGACGCCCCGCATTCCCGTCGCGATTGCCGCCCGGCCGACCTCTCCCTCGAAAAAATATCCGTCGCAGAAGGTCGTGGTCCCCGAGAGGATCATCTCGGCGATGGCCAGCATCGCGCCGGCATACACGGTCTTTCGGTCGATAAACTTCGCCTCGGCGGGAAAGATGTGGTCGTTGAGCCAGGTCATCAGCGGAAGGTCGTCGGCCAGGCCCCGGAAGCAGGTCATGGCAAGGTGGCTGTGGACGTTCACCAGTCCCGGCATCACGATGCAGCCCGAGGCGTCGACGACCTCGCAGGCGGTCATGGAGCAGGAGAGGGAAGGGGGCCCCTGTTGAACAAAGAGAATCTTCCCGTCGCGGATCCCGATGACCGGGTTATCCAGGATCCGACCGGGCGGCGCCATCGTCAGAAGCGTACCGCCGGTGATCAGGATGTCGGTTTTTTCATGATCGCTGTTCATCGAAAATCACCACGGGAAATTCGCCGCAGATTCGCACAATACGCAGTGAAATTCCATGAAAAGATCACGAATGAATCCCTTGACACCCTTTTTCGGAAAGCATATAGATTTCCCGCACAATGATGCCGGCCCGGGTGGCGGAACTGGTAGACGCAAGGGACTTAAAATCCCTCGGTCCTTGAGGCTGTGCGGGTTCGATTCCCGCCCCGGGCACCATAAATAGAGGATTTCAAACTGTTATCAATGATGTGATTTCCAAGATAATTATGTATGAGGCGGATGCCCTCCGGGGAGACGATATTGTGCCTGAGACGAAAACCAGTCTGCAGGTCTTTTGGGTCAATACTATGACTTGATTGAAGTAACGTTCTTGATCCTTCTGCGAGAGGGACCCCGGCTGAATTCAGGGATCGGTTTCTCAGATTGCACAAACAATTAGGTATTCTCAAATTATCCAGACGGTTAACTTTATGATCTATCGGCCCCACTTCATCTTGGCATAGAACATTCCGCAGCCCAGAATCAATGCTATGCCATTCCAAATGATGACAGACATCAGCCCATTCAGAATTCCATAGACCAGCCAGAAGGCATGCCGATGATAAAAAACAAACTGAAGGTCTGGCTTATCTCATGGGTGCCCTTGAGCTTGAAAAGCCGCCATACCTTGGGGACCCTTCCCATTGTCGTTAGAAATCCACCGACAAATCCGATCACTTCCTTCCAGTCCAAGTGTTTTCTCCCGTTTTCTATTGTAACAACTCGGCGCTTTATGGTATCTTTATACTCCAAGGAACGGGGAATTACATCATTGTATGAAAATAAGCCATATAAACATTGGGTTGGCGTTGCTACGACTGGGTTGGCGCTACTATTTATTACAGGAAGTGCCCTCGGAGGGATTTCATGAATTTCAAAAGATTTGGCAAGACAAAGATTCCTATCTGACAGGTGCATATTGATCAGGTCAGATGACGATGAGTCCGATTTTGGGTTTATAAAATCATGAGGAGGAAAAATGAGATTGAAAAAAACGTTAGTTTCAGCTTTGTTCGCTATGATCCTCACCGGGTGGATTGTTGTGGGAAGTGGATCAGCCCAGGAATTGAATATGCCGTTCCCATCCTACGGAACGGGACCCGTCGAGGTGCGGCTCTACACCGACTATTTTTGTCCTCCCTGCCGGGCAATGGAACCCGACGTGGAACCGCTCCTGAGGGACCTGCTCAAGAAAAACGCGATCCAGCTGACCCTGGTGGATGTCCCCACCAGCCAATTCAGCACTCTGTATACCAGGGGCTTTCTTTCCGCTCTCAAAGAGAAGAACGATTTTGAACACGCTCTGCGGGTCCGGAATCTTCTTTTCGAAGCCGCTGCCGGCAAGAATGTCCTGACCCAGGAGGGGATCGAAGCGCTCTTTAAAGAAAAGGGGATATCTTATTCGTCTTGGGATACCAAGCCGGCCTTTGACCGCTACAACGCCCTGATCAAGGAGGACAAGATCAATGGGACGCCCAACTGCGTCATGATCCGGGACGGGGAGCGTGTAAAAATTATGGGCGTTTCAGGTATCGCAATACACCTCAAGCGGTTGCAGTAGCGCATGGCAATTCTTGAATCAGCGCAGAAAACGGAGTAAACACAAATGACATGGGACAGAATACGAAAGATCATCAACTGAAGTTTACCGGTCGCCGGTTTGGGGTTGATGATCTTTATCGGGTTCAATCTTTATCATCGCCTTTTTCCCCATCACCGGCTCATCCGGTTGCCAAAGCGTTTTTTGTCGATTGATAAGGCACTTCCGGAAAGAAGGGTGCCATGGCCATATCTTCATCAGCGAGAGACTGCATCCGGACGGGGGAGGAGAATGCCCCGATGATTTACCACGTCAGGTTCGCTGCTGGCTGGTACAACGTGTTTCTTCCTTCCTCAGTAAAGCATCAATCTTGAAGAAAATACTTGATTTCAGACAGAAATAAACGATGTTGTTTCCCAGAGTCCGTGATAAGGGATGATGCACACTGCATGATAAATGTATGGTTGTGATAACCAAAAATTGACCAACCTGAGGCCTGTCCCATGGAGAGAGATAATGATAAAATCATATTTCCGATCATTGTTCGTCTTTGTTGGACTCATTGTCATTTTTCAGATTCTTGTGCTTTGGGTTGTTCATCCGAGATTCATCAATTTAGTTGTTACGGAATGGTCGGATGAACAACATTTCCTTGAAACCATCCGGTTGTTCGCGAGTGGTTTGACTCTGGATAATCTCAAGCATTACGAGGATATGTCTGGTCCATTGCCATTTCTGGTGTACGCGCTTTGGGGCAAGATTGCGGGCATGGGTTTGCTTTCGCTCCGGGGTCTTTCCATCTTGCTGTTCGTGGCCACTCTCTTGATTTTCCATCGACTGGCTTATCTTGTTTCCGGAGACGGACGCCTCGCTCTGGGCGCGGGAGTGTTGTTGATGCTCAATCCCTACATGGCCGGTTTGAGTTTCCTGATATTCACCGACATGCCGACTCTGTTTTTTCTTGTGCTTCTTTGCCACGCTATTTACCGGTCTTGGCACCCCTCGGTGTTTCTTTTTTGCGCGTGTGTTTTGCTCAGCAGACAATACGGTGTCTTTCTTCCGATCGCCGGAATCATGTATGCGGTTTTTCGTTTTCCGCAAGACAAGAGCGTCCGTCGTCTCATAACCACCGTCGGAACGTTTTGCGGGGCCATGCTGCCGTTGATGGCGCTAATGGTGCTTTGGGGCGGGTTGTGTCCCGATTCAAACATTAGACGGATATATGCAGCTGAAACTCTCAGATTTCATCCGTCATTTCTGGTTTTATACACAGGAACATTGTTTTTAATGGCCTTCCCTCTCTTGCTTTTCCACATGAAGCGCATTTATGGAAACGCGAATGTTCTTATGGGCTCCTTTGCACTATCCTGGTTTTATTGGCTTATGCCAGTGCGTGCCACTCAATATGCCTTGGATATAGGGTTGCATACGGTTGGCATCTTTGACCGGTTGCTTGAACTTACCGTAGGGATTTCGGTGTGGAGGGATATTGTCTTTCAGGCGTTGTTTTTCCTGGGACTTCCCGTGCTGTATTATTTCGCGCGAAGCGTGATTCAAAGCGCCTTAAAGAAGAAAGTTTCTTTCCCGTGTTTTATGGATATTTCAATTCTGTCGT
>Ga0209014_10001555_pt1 | contig 13510 bp, 7 predicted proteins | sample BarGraNGADG00212_FD_184491 | JGI IMG/M metagenome (GOLD analysis project Ga0209014, IMG submission 184491) | Arctic peat soil microbial communities from Barrow, Alaska - Barrow Graham LP Ref core NGADG0002-212 (SPAdes) (version 2) | ecosystem: Environmental > Terrestrial > Soil > Wetlands > Peat...
GATTGCAACCACAGGAAAAAAATGCTAAACCCCGGACAATCCCCTTTTTACAATCAAACAATCTTCCTATATAATATTTAATAATAAATTAATAATATTATTATGGGATATTTATTTACTTCAGAATCAGTTTCAGAAGGTCACCCCGATAAGGTAGCCGATCAGATCTCAGATTCATTGCTTGACGAATTCCTTCGCTGGGATCCGGAATCAAAAGTTGCCTGCGAGACATTTGTAACTACCGGACTTGTTGTCTGTGGTGGAGAAGTCCGCACTACAGGCTGGGTTGATCATCAGGAGAGTGCCAGAAGTGTAATACGTGATATTGGATACACAAAAGCCGAATATCGTTTCGATTGCGATTCATGCGGCGTTATTTCCACTATACATGAACAATCAGGCGATATAAATCAGGGTGTTGTTCGCGCTAAACCTGAAGAACAGGGAGCCGGCGACCAGGGTATGATGTTCGGCTACGCCTGTCGTGAAATGGATAATTATATGCCATTAACAATAGAGCTCGCCCACAGACTTCTTCAGGAACTGGCAGCAATAAGACATGAAGGGAAACAGATGAAATACCTGAGACCCGACAGTAAATCACAGGTTACAGTTGAATATGATGACAATAACAATCCTCTCCGGATCGACACAATAGTTATAAGCACCCAGCATGATGAATTTGTTCTGCCAAAAGACAAATCACCCAAAGCTGAACTTGCTGCTGAAAAAGAAATGCAACAGCAGATCCGGAAAGATCTTGAAAAATTCCTTATTCCAAGAGTTAAAAAAACACTTCCTGCAAGAATTCAAAAACTGTTTAACAGCGAATATAAACTAATGGTCAATCCTACAGGCAAATTTGTCATAGGAGGGCCTCACGGAGATACCGGTCTTACAGGTCGTAAAATAATAGTTGATACTTACGGTGGTCATGGTGCTCATGGCGGTGGCGCATTTTCAGGTAAGGACTCATCTAAAGTTGACAGATCAGCAGCTTATGCCGCACGTCATATTGCGAAAAACCTTGTGGCTGCAGGCGTTTGCGACCAGGCATTGATCCAGGTGGCTTATGCTATTGGTGTTGCTGAACCTGTTGGACTATATGTAAATACTTATGGTACGTCCAGGGTGAAAGACAAAAAAGGCAATACCCTTCGCGATGGTGAGATTGCTCAGACAATAAATAAGCTTTTCGATATGAGACCATATTCAATAGTCCAGCGCTTTGGCCTGAAAAATCCTATATTCCTCCCAACTGCATCCTACGGTCACTTCGGACGTGAAAGTTATTCAAAAAATGTTGATGTTTATTATGAAGTACCCGGAAGTAAGCCAAAAGTCCTGAACGGGAACGGGAAAATGTCTTACCAGAAAAAAGTTGAATTCTTTGCCTGGGAAAAACTCGACTATGTAGATAAGATCAAAAAGGCGTTTAAGATCAATTAGAATTATTATTAAAATGTTGCCTTAACAATCCTCGCGATATTATCTGATCTTCCTAGTGTATAGTAATGGATACCAGGGACACCCATTTTGATTAATTCCCTTGATTGCATAACAGCCCAATCTACCCCGGCCTCTCTTGCTTCATCGTCATTTTTGCATTTCTTTACTGCAGAGAAAAGATCATTTGGCAGATCAATATGAAATGTCTGTGGAAGTAACTTAATATCATTCAATGCCGAGATGGGTTTAATACCCGGGATAACCGGAACAGTTATCCCAATCTTTATACACTCATCCCTGAATCTGCAGAATCTGTTATTATCAAAAAACATCTGGGTTACTATATAACTGGCTCCTGCATCAACCTTTCGTTTCAGATTCTCCATATCCACCAGCCTGTTAGCAGCTTCAAAGTGCTTCTCGGGATAACCTGCCACTCCTATGCAAAAATTTGTAGGATGAGCATTTTCAAGACTATCCTCCAGATATTTACCCTTGTTCAGGTTAACGATCTGCTGTACAAGCTCATCTGCATGACTATGCCCATTCTTCTCCGGAATAAATGCCCGGGTTCCTTTCTGCGGATCACCTCTTAAAGCAAGAACATCATCAATCCCGAGGAACCTCATCTCAATAAGTACATTTTCTGTCTCCTCTTTTGTGAATCCACCGCACAGAACATGAGGAACCACAAGTATGTTGTACTTATATTTGACAGCTGCGGCAAGAGCAAATGTTCCGGGACGGAGACGAACAATCCTCTTTTCAAGAAGGCCATCGGGCCGTTCCCTTAAAAGAGTTTCATTCCGGTGGGAAGTGAAGTTGATATAGGCAGGTTCATACTCCATAAGCCTGTCAATGGCTGCATAAGTTCGCTCGATACTGTGTCCTTTCAGGGGTGGAAGAAGTTCAAAGGTGAATAAAGGTCCTTTCGCGTTGTTAATCTTTTCTATTACAGTCATTGCAAGGTGATATCATAAATTTGGAGAGAGCCATTTTGCAGCTTCTTCGTTTGTAAAATTCTTCCTTTTTGCATAATCTTTCAGCTGGTCAGAATCTATCTTACCAAGATTAAAATATGTTGATCCGGGGTGTGAAAAGATATACCCGCTAACTGATGCCGGTGGTATCATTGCAAAGTTTTCAGTGAGTCGGGCACCTATTGCTTTTTCAGCTCCCAGAAGATCAAAGATAACTTGTTTTTCCGTATGATCGGGACAGGCAGGATACCCCGGGGCCGGTCTTATTCCCTTATACTTCAGTTTAAGCACATCGTCAACAGAAAGATTCTCATCCTTTGCATAACCCCAGAATTCCTTTCTGATCTTTTCATGAAGCCATTCAGCAGCCGCTTCAGCAAGCCGGTCGCTAAGAATCCTGATCATTATAGTGGCATAATCATCCTCTTTGTACTTATCAAATGCTTCCTTATCAATATCTGCTGTCACTACAAAAGCCCCTATCCAGTCATTCAACCCGGAGCTCTCAGGAGCAATATAATCGGAAAGTGAGATATTGGGTACTCCTTTTTCTTTCGGCTCCTGGTTCCTTAAGAATCTGAATACAGATTTTACCTTCTTACTTCCATTTTCCGATAAAACGTTAACATCATCTCCATCAGAAACTGCAGGGAATAATTCAAATACAGCTCTTGCTGTTAAAAGCTTCTGATCAATTACCTTCTTAAGATACATTTGTGCATCATCAAATAGCTTCTTCGCCTCAACACCTTTCACAGGATCTTTGAAAATTGCGGGGTACTTACCCGATATTTTCCAGGCAAAGAAAAGGTAGGTCCAATCTATATAATCCTTAAGCTCATTAAGATCTATATCGTGGATAATATGAAGCCCCGGTTTCGCCGGTTCAAATGGTTTATGAGTCTGCCAGTCAGTAAAATATTTATTCGCCCTTGCTGCGCTTAACGAAAGAAGATTCTTTCCCGTCTGACGAGAATTGTGGTCTTCCCTCATCTTTTTATATTTTGCCTTTATTGTGGCAACATAAGAGCTGTTATCATTCTTAAGAAGCGATGAGAGTACACCTGCTGCTTTTGATGCATCTTTAACATGAATAACTGCATTTGAATAAGCAGGTGCAACTTTTACAGCAGCATGGATCTCTGAGGTTGTTGCGCCTCCTATTAACAGAGGCAATGTGATTTTTCTCCGTTCCATTTCTGATGCCACGTGTACCATTTCCTCAAGAGATGGAGTTATTAATCCGCTGAGACCTATAATATCAACCTTTTCCTGTATAGCAGTGTCAATGATCTTTTCAGCCGGAACCATTACTCCTAGATCGATTATCTCATAGTTATTACATGACAATACAACGCCAACTATATTCTTTCCAATATCATGAACATCTCCCTTGACAGTAGCAAGAAGAACCTTCCCTGCAATTTTTTTCTCCGTCCCTTCACTCTCTTTTTCAATATATGGAGCAAGCTTTGAAACTGCTTTTTTCATCACTCTGGCACTCTTAACAACCTGGGGAAGGAACATCTTTCCTGCTCCAAATAGATCTCCCACTTCATTCATACCTCCCATTAATGGTCCTTCAATAAGCTCAATTGAACGTCTGAAAAGAGGTCTGGCCTCCTCAACATCCTGTTCAATAAATTCATCGAGACCTCTTATTAGGGAATGTTTAATACGATCAATAACAGGGAGTTGACGCCAGGCATCCTCTTTCTCAACTTTCTTTCCTTCATTATTCATCCCCTCTGCAAATTTCACAAGCCTTTCCGTAGAGTCTTTTCGCCTGTTAAGCACAACATCTTCAATAAGATGAAGAAGATCAGGCTGTATCTCGGTGTAAACCTGCAACATACCAGGATTAACAATACCCATATCCAGCCCGGCTTTGATGGCATAGAACAGAAAAACTGAGTGTATCGCTTCGCGAACCTTGTCTGTACCACGAAATGAAAATGAAAGATTGCTTATTCCTCCGCTCACTTTGGCAAATGGAAGATTCTGTTTAATCCATTCTGTTGTTTTAATGAAATCAATAGCATAGTTATTATGTTCTTCAATCCCGGTTGCTATTGCCAGTACATTTGGATCGAATATAATGTCTTCAGGCGGGAATCCAAGCTTATCAACCAGAAGGCGATAACATCTTTCAGCAACACTGATCCTCTTTGCCAAGGTGTCGGCCTGACCTTTTTCGTCAAATAACATTACGACAGCAGCCGCTCCATATTTCCTTAATGTACGGGCATGTGCAAGAAATACCTCCTCACCTTCCTTCAGACTGATGGAATTTACTATTGATTTGCCCTGTATACATTTAAGCGCTGATTCAATTGTATTCCAGCGGGAAGAGTCAATCATAAGAGGAAGCTTTGAAATATCGGGTTCAGCCATTATCAGATTAACAAACTTTACCATTGCTTTTTCCGAATCAAGCATAGCTTCATCCATACAGATATCAATTACCTGTGCTCCTCCTTCAACTTGATTCCGTGCAACTTTCAGCGCCTCATCATATTTTTCCTCCCTGATGAGTCTTGCAAATTTTATTGATCCTGATACATTGGTTCGTTCGCCAATATTCACGAAGTTGGTTTCAGGTGTAATTGTTAATACCTCAAGACCACTCAGCTTGGTATATTTCTTAATTTCCGGTTTTACTCTTGGTTTATATTGTTTTGAAGCTTCTGCTATCTTACGGATATGTTCAGGAGTGGTGCCACAACAACCTCCGATAATGTTTATCCATCCTTCTTTCATAAAATCCCCGGCAATTGACGCCATAAATGATGCGGACTGATCATATTCACCAAACTGATTTGGAAGTCCTGCATTTGGATGGACAGAAACATAAAAACCTGTCTTCAGTGATAATTCCTCAACAAATGGCCTTAATTGTTCGATTCCAAGTGCGCAGTTCAGTCCTATACTGAAGAGAGGAAAATGTGAGACAGAAACCATAAACGCTTCGAGAGTCTGACCCGTTAAGGTCCTTCCGCTTGCATCGGTAATAGTACCAGATACCATCACTGGCAGAGTTAACTTTTTTTCTTCAAATACCGAATCAATTGCGAATAATGCAGCCTTGCAGTTCAGAACATCGAATATTGTCTCAACAAGCAGGATATCTACTCCTCCGTCAATTAGTCCGCGGGCCTGCTCAGAATATGCCTCAACAAGTTCATCAAAAGATATTGTTCTGGCTCCGGGATCATTTACATCCGAAGACATTGATGCCGTGCGATTTGTTGGTCCCAGTGTTCCTGCTATAAAATGGGTTTCCGGTTCATTTGAATTTTCAAATTCACGAATTGCTTCAGCCGCCAGATGTGCCGACTGAAGGTTCATATTATAGACATGGTCCTCCATTCCATAATCCGACATGGAGATCCTGTTGGAGTTAAATGTATTTGTCGTAATTATATCTGCTCCGGCTTCAAGATATCCACGGTGTATACCTTTAATTATTTCAGGTTTTGTGATTGACAAAAGATCATTATTTCCCTTCTGAAGTTTAGGATGATCTCTGAACTCATCGCCACGGTAATCATTTTCCAGAAGCTTGTGTTTCTGGATCATCGTCCCCATTGCTCCATCGAGGATGAGGATTTTCTGTTTAATTATAGCTTCTAATTTTTGCTTCAATTTGCTAAGATATTCGTGTACAATATTTCTGGTTACAAATTTAGTTCTTTCCCCTTGTTTTTTATCCCCCAACCCCCCAAATGGGGGGCTTTCAATAAGATAGAGGTAGGTTAACCCCCGATATGGGTGGAAGTCGCGTTGACTTTCCTTCCGGTATTCACTATAAAAACATCCTTGTCCCGAAGTTGTTCCCTTAAGGCATAAAGTCTTTCCAGATTCACCACTCCGATTACATATTTATAAAATCTCCCGCTAAAGTATTCCGAGACTTCATCAAATCCAAATAATTCCTTATCCTTTTCATCATTGTACCTTAAGTATATCTCTAGTTTGAAGTCGCGGGTATATTTGGATACTGTGCCCTGCCGGAACTTTTTATATTCATACCTGTAACCATACGAATTCGCTGATATGTCTGAAAGAACAGCGCTACCCGTTGCATGTCCGCCTGCTCCTTTTCCACTGAAAAACTGTTTATCGGCAAATGCAGCCTCGGTAATTACTCCATTATATTCATTATCGACATTATATAGGTATTTATCGGATGAAATAAACCGTGGAAGAACGAAACTGGTTATCGTATTTTCATTTGTTTTGCCGACATAAGGGACAAGTTTAATCTTAAATCCTTTTTCTTTTGCATACTGGATATCAAATTTTGATATCGTATTGATCCCATAATGAAAGACTTGTCCGGGATCAAGAAACAGGCCATAGGCATGACCGGTAATGATACAAAGTTTGTATTTTGCATCCCAGCCTTCAACATCAAGAGTCGGGTCCGATTCTGCAAATCCTTTTTCCTGCGCTTCTTTCAATGCCTCCGCGTAAGGTAATCCCTCATTATGCATTTTTGTAAGGATATAATTTGTTGTTCCATTAAGAATTCCACGCAGAGAGTACAACAACTCATTGTCGTAATATTCCTCAAGGTTTCTTATTATGGGAATGCTCGCACCTGCCGAAGCCTCATACAGGAGAGATACCTTATACTCCGCCTGCATATCAACCAGCTCCTTAAAATGGTTGGCCACCATCATCTTATTGGCAGTCACAACATTTTTCCCGCTTTTCATTGCTGTTGTAACTATATTGAATGCTTCATCCGGATCATCAATTAATTCAACAATAAGATTTATTGAAGGATCATTCAGGATATCATTTTTATCATAAGTGAAATTTGTCATCGGGATCCTTCTCTTTTTTGTAGGATCCTTAACGCAAATCTTCACAATATCGGCTTTGAAACCATTGCTGCTATTGAGCACATCGTGTAGTCCCTGACCAACGCAGCCGTAACCGAATAAACCAATTCTCAATTTTTCCTGTGTCATTTCTATAGTACCTTATTGAATGCCTGTTCAAAATCGTTAATAATATCATCTATATGCTCTATCCCTACTGATACCCTGAAGAGGCCGGGATCGATTCCAACTGCAAGCTGTTCTTTTTCAGACAGTTGCGAATGAGTTGTTGCAGATGGTTGAATTATAAGCGTTTTTGCGTCACCCACATTCGCGAGGTGACTTACCAGTTCAAAATGCTCGACAAGCTTTACTGCTTTCGATTTAGATGTTTTCAGAATAAAACTCAGAACCCCTCCGGCTCCTTTCGGGAGATATTTTTTTGCAATGTCATAGTAAGGACTTGCCGCCAGACCAGGATAATTTACCTTCTCAACACCCGGATGTCCTTCAAGCCATTTTGCCAGAGCAAGAGTATTCTGGATATGACGTTCCATTCTCAGGGAGAGAGTCTCAAGTCCCTGGAGAAGCAGAAAAGAGTTAAATGGGCTTATAGCTGGACCAAGGTCCCTTAATCCTTCAACGCGTGCTTTTACTATGAAAGCAATATTCCCTGCAGCAGAAGTCTGTGAGAATATGTCACCGAAGATTTTTCCATGATAGCCTTCTGCCGGTTCAGTAAAAACAGGAAAGTTCCCATTGCTCCAGTTAAAATTTCCTGCATCGGTTATCACACCCCCTATACTTGTACCATGTCCACCTATCCATTTAGTTGCCGATTCAACAACTATATTGGCTCCGTATTCAATTGGACGGCACAGATAACCGCATGCCCCGAAGGTATTGTCAACAACAAGCGGCAATCCATGCTTAACAGCAAGTTTTGAGAAGGCATTAAAATCCGGGATCTCGAAACCGGGATTACCTATTGTCTCAACATAGATAGCTTTTGTTTTATCATCAATGAGTTTTTCGAATGAAGCGATATTCAGGTCTTTTGCAAATCTTGCTCCGATTCCGAACTTAGCAAATGTGACTTTAAACTGGTTGTGGCTTCCGCCATAAAGAAATGGTGATGTAACAAAGTTTTCTCCGCTCTTCAATATTGTCGTAAGAGCAATGAATTGTGCTGCATGTCCTGATGATACTGCCAGAGAAGCAACGCCTCCTTCGAGGGCGGCAACCCGCTTCTCGAAAACCTCTGTGGTAGGGTTATTTATACGGGTATATATATTGCCCCATTCAGCAAGATCGAAAAGATCTGCAGCATGTTTTGCATTTTTGAAGACATAAGAAGAAGTCTGGTAAATAGGTACGGCCCGGGAAAGAGTCTCTTTATCGGGAGTATGTCCTGCATGAACCTGCAATGTTTCAAATTTTATTTTACTGTTTTTCATTTTATTTAATTTTAAAATTACTATTACCGGACAGACAGATATATATATCTCTCTACAGGATTTCCGGTTGTTAACTAAGAAAGTGAATGAATGCAAATCAAAGCTATTACCTGCACATGCGCATAGGCATGAACGGAATAATAAAGTTGATGTGTGAAAGATAAATCGAATTCATGGTATCCGTGTTTAATTTTTATCATCTCCCGGCTTTCCGGGATTAGGTTTTGGCACCGTTTTCCTAATCTCAGGATTGGTTGCCAGGGTTTCGCAGAGCCTAATCTCTTCACCCTTCTTAATAAAAACCAAACACCCTGAAAAGGAAGGAATATTTGATTTGTAGGGTCAAAGGTAAAAAGGATTTTTGAAACTGCAAAGAAAATTACCTTACTTTTGTCATACCAAACAACCAGATAATGCATAACAACCTTTTCATTTATAACAGTCTTTCAAAGAAGAAAGAAGCTTTCAAACCAATTCATCCTCCATTTGTCGGGATTTATGTTTGCGGTCCGACAGTATACAGCGATACCCACCTCGGACATTCCCGTCCTGCAATAACCTTCGATTTGCTTTTCCGTTATCTCACACATCTTGGGTACAAGGTTCGGTATGTCCGGAATATAACTGATGTCGGACACCTTGAAAATGAGACACTTGGAGAAGGCGAAGATCGTATAGAAAAAAAAGCCAGGCAGGAACAGATTGAGCCTATGGAAGTTGTACAAAAATATGTGAATGCATACCACAAAAACATGGAACAGCTTAACACGCTGTCACCTTCAATTGAACCCAGAGCAGCGGGCCATATAATCGAACAGATTGAACTGATAAAGACCCTGATTAAGAGCGGTTATGCCTACGAATCCAATGGCTCTGTATATTTCGATATATTGAAATACAATGAGAAATACAGATATGGTAAACTCTCGGGCAGGGTCTTGGATGAGCTCATGAGCAACACGCGAAACATTGAAGGGCAGGAGGAAAAACGCAACTCATTCGATTTTGCTCTCTGGAAAAAGGCCAGCCCGGAACACCTTATGAGATGGCCCTCCCCCTGGAGCGTTGGGTTCCCCGGATGGCACCTGGAATGTTCTGCCATGAGTATCAAATATCTTGGAGAAGAATTTGATATCCACGGAGGAGGAATAGATCTTCAGTTTCCCCATCATGAGTGTGAAATAGCCCAGTCAACTGCTGCTCTTGGAAAAGAATCAGTTCATTACTGGATGCACAATAATATGATCACCATTAACGGTCAGAAGATGGCCCGTTCTATTGGCAATTTTATTACTCTCGATCAGCTTTTCAGTGGTGATCATCCTGCATTACAGCAGGCATATTCACCGATGACAATTCGTTTTTTTATCCTGCAGGCACATTATCGCAGTACTATTGACTTCTCAAATGAGGCTCTTCAGGCTGCAGAAAAAGGGTTTCAGAAACTGATGAAAGCCATAGAGTCGCTAAAAAAACTCAAACCTTCAGATAGTTCAACAATTGATGTTATCAAACTGAAGGAAAAATGCTATGAGGCACTCGATGATGATCTGAATAGTCCTATTGTTTTATCTCATCTGTTTGAAGGAGTGAGATTTATCAATTCAGTGCTTGACGGAAGTGAGAAAATCGATGCTTCCGGACTTGAATCATTAAAAACACTTTTCAACACATTTGTTTTTGAGATTCTTGGATTAAAAGATGAATCTGCCGGGATAAGCAATGAAAAACTTACCGGGGAATTGATGAAGATTATAATTGATTTAAGACAGGCAGCAAAGAATCGGAAGGAATTTGAGGTTTCGGATAAAATCCGTAAAGAGCTTAACAATCTTGGGATCACAATTAAAGACAGGAAAGATGGGACACCGGAATGGGAGAAGGCCCCCCTATGATCCCCCCAAGGGGCTTTGAATTATATAGTTTGTAGATGGGTGTAAAACCCCCTATGATCCCCCCAAGGGGGGATGAGAACACAGATATTAAGGAACTTACAGATAATGTTGTACTACGGAAACAGGGAGTTAGTTAAAAAAGCCAGGGTACTAAGGAGTCATATGACCTTGGCAGAAATAATTCTTTGGTCCAGGTTGAGATCAAAAAAAATTGCCGGGCATAAATTCCGAAGACAACAACCAATTTTTAATTATATAGTAGATTTTTACTGTGATGAGCTTAAGCTAATAATTGAAGTTGATGGAGAAATCCATTCTCTGAATGAAAAACCTAAATCTGATTTAAAACGAGACAATATTCTTAAAATCAATGGATATCATATTATCCGTTTATCCAATTTCGAAGTTGAAACTGAACTCAATCATGCAATTAATAAGATAATCTCATATATTTCTGAGAAATTGTCCCCCTCCCAAGGGGACCAGAGGGGGTCAAACAAATGAAAAACAACATAGAAAAGACGGATTTGTCCTCCTCCCGGGGAGGGTCTGTGTATAAGTCCTCAGTAGTCTCAATCGGTTCCATCCCCCTCGGAGGCAACAACCCTATCCGTATTCAGTCGATGACAAACACTGATACGCTCGACACAAAAGCATCTGTTGCCCAGTGCATAAGAATTATTGAAGCCGGAGCTGATTATGTGCGACTTACAGCACAAGGAATCAGAGAAGCAGAGAACCTTGCCGTCATAAAAAAAGAGCTGCGAAAAGCCGGGTTTGAAACTCCTTTAATAGCTGATATTCATTTTAATCCTGTTGCTGCCGAGACAGCCGCCCGGCTTGTTGAAAAGGTGAGGATCAACCCCGGAAACTATGCAGATAAAAGAGCATCTTTTGATAAACAGGAGTTCACTGATGCAGAATACAACGAGGAGCTCGGGAGAATCCATACTAAGCTGCTTCCACTGATAAATATTTGCCGGGAAAATAGAACTGTGATCCGCATCGGAATCAATCATGGTTCCCTCTCCGACCGGATTATGACCCGCTTCGGAAACACTCCAAAAGGAATGGTATTTTCTGCTTTGGAGTTTATCAGGATTTTCAGGGCAGAGAACTTCAGCGATCTTGTTCTCTCAATGAAATCATCCGACACTGCAATAATGATCGAAGCTACACGGATGCTTATAAAGATGCTGCAAAGCGAAGAATTATCATATCCCATTCATCTTGGCGTTACTGAAGCCGGAGAGGGAGAAGACGGCAGGATAAGATCAGCTGCAGGAATCGGAGCCCTCCTTGCAGAAGGAATTGGCGACACAATAAGGGTCTCACTATCAGAAGATCCGGAGAAAGAGATATCTGTCGCAAGGAAACTTGCAGGTTATTATCCCAGCGGAATATCCCTTAAGGCGCCCGATAAACCGTTAACGTATAAAGTTCCATCATCCAAACCGGAAATTCTAAAAAGAATTAATGGTCCGTTAATAGTTTCAAATATGACATCCTATCCGGAATTAAATTCAGTGGTATATAATAATGCCGGGTTTAAAACAGACACAATAACCGGTGAGATAAAAAAGACCGGTGGTTCGGCAGATCTTATTATAGTTAAAAATTGTCCTGAAATCATCCCTGAAAATGTTTTTCTTGTCCTTCCTTACAGGATATGGTCCGATAAGCGGGAAATTGACAGAATATACCCATTGTTCTCTCCCGAGACATTTCAAGATAATACTTATATATCCGGGAAATTAAATCTCCTGCTTACAGGTTCTCACTTCAATATTGAATATCTTAGAAATCCTGATCCTGAAACTGTTCTGGTTATGTTTACTTTTAATCCTGAAAAAGAGAAGTATGCTACCGACTATTTTCTCAATGCTCTTGAAGAAAACAACCTGAGTCATAATATAGTGCTGAATCCTGTTTTCAGTGAAAACAATCTGGAAGATCTGCAAATCAAAGCTTCATCACTTTTAGGTCGTTACATTCTAGACAGAAGAGTTACCGGAATTTCTATCACTAACACCGGGGATATTGATTTAAAAGATGTCACTGCTCTTGCCTTTTCCATATTACAATGTACTGAAACGCGCATCACACGGACAATATATCTGTCGTGCCCGACATGCGGCCGTACAAAATTCAATCTGCAGGAATCAGTAAAAAAGGTAAAAGAGGCTACCGGGCATTTGACAGGCTTGAAAATAGCTGTAATGGGCTGCATTGTCAATGGTCCGGGCGAAATGGCAGGGGCCGACTACGGATATGTGGGGGCAGCTGATGGCAAAGTTCATATTTACAGAGGGACTGTACCTGTTCTGAAAAACGTGCCTGAAAAAGATGCCGTGACGGAGTTATTGAAAGTGATTCAAAATGATCAGGCTAACTTATAATCCAGCTGCTTCTTCTGAAGATCTGCCTTCACAACTTCAATATTAACACGGTCTCCCAGAGTATATATTTTGCCTGTTGACCGTCCTTTTATACAATAGTTCTCCTCATCATATTCATAGAAATCATCGGCAAGCTCACGGATATGTATCATTCCTTCACACTGATTCTCAATTATCTCCACATAAATTCCCCACTCTGTGACCCCTGAAATTACGCCTTCAAACACCTTCCCGGTCTTATCGCTCATATACTCAACCTGCTTGTACTTAACAGATGCTCTTTCTGCCTCAGCGGCAGTCCTTTCCATCTTTGATGAGTGATTACAAAGTTTTTCGTACTTATCCTTGCTGCCAGGATTCTCTTCAGCAAGATAAGCAGTCATAAGCCGGTGTACCATCATGTCGGGATAACGACGTATCGGAGAAGTAAAGTGGGTATAATACTTGAATGAAAGTCCGTAATGACCTATATTGTCTGTTGAATAGATCGCTTTTGCCATC
>Ga0209014_10001556_pt1 | contig 13503 bp, 10 predicted proteins | sample BarGraNGADG00212_FD_184491 | JGI IMG/M metagenome (GOLD analysis project Ga0209014, IMG submission 184491) | Arctic peat soil microbial communities from Barrow, Alaska - Barrow Graham LP Ref core NGADG0002-212 (SPAdes) (version 2) | ecosystem: Environmental > Terrestrial > Soil > Wetlands >...
TATGGTGTCGAGGCCGTCGGCATCACTCTCTCGGCTGAACAGGCCGACTACGCCCGACGCCGGGCGATTGTGGAGGGCGTCGCTGATCGGGTGGAGATCCGGGTCCAGGACTACCGCGACGTGAACGACGGGCAGTATGACGCGATCGCCAGCATCGGTATGGCTGAGCATGTCGGTCAGGCCATGCTGCCGACGTACTCGGCGAACCTGTTCGCTCTGCTGAGTCCGGGCGGCCGTTTGCTCAACCACGCGATCTCCTGCCGGCCCGGCCCGCCTGAGCGCTTCTCTCGGACGTCGTTCATCGACCGTTATGTCTTCCCTGACGGTGAGCTCGAGCCCTTGTCCGTTATGGTGGCGGCACTGGAGGAGGCCGGTTTCGAGGTCCGTGATGTCGAGTCCTTGCGAGAGCACTACGCCCTGACGCTGCGAGCGTGGGTCGCGAACCTAGAAGCTAACTGGGACCGTGCAGTTGAGCTCGGCACTGCAGGCCGGGCAAGGGTATGGCGGCTCTATATGGCCGGTTCCGCGCTTGCCTTCGAGGGCAACAGACTCGGGGTGAATCAGGTGCTGGCCGTGAGACCGGAGGTTCGTGGTCTCAGCGGCATGCCGCGGTCACGAGCCTCGCTGCTCGAGCCCACGGTTCTGGCGACTCAGGTTCTTGCGCCGGCCGTTGCTGCGCCATCTGTTCTTGCCCCGCCCGTCAGCCCAGGTGCTTGAGAGCTTCCCTGCGCGAGAGTGGTGACAGCCGGGGACCGAGCTCGTCGACCGTGCAAAGAACCCAGCCGGCCGCCGCGGCCCCCGAACGGGCGTACTGGCGCAGCGACCAACCGATTGCCTTGCGGATGAAGAACTCGCGGTCGGCCAGGCTGGGCGTGATGCAGTCGAGAAGGAGTTGTCGGTCGGTCTCGTCCATACTCAACAGCTGACTGAGGATGGCTGCCCGGCGTACCCATATGTCGTCGGCGATGGCCCAGGAGCGCATCCGGTCGGCCTCGGTCTCAGGGTGCGATCTCAGGACAGGACCGACCCGGTGTGCGGCGATCTCGTCCACGAGGTCCCACCATGCCCCCGACTCGACCAGGTGGCGATACAGGGGCATGGCCGAGCGGCTCTCGGCCCAGTGCCGGTAGCGGCGGTGCCCGCAGAAGGCTAGCGCGGCGTAGCGCTCCTCACGGAAATGGGCACTATTCCAAAGCTCGCGAATCGTCGCCTCCCACTCCTGGCGCCCATTCAGCAAGTACCCCGGGTAGGTCAGCAGGGGGGCCAAGGTGGCCTTGAGCCCGGGTGAGCTGATGCCGCGAAAAGGCATCGCGGACTTCATGTAGGCCTGTTGGTTCTTCGCCCGGTCGGGATTCCCCACCTCCGCGAGCACGCGGCGTACGGCTTCGACCACGTCACCTCGAACGTCCCCCATCGCGTCAGGATATGGCTTCGCCGAACCTGTCCACATCTCCAGTGGGGTAGGCGGGACGACGCGCTCCAACTATTTCTTGTCCACAGGGGGTGCACAGTGTTTGTGCAGGTCGGTGGTCCGGACTGCGAGGATCTATTCCGAAGTTCACAGCCTCCTCCCCAGGGTGTGCACAAGGGCGCAGGCTGTTACACACACCTTGTCCCCATGTTGTGCACAAGCCACAGTTGAGTCCGGGGGCGTCCGGTCCTAACGTGGCTGGTTCGTACCGATTGCTGCGCGGGGCGACTCCCGAATGGCGGTGTGGTGGGGGGTTGTCAGAACCGGGTGGTGTGCTGGTCACAGTCCGCGTGCAGGGTCGGTATGGAAGGGGGACGCTCGTGTCGCTTGCGGAGCTGAACACCAAGTCGTATGACGGAACCGCCCAGTCCTCGTACGGATCGGCGGACGACCGGCTGCCTCCCCAGGACGTGCACGCGGAGCAAAGCGTCATCGGCGGCATGTTGCTCTCCAAGGACGCGATCGCCGACTGCGTCGAGGGCCTTAAGGGGACCGACTTCTACCGCCCGGCTCACGAGCTGATCTACGACGCGATCCTGGATCTTTACAGCCGGGGCGAGCCGGCCGACGCCATCACCGTCTCCGATGAGCTGACCAAACGCGGCGACCTGGTCCGGGTCGGCGGACAGGCTTACCTGCATCAGCTGATCTCCGAGGTGCCGACAGCGGCCAACGCCGGCTACTACGCGGAGATCGTGGCCGAGCGGGCGGTGCTGCGGCGGCTGGTCGACGCCGGCACAAAAATTGTCCAGATGGGCTATGGCCAAGGTGGCGGCGACGTCGTGGACATCGTCAATGCCGCGCAGGCAGAGATCTACGCGGTGGCCGACAAGCGTGGCGGCGATGACTACGCGAGGCTCGGCGATGTGCTCGAGGCGACCGTCGACGAGATCGAGCACGCCTCGGGTCGATCGGGCGAGATGACCGGCGTCCCGACCGGATTCACCGACTTCGACAACCTCACCAATGGTCTGCACCCCGGTCAGATGATTGTCGTGGCGGCCAGGCCTGCGGTTGGCAAGGCGCTGGCCCTGGACACCCCGCTGCCCACGCCCTGGGGCTGGACCACGATGGGTGAGGTCGCAGTGGGCGACCTCGTGCTTGGCGCCGACGGACGGCCGACAGCGGTGACCCGAGTCACCGACGTGATGACGGGTCGACCGTGCTTCGAGGTCGAGTTCTCGGACGGTTCGAAGATCGTCGCCGATGCAGAGCACCAATGGCTGGTCACTGTCGATTCGCACGAGATCGTGCGGACAACGGTTCAGATGCTCGGTCTTCTCTGCGACGGGCGGTCTGTGGCCATCTGCCGCGAACCGCCAACAGGCGGGTCGCCAATCGGTCCGGGCGCCACCATCGGTACGGCCATCTGGAAGGTCACCCTCATCAGTGCGGTCGAGTCCGTTCCGGTGCGTTGCATCGAAGTGGACCACGAGGCACATCTCTACCTCGCCGGTGAATCCATGATCCCCACCCACAACTCGACCTGGGGACTGGACATCGCCCGGTCTGCGGCCATCAAGCACAAGATGGCCACCGTCCTGTTCAGTCTGGAGATGAGCCGCACCGAGATCACGATGCGGCTGCTCTCGGCCGAGGCCTCGATCCAGCTGCAGAACATGCGCAAGGGCACCATGCGCGACGAGGACTGGACCCGGCTGGCGCGCACAATGGGCGAGGTTTCCGATGCGCCGCTGTTCATTGACGACTCGCCGAACATGTCGCTGATGGAGATCCGGGCCAAGTGCCGGCGGCTCAAGCAGCGTGACAACCTGCGCCTGGTGATCATCGACTACCTGCAGCTGATGAGCTCGGGCAAGCGGGTCGAGAGCCGCCAGCAAGAGGTGGCGGAGTTCTCCCGTGCTCTCAAGCTCCTGGCCAAGGAGCTCGAGGTTCCCGTCATCGCCATCTCGCAGCTGAACCGTGGCAGCGAGCAGCGCACCGACAAGAGGCCGCAGATGAGTGACCTTCGTGAGTCGGGCTGTCTCACTGCGGATGTGCGGATCATGAGGGCGGACACCGGCGCGGAGAGCACGTTGGGCGAGCTGTATAGAAGAGGCTCCACGGATGTTCCGGTGTGGGCGCTGGATGACTCCTTGCACTACGTTCAGCGGCATCTGACCCATGTGTTCCCGACCGGGGTCAAGCCGGTCTTCCGTCTGACCCTGGCGTCGGGCAAGACCATCCGTGCGACCGAGAACCATCCGTTCCTGGCTTATGAAGGCTGGACCCAGCTGGGTGACTTGCGCACCGGCTCGCGGGTGGCCGTGCCGCGGCACGTCCCGGCTCCGCACGAGTTCCAGCCCTGGGCGGACGACAATGAGATCGCTCTGCTCGCTCACAACCTCAGCGGAATGGCTCGTGCTCCCATGAGGGGGGCCGCCGTCGAGTGTTCCGTCCCGGCGCCGGTGTTTCATTCGTCCAAGCGCCAGATCGCTATCTTCATCAAGCATCTATGGGTGCTGGACGGTGCGGTTCGCCGGCACAGCTCTGGCCGTGGCGGGCGCATCTATCTGACGTCGCAGTCGCGCCATCTCCTTGATGAGCTGTCTCGCCTCCTGCTGCGTTTCGGCATCTCGTGCCGGATTCGTGAGGAGCGCATCGGCTTCACTCTCGATGTTGCCGGCGTGGATGATCAGCGACGCTTTCTGCAGGAGATCGACGTTCACGGCGTCGGGACTGCCGCCGGGCTTGAGCTGCTGGCCATCATGCGTGCACGTTCAGGCAACAAGTCCGGGGCTGAGATGACCGCGCCAGTGTGGGGCCGGGTCCGTGAGGTGATCACGGCAGCCAACTTCGCCTCGACGAACCAGGGGCAAGTTGGTGCGCAGAGCCTTGGCCAGGTTGCGCAGGTGCTGGATGAAGCGGAACTGGACCTCGAAGCGGTCAACGATGTGCTTTGGGACTCGGTCCTATCCATCGAGCCCGACGGCGTCGAGGAGGTCTATGACGCGACCGTTCTGGGCACACACAACTTCATCGCGAACGGCATCGCCGTCCACAACAGCATCGAGCAGGATGCCGACATGGTCATCCTGCTTCACCGCGAGTCGATGTATGAGCGTGAGTCGCCGCGCGAAGGCGAGGCCGACCTCATCGTTGCTAAGCACCGCAACGGTCCGACCGACACGATCACGGTGGCTTTCCAAGGTCACTATTCCCGGTTCACGAATATGGCGACCAACTTCTGATGCGCGATCCGATTTGAGTTGGCATTACTCGATCACATCAGGTACGGCTCTTGGTCGTCGAAGTTGACGCACGAAGGTGACACGAGGTGGGACTTCGCCGACCCTGAGCTGGGTTAGTGGGCGGCCACTACCGAACCGCCGAAGTCTGCGTCGCGGCCCGCCGGTGTGGCACCCCACGGCAGCGCAGTCTCAAAGGGCCGCGTTTGACCGGCGCGGGGAGGATGTCTTGATCCGCTACGCCGCGTAAAGGCCGGCTACCCAGACCGGACCGACGTAGAGGGCGTACCGGAAGTCGGACAGGAAACCCATGAGGACGACGACTCCGGCCAGGAAGGCGAGGACGACGTAGTTCGCGACGGGGAACAAGGGCATCCGGAAGTCGAGCTTCTCTACCTCGGCTGCGCCGATGCGCCTGCGGAACTTCATCTGGGTGATGAAGACGGTGCGCGTGGCACCTCCCGAGCGGCTGATCAAGGCATCGGTTCAGGTTGCGCGCGAATGTGCTCAACTTTGATACTTTGCCTAACGGCTCAAGTTAGGTCATGCCACCGGGTTCACGGTGTGACCTTCGGAAGAGGTTCGTGAGGAACAGGCTCGCGGGTGTGAGGCCTCGATTGCGATGGTGAGGAGCATGGGTATGCCGTTTCGGCTTGTTGCGATCGGTGACAGCACTGTTGAGGGCCTTGAGGATCCCGGCCCTGACGGGGTCTACGTCGGCTGGGCTGATCGTTTTGCCAGTCACCTGGACGTGATCCATCCGGGTCTGCTCTATGCCAACCTCGCCGTGCGCGGACAGACCTCGCGTGAGGTTCGTGAGACGCAACTAAGGCCGGCGCTGGCCTTGGCGCCTGACTTCGCCGTGGTCGTGGCCGGCGTCAACGACATTCTGCGGCCCAAACTCGACCGCGAGGCGCTGCGCGAGGACCTGTTCGCAATGCACGCCGAGCTGGCCGCGGCGAGCGCTCAGGTCCTCACGTTCACGATGCCAGACATGGCGCGCGTCGCGCCGCTCGCGGTCGTGTTGCGCAGGCGACTGCAGTACCTGAACTCGCTCACGCTGCAGTGTCATGAGCGCTACGGCTCTATCGTCGTTGATCTCGCATCGGTGCCCGCCGCGAGCCATCCGGCCTTGTGGCACACCGATCGGCTGCACGGCAACACCGAAGGGCACCGTCGCATCGCCGCCGCACTGGCCGAGACGCTGGGGTACGAAGTGCAGGACTGGCGGGCGGAGCCGCCGCCTGTGCCCAAGTCGAGCCTTGTGCGCGTTGCCCTCGGCGAGGCTGCGTGGGCGGGCTCCCACTTGCTTCCCTGGGCGTGGGAGCACGTCCGTGGACAGTCCCCGGGGGAAGACGTCACCTGCAAGCGCCCGAACCTCCTGCCTGTGACCTGACGAATCGAGTCTCCGGCGGGGCGTCGTCGCGACCACCGGGCTGCCAACTTCAGGCCGGTAACAACGGGTGATCATGACCTCGGCACCGTCGATGAAGTCAACCGTCCAGGTCTGTGATCGGGGCGGACCAGCCTTCCCGTTGACTTGTTGACCGGAGAGGAGAGTGCGCGGCGTCGTGTCGTCAGCGGCCCTGTACGTCTTTGGCGTCAAGCCAAGGACCGCCCGGTCGAGCGCCCATGCGGGCCCCGTCGCGCGCGCCGATGGGGCGGTGCGCCAAGTTCAGTGACCACGCCAGGACAAGCCAGCATCCGATGAGATCGGTGGTGGACATGACCTTGCCCCTGAACAGCGCCAAAAGCCCGGGAGGATCATGACCGCAGCCACCGGCAGGGTGGCCGTCTCCGCTCCCAGAGCGTGTCGCAGGATGTTCACGCATGTTCTGGGCTCGTGTCCCGCCCCGATCAGCCAAGCTCCATTGCGACCCCCCGATAGCCCCGATAGCACTGGTGGAGCTGAGACGACCGATTCCCACCTGGCCAGATCTGAACACGCTGCTTTCGTAGGCACGAATTCGACCCATTCCGGAACCGGTTCGGATTGCGCGCCGACGTGTCCAACTCTGATACTTGGCATGCGAACTCGAGTGGGATCACGCATGAGCGGAGTGGTTGAGATGCAGCCGAAACGCATCAGCCAGCCTGCCGGCCACCTGGCCGATCACCGAGGCCGGCTGAGGACGGTGCTGATCATCACCGTCACCGTGCTGATCGCAGAGGTCATCGGTGCCGCGGTGTCGGGAAGCCTGGCGTTGCTGGCCGACGCTGGTCACATGCTCTCTGACGTGGCCGGTTTGACCTTGGCCTGGGTCGCGTCGGTACTGGCCCAGCGACCAGCGACTCTGGCCCGCACCTGGGGGTACCGCCGAGCCGAGGTGCTTGCGGCCGCGGGACAGGCGGCCGTGCTCCTGGCGGTGGGCGGCTTCGTCATCATCGAGGCCATCCGCCGGCTGATCGAGCCTCCCGAAGTGGCTTCGGGGGCCATGGTGGCCTTCGGTGTGATCGGACTGGTCGGCAACGTGATCGGTATCGCGGTCCTAGTCGGAGTGCGGTCAGAGAACCTGAACATGCGAGCCGCGTTTCTCGAGGTCGTCAACGACGCGCTCGGCTCACTGGCGGTACTCAGCGCCGCCGTCCTCATTGCAGTCGCCGGCTGGCTGCGTGCCGACGCGGTGGTTTCGTTGCTCATCGGGGCGCTGATCATTCCCCGGACCCTGAAGATCCTGCGCGAGAGCATTGACGTCCTGCTGGAGTCCACTCCCAGGGGGTTGGAGTTGGGCGAGGTACGCGAGCATCTGCTCCGGGTCGCAAGGGTTCAGGGGGTGCACGACCTGCACGCCAGCCAGGTCGCAACGGGCCTGCCTGTGCTGACCGCGCACGTCGTCGTGAACGACTCCTGCTTCCAGGACGGACACCTACCTGCGCTGCTGGACCAGCTACAGCGGTGCCTGGCCGGCCACTTCGACGTCGATCACTGCACGTTCCAATTCGAGGCCAGTGGCCATGCCTCCCATGAACCGTCAGCGCACCCCTGACCGTCGGGGACAGAAGACCAACGGCGAGCAGGGAGATTGCACCACGCGGTTAGCCGGCGATTCGGCCGGCCCAACCACTCCGCCTGCCCCTTGCGGCTCGCCAGGGCTTTCTTAAGACCGGGAGGCAGGCGGCGCGTCGAAGTGATCGCCGTCTGCTGAAGAATGGACACGGTTTGGGCGCCTGCGTTGCGTTGTTCGCAAGCGGAGTCTTTGGCGTCAATCTTCTCGAGTCTTGCGCGGGCACGTCCGGTCCCGTCGTCGCCATTGCGGGCCTCGCGTCTAGACGCTCATCGTCAGGTGTTCGCAGGATCTTAAAGCTAGTGACCGTGGGTAGTCTCGGTAGCGGTATGCGTTGTCGTCAATCCACCAAGTTGTCGAGCGTGGAAGCGCGAACGCCCCCAGTCTGCGCAGTTGATCAGAACTGTGCGCCGCGCTCGGTCCGGAAGCGATGAAGACCGCTGAACCAGCGGGTCTGACGCTCTGGTGCCCCCATTCTCGGCGCGGGATAATTCACTGGCCTGCACCCATAGGCGGACCTGCCCAGGCATGCGAACTCGGAGGCACATCCCATGAGTCACCAACCCTTTGCCTGCATTCTCTCCCCTGACCTGTTGCACAAGCTCGCACGTGAGGCCACCGACGAGCATCGGTGGGCCATGCTTCAGACCCTCGAGCTGGACCAGAGCTTCCGGCTGCGCCGCGCCGAGCTCGCGGCCCGCCAGGTCCCCCGACCTCTCGGCTCCATGGTCGTGGGAGTGGGTGGTACCCCTAACCGGAGTATCTACGACCAGGCGCACTCGACGGCATACATTCCGGGGACGCTGGTGCGCAAGGAGGGGCAGGGTCCGGTCAGCGACGTCTCGATCAACCAGGCGTACGACGGTTTTGGTCTCACCTACAAGCTGTACTGGGACATCTTCCACCGCGACTCCATCGACGACCAGGGAATGCCCATCGAGGGTCTGGTTCACTACGGCGACGCCTACGACAACGCGTTCTGGGACGGTGCAGGCCACATGTTCTTCGGTGACGGCGACGGCCAGTTGTTGACCGACACCACCAAGGGTCTGGACGTGATCGGTCACGAGCTCACTCACGGGGTCACCCAGCATGAGGCGAACCTGACTTACTCCGGTCAGTCAGGTGCGTTGAACGAGTCGATCTCGGACGTGTTCGGATCGCTGGTCAAGCAGTACCACCTGGGACAGACGGTGGCGCAGGCCGACTGGCTTATCGGAGCGGACATCGTCGGCCCCGAGCTCGCCCCAGCGTTGCGGTCGATGAAGGCGCCGGGCACCGCGAACAGGCACGATGTCCAACCGGCCGACATGGACCACTACCTGCACACTTCCACTGACAGCGGTGGTGTTCACACCAACTCCGGAATCCCCAACCATGCGTTTTACGTCACGTCCACCACGCTTGGAGGCCAGGCGTGGGACGCGCCAGGGAACATCTGGTACGACGCGCTCCTGGACCCCAAGATGACACACAAGAGCACGTTCGCGCTGTTCGCGGGAGTGACTCTGCGCCACGCGCGGTCCCGGTACGGTGTGGGCAGCAACGAGGCACAGGCGGTGCAAGCAGGCTGGGAGGCTGTCAAGGTCCGGGTCCGCTGACACTCATGGCCGATTGTGGGAGTGTTCGGGACCTGAGCGTGGTTAAGGAGTGGTCGTGCAGGTGAAACTAGTCCGCAGTGGTGGTCTGGCGGGTCTGGACATGGTCGCCACGGTCGATTCAGCCGACCTTCCCGCCGACCAGCAGGAGGTCGTCTCCACGCTGCTCACCGAGGATCTGCGGGGCCCTGGCGTGAGCCCACAGGGCGGAGCAGACCAATTCAGCTACCAGCTCGAGATCCGGCATGGCGATAGCACGGTTCGGCGCCACTGGCAGGAACCTGAGGTGCACGAGAAGGTGCGCCCACTGTTGGCGGCGCTCACGCGTCAGGCCAGGCCGGCCCACTGACCTCGTGTTGTCAGCGAGCGAGCGCACGCTGCTGTCGGCGTGTGCTCGTTTCTGTGTTTGCGGTGGCGGAGATATACCCATGCGGGGTATTGTAGGAACCTAGAGACATACCCCCACAGGGTACATGTGAAGGAGTGAGGATCGTGGACAGCACCGAGCCGGGATACCACTCAAACAAGGATGCCCACCTGAAGCGACTGCGCCGGATCGAGGGACAGGTCCGCGGCGTGCAGCGCATGGTGCAGCAGGACACTTACTGCATTGACGTGCTCACCCAGATCTCTGCGGCGACCAAGGCATTGGAGGCGGTCGCGCTGGCCCTGCTCGACGAGCACCTCAGTCACTGCGTCAGGGACGCCATCCAGACAGGGGGCGACACGGCATCGGACAAGCTCCAGGAAGCCTCGGTCGCAATTGCACGCCTGGTGCGTTCCTGAACCATCCGCAGCCGATGACCCAACAACAGCAGATCACACATGAGTCGATCAAATCGAATGGCACTATCGCCAAGGAGAACATCATGAGCACCCAGACCTTCCCCGTCACCGGACTGACCTGCGAGCACTGCGTCGGTGCCGTCACCAGTGAGCTGAGTGTGCTGGCAGGGGTCACGGACGTGCAGATCGACCTCGTGGCCGATGGCACCTCAACGCTGAGAGTCACTGCTGACCAGCCACTCACGGAAGACGAGGTGGCCCTGGCCCTGGACGAGGCTGGCGACTACAAGATCGCCGCCGTCTAAGTGCGCTCCACCAACTGACCGTGACAGTCGCCTGAGAAGGCGCAGGAGGAGAGGGATCTCATGACCACCACCGCCGACGCGCTCGCCGAGCAACGCAGTGTCGAACTCGTCATCGGCGGGATGACCTGTGCCTCCTGCGCGGCCCGGATCGAGAAGAAGCTGAACAAGCTGGACGGCGTCATCGCGACCGTCAACTACGCCACCGAGAAGGCCAAGGTGACCTATGCCGGGAGCGTCTCCCCGCGGGACCTCGTCGCCACGATCGAGGCGACCGGTTATACCGCTGCGCTGCCGGTTCCCAAGGTCAACAGCGCCGCCACGGCGGGCTCAGGTGAGGCTGAGCAGGACGAGAAGGACGATGAGTTCTCCCGGCTGCGACAGCGACTGGTGATCTCGGCGCTCCTGAGCCTTCCGGTGTTGCTGATGTCAATGATCCCGCCGTTGCAGTTCGACAACTGGCAGTGGCTGGCCCTGACCCTGGCCTCTCCTGTCGTGGTTTGGGGTGCGTTGCCGTTCCATCGCGCCGCTTTCACCAACGCCCGTCACGGGGCGGCGACGATGGACACCCTGATCTCGGTGGGTGTCAGCGCTGCGTGGTTGTGGTCGCTGTGGGCGCTGTTCCTCGGCGGCGCCGGGATGCCTGGCACCCGGATGAGCTTCAGCCTCCTGCCCTCACGCGAGAACGCCACGAGCAATATCTATCTCGAAGTCGCCTCCGTGGTCACCGTGTTGATCCTGTCCGGTCGCTACTTCGAGGCCAGGGCCAAGAAGCGCTCCGGCGCTGCACTGCGAGCACTGTTGAACCTGGGCGCCAAAGACGTCGCCGTCCTTCGCGACGGCATCGAAATCAGGATCCCGACCGATCAGCTCGTTGTGGGCGACGTTTTCAGCGTCCGCCCAGGAGAACAGGTCGCGACCGACGGAATCGTCGTCGAGGGCACTTCCGCCGTCGATGCCTCGATGTTGACCGGGGAGTCGGTGCCGGTGGAAGTCAGCCCCGGTGGCGCCGTGGTCGGTGCGACCGTCAACGCTGGTGGTCGGCTGACCGTACGGGCAACCCGGGTCGGCGCGGACACTCAGCTGGCGCAGATAGCCCGTCTGGTCGAGGACGCTCAAAACGGCAAGGCCGAGGTCCAGCGCCTGGCCGACCGGGTGTCCGGCATCTTCGTCCCGATCGTGATACTTCTTTCCCTGGCCACTCTGAGCGGGTGGCTGCTGACCGGACACTCACCGACAGCGGCGTTCAGCGCAGCGGTGGCCGTTCTGATCATCGCCTGCCCGTGCGCCCTCGGACTGGCCACCCCGACCGCGCTCCTGGTCGGTACCGGTCGCGGCGCCCAGCTGGGCATTCTCATCAAGGGCCCGCAGGTCCTGGAGTCCACCCGGCGGGTCGACACGATCGTGCTCGACAAGACCGGCACAGTCACCACAGGGCGGATGAGCGTGGCGGCGGTCCACGCCGCCCCAGAAGAGAGCGTCGCCGAGATCCAGAATCTTGCCGGCGCTCTCGAGGACGCTTCCGAACACCCCATCGCACAGGCCATCGCCGACGCGGCCAGGGCTGCTGTGCCAGCCAAGTCGACCACTGCAGCCATGCCGGCCCCGGACAACACGCTTCCCGCAGTCGACGGTTTCAGCAATCACGACGGCCGAGGCGTCACAGGGGTTGTCGATGGTCACGCCGTTCTGGTGGGTCGTCGCAGCTGGCTTGAGGTGGAGTGGTCGATCCACGCTCCCGCCGATCTGATCGCCTCCGCTGAGGCTGCCGAAGCCGACGGTCAGACCCCCGTCTGGGTTGCCTGGGACGGAGCGGCCCGCGGCGTCATCGTGGTTGCCGACACCATCAAAGACACCTCGGCACAGGCCATTGCACAGTTTCGCACCCTCGGGCTTCGACCGATCCTGCTCACCGGGGACAACACCAGGGCGGCCCATGCGGTCGCAGCCCTGGTCGGTATCGAGGCCCAGGATGTCATCGCAGAGGTACTGCCTGCCGACAAGGTCTCGGCACTGAAAGCCTTGCAGGCCGGCGGAAGTATCGTGGCGATGGTTGGCGACGGGGTTAACGACGCGGCAGCGCTGGCCCAGGCGAACCTTGGCCTGGCCATGGGCACCGGCAGCGACGTGGCCATCGAGGCCTCCGATCTGACCTTGGTTCGCGGGGACCTGAGGGCGGCCGCGGACGCCATTCGCCTGTCCCGTTCCACGCTGAGGACGATCAAGGGCAACCTCTTCTGGGCATTCGCCTACAACATCGCAGCCATCCCCCTGGCCGCACTCGGCCTGCTCAACCCGGTGATAGCTGGCGCTGCCATGGCATTCAGCTCGGTGTTCGTGGTGAGCAACAGCCTGCGACTGCGCCGTTTCGCCCCACTGACGACGCCGGATTCGGCGGCGTAACACCGATCTTGCGGCGGGTCAGGGCCGGGTTCATAGAGCCCTGTGGGGGACCCGTCTTAGCGTCGTCGATGATTGATCGTCATGTCTTGCCTGAGGCGATCCGCGATCAGCGCGGGCAGATCATCGACTTCAGGCTTGTCGAGGTCAGCACTGCTGCGCGTGAGTACAACAGATGGCCCCGCGAACGGCTGATCGGATCGACTCTAGTGGGGCCAGACTTCTTCAATGATCCTGCGAGGAAGGCCTGCGCGTAGGTTCTTGCCGGCGGTGAGCCGCTCGCCCACCCGCCCGATAGTCATCCTGCCGATTTCTCCGGAACCCTGCGCGAAGCGCGGCGCCCGGCGTTAGGGTACGAGTTTCGCTGGAGTTGAAGGAGTGGACGCCCATGATCGATCGCGCCAGGCTCACCGAGATATATGCCCGCGAACGTCTGGACTTCGCGGTTCGCCACCCCAGATCCGCCGCGGCCTATGGCCGTTCCGACCACCTGTTCGGACGGGTGCCAATGACCTGGATGAACAAGAACGCCGGGGGCTTCCCGATCTATCTGGAGCGGGCGCAGGGCAACCGTGTCTGGGACATCGACGGCTTCGGGTACGTCGATTTCGCACTCGGCGACACAGGCGCGATGGCGGGGCACTCACCCGAAGCGACCGTGGCGGCCATACAAGAGCGCATCTCCACCCAGGGTGGTATCACGACAATGCTGCCCACCGAGGATGCCGAATGGGTGGGCGCCGAGCTCACCCG
>Ga0209014_10001559_pt1 | contig 13493 bp, 17 predicted proteins | sample BarGraNGADG00212_FD_184491 | JGI IMG/M metagenome (GOLD analysis project Ga0209014, IMG submission 184491) | Arctic peat soil microbial communities from Barrow, Alaska - Barrow Graham LP Ref core NGADG0002-212 (SPAdes) (version 2) | ecosystem: Environmental > Terrestrial > Soil > Wetlands >...
CGCAACTGTAGGCTCGATCGAGGCGATACGGCAGGGGTTTGATCATGTCGGTGACGACGAGCAGGCGGTCGATCGTTCGCCTGCTCGACAGCGCCGACGCCGTGACGGTGCCCGACGACCTGGCGGTCGAGGCGCCGCTGATCCTCGGGCTCGGCGCTGATGTGATCGCCACCCTGATGCGCACGCCAGGCCACGACATCGAGCTCGCCGCTGGATGGCTCGTCGTCGAGTCCGGCGTCCGTCACCGCGAAGACGTCGAGTCGCTACGTCAGTGCCGCGAAGACGACACCGACCGTGTGCACATCACGCTGCGTCCTGGTGTGCGTGCGCCGCGGCCACGTGCCTACGTCACGTCATCGGCGTGCGGAGTCTGCAGCGCCGACATTCTCGATCTCGAACCGTTCGGCCCCGACACGCCGCACACCGCGGGATGGACCGTGCCGCGATCGGTGCTCGCTGCCCTGCCTGACTCGTTGCTGACGCGGCAGCGCGCGTTTGCCCGTACCGGTGGCGTCCACGCGGCGGCGGTGGCCGACTCGGCAGGTGAGCTGCTCGTCGTGCGCGAGGACGTCGGTCGGCACAACGCCGTCGACAAGGTGGTGGGCTGGGCCCTGCTCGAGGCGCGCCTGCCGGCGACTGACCACCTGCTCGTTGTCAGCGGCCGGGTGTCGTTCGAGATCGTTCAGAAGGCGCTGGCGTGCGGGGTCGCCGGAGTCGTCGCGGTGTCGGCGCCGTCCAGCCTCGCGGTCGACCTAGTGCGCGAGCACGGACTGTTGCTGGCGGGGATGGTGCGCGACGGCCGCATGAACGTCTACGCGGGCCACGACCGGATCAGCTGATCTCGCGGCTCGGATCGGCGCCTACCAGCGCGCAGGGCGATCAGCCGTCGCTCGACCCGTGTTCGAGGGCCAGTTGCTGGGCCGCTGCCGCGGCGCGTCGCACCGCGGCCGGATCTCCGCCGCGCAAGCCTGCCGCCAGCCCCACCATGAACGTCGTGATCGGGGCTGCGGGCCGCGAGATGCCGTGGGCGGCGTCGCGCGCGAGGTCGAGCAGCAGATCGCGGTCGACGGCGCCGCTGTCCACGTCGAGCTCCACAGCGAGTACGTCGATCCAGGTGTCCAACGGTTCACTCACGGACGGTTCCTTCCCTCTCGGCGCGCTGGCGTGCCCGCGCGATGTCGTCCCAGCTGTCGCAGTCCGCGCCGGCTCCGTGAGCGTCTGTGACCTCGAGCACGGTGGCCGATGCGAACAGCCTTCGCGCCGGCGGCCCTTTGGCATCGTCCGAGTCGCCCGCCGTTGCCAGCGCTGAGCGCAGAGCCTCGCGTCGCCAGGCCGCGGCCAGGTGATTTCGACGGCCGCTCTGGTCGACGACGACGGTGACTTCCACCGTGGGTGTGGCGGCGCTGCGCAGCGGGGCGAGCAACGCCGGCACCAGCGAGCCTATCCACGGCAGGTCGGCGGCCAGAACGACCACCAGATCGGCCCCGACCTCGGCCATCCCCGCCGCGATCGCCGCGACCGGGCCGGCGCCGGGTGGATCCTCCTGACGCCAGAGGACGTCACCTGCCACGGTGCGCTTCGGACCGACCACGATGATCTGCTCCGCGCCCTGGACAGCGGAAATCACCCGATCGAGCAGCGACACGTCTCCGACTCGCACCGCCGGCTTGTCGGCACCGCCCAGACGGACGCTGCGGCCTCCGGCGAGCACGATGGCGTCGAACATCCCTCGACCGTAGTGCCGCGCGTGCCGGCGTGCCGGCCGCCGGTATCCACAGCACGCAGTCGCCAGACTTGTGGGCGGCTGGCCGACCGTTAGGCTCACGCTCCATGTCATCGGGCGCTGTCGGTGCGGTTGTGGCCGCGGCGTCCTGTCTGGGGGCCTCGCCGTATCTCGCGCGCCTCACGCTGTCGGTTCCCGAGAGCGAGGACTCCACCTGGTGGCGTGGCCGCAGAGCCAGCTCGCGGCGGGTTCTGATCACGGCCGCTGTGGCCGTGGCGCTGGGCGCGGTGGCCGGCAAGGCCAGCGGGTGGAGCGCTCTGCTACCTGCGTTTGTGCTGCTGGCGCTCACCACCACGCCGCTGACGATCATCGACTTCGAGCACCATCGCCTTCCGAATCGGCTGGTCGTGGTCGCCGCGTCCGGCGGTGCGGTGCTGCTCTGTCTCGCCGCGGTCGTGCGCCACGACTGGCATCCGCTTCTGCGGGCGGCCGAAGGCGCTGCCGCGGTGTTCGCGGTGTTGTTCCTCATCGTCTTCGTCGCACCTCGGTCGTTCGGATTCGGTGACGTCAAGCTCGGCGGCGTCCTGGGCGGCTTCCTCGGCTGGTACGGATGGTCTTACGTGTACTACGGGATCTTCGGCGGATTCCTGCTCGGTGCGGTGGTTGCCGTGGCCCTGCTCGCCTCGGGCCGCGCCGGGCTGAAGACGGCCATGGCGCTGGGCCCGATGCTGATTGCCGGGTCGCTCATCGTGCTCGCCTTCGGGCTGGCGCCGTCGTTCACGACGAACTGAGCTCGCGAGGCGATGTTGCTCGTCGGCGACTGGGCACCGGCGACTGGGCACCGGCGCAGCGCTCACGTCGATCAGGTTTTCCCCGCCTGCGACCGCCTGCGACCCCGATATCGGTCACCAGCGGTGAAGACGTGGTCGACTTCGCTGTGCGCGGCCCGGGCGGCTAAAGCGCAACGCACGTTCTGACAGACTTGCCACGTGCTGCGCTGGATCACTGCGGGCGAGTCTCATGGACCCGCCCTCGTCGCCGTGCTCGACGGTCTGCCGTCGGGTGTCGAGGTGACGACGGCCGACCTGGCCCGAGACCTCGCCCGCAGGCGCCTCGGTTACGGGCGAGGTGCCCGGATGAAGTTCGAACAGGACGCCGTCGAACTCACCGGTGGCGTGCGGCACGGCCTGACCATGGGTGGGCCCGTCGCCGTCCGGATCGGGAACTCGGAGTGGCCCAAATGGGAAGAGGTGATGTCGGCTGATCCCGTGGACGCCGACGTGCTCGCCGCGCTGGCCCGCAACGCGCCACTGACCCGTCCTCGGCCCGGGCACGCGGATCTTGCCGGAATGCAGAAGTACGACCTCGACGACGCCCGGCCGGTGCTCGAGCGTGCCAGTGCGCGGGAAACCGCGGCCCGAGTGGCGCTGGGGGCGGTCGCGCGGGCTTTCCTGCATCAGGCACTGGGCGTCGAGGTGCTCAGCCATGTGGTGACGATCGGAGCTGTGTCGGCGCCCGCGGGGGTCGTGCCGCACCCTGGCGACGAGGACGCGGTCGACGCGTCCGAGGTGCGTTGCTTCGACGCGGCCACTAGCGCCGCGATGGTCGACGAGATCGACGAGACCAAGCGCGCCGGTGACACCCTCGGCGGGATCGTCGAGGTGCTGGCGTACGGCTTGCCACCCGGCCTGGGCAGCCACGTGCAGGGTGACCGGCGCGTCGACGCCCGGTTGGCTGCCGCGTTGATGGGCATCCAAGCGATCAAGGGCGTCGAGGTCGGTGACGGCTTCGAGCTGGCGCGAATACGGGGCTCGCAGGCTCACGACGAGATCGTCCGGTCTGACGGGATCATCCGGCGCAGCTCCGGTCGTTCGGGCGGCACCGAGGGTGGGATGACCACCGGCGAGGTGCTTCGCGTGCGCGCTGCGATGAAGCCGATCTCGACGGTGCCCCGTGCGCTCCAGACGGTCGACACGGCCACTGGCGAGCCCGCGGTGGCGATCAACCAGCGCTCGGACGTGTGCGCCGTTCCGGCGGCCGGTGTGGTGGCCGAGGCGATGGTGGCGCTCGTGCTCGCCGAGGCGGCGTTGGACAAGTTCGGTGGTGACTCGGTCGCCGAGACTCGGCGCAACGTGGCGAGTTACCTGCATCGCCTCGACGAGCGCGGCCTGGCCGCGCCTCGCGAGCCATGACCCCGCGCGTCGTTCTCGTCGGGCTGCCCGGCTCCGGCAAGAGCACCAGCGGGCGCAGGCTGGCCAAGATGCTGGGCGTCGGCTTCGTCGACTCCGACGATCTCGTCGAGGAGTCGGCGGGTCGCTCGATCAGCACGGTGTTCGCCGAGTCCGGCGAAGAGGCGTTCCGTGGGCTCGAGTCGAGCTGCGTCCAGCGAGCGTTGACGACGTTCGACGGCGTGCTCGCCCTGGGTGGCGGTGCGCTGAGCTGGGCGCCCACGCGCACCGCGGTGCTCGCCACCGGTGCGCCCGTCGTCCTGCTCCGGGCCGGCCTGCAGACGCTGACCACGCGGGTCGGTGACGGGCACACTCGCCCGCTGCTCGCCGACGATCCGTCCGGCCGCCTCGGCGAGCTTGCCGCGGCCCGCGAGAGCACCTACCGAGAATGCGCGACGCTCACGGTCGACACCGATGAACGCACGCCGGGACAGGTGGCGGCGCAGATCGCGGCCCGCCTGCACGAACAGGCGGCCCGACCGTGACCGACGAGCCGACCCGTATCGACGTCGACGGCCCGACGCCCTACCAGGTCGTCGTCGGCCATGGCCTGCACGCCGAACTCGTTCCCCTGCTGGGCGGCGTGACGCGCGTGGCGATCATCCACGCGCCGCCGCTGGGGGCTCGGGCGCAAGCGGTTCGCGACGAGCTGGCCACTCATGGAATCGACGCCCACGTCATCGCGGTGCCCGACGGCGAAGACGCCAAGACTCTCGCGGTGGCCGGCTCCTGTTGGGACACCCTCGGCCAGATCGGCTTCACCCGATCCGACGCGATCATCGGCCTTGGCGGTGGCGCGACCACCGATCTGGCGGGGTGGGTAGCGGCGGCCTGGCTGCGCGGCGTGCGCGTCGTACATCTTCCGACAACGCTGGCCGGCATGGTCGACGCGGCCGTCGGAGGCAAGACCGCCATCAACACCGACCGCGGCAAGAACCTCGTCGGTGCGTTTCATTCACCTGCCGGCGTCATCTGTGACCTCGACACGCTCGCCACGCTCGCGCCGGAGGACTACGCGCCAGGTCTCGCCGAGGTGGTCAAGTGCGGGTTCATCGCCGATCCGGTCATCCTCGATCTGATCGAGCGCGACCCCGCGGCGGCCGTGCGCGCCGGCAACCCGGCCGAGCTCGAACTGATCGAACGGTCGGTGCGCGTCAAGGCCCGTGTCGTGGCCGAGGACTTCACCGAGCACGGGCTTCGCGAGATCCTCAACTACGGTCACACGCTCGGTCATGCGATCGAGCGGGCAGAGGGCTACCGGTGGCGTCACGGCGCCGCGGTCTCGGTCGGGCTGGTCTACGCGGCAGCTCTCGGCCGGCTGCTGGGCAGACTGGACGACGCGAGCGCCGACCGGCATCGTGACATCCTCGCGGCGCTCGGACTGCCGACCTCGTACCGTCGCGACGCGTTCGCGGCGCTTCTCGACACGATGCGGGTCGACAAGAAGGCCCGCGGCAGGCGGATCCGGTTCATCGTGCTGGATGGGTTGGCCAAACCGATCGCAGTCGACGATCCTGATCCAGCGGTGCTCGCCGCCGCCTACTCGGAGGTTTCCGCATGAGTGTGCCGCCCGGAAGTCCTGGCACGTCGAGTCGGCCGATCAGTGCCGGCCGCCGCGTTCTGGTGTTGAACGGACCGAACCTCGGCAGGCTCGGCGTCCGCGAGCCCGACGTGTACGGCGTCACCAGCTACGCCGAGCTCGAGGCGCTGTGCGTCGGTGGCGGCTCTGAACTCGGCCTGGACGTCGAGGTCCGCCAGAGCGACCATGAGGGCGACCTGCTGCGCTGGTTGCACGAGGCTGCCGACTCGAATACCCCGGTCGTCCTCAACGCGGGCGCTCTCACTCACACCTCCGTTGCGCTGGGTGACGCCTGCGCCATGCTGACAGCGCCGCTCGTCGAGGTGCACATCAGCAACGTCCACAAGCGCGAAGCGTTTCGTCACCGCAGCTACGTGTCGGCCCACGCGGCCGGCGTGATCGTCGGTCTGGGTGTCGACGGCTACGTGCTCGCGCTGTCGTGGCTCGCCTCTCGATTCGACGCGGCATCGTCGGCCGGCTGAGACTGCCGCCCGCTCTCGCCCCGTTCCCGCGAAACGACGAGCACCATTGGTCAATGGCCGGCAATCGAGACTTGCGGGCGTTCAATACGCGCGCCGAGAACTATGAAGGCGGTCCTCGCGCGCGTTGGCACGACGTGGTCCTCAGCCGCTCGGCGGATGTCGCGATGGAGGCGGTACCCGTACCGCTGCGGGTTCTGGACGTCGGATGCGGCACCGGCGCCCTCCTGCGCGATCTCGTCGCGAGGCTGCCCAACGTGCTCGAACTGGTCGGGGTCGATCCGGCCGAGCAGATGCTGTTCGCCGCCAGGAGGCGTGCGGAAGGCCATGAGCGCTTCGTGCAGGCAGCCGCAGAGCGGCTGCCGTTCGGCGACGAGCACTTCGATCTGATCGTCAGCACCACCTCGTTCGATCATTGGCGTGACCAACGTCGTGGGCTTTCGGAGGTTGCTCGGGTGCTGCAACCTTCGGGCCGATTCGTTCTGGTCGAGCTGTGCGCGGGGTGGTTGTCCGGCAGCCGTGATCCGATGCGCGCTCGAACGCCGGCCCGCGTCGTCGAAGTGATGGACGACGCGGGCTTGCGGGTCGAGCACGCCAAGACGATCTATCGCGTCGCGGGCCTGCCGTTGGTGCGCGCCTTCGTGGCCGTGCACTGAGCGCAGCAGACGACGTCGAGTCGGTCTGGTTGAGTCAGTGCCGGAGTCGATCAGGTCTTGCCCGCTCGTAGCCGCTGCGCGGCACTCGAACCGGTCACTGGCGGGGAAAGCCTGATCTCCGCAGGCCAGTTCACGCGCATCCGGCCCCGATACGGCCGCGTCAGACGGCCAGCACGACCGCCAGCGACAGCATCACCGCGCTGGAGATGACCGCGATGGCGAGGCGTCCTCGATCGCCCTCCAGAACATGCCCCAGAATCGCGCCGCCACGAACGAGCAGTGACTGCCACGCCGCGGACGCCAGGAACACGCCGACGACGAACGCGGCGCGGTCGCCCACCGTCGAGGTCGCCGTGGACTGGCGTCCGAGAACGAGGCTGGTGAAGTACGCGAGCGTCGCCGGATTGAGCGCCGTGAGTCCGAGAAGCAGCAGGTAGGTCCGCGCCGGGGTGGAGCTCAGCCGGTCCGCGGGGCGCACCGCGCCGACGCGCCGACGCGCTCCACCACGCAACGTCACCGCGGCGAGCACGCACAGAACCACCACCGACGTCCAGCGCAGCCACGTCGCCGCGGGTCGCAACACCGACTCGAGGGCGGCGCCGCCGGTGACCGCCGCCAAGGCGTACAGGCCGTCCGTCGAGGCCACCCCGAGCGCGGCGGCCGACGATATGCGCGCGGGCGCGCTGGCACCGAGCGCGACGAGATAGGTGCCGATGGCACCGATCGGCATCGCGATACCCAGACCTGCCAGCAAGCCCGCAGCTGCCGCCGTTATCACGATGAGGTCACCCGGGCACCTTCCCAGATGTGGCGGCGCGGATCGAGCGAGTTGGTTGCCGTCAACTAGACTGCACCGTTGGCCGTCGTGATCGGACAACGAGCGGCAATCCAGCAAGGAGACGAGCGCAGTCGTGGCAACCACCAACGACCTCAAGAACGGCCTGGTCCTCAACATCGACGGCCAGCTCTGGACCGTCACCGAGTTTCAGCACGTCAAGCCGGGCAAGGGCGGCGCCTTCGTGCGCACCACGCTCAAGAACGTGCTGTCGGGCAAGGTCGTCGACCGCACCTTCAACGCCGGCACCAAGGTCGAGACGGCCACCGTCGACAAGCGCGCGATGACCTTCCTCTACAAGGAGGGCACGGACTTCGTGTTCATGGACAGCGACACCTACGACCAGGTGCACGTGCCCGGCGAGACGGTCGGCGAGAACGCGAACTACCTGCTCGACAACGCCGAGGTCGTCGTCGCCGTCCACGAGGGCGTTCCGCTCTTCCTCGAGCTTCCGACCAGCGTCGAGCTGGTCATCAGCCACACCGACCCCGGCGTGCAGGGTGACCGCGCCACCGGCGGCACCAAACCGGCGACGCTCGAGACGGGCGCCGAGATCCAGGTGCCGTTGTTCGTCACGACAGGCGAGAAGGTCAAGGTCGACACCCGAGACGGCCGTTACCTCGGCCGGATCAACAGCTGACGAGTGAGTGCTCGAAGCAAGGCACGCAAGCGCGCTCTGGACGTCCTGTACGAGGCCGACGTCCGCGGCGTCGATCCGGTGCGCACACTCGCGGAGCGGATCGCGCTGGCTGATCCTCCCGTCAACGACTACACCGTCGAGCTTGTCGAAGGTGTGTGCGCCAACACCGCGAGGATCGACGAGATCCTCACCGAGTTCGCCGATGGCTGGACGGTTGCCCGGATGCCGGACGTCGATCGGGCGCTCCTGCGCGTCGGCGTCTACGAACTGCTCTGGCGCGCCGACGTTCCCGACGCGGTCGTGATCGACGAGGCGGTCGAGCTGGCGAAGTCGCTCTCGACCGACGAGTCGCCGCGCTTCGTCAACGGCGTCCTCGCCCGGGTGATGCGTGAGCGGCCCCGGCACGTCGACGCAGTCGACGATCCTCGCGCCGAGCCGGCCCCGGCAGCCGACGGCCAGGCCGTTGACCAGGCCGTTGACCAGGCGGAAGGCCAGGCCGACTACTCAGGGCTCGCTGTCGAGGATGACTGACTCGGGCGTCAGCACCTGCCAACGCACCAGGCGGTCGGTCACACCGTGCTCGGACGTGTCGTAGATCAACGCCAGGGTGCTCAGGTCGTCACGCCTGATCGCCAGCGTCTCGGCCGCGTGCCCGCCGCGCCGCGACTGCATGGCCGTGACCAGTCGGGCCAGCGCGGCGGCATCGGGATCCGCGGCGGCCACCTCGTGCACGCGGCGCACGTTCAGAACCACTCTCGTCAGCGGCACGTCGGCGGTGGTGACGGCCGCTGGAGCGCCGGTGTCGGGCAGCAGACGCGCTACCGGGACGTTGTAGAACGCCGCGAGCTCGACGAGCCGGTGTACCGATATCGCGCGGTCACCGCGCTCGTAGGAGCCGATGACCACCGCCTTCCAGCGGCCGTCGGACTTCCGTTCGACGCCGTGAAGCGTCAAGTGCTGGTCGGTGCGCGCTGCGCGCAACCGGTTACCGAGCGCCTTGGCGTACTCGCGATTGGGCAGATCGTCGGCCGCGCGGTCGGTGGGCATGGAGGGACCTTCGTGTCGGCCGGGCAGTGCAAGCGAAGGTAACCCTGCGTGCACGTGAGGTCAACGAGAGCCGCCGCGTCGGTGTGCGATCGTGTCCCGCACCGCTGCTACAGTGGCTGGGATAGACGTCCTTTAAAGGCCCGTCCCGTGAGGCGGACAAGGAGGTCAGTGTGACTGGTCGTGCTCGCGCGTCTGCCGCGCCCACACCTGGCGATGCCGTGCTCGCCTCGGCAGAAATCGTCCCTTCGCCCGTCGGCGCCGCGACTCCCGTCCTCAGCGAGGGTGACCTCGCCCGCGTTCTCGACCGGGTCGCCCATCAGGTCATCGAGCACATCGCCAAGATCGGTTTCGACGCGGTGCTGCTGGGCATCCCGACCCGCGGCGTGCCATTGGCCAAGCGGCTCGCCGAGCGCATCGCGGTGTTCTCCGGTGTCGACATCCCGGTCGGGTCCCTCGACGTCACGCTGTATCGCGACGACCTGCGCCTGCGCGGCGTTCGGCCACTCGGCGAAACCGTCGAGCCGGCCGGTGGGATCGCAGGCAAGACGGTGATCCTCGTCGACGACGTCCTGTTCTCAGGACGCACCGCCCGCGCTGCCCTCGATGCGCTGAACGAGCTCGGCCGCCCGCGAGCCGTGCAGCTCGCCGTTCTCGTCGATCGTGGTCATCGGGAGCTACCGATCCGGGCCGACTACGTCGGCAAGAACCTGCCCACGTCGCCGGGCCAGAGCGTCCGGGTCTCGCTCGCCGAGATCGACGGGGTCGACGGTGTGCTGGTGACCGAGGAAGGCGAGGCATGACCGAGCTCGATCGCCCGGGCCGGCACCTGCTGTCGGCCGCGGACCTCAGCCGCGAACAAGCGCTCGCCATCCTCGAGACCGCGCGTCAGATGCACGCGATCCAGACCCGCGAGGTCAAGAAGCTTCCGCCGCTGCGGGGCCGCACGATCGTCAATCTGTTCTTCGAGGACTCCACCCGCACCCGCTCGTCGTTCGAGATCGCCGGCAAGTGGCTCTCCGCGGATGTGATCAACGTGAGCGCCAAGGGGTCGAGTGTGAGCAAGGGCGAGAGCCTGCGCGACACCGTCCTCACCGTGGTCGCGATGGGTATCGACGCCATCGTCGTGCGGCACCCCGCCTCGGGCGCCGTGCAGCGCATCGCAGGATGGGTCGACTGCCACGTGATCAACGCCGGCGACGGAACGCACGAGCACCCGACCCAGGCGCTGCTCGATGCGTACGTTCTGCGCGCGCGGCTGGGTGATCTGACCGACCGGCACGTAGTCGTAGTCGGCGACATCGCACACAGCCGGGTCGCCCGTTCGAACGTGCTCCTGCTCACCACGCTCGGCGCGCGAGTCACGCTCGTCGGGCCGCCCACCCTAATGCCGGCGGGAGTCGAAACGTGGACGTGCTCGACGAGCTGGGACCTCGATCTCGTGCTGTCGGGCAAGGCCTTCGGCGACGTCGACGCCGTGATGATGCTCCGAGTCCAGCGCGAGCGGATGGGTGGCGGTTCAGGTGGGGGAGTCCATGACATCGGAGGCCAGTTCGTACCGACCGAGCGCGAATATGCGATCGGATACGGGCTCAGCCCGGATCGACTCGATCTGCTCGCCGAGGATGTCCCCGTGCTGCACCCCGGTCCGATGAACCGCGGACTCGAGATCTCGTCGCTCGCAGCCGACGATGCGCGCTCGGTCGTGCTCGAGCAGGTACAGGCCGGCGTCGCGGTTCGGATGGCCGTGCTCTACCGGATGCTCGCCGGGGCGGACGAGCCGGCGTCGGGCCTCGAGGTGGTCTCCGCGTGAGCATCCTGCTGCGGGGCGTCGCGCCACTCGGCGGCCGACCGGTCGACGTGTTGCTCGACGGCGGGTGCATCACCCAGATCGAGCCACACCTCGACGCCATGGACGCTCAGGTCATCGAGGCCGACGGCCTGATTCTGTTGCCCGGCTTCGTCGATCTGCACACGCACCTTCGTGAGCCGGGGCGAGAGGACGCAGAGACGGTGGCCAGCGGCTCGGCGGCGGCCGCCCTCGGTGGCTTCACCGCCGTACACGCCATGGCCAACACGACGCCGGTGGCCGACACCGCCGAGATGGTCGAGCAGGTGGCTCGGCTCGGCGCGCTGGCGGGCCTGGTCGATGTGCGTCCAGTCGGGGCCGTGTCCAAAGGGCTGGCGGGGGAGCAGCTTGCCGAGATCGCCAACATGGCGCGTTCGTCTGCCGCGGTCCGGATATTCAGCGACGACGGCAACTGCGTGCACGATTCGCGGTTGATGCGGCGCGCCCTCGAGTACGTCAAGCCGTTCGACGCGGTCGTGGCTCAGCACGCGCAGGACCCGCGCCTTGCCGATCACGCGGCCTGCGCGCACGAGGGCGAGGTGTCCGGACGCCTGGGTCTTGCCGGCTGGCCGGCGGTCGCCGAGGAGAGCATCGTCGCCCGGGACGTCATGCTCGCCGAGCACACCGGATCGAGGTTGCACGTCTGCCACGTCTCGACGGCCGGAACCGTCGAGGTGATCCGGTGGGCCAAGCGCCGAGGCATCTCGGTGACGGCAGAGGTGACTCCGCACCACCTGCTGCTGACCTGCGATCTCATCACCGGCTACGACCCGGTCTACAAGGTCAACCCACCGTTGCGCCCCGACGAGGACGTCGCCGCCGTCCGCGCCGGGCTCGCCGACGGCACGATCGACGCCGTGGCCACCGATCACGCTCCGCACGCGCCGCACGACAAGGATCACGCGTTCCCCGATGCGGCGTTCGGCATGCTGGGGCTGCAGACCGCGCTGGGCGTCGTGGCCGAGTCGATGGTCGCGACCGGCCTGCTCGACTGGCCCGGCGTCGCCGACCGGATGAGCTGCCGCCCGGCGATGATCGGCCGGGTCGCGGGCCACGGCCGACCCATCCTGGTGGGCGAGCCGGCCAACCTCGTGCTGGTCGACCCCGCGGGCGAGTACCTGGTCGACCCGGCTCGGCTCGCTTCGCTCTCGCGAAACACGCCGTTCGCCGGGCTCGTGCTGCCGGCCCGGGTGACGGCCACGTTCCTGCGCGGCACGCCCACCGTGCTCGAGGGTGAACTCGCCCGGCGCGAGGTGGCGGTATGACGCTCGCGCAGGCCGCCGTGATCGCTACCCGGCCATGGAGCCAGTCGTGAGCGGCGGTGCGATCCTCGTGCTCGAAGACGGCCGGATGTTCGCCGGGCAGGCGTACGGCGCGGTCGGTGAGACCTTCGGCGAAGCCGTGTTCGCCACGGGGATGACCGGGTACCAAGAGACACTCACCGACCCGTCCTACCACCGGCAGGTGGTCGTGCAGACCGCGCCGCACATCGGAAACACCGGCGTGAACGACGAGGACGCCGAGTCGCGCCGCGTGTGGGTCGCCGGCTATGTCGTGCGCGATCCCGCTCGGCGACCCTCGAGCTGGCGTTCGCTTCGTTCGCTCGATGACGAACTGTCGGCGCAGGGCGTGGTCGGCATCAGCGGTGTCGACACCCGCGCCCTCACCCGCCATCTGCGCGAGCGCGGCGCCATGCGGTGCGCGATCTCGAGCATCGACACCGATCCTGATGCGCTACGCCGGCGGGTTCTGGCGTCGCCGCAGATGATCGGTGCTGACCTGTCGGCCGAGGTGACCACGCCGCGGCCCTATCGCGTCGACGCCATCGGCGAGCACCGGTTCACCGTCGCCGCGATCGACTACGGCATCAAGTCGATGACCCCGCACCGGATGGCCGAGCGCGGAATCACCACGCACGTCCTCCCGTCGACGTTCACCGCCGAGCAAGTCTTGGCCGTCGGAGCGGATGCCGTGTTCCTGGCCAACGGTCCCGGCGACCCGGCGACCGCCGACGCCGCGGTCGACACCGTGCGCCGGCTGCTCGGGCGTGAGATCCCGGTGTTCGGGATCTGCTTCGGCAACCAGATCCTGGGGCGGGCCTTCGGCTTCGGCACGTACAAGCTCATCTACGGTCACCGCGGCATCAACCAGCCGGTCCAGGACCGGTCCACGGGCAAGGTCGAGATCACCGCGCACAATCACGGCTTCGCCGTCGACGCGCCGCTCGAGCAGGTCGTCGCCACCGACTTCGGTGGCGTCGAGGTCAGCCACGTGTGCCTGAACGACGGGGTGGTCGAGGGCCTCAGGGCTCGCGACGCCAAGGCGTTCAGCGTCCAGTACCACCCCGAGGCCGCGGCCGGGCCGCACGATGCCGCATACCTCTTCGACCGCTTCGTCGAGTTGCTGGAGAGCTAGATGCCAAAGCGCACCGACATCCAGCACATCCTGGTCATCGGCTCC
>Ga0209014_10001562_pt1 | contig 13490 bp, 15 predicted proteins | sample BarGraNGADG00212_FD_184491 | JGI IMG/M metagenome (GOLD analysis project Ga0209014, IMG submission 184491) | Arctic peat soil microbial communities from Barrow, Alaska - Barrow Graham LP Ref core NGADG0002-212 (SPAdes) (version 2) | ecosystem: Environmental > Terrestrial > Soil > Wetlands >...
CCGCCGATACCTGGACGTCCTGCACCGCCACGGCGAGGCTGATCGTCTGCCAGTTGTCGATCTTGACCAGGGCATCCAGGAACGCGGCAGTGGCGTAGTGGACGTCGTTGAGTTGGGCCGCGGTGCCCCAACCTTGTGACGGCCGCTGCTGCAGCACGCCCACCGAGTCACGGTCACCGGCGTTCGGCGGCAGGTTGCGCAGCTTGGTCTCCTGCAACGCCGCGGCCAGCGCCAGTACCGCGGCCCGTTCGGGAAGCGCCCTGGTAGTGACCACACCGACCATCGTGGACGCGATCGCCGCCTGACCGGGGTCGACGTCGAAACTGCCGACGGTGCAGTGCTGGTAGACGAGCGCGGACTTGGCGGTGTTCCACACCCCGCGGATCACGACGACAGCCACCAGTGCGAGCACCAGCATCACGCCGATGTAGACCATGCTCTTGCGCGCGCGAAAAGGCATCTGTCCAGTGTCAGCCGTTCGTGTGGAGCGCATCGTTCAGCGCAACGCCGTGGCCGGTGCGCGGGCGGACCTCTAGCGCGCCGGTGACGCTGTTGCGCCAGAACTGCAGCCCGTCGTGGCCCGATACCTCGACGGCCTTGACCGTGCTGCCGTCCGGTCGGGTGAGCTTCGACCCGGCGGTGATGTACGTGCCGGCCTCGACGACGCAGTCGTCGCCGAGCGAGATGCCGATGCCGGCGTTGGCGCCGATGAGGCATCGTCGCCCGACCGTGATGCGCTGCTTGCCGCCTCCGGACAGGGTCCCCATGATCGACGCGCCACCGCCGACGTCGGAGCCGTCTCCGACGACGACGCCGGCCGAGATCCGCCCTTCGACCATCGACGACCCGAGGGTGCCGGCGTTGTAGTTGACGAATCCTTCGTGCATGACCGTGGTGCCCTCGGCAAGGTGCGCGCCGAGGCGAACCCGATGAGCGTCGGCGATGCGAACGCCGGTGGGGACGACGTAGTCGGTCATCCGCGGGAACTTGTCGACGCCGAACACGGACACCGGGCCCCTGCGGCGGATCGCCATGCGGGTGCGCTCGAAGTCGTCGACGGCGCATGGCCCGACGCTCGTCCACACGACGTTGGGGAGCACGCCGAAGATGCCGTCCAGGTTGAGGCCGTTCGGCGGGACCAGCCGGTGCGAAAGAAGGTGCAGGCGCAGGTAGGCGTCGGGGACGCTGTCAGGTGGCGCATCGAGATCGATCTCGCAGTGCACGAGATCCTGCCGCACGCCGCGTTCGTTGGTGCTGCCGTGGGTTCCGGTGAGCGTTGCCAACTCGTGCGCGGCCTGACCTGTGGTGTCGCCGAGCATGGGTGCGGGGAACCAGGTGTCGAGAATCTTGCCCGACGCCGGGCCTTCGATCACTGTGGTGGCCAGGCCGTAGCCCCAGGCTTTGCGCGTCACGAGCCCAACAGTAACCAGCGATCGCAGCCACGCGGCGGTGCGGATAGCGTGTGCCGCATGAGCGAGGCGGACGAGCGCACAGAACATCAGCGCGGCCCGGTGCTGCTGCGGCGAGGCCAGATCAAGGCGGGCACCACCGACCAACGGCTGCTGGATTCGCGTGGGTCGAGCGAATGGGTGCATACCGACCCGTGGCGGGTGCTGCGGATTCAGAGCGAGTTCGTCGAGGGCTTCGGGCTCTTGGCCGAGCTGCAGTCCGCGGTGTCGGTGTTCGGCTCGGCACGGACTCCGGCCGACCACCCCGAGTACGCGGCCGGCCTGAGCATCGGGGCAGCCCTGGCGAAGGCGGGGTTCGCGGTGATCACAGGTGGCGGGCCGGGAACCATGGAGGCGGTCAACCGCGGTGCCTCCGAAGCCGGTGGCGTCTCTGTCGGCCTCGGCATCGAGCTGCCGTTCGAGCAGCGCCTCAACGACTGGGTCGATATCGGCGTCAACTTCAGGTACTTCTTCGCGCGCAAGACGATGTTCGTCAAATACGCGCAGGCCTTCGTGATCATGCCGGGCGGATTCGGCACCTTGGACGAGATGTTCGAGGCGCTCACACTTGTGCAGACTCGCAAGGTGACGCGGTTCCCCGTGATCCTGTACGGCACGGACTACTGGCGAGGCCTCATCGACTGGATCCGCGGGACCGTCCTGTTCGACCACAAGATCAATGATCCGGACGTCGACCTTCTGCACGTGACCGACGACGTCGACGAGATCGTCACCCGCATCGTCGAATCGGCAGACGTCCGTTCCGAGCAGGACGTCGCCGAAGATCGAGCCGTGGCCGAGTTGACTCGCAGCCGGGCTAACGACGCGCAGTAATGGCCGCCGTCTGCGTGTACTGCTCGTCGTCCGAGCAGATCGACGCCGGCTACGTCGAGCTGGCGCGTACGGTCGGAACGCGGCTCGCTGCCGCTGGGCACTCCTTGGTGTCCGGCGGCGGCCGCGTGTCGATGATGGGCGCGGTCGCGAGGGCTGCTCGTGCGGGCGGCGCGCACACCGTGGGTGTGATTCCCGCGCACCTCGTGCCCTACGAGGTCGCTGACACCGACGCGGATGAGCTCGTCGTGGTCGATACGATGCGTGAACGCAAGCAGGTCATGGACGACCGGTCCGATGTGTTCATGGCGCTGCCTGGCGGGATCGGCACGCTCGAAGAGCTGTTCGAGGTGTGGACGTCCTTGTCGCTCGGTATGCACGACAAGCCCGTCATCGTCCTCGATCCTGACGGCTTCTACGCGCCCCTGTGGCAGTACCTCGACGCGCTGCACAGCGGCGGCTTCGTTCGCGCCGCGGCGCTCGACGTCCTGCATCGGGTGTCGACGGTCGATGCGGCGATCGCCCTCGTCCCGTGCTCGACCCTCCCGTGCTCGACCCTCCCGTGATCAACAGCAGAACATGGCGGCCAGAGCAGCCATCCCGTGCTGTTGATCACAGGAGGACTGATCACGGCACGGAGCCGGTCGGCAGACCGCCGCCGCGCTCCTGGAACTGCATGAGCTTCTCGTTCTCGTACGCGACGCGGCCAGGCATGGCGTCCAGCTCGCGGAACATCTGCTTGAGCAGTCGAACACCGCTCGCCGAGTGGGCCGCGACGGTTGCGGCCAGTTCCAGCGCAACCGCTTCGGCCTCATCCGCCGGGGCGGTGCGGTGGAGCAGGCCGAGCGCCTCGCCTTCGGCCGCGCCGACCACACGTCCGGTGAAGACCAGGTCCTTCGCGCGCGATACGCCGATGAGCGGAGCAAGCCGAGCCGGCCCGACCGGTACGCCCAGACGAGCCCCGGCCCAGGCCAGCTTCAAGTTGTCGCCCCCGACGCGCAGATCGCAGCCGACCACCAGCTCGGCCCCCGCCCCGACGCAGTTGCCCACGCACACCGCGACGATGGGCACCGGGAACTGATCAACCGCGGTGTAGAGGCGGGTGAACGCCGCCATCCGTGCGACGCCGCCCGCGTGGTCCAGGACCTCACCGACGTCCGCGCCGGCGCAGAACGCCCGCACGTCCGTCGTCGACAGGATGAGCACCCGCAGGTCAGGCTCGGCGGCCACGGTCGCGAGCGCGTCGACCAGTTGCGCGATCGTCGCCGAGTCGAGTGCATTGCGCTTCGCGGGTCGGTTGAGCCTGATGATGTCGATGCCGGCGCCGAAGGTCTCGCGGACGACTGAGGAGTTCGTGTGATCCACCCGGCCAGTCCATCACGGCACGTGGGTTTCCGTCGTGCGGTTGTGATCTGACCGTCGTGCCGCGGCGTCGTCAAGCCAGCCCGCGGCGGCCGACTGCGGGCGGGCGATCGCCACGAATCGAGGCCACCATGTCCAACACCCGCCGGGTGGCCCGCACGTCGTGGGTGCGGAACACGCGCGCACCGTGCCAGGCGGAGATCGCGGTGGCGGCGAGCGTCCCTTCGAGACGGTCGGCAGCCGGTAGGTCCAGCGTCTCGCCGATGAAGTCCTTACGCGACAAGGCCACCAGGACCGGCCATCCGGTGCCGACCAGCTCGTCGAGGCGTCGGGTGAGTTCGAGCGAATGCCGGGCGTTCTTGCCGAAGTCATGCGTCGGATCGATGAGGATGCCGTCGCTACGCACCCCTCGTGCGACGGCGAGTCCGGCCGCGCGCGTCACCGTCTGCACCACGTCGTCGACGACGTCCGGGTACTCGACGCGATGCGGATCCGTGCGCGGCCCGAGCCCGCCGGTGTGGCTGCAGACGATCGCCGCGCCCGAGGCAGCGGCGACGTCGATCAGTTGCGGGTCGGCGCCGGCCCACGTGTCGTTGATCAGGTCGGCGCCGGCCCGTACGGCTTCGATGGCCACGGCCGCCCGCCACGTGTCGATGCTGATCGGAAGCTCCGGGAACCGTTCCCGGACGGCGCCGACGAGCGGCAGCACGCGGCGCAACTCCTCGGCGCTGTCGACATCGGGTCCGTAGCCGGCACGCACTCCGCCGATGTCGACGAGGTCGGCTCCCTCATCGACCGCCCGGCCCACTGCCTGCAGCGCGGCGCCGAGTTCGACGTTCGCTCCGCCGTCGTAGAACGAATCGGGCGTCCGGTTGATGATCGCCATCACCGCGAACTGTCCTGATCCGAACGTGCGGCTTCCGACGCGCAGTATCACCCGAACACAGTGACAGAGGGCCGAGCATGAAACGATCGACGGGTGCTGACGCTGGTGTTGTACGGCCTGCTCGCCATCGGCTTGATGGGCGGGCTGTTCCTGCTTGCGGTGCGGTTCCTGCCCGCGGGCGAGCAGATCGCACCCTCTGTACGCGACGAGCCGGTGTGGACGTTGCCGGCCGAGCGCGCCATCCGAGCGGCGGACATCGCCGAGCTGCGGCTGCCCGTGGCGTTGCGCGGTTACCGGTTCGCCGAGACCGACGAGTTGCTCGACCGGCTCGTTGAGGAGCTGCGCGCGCGCGATGACGAGCTGGCCCGGCTGCGAGGCGTCTTGGTCGCCTTGCCTGCCGAGGCGATCGTCGGCACCGAGGTGGCTGAACACCCGACCGCCGGGCCCGAGCAGGCCATCACCGAGCCGGAGGCGGTCGCCGAGCCGGAGGCGGTCGCCGAGCCGGAGGCGGTCGCCGAGCCGGAGGCGGTCGCCGAGCCGGAGGCGACCGAAGCCGACCATGACAGCTGATGCGGAGCGCGTCCGGTGCGGCTGGGCCACGTCGGCGCCCGAGTACGTCGGCTACCACGACGACGAGTGGGGCCGGCCGCTGCACGGCGAGCAGGCGTTGTTCGAGCGGCTCACGCTGGAGGCGTTCCAGTCAGGGCTGTCGTGGTTGATCATCCTGCGCAAGCGGACGGACTTCCGGCGCGCCTTCGCTGAGTTCGACGTCGACGCGGTGGCGTCGTTCGGTGAAGCCGACGCCGTTCGGCTGCTGGCCGACGCCGGAATCGTTCGCAACCGTGCCAAGGTCGAGGCGACGATCGCCAACGCCCGTGCCGTCCGGGCCGCCGTCCCCGAAGGACTCGACGCTTTGCTGTGGTCGTTCGCGCCTGCGGATCATTCGCGCCCCGCGAGCCTGGCAGACGTGCCGTCGACGTCGCCGGAGTCCGTTGCCATGGCGCGTGAGCTCAAGCGGCGGGGCTTGCGGTTCGTCGGCCCGACGACCGCGTACGCGCTGATGCAGGCCACCGGGATGGTCGACGACCACGTCGCGACGTGCTGGCGGGCCGGCACCCACCGATAGGGTGCCTCGGCTGCCGTCAGCCGCTCCTGTCGATGACGCAGAAGATGTTGCCCTCGGTGTCGGCGAGCACCACGAAGTCCGGATCGTCGGGGTACCGGTCCCAGTCGACGCGCCGGGCTCCCAGGCCGCACAGTCGCTCGACCTCGGCTTCCTGATCGTCGGCGTACAGATCCAGGTGCACGCGCGGGTACTTCTGTAGCGGGGACGAACTGCGGTCCAGCGCGAGTTGGGCGCCCATGCCTTCTCGTGGGACGAGGACCACCCAGGTGTCGTCGCCCGGCTCACGTGGCACGTAGTCGAGTGCGACCGTCCAGAACCGGCTGGCACGGGCCACGTCAGCAACGCCGAGGACGACCGATCCGATACTGAGCATCCGTCCATCGTGCCCTTCGAACGCGATCGCACAACCCGCCTGAGCCGCCGCACCGGCGAACCGTGTCAGCGCCTACGCTTCGCCGGTGACCTGGCCTCGCCCCGTACCGGTGGTCGGCGACCAGACTTCGGCCGCCCGCCGCGCCGCCGACCCGGCAGGCTGGCGGTTCTCCGACACCGCACGCGAAGCGCTGTACGCCGTCGTGTCGGCCCGACGCGATGTCCGGCGCTTCCGGCCGAACCCCGTGCCCCCCGAGGTTCTGAACCGCGTCCTTGCGGCAGCGCACGCGGCCCCGTCCGTAGGGCACTCCCAGCCCTGGCGGTTCATCGTGGTCGACGACCCCGAGCTTCGCGATCGGGCCGCTGTCATGGCCGACCGCGAGCGGATCGCGCAGGCTGCCCAGCTCGACGCGGACGCCGGCCGTCGACTGCTCGATCTGCAGCTGGAAGGGATTCGCGAGGCGCCGCTGGGCGTCGTCGTCTGCTGCGACCGGCGGGTTTCGCCCGCGGGAGTGCTCGGCCGCGCCACCTTCACCGACGCCGACCTCTGGTCCTCGGCGTGTGCGATCGAGAACCTCTGGCTGGCGGCCCGGGCCGAGGGCTTGGGCGTGGGCTGGGTGACGCTGTTCCAGCCCGCCGAGCTGCAGGCACTCGTCGGCCTGCCCCACGGGGTGGTCACACTCGGTTGGCTGTGCGTGGGCTGGCCGGACGAGCGTCCGCCCGAACCCGGTCTGGAGCGTGCGGGCTGGTCACAGCGACTCCCGCTCCAGGACATGGTCCTGCGCAACCGCTGGCCTCGGGATGAGGGGCCGAGCACGCCGCCGTCGCGGCTGCGCGCCCCCGACCAGCACGCGGTGGTCGCGGCGCGGGACGGTGCGGACCGGTTGCTCACGACGCCGTCGTCGCTGGGGGTGCTGGACCGCTGCATCGATCGAGCCGTCGCTCTCGGTCACAGCGATCTCGATACGGGGACGCTCGTGCTCGCGGTCGGGCGGCACCTGGTGGCCGAACTCGGCGTGAGCGCGTACGGCTCAGGGGTCACCGACGACCTGCTCGACGCCGCGCGGGCCGGTCGCGCGATGGGCGTCGTCGCCGCCCGGTCGGCCGGCCTGCGGGTCGAGGTCGTCGACGCGGGTTCGGCGACCGGCAACCTTCTCGACAGCGATCCGCTGACGCTCGAGGGCGCCCGGCGACTTGTGGGCGAGGGCGGCGCACTCGGTCGCCGGGCGGCCGGTCACGGGCTGGTGGCGCTGGGTGAGATCGGCATCGGCAACACGACGGTGGCTGCCGCGCTGGCCGCCAGCCTGCTCGGGCTGCCCGCGGACCAGGTGATCGGTCTCGGCGCGGGTGCCGACAGTGACATCGTGCGCCGCAAGACAGAGGTGGTCGCCGCGGCGCTGGCGCGGTCGCGCGGGCGTGATCTGATCGAGCCCGCCCGTCGCCTGGCGGCGCTGGGCGGGCCTGAGATCGCAGTGCTCACCGGTGTCGTGCTGGGGGCCGTCGAAGGTGGCGCCGTGGTCGTTCTGGACGGGTTGGCAACCAGCGTGGCAGCGCTCGTCGCCATGGACGCGGAGCCCGCGGTCGGCGCCCACCTGGTTGCCGGGCAGCGCAGCCGTGAACTCGCGCACGAGCCGGTGCTGGCGCGGCTCGGCCTCGAGCCGCTGCTCGACCTCCGCTTCCGGGCAGGCGAGGGCGTGGGGGCGTGCCTGGCCGCGCAGCTGCTGATGAGCGGTCTGCGACTTCGGGCGTCGACCGCCCGCACCGACCTCTGATCGTCTGGCCGGCTACCTGCCGAGAAACGCCGGCTTCTGCTTGGCGACGAACGCGGCCGTAGCCATGCGGTGGTCCGCGGTGTCGCCGCATCGGGCCTGCAGCTCGGCTTCCTTCGCCAACGACTGGGGCAATGTCGAGTCCGCCGCAAAGGCGATCGACTCCTTGATCGCCGCGTACGCCTTCGTCGGGCCGGCAGCGAGCCGGGCCGCGAGTTCCTGAGCCGCCGGCAGCAGGTGGTCGGGCTCGACGGACGCGTTGACCAGGCCCATCTCGAGCGCCGCCTCGGCGCTGACGGGCTCGGCCAGGAGCGCGAGCGCCGTGGCTCGGGCCGATCCGATGAGGCGTGGCAATGTCCACGAAACCCCGCTGTCGAGCGTGAGCCCGACGTTCGCGAAGGCGAGCAGGAAGCCTGCGGTGGAGGACGCGATACGGAAGTCACACGCGAAAGCCAGGCCCGCGCCCGCCCCGGCGGCCATGCCGTTGACGGCCGCGATCACGGGTTTGGGCATGCTGGCCAGGCCGATGACGATCGGGTTGTAGTGGACGGTCACGGTGTCGAGCGGATCGGGTTCACCGGCCTCGAGCAGCGCTACGTGCTCGCGCAGGTCCTGACCGACGCAGAAGCCCCGGCCCGCCCCGGTGAGGACCACCGCGCGCACGGCGTCGTCTCGGGAGACGTCCTCGACCGCCGCGCCCAACGCCTCTTTCAGCGCCACTGACAGCGAGTTCATCGATTCGGGTCGGTTGAGTGTCAGGGTCGCGACCCCGTCGGACCGATCCACCAACAGCACGTCAGACACGATGCGAACTCCTTCGACGGACAGTGCGCCCGACGCTACCGCGCACCCCTGGTTGGGTGAGCGGGGCGCAATGCGGGACAATGGACACCAACTGGTGTCGCGAGTGCTCGCTGAGTGCTCAGCGCCGGGGGGATGTCTAACACCTGAGCGCTCGCGCTCATCGAGGAGGTACGCATGGCGGCCATGAAGCCGCGGACGGGCGACGGCCCGCTCGAGGTCACCAAGGAGGGGCGCGGCATCGTCATGCGCGTTCCCCTCGAAGGCGGCGGACGTCTCGTCGTTGAGATGTCGGCGGACGAAGCCGCCGCGCTGGGCGACGCATTGAAGAACGTCGTCAGCTGACCCTCTGAACCACCCGGCCCCGGCCTCGGCGCACAGCCGCTGGCGCCGGGGCCGAGTTGTGCCCGGACCACCGTGGCAGGATCGGCGCGTGCTCCACATCCGCGCTGTCACCGCCACGCCGACCGGCGACGTCCATCGCCTCGACACCACCGGTGACGCTGCCCGGTTGCGAGACCGCGGCGCCGAGTTCGCGCGCAGCCGCACCGAGCCGATCTCGGTGCTCGACGTCACGGGCCTGCGGGGAGCCAGGCTGGTGGCGCTCGTCGAAGGCCTGGCGCTGGGTGGTCATCGCTTCTCGATGGCCTCGGCACCAGCGTCCGCGCCCAAGGCCGTCGAGCTGCTGGGGCTGCTCGACGAGTCGGCCCTCGCATCCGCACTGTCGCGGGCGGCCGCCACGAACTGGGCACGCGAGCTCGCGAACACGCCCGCGTCCACGAAGTCGCCGGCCTGGCTCGCCGATCGGGCAGCCGACGAGCTGTCGCCCGTCGGCGTCGGCGTCACGATTCGCGACGAAGGCTGGCTGGCCGACAACAGGTTCGGCGGAGTGCTCGCGGTCGGAGGCGGGTCGTCCTCGCCGCCGTGCCTGGTCGAGGCGGCCTGGCATCCGCGCGGCGCACGGCCAGGTGTGCACGCCGTGATCGTCGGCAAGGGCATCACGTTCGACTCCGGCGGGCTGAACATCAAGCCCGGAGCGTCGATGCGCGGGATGCACACGGACATGTCCGGTGCGGCGGCAGCATTCGCGGCGCTACGTTCGGTGGCCGAGGCCGAGCTACCGGTGCGCGTGACCGTATTGGTTCCGGCCGCAGAGAACTCCGTATCGGGTGCGGCGTTCCGGCCCGGTGACGTCGTGCGCCACTACGGCGGACGGACGAGCGAGATCGCCAACACCGACGCCGAAGGCCGGCTGGTGCTCGCTGACGCACTCGCCTACGCGGCGGCGCGGTTGCGGCCGACCGTCCTCGTCGACATCGCCACGCTGACCGGCGCCATGAAGATCGCTCTCGGCTTGCGCACCGGTGGACTGTTCGCTACCACCGACGGGCTGGCCCGCGCCTTCGCCCGGGCGGCAGACGTCGTCGGCGAGCCGCTGTGGCGTCTGCCCTTGGCCGAGGACTACGCCCAGGCGTTGGGCTCCCACATCGCCGACGCGAACAACGCCCCGGGCAATCCGGGTGCGAGCACTGCCGCACTGTTCTTGCGCCCGTTCACCGGCGGGCTGCCGTGGGCCCATCTCGACATCGCCGGACCTGCCCGCGCCGCGGAGGACAACGGTTGGGTCTCTCGCGGCGCGACGGGGTTCGGCGCCCGCCTGCTCTCGCGTTGGCTCGAGTCGCTTGCCTGAACTGGTCCTGCCGCTCGTCGTACGCATCGAGCGCGACGCGCCTCCGTCGCGCACCGACGCGCTCGAGGCGGCGGCGCGGGGCGTCCTGCTCATGCGCACCACGGATCAGCCGGGGTGGGCCGACGCCGTCGCGGCTTGGGACCGACAGCGCATCCGCAAGGTGGTGCGCAGGGCGCGCGGCTCCGACTGGCGGCGGGCCCGAAGTGTCGACGGGCTCGACGTCGTGCGTGGCACGGCGCAGGTGCGGGTGTACCCGCCCGTACCGGTCGACGCCTGGCCACCTGAACTTGCGCGGCTACAGGTTGGCGGCACCGAGCTCGAGGACGCTGAGCCCCCTGCGTCGCCCGCGCCTGGCGAAGCGCTGATCCTGCTCTCGCCCCACGTCGAGATGACCGCCGGCAAGTCGATGGCGCAGGCCGGTCACGCGGCCCAGCTGGGATGGCGCGCGTCGTCGCCGTCGGACCGCGAGGCGTGGCAGGTGGCGGGGTTCGGGCTGGCCGTGCGCGTGGCGACACCTCGGCAGTGGCGCGACGCGGTGGCGGCCGGGGCGCCCGTCGTCCACGACGGCGGCTTCACCGAGGTCGAGCCGGACAGCCAGACTGCCCTGGCCGTCCTCCCGTGGCTCTGACCCGTTTTGGCCCCGTAGCAGGGCGACACGCCGTTGAAAGCCCTGCTACGGGGCCAAGAGGGACTCGTACAGCTCGACGGTGCGGTGCGCGATCGTGTTCCAGCCGAACTCGTGCACCGCGCGCTCGCGGCCTGCGCGGCCCATCGCCGCGGCCCTGGCCGGGTCTGCGCACAGCGCGTTGACGGCGTCGGCGAGAGCGGCCTCGAACTCGTCGTCGGTAACCGCCGCGCGGGGCACGAGCAGCCCGGTCATGCCGTCCGACACGACCTCCGGGATGCCGCCGACCGCGCTCGCGACGACGGCGGTCTCGCACGCCATCGCCTCGAGATTCACGATGCCGAGCGGTTCGTACACCGACGGGCAGACGAAGACCGCTGCGTGGGTCAACAGCTCGACCAAGGCCGGTCTGGGAAGCTTGTCGCGGATCCACACCACCCCGGTGCGCGTCGCGGCGAGTTCGGCGACCGACCGCTTCGTTTCGGCTGCGATCTCGACGGTGTCCGGCGCCCCCGCGCAGAGCACCACCTGGATGGCTGGATCGAACTGCTTGGCTGCCGTCAGCAGGTGCGCCAAGCCCTTCTGCCGTGTGATGCGACCGACGAAGATGACGTACGGACGGCTCGGATCGATGCCGTTCGCGGCGACGGCCGCGTGCGACGAGGCGGGTGCGTACAGCGTCGGGTCTATCCCGTTGTGGATGACGTGCACCTTCGCCGGGTCGACGAACGGGTAGGCGTCGAGCACGTCGGCGCGCATGCCGTACGACACGGCGACGATCGCGTCGGCGCTCTCGTAGGCCTGGCGTTCGGCCCAGGACGAGATGCGGTACCCCCCGCCGAGCTGTTCGGCCTTCCAGGGACGTCGCGGTTCGAGCGAGTGTGCCGTCACCACGTGCGGAACGCCGTGCAGCTGCGATCCGAGTACTCCGGCAAGGTTGGCGTACCACGTGTGGGAATGCACCACGTCCACCCCGCCGACGGACGCGGCGATCTGCACGTCGACGCCCAGCGTCTGCACTGCGAGGTTCGCCGCCGCGAGCGCCTTGGGCGGTGTGTAGGAGTGGACGCCGTCCTCTGCTCGGGCGTCGCCGAAGCAGTGCACGTCCACATCGACCACGGTGCGAAGTTCTCGAACGAGGAACTCGACGTGGACGCCCGCACCGCCGTAGACGTCGGGCGGGTACTCGCGGGTCAGCACGGCCACTCGCATGGCGCCGACCCTAGCCCGCCGAGCGGATTTGTCCGTTGCCGCGCCCCGCGACCCTCTACTGTTGGCTCATGGCGAGGGAGCCCCGAGTGCTGGGCATGGTTCTGGCGGGCGGTGAGGGCAAGCGACTCTGGCCATTGACCGCCGACCGCGCCAAGCCGGCCGTGCCCTTCGGCGGCAACTACCGGCTCATCGACTTCGTGCTGTCGAATCTGGTCAACGCGGGTTACCTGCGCATCTGCGTCCTGACGCAGTACAAGTCCCACTCGCTTGACCGCCACATCACCCAGACCTGGCGGATGTCCACGGTCATCGGCGACTACATCACCCCCGTGCCGGCGCAGCAGCGGCTCGGGCCGCGGTGGTACACGGGCAGCGCCGACGCCATCCTGCAGTCGTCCAACCTGATCTACGACGACAAGCCCGACTACATCGTCGTGTTCGGCGCCGACCACGTGTACCGGATGGACCCGCGGCAGATGGTCGCCCAGCACATCGAGACCGGAGCGGGCGTCACCGTCGCCGGCATCCGCGTTCCACGTCATGAGGCGGTCTCGTTCGGTGTCATCGACTGCGACCCGGACCGCCGCATCGTGGACTTCCTCGAGAAGCCGGCCGATCCGCCAGGGTTGCCCGACAACCCGGACCAGAGCTTTGCCTCGATGGGCAACTACGTGTTCACCACCGAGGTGTTGCTCGAGGCGCTCAAGCAGGACGCCGACGACGAAGGATCCGTCCACGACATGGGCGCCAGCATCATGCCGATGATGGTGAAGCTGGGTGATGCGTATGTGTACGACTTCGCCGACAACGACGTGCCAGGGGCCGAGGAGCGCGATCACGGTTACTGGCGCGACGTGGGATCGATTGACGCGTACTACGACGCGCATGCGGATCTGGTCGCCGTCCACCCGATCTTCAACCTCTACAACCAGCAGTGGCCGATCTACACCCATCACCCACACCTGCCGCCGGCGAAGTTCGTCGAGGGCGGGCTCGCGCAGGAGTCGATCGTCGGAGCCGGCACGATCATCTCCGGTGCGACGGTGCGGCACAGTGTGATCTCGCACGCGGTGCGGCTGCACGCGGGCGCGTACGTCGAGGGTTCGGTGCTGATGGACGGCGTGCAGATCGGTCGGGGAGCGGTCGTGCGCAACGCGATCCTCGACAAGGACGTCGTCGTTCCCGAAGGTGCCCACATCGGCGTCGACGCCGAGGTCGACGCCGAGCGATATCACGTCTCGCCCGGCGGTGTCGTCGTGTTGGGAAAGAGCCAGCTCGCACTGCCCTAGGACGGGCCCTGACACCCAGTGATCAACAGCCGATCCTGGCGGTCAGCGCGACCACTATCCGCTGTTGATCACGGTCGCG
>Ga0209014_10001565_pt1 | contig 13478 bp, 9 predicted proteins | sample BarGraNGADG00212_FD_184491 | JGI IMG/M metagenome (GOLD analysis project Ga0209014, IMG submission 184491) | Arctic peat soil microbial communities from Barrow, Alaska - Barrow Graham LP Ref core NGADG0002-212 (SPAdes) (version 2) | ecosystem: Environmental > Terrestrial > Soil > Wetlands > Peat...
ATCGCGAAGGAGCCCGGCGCAATCTCACCGAGGCGATTGCGTTCGCCGCGAAGTACGGCTACAACCGCCTCGTTTTCGATGCCGAAGAGCAACTCGAAAGTCTTTCCGACATTCCGCGCGTCAGGCCAACCGAAACGCCGATGCCAGAGACTCTCGCGACAATTGCCAGGGAGATACGTCATCGACAAGCTGGAGTCATCGCGCTTCGGTGACCTACCTCTGAATCAGCCCGTGCCACCGTTCGTCACGATCGGCGCGTCGTTACGCGGCGCTGTCGGCGACGTGCCACACGCAGTCACAACAAGGGAGGCAATCGCAACAACAAGGAGGGAGAGCTGGCGGCGGGACATGTGAGACTCCGGTGTGGGATGACCGATTCGTGCTGAACCACATCCCAAGGCTAGGGTCGCGGTGCGCTGCGTAAACCGGCATTTTGTGACAGAAAACCGGGTTTTTGCGCCAATTTCACTTCACGCCCCGCTTTGCACATCGTAGCGCTCCTTCCACGCAACCTGCTCGCTCACCTCCGCATGGTGTTGGGGAACGCACATTCCCTCGACACCGCAACGGATCCGGCGGAGCTGCACTCACTCCTGCGTGCCGAAGCGGCTGATCTGCTGATCGTCGACCCGGCCCTGCGCGAGGGGCAGCTTGCCGAGGCGATCGAGGAGATCATCGCGCAACATCCGGCGTTGCCAGTGGTAGTGTATACCGTGCTCGCTCCGACAGCGATGCGGTTCGTGGTACGGCTCGCCCGCTTGGGCGTGCAGCACGTAGTGCTGAACCGGTTCGATGATGAACCGCGACGCTTTCTCGATCTGATCGAGCACGTGCCGGCGCATCCGATGGCCGAGCTGATGTTGCAGGAGCTGGCTACGCCATTGCGGGCGCTGCCAGTCGTCGTTGCCCGCGCCATCGAGCAGCTCTTCCGCTCACCGGCTCGGGTGAAGAACAGTCAGGAGCTGGCACGATTGGCGGGAATGGCACCTCGGTCGCTCTACCGGCACATGATGCCGGCTGGGCTGCAACCGCGACACCTCATCATCTGTGCACGATTGTTGCGCGCCTACACCCTGTTGCGCGTGCCAGGAAGCAGGTTGAAGGAGATTTCCGTCAAGCTCGGGTATTCCGACCCGGATACGCTGAGCAAGCTGTTGCACGAGTGGACCGGACGCGCGCCGAAAGAAACCCGGCGCGAGGTACCGCCGGAGTTGTTCGTTCGGCTGCTCGCCGACCACCTGCGTCGCGAGCAGACGGAAGAAGAAGTGGTCGAACCCGTATGACGAGGTCGTTCCGATGGAGCAGTGGCCGAGCGCACGATGCGAGTAATGAGCGAGATCAAGGACGGAATGTTTTCTGAGCGATTACGGGTGCTGGTCGTGGACGATGAGCCCGCGATCTGCAGGGTGCTCACGATCGCCCTCACGCGCGCCGGCTACGACGTGGTGACCGCGCAGTCGGGCGACGGCGCGCTGTCCGTGCTGTCCACGGAGCACGTGGACGTCATGGTCATCGACCTACTCATTCCGGACACGCGCGGCGACGTCGTGTTCGAGATCGCGGCGGCCACGCATCCGCACCTGCGCCACCAGACGCTGTTCATGACGGGCGACATCTCGGAGCGGGCCGACAAACTGATTCTGTCATGCAAGTGCCCCTCCGTGAGAAAGCCCTTCGAGCTCAAGGAGTTGATCGGTGTGGTGCAGGCGCTCGTTCCGCATCTGGGGCGGGACGCACGCGGACAGAGTGCGTGACTACTTGACCGCTCGCTCCAACTCGCTCCACCGATCGACGGCGCGCCTGAGGTGCGGGATCACGATCGACCCGCCGACGATCAGACCCACCGACGCAGCCTCGAACATCTCCGCGCGCGTCACCCCTTCCTCCGCGCAACGCACCAAATGGTAGGTCACGCAATCGTCGCAGCGCAGCACGAGCGATGCGACGAGCCCGAGCAGCTCTTTTGTCTTCACATCCAGAGCGCCCGCTTCGTAGGTGCGTCCATCCAGCGAGAAAAAGCGATTGATGACGAGATTGTTCTCGCCGAGAATCTCGGCGTTCATCCGCTCGCGAAACTGGCGAAATTCGGCGAGTGCGTTGCTCGGGTCGCCAGCACCGGCGGTGTGGTCATGCGGCGCGCTCACAGCGTCCATCCCTTGAGCTTGGTAATCGTTTCCTCGAGCGCGCGGCGTTCCTCGTCGCGGCTCGCCTCGGCCCATAGCCCTTCGTACGTTCGCACGGCGAGATCGAGCGCGAGCGGGTCATGCTCCGCGCCAGCGAGACTTGCGGCGTTGTCGGCGAGCGCCGCGCGCGCGAGCTGGTCGGCGGGGAACCGCTCGGCGACCTGCTGCCAGCGCTCGACGCGCGCGCGCGGATTCGACTCGCTGAGCGACCAGAGATGCCACGCTCCGCGATTGTCGGCATCGGCGGCGATAGCGCGCGCGGCGAGAGCGCCCACCACGTCCGCGCCGCGGCCCGTGAGCCAGTATGCGTTGGCAAGAACCACCATTGCCTGCGCATCCTCGGGACGCGCGGTGACGACCCGCTCGTAGACCGGAATCACGACCTCGGGGAGGTCGTGATAGGGGGCCGTGGCCGCGATCAGTGTCTCTGGATCGGCTGCAATGGAAAGCGCCTTCATGCGGTCGAGTAATGCGGCAATGTCGCCGTGCTGCCTATACTCTTGTACAGCGTCAGATACCGAGGCGCTCACGTCGAGTGCGGAGGAGATCATGAACGAAAGTTACTCGGATCGAGCCGGAAGCGGGGCGCTGCCGCGGACGTCCGCCCCGATGGTAGTGGCGGAGCCCTCGACGGTGCTCGCGCGCGAGTTGATCGCGCTGCTGCTGCCTGGCGCCGATTCGCAGAAGCTCGTTCGCGCCCTGATCGACGAACGAGATGCGGTTCCGGGCGCCCATCCGGAGTTGGGGCAGTACAACAGCGACGAGCAGATCCGCGCCCGGGAGCTGAGCCGAGTTCGGGCGCAGCTCGCGCTTGGTGAGGCGGCGCGCACGCTCCAGCACGACTTCAACAATCCCCTCACGGCGCTCCTGGCCGAGGCGCAACTGCTCGAGCTCGAGCCCCTCGCCAACGAGCATCGCGCGGCCGTGAACCGCATCCACGAGCTGGCGCGCCGCCTTGCCGCGCTGTCTCGGCGGCTGGGAGTGACGGAAACGGGAAATCGGATTGGGTGAAGACCTCGGCCAGATGGCAAGTCGGCCGGGCACGAAGATCGCTTCAGGGGTGGGTGGGTTGCGCGAATCGCGTTCAGTGGCGATACTCGTTGCGTCCGGCGGCTGCGATCGCGTTTCGCGTCCGACCCGTCGAGCAATGACCCGCGGCAATCCCAGTGGCCCGTCTGTGACGGGTGCACGAAGCGAGATGAAGCGCCGCGCCCTTGTAGGAATTTCGTCTTGCCCCGCGTGAGGGTTCCGCGCCGGCAGACGTATGAGGCACAGCACCGAATCGCGTCGCACTAGTCCGTCACATCTCGCGTTCCGTCGTGGCACTGTCGCCATACGGCCCCTTCATGTGGCTCGCAATCTCGCGATGACGCGATCGCAGTACCGCTCCAGCAGGACGTGGGCACGCCAAGCGTGGCCGCGCGCATTCACCCTGACCAACAACAGCTGCATGAACGAACGCCGGCGTCCTCCACGTCGCGGCCGCGGAACCCGCCCCACGAGCGATCCTGCCGCCGAGAATGGCGGAGAGGACAATCCCTATCGCGAATCTCCTGCATCGGTCGAAAGCGGCACGGAGCCGCTCGCTCGCGACGCAGTAGCCGAAGCCCCGCTCGAGCGCGCTCCGCGCGAGTCCGAAAGCTCGCCGGCAAACGATATCTCCGCCGACGGCGGCGAGCCCAGCGGAGCACAGGCGACTACTCCCGCGGCGCCAGCCGAGCGCACTCGGTCGGAAGACGGCCGTGGTAGCGGACATCCTCGCGATCAGCAGGGACAGAATGGACGACGCGGCCGTCGCAATCGCGGCCGGGGACGGAGAGAGCCTGGACAGGGTCCGGTCGATCGTCCGAGTTCCGGTGGCCCACCGTCGGCTCCTGTGGCGCTGATCGCGACTGGCGAGACGACCGGATGGTTCGATCCCGCGCGCGACGGCGGCTTTGTGCGCGGAGCGCAGGCGAGCTACCTCGCCGACGCGGGCGATGCCTATGTCCCGCCGCACGTCGTTCGCCAGTACTCGCTTCGCAAGAGCGATGAAGTCACAGGCACGACAGGACGTGATCCGCGCGGCCGTACGGTTCTGATCGAGATCACACACATCAACGGCGCAGATCCGGCGGAGGCCGCGCGTCGCCCGGACTTCAACACGCTCATCGCGACCTATCCGGAGCGAAAGCTCTACCTCGAGACAGGCCGCCCGGCAAAGGCCGGCAACGAGTTGATTCGCCGCGCGATCGATCTCATCGCACCGATCGGCTATGGCCAGCGCGCGCTCATCGTCGCACCGGCCCGTGCCGGCAAGACGACGCTGCTGCACGCGATCACCGAGGGGATCGCACTCAATCATCCCGAGGCGAGCCTGCTCATTCTGCTGGTGGACGAGCGTCCGGAAGAGGTGAGCGAAGCCATCTCGTGGGGCGTTGGTGAGGTGATCGCGTCGAGCTTCGACCAGCCCGCTGCGCGACATGTCGAAGTCACGGAGATGGTGCTCGAGCGCGCACGTCGTCTCGTGGAGGCGGGCAAGGATGTCGTCATCGTGCTCGATTCGCTGACGCGCATGGCCAGAGCGCACAACACCGCGGAGCGCGGCACGGGACGCACGATGTCTGGCGGACTGGACGCGCAGGCGATGGCGAAGCCCAAGGCGTTCTTCGGCTCGGCGCGCTCGGTGGCTCCGTCGTCCGGCGGCGGCTCGCTTTCGATCATCGCGACCGCGCTCGTCGAGACCGGCTCGCGGATGGACGACATCATCTTCGAGGAGTTCAAGGGCACCGGCAACTGCGAGATCAAGCTCGATCGCTCGCTCGCCGAGAAGCGCATCTATCCGGCGATCGACATCGCGACGAGCGGCACGCGGCGCGAGGAGAAGCTCTTTCGCGCGGATCAGCTCGAGCACGTGTACACCCTGCGTCGCGGGCTCGGGCAGATGCCGCCGCAGTCCGGCATGGAGTGGCTGATCAAGCGTATCGCGAACACGCCGAATAACGACGCGTTGTTGTCGGGGCTGTAGGACTGCTGTCCTGTCCGACTGTCCGACCGCGGGCGGGCGGGCCCCGCCGCCCGTCGGGGCCCATCCTTTGCTATAGATTGGGCCACCATGCACTTGCCTCGCCGACTCGGGCCACTGGCGCTCGCTCTCGTGGCGAGCGCCTTTGCCGCGCCCTCTCTCGCCGCCCAACTCCCACACCGAGACATCGCGCCAGCGCCAGAGGTCGTGTCGGTGGAGTTCAAGGGCGCGACCAAGGCGATTGACCTCGTGGAGCTGCAGGCGGACATCTACACGGAGCCAACCCGGTGCAGAAGCTTCGTCCTCGTGCTCTTCTGCCGGCTGACCCCGTATCGTGGGTTCGAGGAGCGCCACTACCTGAATCGGCAGGAGCTGAAACGGGACGTCCTGCGCATCCGCGTGTTCTACTATCGCGAGGGCTTTCGCGAGGCGCAGGTGGACACGACCGTGACGCAGTTGAACGACAAGCAGGTTGCGGTGCGCTTCGACATCAAGGAGGGCGAACCGACGATCGTCACCGATATCGCCGTGACCTATGATTCCACGCTGCTGACGGCGAAGAAGGTGCAGCAGCTCACGCTGGTGGAACGCGGACGCCCCCTCGACTTGTTCGAACTGGATTCCACGCGAATCCAGTTCCAGAATGAGCTCTGGGAACTGGGCTACTCGGACGCGCTCGTGGACACCTCCACGGTCGTGGATCAGGCGACGCACTCGGCGCGCGTGCAGGTGCGCCTCGTGCGCAACCACCTCACGACGGTGGGCGACATCGTGATTCAGGGGGTCGATCAGGTCACCCCGCGAACCGTGCTCAACTCGCTCAGCTTCACAACGGGCGACCTGTTCCAGCGCAGCAAGATGATCGAGAGCCAGCGCAATCTGTACGAGTCAAATCTGTTCAAGCTGGCGGCGCTCGATGTGCCGGAATCGTTCGACAGTGTGAAGACGGTGAATGTGCTGCTGCGCGAAGCGCCGCTCCACGAAGCGCGTATCGGCGGCGGGTTCAACACCGTGGACTTCTTCCAGACCGAAGGCCGCTTCACGCACTACAACCTGTTCGGGGGCGCCCGGCGTCTCGACATCTCGGCGACGGCGGGCAACCTGTTTGCCGGCAGCCTGAACGGCAAAGGACTCTTTCACCGGCAGCTCGACGACACGACGATCACCGGCAACGCGCGCGACTTCCTGCAGCCGACATGGCAGGCAAGCGTCGAGCTCAAACAGCCGGCGTGGTTGCAGCGGCCGCGCGATGCCCTCGCGATTGGCGCGTTCACGCAGCGGCGCGCCGTTCCGTCAGTGGTGATCGACCGAGGTTACGGCGGGAACCTCTCATACACGCACACGCTTGGGCCTCGCGCGCCCGCGAGTCTGTCGTACCGCTTTGAGGTCACACGCGTGGAGGCCGGGGGCCCCTACTTCTGCGTCAACTTCGGCGTCTGCGACACGACATCCATCAACGCGCTGCGAGGGCATCAGCGCCTGTCGCCTCTGACCGCGCAGGTGCAGATCGATCGATCCGATCAGCCGCTGGCGCCGACGAGTGGCTACACGGCGCGTGCGGAGCTGGAGCACGCATCGGCGCTCACCGTGTCGGACTACCGCTATAACCGCGCATTCGCCGAGGGCACGTTGTACTCGCGACTGGGGCCGAAGACCGCCGTTCTTGCGTCGCGCCTGCGTGTGGGATTCGTTCGTCCGCTCAGCGGCGGAGGGACGATTGACGAAGCCGTCCTGCATCCGCGCAAGCGTTTCTATGCGGGAGGATCCCAGTCGGTGCGCGGTTACGGCGAAAACCAGCTCGGCCCGCGCATCCTCACGCTCCCGCTCCAGTATCTGGTGCATTCGCGCACGGGCTCGGGTGCTCCGTGCGACGTGACGTCCGAGGCGATCCGCTTCTGCGATCCGAACTTCATCACCGATTCGTTGGGCAAAGCAGTTGGCGACGACAAGTTCACGCCTCGGGCGCTCGGCGGCACGTCACTCCTCGAGGGCAGCATCGAGTATCGCTTTCCGCTGCCCTTCCTCACGAATCTCGGCGGTGCCGTGTTCGTCGACGGCGCGGCGGTGGGCGAGCGCGTGCTCGATCCGCTCGGTGCAGGCGTACGTACGCTCGCGAATCTCGTGCGTGGCACCGGTGCGATCACACCGGGGTTCGGCGTGCGCTACCTCTCCTCCGTTGGGCCCATCCGCATCGACGCCGGATTCAACCCGTCGCGCGCCGAGGATCTCGCGGTCGTCACCGAGATCATTCGCAATGGCAAGCGGGAGATCATCCCGCTCGACATTCCAAAGCGGTATTCACCGACGGGCACGTCGACGGGAATCGGGAAGATCCTCAACCGATTCACGCTGCATCTCTCCATCGGTCAAGCCTACTGATGCTTCGCCGCCTGTTCCGTCTTCTCGTCGTGCTCAGCGTCGTGGCGATCCTCGGGGTCATCACTGTGTGGATCGTGACGAATACGGATGTCGGCCGGGAGCGCTCACGGCGTTTCATCGTCGATCTGCTCAACGCGCAGACGCATGGCATCGTGAAGATCGAGGCGATGCACGGCAATCTGCTCAGCGAGGCAACCGTGGTGCGCGTGTCGATCACCGACAGCGCGGGGCACCCGTTTCTGAAGGCCGATTCGATCTCGCTGCACTACGTGCTGCGCAGCTTTTTCTCGCAACGTCTCGAGTTCAGCGACGTCGTCATCTATCACCCCGACGTCGTCGTGGCGCGGCTGCCGGGCGGCGAGTGGAACTATCGCATCCTCTGGCCTGCGACACCGCCGCGTGCGCCGGGTGATACGGTCCCGGGTTGGGGATCGCTGGTAACGCTGACGACGGTCACCGTCATGAACGGCGTCGTCACGGTGCGATCGCCGTGGGCGCCTCGCACCGGCGTCTCCGCGCGCGTGCGCGACAGCATCATCAAGGACGCGCTGGGCGCGGGCTCGCGCCTGTACATCGCCGAGGCGCCTGGCGGATACCAGAAGGTGGTCACGCTCGAGCGGGTGAATGCCAAGGTTCCGTTCGTGCGATGGGCCGATCCTGCGTTCAAGAGCAGGTACGTGCAGGTCGCGGCGCTGAACATGGACGCCTTCCCATTCCGTCCGCCTGCCGCGCAGGTACGCGCGCTCACCGGCAACTTCGAGTTCAACGACGACTCGCTGTGGTGGAAGGGTGCCGCGGGGCACCTTCCGCACTCGGCGATGAAGGGCGATGGTGTCTACAACTTGAACAACGGCGACATGCGTCTGAGTCTCGCCGTGACACCCGCATCATTCGCCGACTTCCACTGGCTCTATCCGCACTTCCCCACCGAGGGCGGCGGGAACCTCGCGATGAGCGTACTGTGGAAGGGCGCGACGCAGGACTACGTGGTGCGCAGCGCCGATCTTCGTACCGGATCGGCACACCTCACCGGTGACATCGGCGCTACCGTCACCGACACGGTGTTCTTCCACGACGCCAACGTTCGGTTCACGGGACTGACGACGAAGCAGATCGAAGCTGCCTCGCCGGGCACACACTCGCCGCGACAGGGTGTGCTGGCGGGGCGCGCGAAATTCAGCGGCACGCCAAAGCGCATGTTGCTCGACGCCGACGTGAGCTTCCTCGCCAACAGCCGCGGGACGAGCCGCGTCGTCGCCGCTGGCGTCGTGGGATTCACCGGCATCAAGCCCGTCGTGGTGAGCGCGCGCGATCTTCACCTTCGGCTCGCGCCGCTGCAGATCGACATCGTGAAGCTGCTCTTCCCGCTGCTGCCCATTGGCGGAACGCTGAGCGGTACGGCGACGCTGAACGGCTCCGGCGCGCAGCAGCTCGTCGCGTCGGGGCTCGACATCGTGCATCAGGACGGGAGCAACATCTCGCATGCAGTAGGAAGCGCGTCGGTGCACACGACTGGACGCCAGACGCTCGATCTCGACGTCGACGCACGTCCGATCGCGCTCGCCGAGTTGACGAAGTTCGCGCCGACGCTGCCGCTCAAGGGGTTGGCGCATGGCCCCGTCCACGCACATGGCCCCATCGACGCGCTCACGGTGGACACGCGGCTCGCCCTGCCCGGTGGTGGAGAGTTCGGCCTCAACGGCACCGTCGATTTCCTCTCGAAGGAGCTCGGCTACGACGTGGTTGCGGACGCGACGAGACTCGACCTGAGCTGGGTGATGATGTACGGTCCGGTGACCTCGCTGAACGGCGGTGGTCGCGCGCGCGGGCGTGGCTTCAAGCCGGCGACGATGTACTCGGATCTGGAGTTCGCCTTCGGGCCTTCGTCTGTCGACACGATCGGTGTCGACTCGGCGTTCGTGCGCGCGCATCTGGCGAATGGGGTGGCGAACATCGAGCGCGTGAACCTGCGCGGGTCGGGCGCCAATATCGACATCGCCGGACAGCTCGGTCTCGACTCGCTCCACACCGGATCGCTGACATATTCCGTCGTTGTCGATTCCCTCTATCGCTTCGCGCGGTTCATTCCTGGCGCGACGACTCCTGCGCCTGACAGCGCCGTCGTGCGTCCGCGCCCGCGCATCGCCTACGAGGCGCGGCGGCGCGCACGAGCCGATTCGGCGAGGACGGCGAAGGAGACGGAGGTCGAGCGCGCGATCAGTAATCTGCCTCCGCCTCAGCTCAAGCTGCCGTCCGATACGCCGCGTGCGATTCCGAAGGGACTGCTCGCGGGCTCGCTGAACGCGGCGGGAACCATCACGGGATCGCTCGATCGCTTCTCGCTCGAGGGCAAGGCCAGCGGCACCGGTCTCGTGGTGCAGGGCAATGCAGTGCGGCACTTCGACGCGACGTACAGTTGGCTCGATGCGCGCACGAAGACATCGACGGTCAGCGCGAAGCTGCGCGCCGACACGGTGAGTGCATTCGGCTTCGCCTTCGACAGTCTCGCCGGCGATCTGACGTATCTCGCACCCAATGGCACCGTGGAGTTGCGAGTGCGGCAGGGCAGCCAGCGTGACTATGCCTTGAACGGCGAGTTCACGCTGGACAAGGCACGCAATGAGCTGCGTCTCAAGGAGATCGCGCTCCGCTTCGACTCCACGACCTGGCGCTCCACACATCCCTCGGCGATCCGCTTTGGTGCGAGCGGGGTCGAGGTGATCAACCTCGAGCTGCGCGATGGCCCCACGCGCCGCATCTATGCGAATGGCCTGCTGCCCACGAAGGGTGAGGCAAACTTCGATATCGAGGTCACGGACTTCGCGGTGGAGAACGTCGCGGAGCTGCTGCAGAGCGATCTGCCGCTGACAGGCCGGCTCAATCTCAACGCGCACGTGTCGGGATCGGCCGAGGATCCGCGAGTCGCGGGGAAGCTGGATTTCACGAAGGCGACGTACAACGAGGCGCCGGTGCCCGAGGTGCGTGGCACGTTCTCGTATGCGAACAAGCAGCTGACCACCAACGCGTCCGCCGTCGACACCACGGGCAAGGTACTCGCGAGCGTGATCGGCACCGTCCCGATCGACCTCGCGCTGTCAGGTGTGACGGGATCGCGTCTTCTCGACGTGCCACTCAATGTGTCGCTCGTGTCGGACAGCCTGCCCATCGGACTGATTCCGCAATTCACGGATGTCGTGACCGACGTGGGTGGCCGAGCGGTTGGGAATGTGTCCGTCGCGGGCACGCTGAAGAAACCAGTCCTCAAGGGCAACGTCACGCTGAGCGAAGTCCAGTTCAAGCTCGCCGCAACGGGCGCGTTTCTGGAGCACGTCAACGGCTCCATCCGAATGACGGGGGACAGCGTCTTCATCGACTCCATCGTCGGGGTGGCGAACGGGCCGGTGCGTTTCACGGGGACGATCGCGGTGGGCAACTGGCGCGAGCCGGCGTTCAATCTCGATCTCGTTGCACGCGATGCGCAGCTCATCAACAACGCCAGTGGAGATATCCATGCCGACGCGGTCCTTCACCTGGGTGGCGCGCTCTCAGCGCCGACCGTGGCGGGAAGGGTGACGGTGCAGCATGGTGTGCTCTACATACCTGAATCACGGGGCAAGAAGATCATCGGCGCGGACGATCCGTCGTTGTTCAGCGTCGTCGACACGTCGCTCGCCGCCCAGCGCAACCTGTTCCCCGCGCAGTCGGCGCTGTTCCGGAACCTCCACGTGGATGTCGATTTCAACGTCGAGCGGAATACCTGGGTGCGATCGCGCGACGCCAACGTCGAGGTGTTCACCGACGGCCCGCTCAAGCTCACCGTGCTTGGCGATGCGCTCGCGCTCACCGGCGCCATCGATGCCGACCGGGGCGAGTATACGTTCCTCAGCAAGCGCTTTCAGATCAAGCGCGGCTCGGCACAGTTCATCGGCACGCCCGACCTGAATCCCACGCTTCAGATCACGGCGGAATACCAGGTGAAGCCGGCCGCCGGGACGGCGACCAACATTCGCGTACTCATCGGTGGGACCGTCGCGACGCCGCGCATCTCGCTGGAGAGCGATGCGCAGCCGCCGCTCTCACAGAGCGACCTGCTGAGCTATCTCGCCTTCGGTGAGGGGGCGGGCACGCTGCTGCAGTTCAATCAGACATCGCTGTCAGGGACGTCCGGCGGCAATCTGTTGAACGTCGCCAGCACGCGGCTGGCGGGAATCGCCATCGGTGTGGCGCTCGACGAGTTGAAGGGGAACGCCGCCCGGTCGCTCGGTCTGGATGTGTTCAACGTCACGCCGGGCGACATCCCGGTGTTCAGCACGGGGAACAAAGGGGATTTCCTGAGGGCAACGGAGATCGAGATGGGCCGCTACGTGAATCCGCGCACTTTCGTCTCGCTCGTGGGCAACCTTGGCGGATCGCCCGGTGCGACGATCACGCAGCGCACGGCGACAGGCCTGCGGTTCGACGTGAGCTTCAGCCCTCGCTACTTACTGGACCCGCCGACGCTCGGCGGACAGACCTATGTGCGCTCCGGACAGTTCGGCGCGTTCGTGATTCGGGAGTGGCGGTTCTAAGCGCGCAGTGCGGCGTGAAGTAGACGCCTTTGTCCTCGGCAGTGGACAGCACCACGCTGAGGCGCAAGGAAGCCCAACAGCGATAACATGTTCATTCGTGAGGAGTTAGCGCCGAGCGCCCACTCCCAGCGCGAATGGTATCGCGCATGCCTTAGTGATGGTGTCGCCGCGCTCGTCGTGGCGCGTCACCTCGGAGACTACCATGCGCATCGCATCGTTCGCACTTGCCGGCCTGACTGCCGGCGCCGCACTCATCCTGGCTCCGGCCGCGTCGCAGGCGCAGTCGCGCACCGCAGGCCGTCCCGCTGCCGCCGCCGATGGCAGCACGATGTTCGACGTGACGCCATATGCCGGGTACATGGTATTCGGCAACTACCTCACGGGTCCGCTTGGTACGTCGTTGACCAATGCGCCGGCGCCGATCTACGGCGTGCAGCTCGGGATGAAGATGGCGCCGAATGTCTCGCTCATCGGCAATCTGGCCACGGCCAGCAGCGACATCCAGGTCGGCGTTCCATTCCTCGGTGGCGTCTCGGTGGCACAGAGCTCCGTCGTGCTGTACGACATGGGACTTCAGCTCGATGTCCCGGTGATGTCTGCGTATGGCGCGACCTTCTCGCCATTTCTCCAGGCCGGTGTGGGTGCAATGCACTACAACATCACGGAGTCCTTCGTCTCGACCACGGCGACGAATCTCGCCGGCAACGTGGGTGCTGGCGCGGACATCGCGATCGGCCGTGGTATGGGGTTGCGACTGATGGCGAAGGATTACATCGGCAAGTTCGATTTCCAGGGAGCGACGTCGTTCGACGTCGCAGCCGGGACGACGCAGAACTTCGCGTTCAGCGCCGGGATGCGGTTTTCATTCTAGGGGTCCGAACCGATCTGGTCGTAGAACTTCGCGACCAGATCGTGTGCTCCGCGCCGAGTGTAAACGTCGGGGCGCCGCGACTCGATGACGCGCGCAATGACCTCGGCAACTTCTTCAGCGCTCTGGGAGTTCGGCAACTGCCGCGAATCAGGGCCGCCGTGGCGTGCGTTCTTGCCGAAGTCGGTACGCACGACGCCTGGCGACACCAGCGAGAACTGGATGCCCGGATGCGTCTCCTGCACTTCCGAACGAAAGTTCGCCGTGAGGGCGTTCAGGAAGTGCTTCGACGCACTGTAGGCGGACCGCATGACTGCGAACGGTATGCGGCCGAGCATCGACGAGATGTTGATGACGTGGCCGGCGTTACGCGATTTGAAGTGCGGCAGCACTTCCTGCATCCCGTAGAGGGCCGTCTTGACGTTCACTCGCATGACTTCGTCGATGTCGTCATCGGTGAGCCGGCTCGGCACGGT
>Ga0209014_10001568_pt1 | contig 13445 bp, 8 predicted proteins | sample BarGraNGADG00212_FD_184491 | JGI IMG/M metagenome (GOLD analysis project Ga0209014, IMG submission 184491) | Arctic peat soil microbial communities from Barrow, Alaska - Barrow Graham LP Ref core NGADG0002-212 (SPAdes) (version 2) | ecosystem: Environmental > Terrestrial > Soil > Wetlands > Peat...
CTCCTATAGACCGCCCGAGCAGAGCGCCTGAGTCGGAGTTGCCTCGGCCAAATGGGGTGGCCGTAACAAGACCAGGCATCGCGCAACAAATGTGAGAGCGCTCTCTTGACAGTGGTGATATCGTGCCTACGTCAAGCGTGAGAGCGTTCTCAGAACGGTCCAAGCCCAAACAGACCGCGCGTGTTCACGTCAGGACAAATCCGTCAAGTCGGGCACCAGGAGTCAGGGGACCGGTCGCTCCGGCGTCGCAGGAATAAGAACTCAGACCCGCGGGCTGGCGATGCGCAGCCCCGTCAATCTCGCTCCCTGAATGGACGGACACTCCGCTCCCAGAACATACGGCTCCTGGTCGTCGTGCTCTGGTTGGTGGGCCCTGAAGCGGCTTGCATGAGGTTAGTTTGTGAGCCATCCTACCCTGGAGGAAGTTGCTCGAGCCGCTGGCGTCTCCCGCGCGACTGCGTCCAGGGTCGTCAATGGGAGTTCCACGGTCGGGATCGAAGCCCGGCAGTCGGTTGAGCGGGCTGTTGCCGAGCTTGAGTACGTCCCGAATCGGGCAGCTCGCAGTCTCGTGACTCGTTCGAATGACTCGATCGGCGTCGTGATTGCCGAGCCTACCGGACGCATCTTCGGTGACCCGTTCTTCGCCGAGGTCCTAAGGGGTATCAGCACCGGCCTGGCCGACCGCCACATGGCGCTAGTACTGGTTATGTCGCAGTCTCAAGAGGAGGAACGCCGTGCGGAGCGCTATCTCACCGGCGGCCACGTCGCTGGCGTGATCATGTTTTCCCTGCACGGTAATGACCCACTCCCGGAGCGCCTCCAGTCGCGCGGCATCCCGGTCGTCGTGGGCGGCGAGCCGCCGCCCGGGGCCCGAGTCAGCTATGTTGACAACGACAACCGCGGTGGCGCTATCGCGGCCGTGAACCATCTCATCGAGCGGGGGCGGACCAGAATCGCAACGATCACCGGGCCACTGGATATGCCCGCGAGCGTAACGCGCCGGCTGGGCTACCGCGACGCACTCCGGTCCGCAGGGCGGACGCTGGATCCGGACCTCGAAGAGGGTGGCGAGTTCACTCGCGAGGGTGGTCAGCGCGGTATGGAGGCCCTCCTCAAGCGATGCCCGGACATCGATGCGGTATTCGCCGCCTCGGACCTGATGGCCTCAGGAGCGCTATCTGCGCTTTACGCGGCCGGCAGGACAGTTCCCGATGATGTCGCGGTCGTCGGCTTCGACGACTCGATCGTTGCCCTCTCGACCCAGCCCACTCTCTCGAGCGTGCACCAGTCGATGGAAATGATGGGTCGCGAATTAGTTAGCGTACTGCTCCAGACGGTCAACGCGCGGGACCATGTAGTCCGCCGTGTAGTTCTGGAAACCGAACTCATCGTCAGGCAATCGACTGGAGGGCCGCCGACAAGGAAGAACTGAGCGACTGAGCGCGGCCAATCGTTTGGCACGCGCTGGAACGTTTCAGGAGCCCGTATTGCGTTACCAAGGGGATAGGAAGGGAGACCTAATGTTTAGGAGAGGTTTCACTCAGTTTGCAGCCCTAGCTTCGGTGGCCGCGCTCGCGGTCAGCGCGTGCGGGGGAGCGGGGGCCACGACCGCCCCGTCGGCCGCCGGGGCGAGCACGGCGCCATCGGCCATCATCACCGCAGGGCCTAAGAGCGGCACCATCGTCAACGGTCACATCGTCATTCGCTGGTACGTCGGCCTCGGCTCTGGCACCAACCCGCAGCAGATCGCACTGCAGCAGTCGATTGTCAACGACTTCAACGCGGCGCAGGACAAGACGCCAACCGGTAAGGGCGGCATGCCGATCATGCTGTCGATGGAGATCGTCCAGAACACCACCGCGACCGACATCCTCAAGACCGAGCTGGCGTCGGGCAACGGGCCTGACATCGTTGGCCCGGTTGGCGTCAAGGGTCGCCTCGGATTCGAGGGCTTGTGGGCTGACATCACCCCGCTGGCTAAGACGAACGGCCTCGACCTCACCAAATATGACCCCAACCTCCTCAAGCAGTTGAGCAACAGCGCTGGCGTCCTGGATGGCTTCCCGTACGCCGTCTACCCGTCCTTCATCTTCTTCAACAAGGACCTCTTCGACGAGGCCAAGCTCGCGTACCCGCCGCAGAAGGTGGGCGACAAGTACAAGATGCCTGACGGCACCATGGTCGACTGGACCTGGGACACCGTCAAGACGGTCGCCAAGCTCCTGTCCGTTGACAAGAACGGCAAGGACGCAAGCCAGGCCGGTTTCGATCCGGCCAACCAGACTCAGTTCGGCTTCGAGTTCCAGTACACCGAAGGCCGCCGACTCGCCTCCGACTTCGCCAGCGGCAGTTTCGTTGCTGCAGACGGCAAGACGGCTGCGTTCCCGGATCCCTGGAAGGCCGCGTGGACCTGGTACTACAACGGCATCTGGACTGACCATTTCATCGCCAATGACACGGAGCGCAACTCCACCCTCCTGGGGGGCAACCCGACGGCCTCCGGCCATGTTGGTATGGCCGCTGTATTGCAGTGGTACACCTGCTGCTTGTCGCCTGACCCGCTCAAGGCCAACACCGGCCTCAAGAAGTGGGACATCGCCATCCAGCCGAGCTACAACGGCGTGATTACCGCTCCGATGGACCTCGACGTCTTCAGCATCACCAAGTCCTCGGGTGACCAGCAGGATGCGTTCACGGCGTTGGCCTACATCGCCAGCCGCGGTGAGCTTGCGGCCAACTACGGTGGCGTCCCGCTCCTCGGCGATCAGCTCACCTTCTACCACAAGTACGTCGACGCGCTGCTCGCCCCGCAGTTCCCCGGCAACGTCGTCAACTGGCAAGTCGCCATTGACATGGAGAAGTACGCCCCGGCGATTCACCACGAGGCAGGATTCCCCAACTACATCAAGGGGATGAGCGACTACACCAAGGTCTTCTCGACTCTGCCGACGACCCCGGGCCTTGACATGAACAAGGTCTTCACGGACGTGACCACGGCTCTGCAGACCGACTTCAACACCACACCGTAACGGAGTTCGCAACCTAAGTCGGGAGTAAACCTCGGGCGGCCGACAACGTGCCGGCCGCCCGAGCCATTCAAGGCGATTTCGGAGCGGATCGATGGTGATCGTCGAAGACAAGGAATCGGTTCACGCGCCTCCCCCTAGAAAGATGAGCCTCGCCCGTCGCGAGACGCTGTTGGGTCTAGCGTTCCTGTCGCCGTGGCTCGTCGGCCTCGTGGTGTTCGTCGCGATGCCGATCATTGCCTCTCTGGCGCTTTCGTTCACGAACTTCAACATCCTCCATCCGGAAGACCTTCGGTTCATCGGGCTGGATAACTACAGCCGGATGTGGAACGAATTGCTGAGCAACGGGGCTGTCGGCCAGTCGCTGGGCGTCACGGCCAGATTCACGTTGATGTCGGTCCCGTTGTCGATCGGTCTGGCGCTCGGTATGGCGCTGCTGCTCAACCAGAGGCTTCTCGTCGGCAAGCCCATCTTCAGGACGCTATTCTTCATGCCCGTGCTGATCCCGCTCGTGGCAAGCACCATCGTGTGGCAAGGATTCCTGAACGGCCAGAGTGGCTGGCTGGCGCTGATCCTGCGCTCTGTCGGACTTCCCGCGCCGAACTGGTTTTATGATCCCGCCTGGGCACTGCCGGGGCTCGTGCTCCTTGGCATCTGGGGCGTCGGGAACATGATGCTGATCTTCCTGGCCGGCTTGCAGGGAGTGCCGACCGAGCTGTATGAGGCCGTCAAGGTTGACGGCGGCGGAGCCTGGGCTCGATTCCGCCATGTGACGCTGCCGATGATCTCGCCGGTCCTCTTCTACAACATCCTGATCAGCATCATCGGAGTGTCGCAGTACTTCACCCAGGCTTATGTCATCGACCCGGGGGGAAATGGGCTCCCCGGCGGCTCGACGTTCTTCTACAACATGAACCTGTACAAGGAAGGCTGGACCTACAACAACATGGGTTATGCCTCGGCGCTAGCCTGGCTCATGATGCTCGTCGTCGTGGTCGCAGCGCTCGTGCTGTTCCGTTCATCGGCCCGCTGGGTGTTCTACGCCGGAGGTGACCGATGACCGCAAAGGAATTGCCGCTGCCGCTGGCGAGCGTCAGGAGCAAACGATCGCCCCGAGCGCATGCGATCAGGCTCAGGATCTCCATGCTCGGCGTAACGCTGTTCACCGCCTCGATGGCGATGATCTTCTTGCTGCCGCTCGGCTACATGGTCCTGACGTCGTTCAAAGACTCCAACCAGATGACCGCATTGAACGCGCCGTTGTGGCCCGCTTCGCCGCAGATGTACGCGGCCGCCGACGGCCAGACCTACACGGTCTATGAAGTCCCGACGGCCAATGGCGTCCAGAATCTCGCGCTGGAGAAGCCTGGGCGGCTCACGAGCACCTTCATCGATCTGACGACGGGGAAAGAGGTCGAGTGGCAGGGCAACTGGCGCAGCCTGAGCGCAAGCTGGTCGTTCGCCCCCAAGGTCGACAACTTCACCAATGTGTTGAACATCCTCAACTTCCCGATGCTGTTGAGGAACACCCTGATAGTTTCCATTCTGGGCACGATCGGTGCGGTCAGTTCGGCCGTCCTTGTCGCCTTCGGCTTCGCCCGCTTCAGGATTCCGGGCAAGGACGGCCTCTTCCTTGTCTTGATCATGACGATCATGCTGCCGTTTCAGGTGCTTCTGATCCCGCAATACATCGGCTTCAAGGCGGTTGGCTGGACCGGCACGTTGTTACCCCTGATAGTGCCGCATTTCTTCGCCAACGCGTACAACGTCTTCCTGCTGAGGCAGTACTTCAGGACTCTGCCGCGAGAGTTGGACGAGGCTGCTGAGCTTGATGGCGCCAGCCCGCTTCGGATCCTGTGGTCGGTGATCATCCCCCAGGCGTGGCCGGCGATCATCGCTGTGTCTTTGTTCCACTTCTTCTTCTCGTGGAACGACTTCTTCGCCCCTCTTGTGTATCTGTCCGGACATGCCGAACTTGCCACGATGACGGTGGGCCTGCAGGCCTTCAACGTCACGTACGCTGCCTCGGGCCAGGCCTTCTTGACCCAGGCCGCATCTCTCCTGGCGATGATTGTGCCTGTGGCAATCTTCTTTGTCGGCCAGCGGGCGTTCATGCGAGGCGTGGTCATCTCTGGCGTCGAGAAATAGCAATCCATGATTGAGCGACCCGGACCCGAGGTTCTCTCGGGTCCGGCTCCTTATGCCTGGCGGCGGCCGATCGGGCTTCCGTACGACGGTCCCGAAAGGGCCAGGCAGGGCGTCGATCCGCCGCTCGTGGACGATGGTCCGTGGGGTGGCGTGCCACTCGGCGGAATGGGTGCCGGCAGCATCGGGCGAACCCACCGCGGGGACTTCGCCCGATGGCACCTCGATGTGGGTCGCCACCGCTTCGAGACCATACCGGCCGATCAGTTCTCCGTGTACGTGGCCAGGGGCGATACCCGTTCGGCCCACGTCCTATCCACGATCCGTCCGGACACACTTGGGAGCTGGAACTGGGACCTGCCGGCCGGTGCCGGTACGTACCACGGCCTGTTTCCATATGCTTGGTTCGATTACGACTGGGCTGAACTCCCTGTGCGCCTATTGCAGCGGCAGTTCAGCCCCGTCATTCCCGGCAATCACCGCGAGAGCAGCTACCCGGTCGGCGTCTTCGAGTGGCAGATCGAGAACCCGAGCCTGGAACCGGTGACGGTCGGCCTGATGTTCAGCTGGCTGAACGACATCGGCCGAGACCGCGGACAGGACCGGCGGGGCGGTCATCGAAACGTTTCCCTCCACAAGGACGGCTTGGCCGGGGTTGTCCTTCAGGGGCCGTCGGACGTTGTCGATGCGCCCTGGAACGGCAGCTTCGCGATCATGGGTATCGAAGAGCCCGGCGTCCACCTCACGACCTGGGATCGGTTTTTGGCCGACGACGGGTCGGACGTGTGGGCGGACTTTGCAGCCGACGGGCGGCTGGGCGACGTCGTCGACGGTCGGCCCAGCCAGTCGGGCGAGGCTATCGGAGCAGCCCTGGCTGCGACGGTCGAGCTCGTCCCAGGCGAGACGAAGCTCGTGTCGTTCGCCCTCGTCTGGGACCTGCCCGTTGCCGAGTTCGGCTCCGGCACGTGCTGGTACAAGCGATACACGCGGTTCTTCGGCCATAGCGGGGCCAATGCCTGGGCTATCGGCGCTGACGCACTGGCTAGGCGCTCGGAGTGGTCCTCGGCCATAGACGCCTGGCAGGCGCCGATCCTGAACGATGCCACGCGGCCCGATTGGTACAAGACCGCGCTCATCAACGAGCTGTATTACCTCGTGGACGGCGGCACGGTCTGGACTGAAGGCGAGCCGTTCAATATGGCCGACCCGGCCAGGAGGAGCGCCCTCCTGCCGGCCGCAAGCGAGTCCGGCAAGGCCGGCGCTGATGGACCTCTCGGTCACTTCGCCGTCCTGGAGTGCTACGACTACGCCTGTTACAACACGCTCGACGTCAACTTCTACGCGTCGTGGGCCCTCCTTCTGTTGTGGCCAGACCTGGACGTCAGCGTCCTTCGGGACTTCGCGGCGACAGTCGACCTGGACGATCCGGAGATCGTCACAGTCGGCTGGAAGGGAACCGACGCCCCGTGGAAGGTACGCGGCGCCATGCCGCACGACCTGGGCGGTCCCGGCGGAGATCCGTTCCTGCGCCCCAACGTCTACCACTGGCTCGATGTCAACATCTGGAAGGACCTCAACAGCAAGTTCGTCCTCCAGGTCTGGCGCGATGTCTTGCTTGCGTCGGCCCCGGACCTGGCTCGCGACACCTGGCCTGCTGTAGTGCAGGCGATGGATTACCTCGGCCGATTTGACCGGGATGACGACGGCTTGCCCGAGCACGACGGGCAGCCAGACCAGACCTACGATGCCTGGTCGATGCTGGGGCCGAGCGCTTACAGCGGTGCGCTGTGGCTGGCAGCCCTCCGCGCGGCTATGCGAATGGGCGAGATGGTCGGCGACGCTGCCACGGTCGAGCGTTTCCGCCAGATCCACGATCGCGGCACCGCGGCCTTCGAGGCCAAGCTCTGGAATGGTCGCTGCTATCGATTCGACGCGAGCGGCGAAGCTTCCTCGGATTCGATCATGGCCGACCAACTGGCCGGTCAGTGGTACGCGGATGCGACCGGACTTGGCGACCTGGTTTCGCCGGAGCGCATCCTGACGGCATTGCGCACTGTTTACGAGTCGAACGTCCTCGGGTTCGGTGGCGGCGACATGGGCGCGGTCAACGGGAGTCGACCCGACGGCTCGATCGATGAGTCGACAGAGCAGTCGGCAGAGAGCTGGACCGGCACCACCTATGGGCTGGCGGCCTTCATGATCGGCCGCGGCCTCACCGAAGAGGGCTGGCGCACGGCCCACGGAGCGTACGCCGTTACCTACGGTCGAGGGCTGTGGTTCCGGACACCGGAGGCATACCTGCAGAACGGTGACTATCGGGCCGCCATGTACCTGCGGCCGCTCGCGATCTGGGCAATCGAGCATGCGCTTCGTCAGAAGACGGCGAACGCAGCAGCGGCCGGGAGACCCAAATAGGCCGAGGCGTACGAGCGGGGTAGACGACAGAGAGCTGCACGGAGCGGCGCTGATACACCACAACAACTGAGAGTGGCGAGGTAGACGGTTTGGCTCAGAACTCCGCGGAACCACCAGCCCGGCCCGAGTTCGTGACTATGGCGGGGCAGCGGTATGCGTGTATACGCGATGTCGACGCCCTTGAGCCATTCCTGATGAGCATCGTGAGCGACAGCGATGTCTGGCTCTTCGTCGGCAGCAACTCGCCCTTTACGGCCGGCCGCGTAGAGCCCGATGGTGCGATATTCCCGTACCAGACCGTCGACAAGCTGCTGGCCCATGCCGACGGAAGCGGGTCTCTGAGCGCATTCCGCGTTCGCCGTGGCAGCGCAGGGCCGTCGCTCTGGGAGCCGTGGCACTCCGATTCCAATGCACTCGCGATCACCCGCAACCTCTACAAGCACGTCCTGGGTACGAACGTGCTTTTCGAGGAGATCAACCATGAGTTGGGGCTTCGCTTCACCTTCAGCCTCAGCACGTGCACGCAGTTCGGCCTCGTCCGACATGCGGTCCTGGAAAACATAGGTTCAGGACGGGTTCAGGTCGAATACCTCGATGGCTTCCAGATGCTGCTGCCGGCCGGAGTGGGCGAGGAGTCGTACGCCGGCATGAGTTACCTGGCAGGGGCCTACATGCGACACGAGGTCCTGCCCGATGTCCCGCTTGCGATCTACACCCTGAACTCCGCGATGCAGGATGAGCCACGACCGTACGAGTCGCTGCGCGCGACGGGCGCTTGGTCTGTCGGCCATCTCCACCCCGAGGTGATCCTGTCGGACCGGAGTCTGCGAGCATTCCGGGCAGGCGAGAAGATCGCAGTCGAGAGCGAGCTGAGGGGCGACTTCGGGTCGTACCTGGTGGCTGACAGTGTTGAGCTCGAGCCTGGGGGGCGACATAGCTGGTTCACCGTCGCCGACACGGGCCTCGACCACACTCGGCTCGTCCTGCTGCGAGACCAGCTCGCGAAGCCCGACCAGCTCGAGGCCGAGCTTCACGCGGCTATCTCTGCGGATCGGCAGAACCTGCGCCGGCTTGTAGCCGCGGCCGACGGGCTGCAAGAGACGGCCGATGAAGCGGCCACAGTCCACCATTTCGGCAGCGTTCTCTTCAACTGCATGCGTGGCGGGACCTTCCTTGACTCGTACCGATTCCCGCGTCGCGATCTCGACTCGTTCCTGCGGGCTCAGAACGCTCCGCTGCACTCCGGCACACAGGAGTGGCTGGCCACTCTGCCGGAGACGATCTCGCTCGAATCGCTCCGCAGCGCCGTGGAGGCAACGGGCGATCCTCAACTCATCCGCGTGTGCGGTTCGTATCTGCCGCTCATGTACAGCCGGCGCCACGGCGACCCGAGCCGACCCTGGAACCGATTCTCGATCCACGTCAGGGGCGAGAACGGGGAGCCGGTCTATGGCTACCAGGGCAACTGGCGCGATATCTTCCAGAACTGGGAAACGCTGGGCCAGAGCTATCCCGGCTTCCTTGGGCAGATGCTGGCGGTCTTCCTGAATGCGTCAACGGCGGACGGCTACAACGCCTACCGGATCAGCCGCGACGGCGGCATCGACTGGGAGGTGCCCAACCACAATGATCCGTGGAGCCACTTCGGCTACTGGGGCGACCACCAGATCGTGTATTTGCTCCGGCTGCTCGAAAGCGCGGAGCGATACCGCCCCGGAGAGCTGGCTTCGTGGCTCAATAGGCGCGAGTATTCCTACGCCAACGTGCCGTTTCGGATCGCCGGTCTGGAAGCAACTCTGGTCGATCCGCGCAACACGATCGCCTTCGACAAGACGCTACATCGCCGACTCCTGGCCGCGGCCAAGGAGGTCGGGGCGGATGCCAAGCTTGTCGCGGACTCGACCGGCGACGTCCTGCTTGTTTCCCTGGCTGAGAAGTTGCTGGTGCCGCTGCTGGTCAAGCTCACCAACTTCGTCCCCGACGGCGGGACGTGGCTCAACACGCAGCGTCCCGAATGGAACGACGCAAACAACGCTCTGGCTGGTTGGGGCCTGTCGATGGTCACGGTCTCTCACGCCCGGCGCTACCTGCGCTTCTGCGAGCAGGTCTTCGCCGGGTCCGAACCGGTCGAGCTGTCCGAGCCGGTCGCGGTCCTGCTGGAGAGGCTGACGGCGATCTACGGCGCCGCTCCCGAGACGTTCAACGACACCTCGCGATACGAGTTCCTGGTGGCGGCCGGGCGGGTCGGCGAGGATCATCGGCAAATCGTCTATGCCGGCGGCCTGGGAACTCGGCGAGTCGTACCCATGTCCGCCGTGCGCGACCTTGTCGCAAGCGCGTTGCCCGTCCTCGATCGTTCGATTGCCTCGAACCGACGCGACGACTCGCTGTACCACGGCTACAACCTCCTCCATGTCGAGGCCGGCCAGGCTCAAATCACGCATCTGTATCCAATGCTGGAAGGTCAAGTCGCCGTGCTCGGTTCCGGTCTGCTGACGCCCGCTGATGAGCTTACTTTGCTGCGCGCGCTTCGAGCCAGCGATCTATATCGGGCCGACCAGAACAGCTATCTGCTTTATCCGGATATGGCCCTGCCATCTTTCCTGAGCCGCAACACCATCGTGTCTCCGCCGCCGCTGGACGACCCGCGAATCTTCGTCCGCGACAGCCACGGCGAGTGGCACTTCCAGGCTGACTTGCGAAACGCCAACGATTTGGTCGACCGCTTTGCCGCAATGAATGTGGATGTGCAGGTCCGCGAGGCCACCCTGGCCCTCTGGGAAAAGCTCTTTCGGCACCGCGAGTTCACCGGTCGAAGCCGCACCTTCTTCATGTTCGAGGGCCTTGGCAGCATCTACTGGCACATGGTCGCAAAGCTGCTGGTGTCGGTTTTGGAGTGCTACGAGGCGGCCATCGAGCCGGTGGCCGGAAAGGTCGATGTCGAAGCCGCAGCGGCGCTGGCCGACGCCTACGACGACGTGCGCGACGGCCTCGGCTTCCGCAAGTCGGCCGAAGTTCAGGGCGCCTTCCCGTGCGATCCCTACTCGCACACGCCCCGACACCGAGGGGCGCAGCAGCCGGGGATGACGGGCCTCGTCAAAGAGGAGGTCCTGGCCCGCTGGGGCGAGCTGGGAGTGCAGGTTCGGACGGGCAGGCTGCGGCTTGCGCCCCGGCTTCTGCACCGGGCCGAGTTCGAGGCGGAGACGTACCGATTCGACTACGTCGACATCGCCGGCCAGGACCGGTCGTGGGAGCTGTCTGCAGGCAGCCTGGCCTTCACATATTGCGGTACCCCGGTCTGCTACGAGCTGGCCGACCGGGCGTCTATCGTCGTGGATCGTGTGGCCGGCCCGAGTGAGCTGATTGCCGGCGACGAGCTAACGCTTGCCGCGAGCAACGCGGTCTTCGCCCGGGACGGCTCGATCGTGCGGTTGACCGTCCGCGTGCCACGGGAGGCGCTCCGACCGTAGGGCCGACGATGCCGAGGAGCCACTGTGGAGTGGCTCTTGCCATGGCGGATCGCGAGAGCCAAGTCAGTCCGAGACCGGGTATCGCTTTCCGGCCGCCAACGCGCGGCGGTCAGCCGGCTCCGAGCGCCCGTGCGACTGCCACCAGTAGGATTGCGACCGCCACTCCGGGGAGCAGCAGGCGAGTCCGGGCGACGATCAGCACGCAGGCGAGAACCGCAAGGGGCTCGACACCAAGCAGGAGGCGCGGCTGCCGGTCCGAGGTTAGAAGGCAGTTCACGGCGGCCAGGGCGGCGAGTGCAGCCGGTCCTGCCAGGCGCAGGTATGCGACGGCTGCCGGCGGGAGCCTCTCGATGCCGGGGGCGAGCATTGGCAGGGCGCGGGCAGGGTACGTAACCGCCCACATCAGGATCGCCAGCGGGATCAGGCCGAAACTCATGGCAGGCCAGCCTCGGCCGATGGCTCCGGCGTCTCCGGAGAGCTCGACTCCTCGTTGGGCGAGGCCGGTGCGGCCAACCCGATGAACGGGCCGAGAACCGCTCCGGCCACCAGCCCGAGCGAGGCGCCCCCAGCGAGCCCGACCGGCACCGCCACGGCAACCGCCCCAAGGGCCGCGGCTACGTCCCGACGCCCGGAAACCATCCCGAGCGAGAGTCCGGCCATCGCGGCCGGGAAGGCAACGTCCAGGCCGAGTCGACGCGTGTCGACTGCACCCGCGGCCAGGTAGCCGATCACCGAGCCCAGGGTCCACGGAACGAGGATCACCAGCGCCGCCACCCAGTAGCCGCGCCGGTCGAAGCGGCCGATGCGGCGGAAGTGGGCCAGCGACAGCGCGAACGTCTCGTCGGTCAGGAAATGGGCCATGAAAGCCCGCTCCTTGCGCGGCCGCGCGGCCGTGTATGGGGCCACTGCAGCGGAGTAGAGCAGGTGACGGGCGTTGACCAGCAGCGTGACGCCGGCGATCGCCAGCCACGGGGCGCCGTCCTTGACCATCCCCGCCGCCGCGAACTGTGCCCCTCCGGCGAGCACGACGACGCACGCCACGACCGTATCCAGGAGGGTGAAATGGGCCTGCAGTGCCGCCAGGCCGTATACAAGGCCCACCGGCAGCGCATACGCCGCGATCGCCAGGGCGTCGCCGAGCAGCTGCCGGCGCGATTCCTCGACCGTGGCCCCGGTGCTCATGGCCCTCGCTCCTCTTGGGTTCGTTGTCGGATGGTACCGAACGTGCGCGAATGTGGGGCGTATCCTGCGGCGATGGACGCCGCGAGGGATCTGGGGGTTCGGCTCGCAGCCTTTGAATGGCTGAGGGAGCAGGTTGAATTGCATGGCGACGTCATTCCCCGGACGCTCCTGGAGCAAGGTTTCGCATTCGAGGGTCAGCGGGTCCCACTTCTTGGCCCGCAGGGCATCTTCAAACCCCGAGTCTGTGAGCTGCCGCTGTCGATCACGACAATTCCGGACGGACCCTATGCCGACCGAATGGACGGCTCCCACCTCCGGTACTCGTATCGAGGAACTGACGCCCGTCATCCGGACAACGTGGGACTGAGAAGGGCCATGGAACGGCATGTGCCACTGATCCTGTTCGTGCGACTCGATCCCGGCCGCTATATGGCCCAATGCCCGGTCTTCATCGTCGGTGACAACCCAGAGGGGCTCATGTTCGACGTTGATGTCGAATCCAAGATCCAGATCCTGACGGAGGATCCCGCTATCGCCGCGAGCGACGCTGACCCCATTGAACGGCGCTATGTCACCTCTGCCTTCCGCCGCCGCGTCCACCAGCGCAGATTCCGGGAACGCGTTCTCGATGCCTATCGCGTGCAATGCGCCATCTGCCACCTTCGGCATCAGGAACTGCTTGACGCGGCGCATATCGTCGAGGATTCCGAGGACGAGGGCGACCCGGTCGTCAGCAACGGCCTGGCGCTGTGCAAGCTGCATCACGCCGCCTTCGATAGTTTCTTCCTGGCCGTTCGGCCGGACTACACGATCGAAGTCAGGCGATCGATTCTCCAGGAGTCAGACGGGCCTATGCTCCTGGTCGGCTTGAAGCAGACGCACAACCAGACGATCCAATTGCCTCGATCCAGCCAGGATCGGCCGGATCCGGCGCGGCTTCAGAGCCGCTACGACCGATTCTTGCGGGCCTCATAGTCGGCGGTTGGGGCTCCAACGACCACTTCAACTTACGGTCCACCCATAGCTCGTCAGCGCCTCCAATCTCGGTCCGGTCCCGATCGTATCCAACCCGGCAGACGGACGTTCGCGTGGCGCCCAACCGTGTGCCGAGCGCGGATTTGACTGTTGACCATGCCCGCAGTGCCCGATAATGGCGGGTGGGCATGTCGAGCGCGAGGGCACACGGTTGGGGAACGGGAGGCGCTAC
>Ga0209014_10001576_pt1 | contig 13420 bp, 15 predicted proteins | sample BarGraNGADG00212_FD_184491 | JGI IMG/M metagenome (GOLD analysis project Ga0209014, IMG submission 184491) | Arctic peat soil microbial communities from Barrow, Alaska - Barrow Graham LP Ref core NGADG0002-212 (SPAdes) (version 2) | ecosystem: Environmental > Terrestrial > Soil > Wetlands >...
AGGCAATGATGGCTGCCACCGGCCGGGCGAAAGTCCTGCCGCCGCCGCCGCCGCCGGAGCCGTGGCCGCCGTTAGTCGCATCGCCGCCGCTGCCTTCACCGACGCCGAAACCCAGGACGGCCATTACCTCGGAGCAGGTGATAATGGTGGTGTCGCCCTGCTGTATTGGTTTGGCGAAAACGGCCTTCACATTGGCGGTGTCGAGGAATTTTTCCATGGTGGCCTGGAGTGTGTCCACCGACACGTTGGCAAATTCACCTTTATCCTGGGCCGCTTTTTCTTCTACGGGTTGTTCTTCAGTCATATTAACCTCCGGGATTTCTATTTTTTGACATGACCGGCTGTGATCGCTGGGGGACGAAAGAATAGCGAGATCAAAATCGCGCCGGCCAAACCGAACGCCAGAATGATGAGCTGCCGGCGCCGGGTTTCATCCACCACCGGCAGAATATGCTCAACGCCGCTGGCAGTCTGGATTTTTACAGCCACCGGGCGGTTCCAGACCACACCGCCAAACCCCCAATGAGGCAGGACGCGCAAGGCACGCGAGATGACCGTGATGGTCTGATCGCCAACTTGCAGGGGTTCTCCTTCCTGGGTAACAAACAAAGTTGAGAAATCGGGCATAGTCCCTCCTTTATATTTTTATTATACTCAAATGCTGAAAGGAATTAAACCAAAGAGACATGAAACAATCCTTTTAATCGGCCACACAATTCTAAATTATCCAGCACATCCACCGATTCGAGGAACTGGTTGACGGAACCGGCAAACGCTGGCAAAGCGCGCACGTCCGGGCTGTGAATGGCTTTGGCAATCGCCTCTGCAAAAATCTCGCCATGGATGACCTGGAAGGGCCGCCCGTGAAAATTGGAAACTTGCTCCGGGAGGGGCGGGGTGATCCCCAGGCCGTTGTGCTGGCGGGCTGCCAACTTATAGGCCATGCACAGCGGCTGCTGGCGTTCGGGCCAGGTGGCAGCTTGAAATACCTGCTCGAAGAGGGGCATAAACTGGCCGGCGCAGTCCAGGCGGCTGAAAGCAGTGCCAAACCACTTACTGTATGGGGCATAGCGTTTTTCCATCAGGAAACACAACCGCATCAGCGCCGCGACCAGGCGGGCAGCCACCAGGCGCGAGCCCAGCTCATCCCCCACGCTGCCGCAACGCCCCACAAACGGCTCCTCCTGGCCAATTTTCATCCATTGAGCCGCTAGCAGGTACAGCCAGACATCCGGCGGATAATAAGCAAAGCGGGCGCGGGCAGCTTCGAGACCGGCAGGCGCCAGGCCATCGTGGAACACCTCGCCGCCAGTCACCCCCAGCAGGCGCTGCTCCTGCAGGGTAAGCCAACCGGCAGGCGAAAGTTCTGCAGAGAGGTCAACCCCCAGGTATTCTTGAAAAAAGCCGTCCAACGCGAATACTTCCACCCGGTGGGCCACCGGGCCCTGGCTCACCCCTTGCAGCAAGCGCACCCCATTATCTTGCGGGTTGGGAGGGCTGAAATTGGTCGGATAACCCATGAAAGAGACCGGCAGGTGGTCCGCCATAACCTGTTCGATGGCCGGGCGGACATGCAGGCCAGCTTCAGCAGGAACGAAAAGCATTACCCGCGGTCCCCAGTGGTGGTCGCTGGACATCCCGGTGTCGAAACCCAGCACCTCCGAGCCGGAACCGATCAGGGCGGCAGCATACGACAGGCCGGGAAACTGTGCCTCCAGGATCGGCCGTACCGCCTGAAGGTAAAACTGCCGGCTGAGTTCCAGGCCTTTGACGAAAGTCATCACTGCTGGTTCGCTATTGGCGGCCGAATTTCTTCGCCCCGGTTTCCATCCGCCACTGGCGCACCAGGCGGACCAGCTCCATTTCAAAGCGCGCTTTTTCCGGGCCATTCAGTTCCGGGTCGCTGGCCAGATTGGCGCGGATTTCTTCATACAGTTCCTCGCTCAGCCCAACCGTGCGGATTTTCTCGTCCCATCCGGTCTTTAATTCCGCCGGCAGGGGCAGCTTTTCAACGACGTGCAACAGTTGGCGTTCTGCGGGTGTATTTTGATGAGTCATTTTTCACCTCCGAACCCTATTGTACTGTATTTTTATCTTGAATTGATAAAAAAGGGCTGGCGCACAATTTGCATGATTCGGGCCAGTAAAAAGCGGTAAAATTGACCGCTATATGGCGGCAACCCTTCCTTCCAACCGTTCCCTGCTTTGGGCCGGCATCCGCGGCACCCTGCCGCTGATTACCAGTGTGGCGCCGTTCGGGATGCTGTTCGGCGCCCTGGGATTGGCTTCGGGTATCCCCACCGGGATGACCGAGGGCATGTCGCTGGTGGTGTTTGCCGGATCGGCCCAATTGGTGGGAATCCAGTTAATCACGGGAGGGGCCCAAGCATTGGTGCTGCTGCTGACCACCCTGGTGATCAATCTGCGCCACGTGCTGTATGGCTTGTCGCTGGCGCCGCACATGCGAGGCCTGTCGCGCCGCTGGAAATGGCTGCTGGCGTATTTCATGACCGACGAGACCTACGCCGTGGCGATCTCGCGCTACAACCTGGATGCTGCGGATCCGCCCCCTAACCTGCACTGGTTTTACCTTGGCTCGGGCCTGACCTTGTGGTCAAGCTGGCAGATCAGCACGATCATCGGGCTGATATTTGGCTCGCAAATCCCGGCTTCGTGGGGCCTCGACTTCGCCGTTGCGGTGACCTTCATAGCCCTGGTGGTGCCTGCAATTGTCGACAAAGCGGCGGTGTTGGCGGCGCTGGTAGGCGGTGGGATGGCAGTGCTGTTGGTAGGACTGCCGCTCAAGTTGGGCATCGTAGCGGCGGCCGTGGCGGGGATCCTGGCGGGAATGGCAGTCGACCTGAGATGGTTTCGCAAGCTCAGGGGGAAAAAAGATGTCTGAAACTGGTTTATGGCTGGTGATCATCGGGATGGGGACTATCACCTACGGGCTGCGGGCCGCGTCCCTTTTGCTGGCAGATCGCCTGCCGCGCTATACCTGGCTGGTTTCATTCCTGCGGTTCGTGCCGGTGGCGGTGCTGTCGGCCATCATTGCCCTGGAGACGTTCACCCCTGACGGGACGCTCAACCTGTCCCCGCTCAGCAACCACCGCCTGCTGGCGGCGGCGCTGGCTATCCTGGTGGCCTGGCGCACCCGCAGCATCCTTTGGACGATCCTGGTTGGCATGGCTGCGCTCTGGATTTTGCAAGCAATCCAATTTTGAATATTTATCAGGGCCGGTTGCGCTTGCGTTTAAATGGGGGCGCAACTTCAGGGGAAACCAGGCGGGCATAGCAGGCGGGTTTGCGGAAGGCGTTGCCCCACACTTCGAGCTTACGCCAGGTGCGCAGGCGGTCCAGGTCAAACGAGGCCATCGTAATCCCTTCTTCTTCACCTGCTTCTACCAACTTTGTGCTGCGCGAGGCGCCGCGGTTGGTGAAAGCAATCCCGTCGTAGGCCTGGGAATGGCCCCTATGCACCTGCCCGGCGTAATTGGCCAGGGCCACGCCGGCCATATTTTCATAAGCGCGGCTGCGTAACTGGCCGCTACGGTTCTCTTCCATTTCACAGGCGTTGGGGACGAGGATAATCTCGGCCCCTTGGAGCATTAAAATCCGGGCGCTTTCGGGAAACTCGCGATCGAAGCAGATCATGGCCCCCACCTTGACCACCCCGGCAGCGGTATCCAGGTCGCAGACGTAAAAATCCTGCCCGGGCGCCAACCGGCACTCGGCGTCAAAGTCGCAGGTGTGGACCTTGGCATAGGTGAAGCCAATGCTGCCCTGGCGGTCGATCAGCGAGACGGCGTTGCGCGGCAGGCCCGGCCAGCGCTGCAGGTATGTGAGGGCAATGGCCATCTTCAACTGGCGTGCCAGGGATTGGAAAAAGGCCACGAAGAGATCGTCTTCGCCCACTGCGAGTTCCGGGTCGAAGGAGGAGTAGCCTGTGTTCCACATTTCCGGAAAGAGCGCCAGGTCGGCCCCCTGGGCCGCGGCCTGGCGGCAGAAAGCCTCGCCCTTTTGTAGGGCGGCTTGCAGATTGGCAGGCGGCGAAAGCTGGAGCAGCGCGATTTGAAGGGTGGTCATGGCTGGTAGACGCGCACCTGGTTGCCCTGTTGTTTGGCAAGGTAAAGCGCCTGGTCGGCCTGGTCCAACAAAACATCCAGGTTTACCTGTTCGGGATTTAAAACAGCCACGCCAAGACAGGCGGAAAGATTAACAGTGCCATGCCCGGTCGCATAAGGGGTGCAGGCAATGGCAGCACACAGGCGCTCGGCGACGATCCTGGCCTGCTCCAGGTCCGCTTCCGGCAGGATAATTGCAAATTCCTCTCCACCATAGCGGCCAATAATATCCACCATGCGGATTGATTCGATACACAGGTGGGTTACAGCCTGCAGCACCTGGTCGCCGGCAGCGTGACCATAGCTGTCATTGACCCGTTTGAACTTATCAATATCCAGCATGATTGCAGCCAGCGGCTTATTATAGCGGGCGGCCCGCTCAACCTCGATCGCCGCCAGCCGGAAAAAATGGCCGCGGTTGTAGAGGCCGGTCAGCGCATCATGAGCAGCCAGGGATTTCATTTGCTCGAACAGGCGGGCGTTGCGGATGGCCAGGGCCGCTTCCTGGGCAAATAACTTAAGCAAGTTCAACTCATCCTGGGAAAAAATACGGTTGCTTTTGATATCTCCCAACATGATCACGCCCAACAGTTCATCTCCTGCCATGAGCGGCACTCCGAGGGACGTAAATTGGCCGTCGATATCTGCATATTCCGGCATGCGCCCTTCCCAGGCACTGTAGTCTTCCACTATCAGCGGCTGGCGGGTGAGCGCAATGGCGCCCATCACGCCCTCGCCCATTGACTGGCGCTGGCCGGCATGATTGGGGCCCAACCCTTGACTGACGATTAGCTCCAGGTCATTTTGCTGCGGGTCATATAGCGCCAACTCGCCGGCCATCACCTCGAGCAGCTCCTGGGCGCGCGTCAGGATGTTCTGCAGCAGTTCGGGCAGCTCAAACTTGCCCGCCAGGTCCATGGTAATTGCGCGGACGGCGTTTAATTCCTGGACGCGGCGCTGCCCCGCTTTATACAGGCGCTCGACCTCAAGCAATGCCTGCTTGCGCACGGTGATATCATGCAGCACCACCAGCCACCCGGTCAACCGGCTGCGCCAGTTGCGCAGAGGCGTGACGCGCAGGTCCATGTAAACCGGCTTTTCTTTGTCCAGGGCAATTTCCTCCTGGATTTCGTGGCTGCCGCGATACCCGGCGATGAGAGGCGATATTTGAGACATGGGCAGCCCCACAGTCTGGTTTTCCTCCAGGCCAAATAAGCGGCAGGCAGCCGGGTTAATGGCCACCACCCGGTTTTGATCGTCCAACACCAGCACCGCATCGCTCATATTTTCGATCAATGCCTCGCGCGCCACGGGCACCAGACGCAGCATGTGGTAGCGGAACAGCACCCAGGTATAAACAAATCCGGAAATGACAAATCCAAAAGGCGTTAAATCCAGGCCGCGTACCGGTGAAAGGCCGGCCAGAGAAATGAAATTACCCAAAACCGGGAATACCATTCCAATGAGCAGTTTTACAGTTTGCTGCCGGTAAACCACGGGATAACGAATAATAGCCTGGATCAGCCAGGCGGCAGCCACAATAAGGGCAGCATACACTTCAACCAGCATCAACCAGAACCCGGCACCGTGCTCGTACACGGCAATACTCGGGTCATCCGCCGATAAATATATATAGGTCCAGATCAGGTGATGGTACTCGTTCGTGAATGCCAGGATGCTAGCGGCGAACGGCACAGCAAAAATCAGCGCCAGGCGCCAACGGGTAAACCATTTCTCCCGGCGAACGTAGGCCCCAATGAAGACCAGGACCAACGGGGCGGTATAGGGAATACCCAGGTATTCAAATTTCGCGAAGGTAATTTTGTTATTTAGATCAACTGCGGCGTTGTCGAGCCCGCCAAAAAACAGCCAGAACATGACCGCCAGCATCAATAAGTTAAACGGGATGCTGGCGGGGGTGCTTCGCCGAGTCCAGGATATAACCACCAGGATTAATGGAATTCCGGCGGCGACGATCAGCACAGCCGAGGAGGGTACTAAAACCAACGGCACGATTTTATTTTAGCATAAACACGCCATTAACGGATTGTGTAACGATAGAGATTCGATTCGCGCAGCTTGAACCCAACCCGTTGGTACAGGCGGTTAGCAGCCTCACGCGATGGGCGCGAGGTCAGGTCAACTGTTTTGGCGCCCAATTCGGCTGCGCGGGCCAGGGCCGCCCGGGTCAGGACCTCACCAATGCCCTTGGCGCGCTGGGCCTGATCCACAATCACGTCCTCAATCCAGGCCCGCACGCCGGTGGGGATGCGAAAGGTTACCAGGGTGAGCGAACCGACAATGCGGCCGCCCTGCTGGGGGTCGCGAGCGATTAACAATGATTCGTTGGCGGCAATCTCTGCCAGTTGTTCGCGGGTGGGAATCAGGCTAGATGTTGAAAGCTGCGGGATCAAAAAATTGAAAGCGTCCACCACTTCATCGCTGATTTCGGTAATGCGCTCGATTTCCATTCTTTATCTTCCTCCAGTTTTTTTTATCAAAAAAATGAGGAGTATTGGTTCAAAATGCGCCTGCAGCGCATTTTGAACCAACAAACCCTTCCTTTTAATATTCTATCTTATTCTCGTTTTTGGGCAGGTACTTATTGCGAGGGAATGAAGTTACGAGGTATACTATGGATTAACAAATCTAAGGAGACTGCCCACATGGACGATCGAATCCAGTTTTCATCCAATTACCGTGATTTAAGCACTGACCAGGGATTCCAGTTTGAATTTGTGTGCGACCGCTGCCAGAACGGTTACCGCAGCCGCTTTGCGCCGTCGGTAACCGGCACCGTTTCGGGTGTGCTGGATGCCGCCAGCAGCATTTTTGGCGGGTTTTTCAGCCAGGCGTCTAATATTGGCGACCGGGTGCACTCGGCTGCCTGGCAGCGAGCCCGCGACGAGGCCCTGGTCAAGGCCATCCAGGAAGTACGCTCGGATTTCGTGCAATGCCCAAAATGCACCTCGTGGGTGTGTCGCAGGCAGTGCTGGAATGAGAAAAAAGGGCTGTGCAAATCGTGCGCGCCCGATCTTGGGGTGGAAATGGCCGCCGCCCAGGCCAACAAGACCGTGCAGGATATCTGGACGAACGCCGCTACGTCTAGCGAAGATGCTAAAATGATCGCCCCCGATTCTTTTAAAGAAACCGTGCAGGCAAGCTGCCCGTCGTGCGGAGCGGCACTGGCAACCAATGCCAAGTTCTGCCTGGAGTGCGGAGCAAAGATCGCAAACGTTTTGCACTGCACCGAGTGCGGGGCAAAGCTAACCCCCGGCGCCAAGTTCTGCCCGGAATGCGGGGCCAAGACCAGTTGATAATCTTTATTGAGAAGATAAGAAAATACGATGACCTACCATCACGGAGAAAAGCATGACTGACAACGGGAATGGGAAGGATGACCCGACGACCTACGGGCCGATTTTCCAAAAGGTAGTTGAATTCTTTAAGGACGACGGCTGGCCTTTTACACAGCTTGAGGATGAAGAAATCCTGCGCCTGGAGTACGAGGGCGAAAACAGCAAATGGCGCTGCTTTGCCCACGTGATCGAGGAGAGCCAGCGCTTTGTGTTCCTTTCCTCGCTGGCCAATTTTGTACCCAAGCTGATGCGCCTGGAGGCCTCGGAATACCTGACGCGGGCCAATTTTGGGATGGAAGTTGGCAATTTTGAGATGGATTTCTCGGACGGAACCGTGCGCTACCGCACCAGCGTGGATGTGGAGGGCGGCGAGCTGACTTCTACGATGATTAAAAATATGGTGTACCTGAACATTGCCGTGATGGATCAATACCTGCCCGGGCTAAAAAAAGTGGTGAAGGATGGGATGGAGCCGGAGAAAGCAATTGAAGAGGTTGAGGCAGAGGACAGCGAAGAAACGAGTGAAGAGTAAATAACAATTGGTGCGACTGTGTCGCACCAAAAATTTTAATGGCATAGACAAAAAGGAGGTGTGGAATGTCTTTCAAACTAACCTGGTATGGCCATGCTACCCTGGGTTTTGAGACGAGCGGTTACAAGGTGCTGGTGGACCCATTTTTTTCCGGTAACCCGGCTGCCAGCACCAGCGCCGATAAGGTGGCGGCCGATTTTATCCTGATCAGCCACGGTCACAGCGATCACGTGGGCGACACGGTGGCGATTGCCAAACGGACCGGGGCGCTGGTGATCAGCAATTTCGAGATTGCCAACTGGGTGGCCAATAAAGGGCCCAAAACCCACGGGCAGCACATAGGCGGCGGCTTCAAACATCCCTTTGGCTACTTGAAACTGACCCAGGCACTGCACGGCTCAACCATGCCGGATGGCGCCAACGGCGGTAACCCGTCCGGGTTCCTGCTGACCACCCTGGATGGCAAGAAAATCTACCTGGCAGGCGATACTGGCTTATTCGGCGACATGCGCCTGATCGGAGAAGAAGGGCTGGACCTGGCCGTGATCCCAATTGGCGACAACTTCACCATGGGGCCAGACGACGCCCTGCGGGCGGTCAAGCTGCTTCAGCCGAAGCATGTCATCCCCATCCATTTTGACACCTATGACATTATCCGCCAGGATGCCAAAGCCTGGGGAGAGCGGGTAGAAAAGGAAACCGGCGCCAAGGTGCACATTCTGAAACCGGGCGAGAGTTTCGAGCTGCCATAAATTTTATATTGTTTGCAGGCGCTGTACACCAGCAAACAATATCAAAGGGTATTCTTACAGCCTTGCGTAGGTTTAGAACCTCCACAAGGCTTTTTGATAGTTTTTGCCAGTTTTCTGCGCATAAGATTGAGGGAGTTGGCTGAAAAAGAACGCCGCAAAAGGAGTAAACATGCCCCCTGCCCCCATCCATAAAGAACAGATCCACTTTTATAACCTGACCCTGGCCGAGCGCTTGCAGCGAATCGGCGAACAGGCCGGGCTGAGCACCGAGGAACTGGCCGCGCTGAGCGGCGCGGCAGGTTTGCAGCCGGAACAGGCGGAAGCCATGGTGGAGAACGTGGTCGGCGTGTATGCCCTGCCGCTGGGGATCGCCCAGAATTTTGTGGTCAATGGGCGCGAGGTGCTGGTGCCAATGGTGATCGAGGAACCCTCGGTGGTGGCGGGAGCGTCTTTCATGGCCCGCCTGGCAAAGTCCGGCGGTGGGTTCTTTGCCCAGGCCACGGCGCCCGAGATGATCGGGCAGCTCCAGATCCTGGACACGGTTAATCCCCATGAGGCGCGCCTGCGCCTGCTGGAAAAAAAGGCCGAGCTGCTGGCGGAGGCCAGCGAGATTGACCCGGTGCTCAAACGCCTGAACGGCGGGCCGCGCGACCTGGAAGTACGCCTGATTGAGCAGTCGCCGATCGGGCCGTTCCTGGTGCTGCACCTGATCTACGATGTGCGGGATGCCATGGGCGCCAACGTGATCAACACGGTGCTGGAACACCTGGCGCCGCACGTGGCAGAGATTGCCGGCGGGCGGGTGCTGCTGCGCATTCTTTCGAACCTGGCGGACCGGCGGCTGGCGCGGGTGCGCTGCACGATCCGTCTTTCCGAGCTGAAATTTGCCGAATTTCCGGCCGAACTGCTACGCGATAACATCATTGCGGCCTGGGCTTTTGCCGAGGCCGACCCGTACCGGGCCGCCACCCACAATAAAGGCATCATGAACGGGGTGGACGCGGTGGTGCTTGCCACCGGCAACGACTGGCGGGCCATCGAAGCCGGGGCGCACGCCTATGCTGCCCGCTCCGGGCGGTACACCAGCCTGAGCACGTGGGGCAAGGACGGCGAAGGCAACCTGGTGGGCACGTTAGAGATGCCGATGGCGGTGGGCATTGTGGGAGGCGCCACCCGGGTACATCCGGCGGCGCGGGTGGCGCTCAAGCTGATGGGCGTCAAGACGGCCGCCGACCTGGCGGAGATCATCGTCTCGGTGGGGTTAGCGCAGAACCTGGCGGCGCTGCGGGCTTTGGCCAGCGAGGGCATCCAGCGCGGGCACATGGCGCTGCATGCCCGCCAGGTGGCCATTGCGGCCGGCGCCAGCGGCGAGCAAATTAACCATATCGCCGGGCGCATGGTGGCGGAGAACAAGGTTCACATTACGCGCGCTGAGGAATTATTGAAAGAAATTAGTTAATTTCACCCCACCCCTGTCCCGACCGAAGGAAGGGGAGAAAGAGGATCCGGGGTTTTTTGCCCCGCCATGGCGGGGCAAAAAACCCCAAACCTCTTATTTTCTCCCCCTTCCCGGAGGGTTGCGGAGCACTCTGTAAGAAAAGGGGGCCGGGGGATGGGAAAATCAGGCAAGCAGACTTGATTGTGGCACAGCCTGTAGCGTGAGATCAAAGGAGTACGCAAGATGGAAGATTTACCTGTTGCGGATCGTCTGCCAATTGCTATGAAGCCCTCCCGGCCGGTGGGAATTGTGGGATATGGGGCGTACGTACCCAGGTACCGCCTCCCGGCAGTGGAGGTGGCGCGGGTGTGGGCCGGGGGTAAAACCAGCGGCCTGCCGGTTAAAGAAAAAGCCGTCGCCGGCCTGGACGAGGACGTGATTACCATGTCCATCGAGGCGGCACGCAACGCCCTGGCGCGGGCGGGCATCCATGCCCACCAACTGCGGGCGGTGTGGGTTGGCTCGGAATCGCACCCCTACGCCGTCAAACCCAGCGGCACCCTGGTGGCCGAGGCCATCGGCGCCACACCTGCCGTGCAGACGGCAGACTTCCAGTTCGCCTGCAAGGCCGGCACCGAAGCGATGGTCACTGCCATAGGCCTGGTTGGCTCGTGCATGGCGGACTACGCCCTGGCAATCGGTATGGACACGGCCCAGGGACGCCCAGGCGATGCCCTGGAATACACCGCCGCCTCCGGGGGAGCCGCCTACATCATCGGCCCGGCGGACGATTCGCTGGCGCTGATCGAGGCCTCTTATTCCTACGTCACCGATACGCCGGATTTCTGGCGGCGGGCCGAGCAGAAATACCCCGAACACGGCGGGCGTTTCACCGGTGAGCCGGCCTATTTTAAGCACATCACCGAGGCCGCCACGGCCCTGATGAAAGCTACCGGCACAAACCCAAAAGATTTCACCTATGCCGTATTCCACCAGCCGAACACCAAATTTCCACAGCGGGTGGCGGGCATGCTCGGATTCACCGACGAACAGATCAAACCGGGGCTGCTCTCGCCGTTGATCGGCAACACCTATGCCGGGGCGGCAATGATCGGCCTGACCGCAGTTTTGGACGTTGCCAAACCCGGTGATCTGGTCCTGATGGCCTCGTTCGGCTCGGGGGCCGGGTCGGATGCCTTCTTGATCCGCATCACCGAAAAGCTGCTCGAGCGGCGCGACAAGGCCCTCAAAACCCAGGATTACATTGCCCGCCGCACCGTGGTCGATTATGCCGTGTATACCCGGCTGCGCGGCAAGATTGATATGGGGTAAAGAAGTGGGCAACGTATCGGAGGTGATATGACAGATGTAGTGATTGCGGGCATTGGGCAGGTGCCGGTGGGAGAATATTGGGATCTCAGCCTGCGCACGCTGGCCTCGCGGGCGGTGCGGGCGGCCATCAAGGACGCGGCAGGCATGCAGCCCCAGGCCATGTACGTCGGCAATTACCTGGCGCCGATGGTTTCGCACCAATCGAACCTGGGGGCGCTGCTGGCCGACGAAAGCGGGCTGAGAGGAATCGAGGCTTACACTGCCGAAGCCGCCGGCGCATCCGGGGCAGCGGCGTTCCACCTGGGATACCTGGCGATTATGTCGGGTTACGTGGACGTGGCGGTGATCGTGGGGGCCGAGAAATACAACGATATGGTCGGCCCGGAGCTTGAATCGGCGGTTGCTCAGTCGGAGGATTACGATTACGAGATGGTCAACGGCCTGATCCCGGTTGGGCAGGCGGCCATTTTAACCCGGCGATACCTATACGAATACGATGTACCCCGCCAGGCTTTGGGCGCGTTCCCGCTGCTAATGCACGCCAACGCAGTCAACAACCCCAACGCCATCTTCCGCAAAGCCATCACGCCCGAGGCTTACGAGCGGGCCGAAATCATTGCCGACCCGCTTAACCTGTTCGACATTGCGCCCTACAATGACGGCGCAGCGGCAGTCATCCTGGCGCGGCGCGACCTGGTACCAGAGGGTTTGGGACACAGCCTGGTCAAAGTGACCGGTTCCAGCCTGGTGATCGATACCCTGGCAATGCACGAGCGGCGCGATCCGTTGGAATTTGAGGCGGCGCGGCGCTCCGTGCAGCGGGCCTGCCGCCAGGCCGGCATCCTGCCGCAGGACGTGGATTTCTTCGAGCTGTGCGACGCCTTTTCGCTCTACGCCGCCCTCAGCCTGGAAGCAGCCGGGTTTGCAAAACGGGGCGAGGGCTGGAAACTGGCCCAGGACGGCGGCCTGGCGCTAGGTGGCAAGCTGCCAGTCAACACCCTGGGCGGATTAAAAGGGCGCGGCAATCCGCTGGGGGCCACGGGGGTCTACCAGATCGTGGAGGCGGCCCTGCAATTGCGCGGCCAGGCCGGCGGCAGCCAACTGGCGCATGCCCGGCGCGGGCTGGTGCAGTCGCTGGGTGGCCCGGCGGCCACGGCGGTGACACACGTGCTGGAAGGGTGCAATGGCGCCTGATAGCATTTGAGAGCATCCAAAAGGCCGGGCTGATAGGATTTGAGAGTCTTGAAGTTATAAACTTTGCACAATTCATCACAAACCAAAGAAGAATCTTCTCAATCAGGTGATCCTTTTTGAAAAGATACCAGGAGAAATAATTATCATGGAAATACCTCGTCATTGGAGATTGAAAAAACAACGCTACGCCCTGGTGGGCGAAGTTTGCCCGCACTGCGACGCAAAAATCTTCCCGCCGCGCGATGTATGTCCGTACTGCGGAGGCGAGGCCAAAAACGAGTATGCTTTCAGCGGTAAAGGGCAGGTTTATTCCTTCACCGTGATGCACGACGCCCCGGCGGGCTTTGAAGAGACCTTGCCCTACACCGTGGCGCTGGTAAAACTGGAAGAGGGGCCTATGGTGACCGCCCAACTGACCGACCTGGGCGAACAGCCGGTGCAGATTGGCATGCCGGTGGAGATGGTGACCCGCAAGATCCGCTCGGACGCGGATGCCAAGGGGATGTTGATTTATGGGTATAAGTTCAGGCCGGCGGTTAGAGCAGTTTAGCATTATGCTGATTTATCCCCAATAAGGGGACTGTGTGGGTATAAGTTCAGGCCGATTTTAGGGTAGGAATAATCATAGAGTAGATGAAGCGCCCTTCAGAAACGGGCGCTTTTTTGATTTCCAGGTTGAGATCTTTGGA
>Ga0209014_10001578_pt1 | contig 13417 bp, 9 predicted proteins | sample BarGraNGADG00212_FD_184491 | JGI IMG/M metagenome (GOLD analysis project Ga0209014, IMG submission 184491) | Arctic peat soil microbial communities from Barrow, Alaska - Barrow Graham LP Ref core NGADG0002-212 (SPAdes) (version 2) | ecosystem: Environmental > Terrestrial > Soil > Wetlands > Peat...
TCAGCCATCTCGAGCAGCCTCCTTTCCTGTCCCCATACTGGCCCGCGCGTCGGACGCCCGGAGCAGCGATTCGAGGAACGCCAGCCGGAACGGGCCCAGGTGCCGCGCATCTCTGAGCCCCAGCGAGATCTCCAGCCAGGAGGGGCAACCGTCGGCACACAACCCCATCTGCATCGGCGAGAGATCCAGGGCCGTCGCCGGCATAGTCACCCCACCACCCAGGTCCACCTCGGGCAGCTCGTCGCCGTCCAGTATCCCCAGGGCCAGCCGCCTGCCGTCGGGCGGGGCGTTCTCGTCAGGCATGGAGCGAATGGATAGACGCACCCGCCCGTGGTGAGCGGCCACCAGGTAGACGGCCAGGTCCAGTACATCCCGAGGCAGTTCCTGGAGAAGACCTCGGTTCTGGCGGAACGCCAGGGCGCTGGCCAGCTCGTGGCGGAAGTGCGGTCGAGAGTGACGCCCCGCCCGGCTGGCGGACTTGGCCCAGAGGGACCCGGACCTGCGGACCCTCTCGGCTTCGTTCAACCCCTTCAGGAGGGTTTCGCGGAATACGGGATGGCTCTTGCCGGCGTCGTGCCAGCGTGCCGCGAGACGCAGAGCAATTCGCCACCCCTCTTCGAGTGGTAGCTCCCGCATGGCCTCGATCACCCGGTCGACTTCCGCCACCACGTCGTCACAGTGCCCCGCCAGCGTTCGCCAGGCGCCAGGAGCGAAGGTAGCAGGGTCGCTGGCGGTCCCCTCCGGCGGCTCCTCGCCGCCAGACGGCGGCAGCGGATCGACGGGCCCAGTGACAGAAAGATCCCAGCCTGTCTCCCTGGAGTAGCCCCCATCGGCGGCCCTCAGCATCAGAAGCTGGCCCGGGCGGATCTCGCCCGGCCGGACTCTTCGCCATCGCTCGGCCAGCTGATCCCACATCCAGGCGAGCCCACCCGCCTTCGTCCGCCTGGCAGCGGCATCACCCCGTCCTGCCGCCTGTACGAACGTCCGTACTTCCCCTACCGGAGCGGCGCACAGCTCCTCTCGCCGCGGCCTGGGGAGGTGCTCGGGCGGCGTCTCCTTCTCGCCCAACGGCCGCCAGAAGAGCTGGACATCCAGTTCATCGCCGTCTCGGATGAAGCGGGAGACGTCCACGTCGTTCCCGGACAGGTCGGGCATCGTGTCGAACAGTCCCACCAGGTCTCTGCTCCTGATGACCCGGTGCTCTTCGCGCTCCAGGGGTACCTCCGGCAGGGCTGATGGCCCGACCTGCTTCCCCTCCAGGGCTTGCAGCAGCTCGCGGGCTGCTGTCAGATCCTCGGCTCGATAGGGCGCGGCGCTCTTGCTGTCGAGATCGATCCAGAAGACCCGCGCCTGCGCATCCTTCCCCTCCCGGTTGCAGCGCCCGAACCGCTGGACCAGGCTGGACCAGGGGGCGAGATCGGTGATGAGTGTCGTTGCAGAAACGTCAATACCGGCTTCGACCACCTGAGTTGAAATCACGATCCGCCCAACGCCATCTGCCGGCAGTGGAGAGATCAGCTTCTCGACCAGGGCGCGCCGGTCCGCGGGTCGGAAGCGCGAGTGGATCAGCAGCACTTCCGGATGGTCTTGCGACACTTCGCCGTCTTTCCGCTTGCCGGCAGTCATCGAAGTCAGGGCACCGTGGATCGCCCTGGCCCGGGCCACTGTGTTCACCACCGCCATAGTCCGTGTGCCCCGCCGGTGTTCCGCCAGGATGCGGCCTGCAAGAGCTTTGGGGTCGGCGGCGTTGCCCATCCGCTCCAACCGTTTGAAGGCGTCGAGCCGTTGGGCCAGCCGCTCCTCGGATTTGTCTTCCGGGGAGAGTTCCAGCACCTGTCCCATCTCAATGGTGCCATGGTCGACAGTCCTCAGCCAGTCCGGTTGAAGGGTCGCTGACATCCAGAGGCTGGCACATGGCCCGACGCCCCCAAGCTTCTCCCGGAAGGCTGCCAGTTGGGATGAAGTCTCGAGGCCGACACCCATCAACTGTATCTCGTCGAAGACCCAGAGGCAGTCGTTGTTCAGCAGCCCGAAGGCTGCTGGCCACCGAAAGCGGCTGAGGCCGAAGCCTCGGTTCAGTGCCCGCGAGAGAAGCATGTCCTGGGTGCCGATGATGATGCACTCCCGCTCAGGAGTGAGAAGCTCCTCGTTGTCCTGGTCTCCACCCATCAGCACGTGGAGCGACACGGCGTCCCCCGCGGAAGTCATAGAGTCGTTGGCCGCGAGGCCGAGTCGCCTCAGATACGAGGCGGTACAATCGCGGGTCTGCTCCACCAGGACCCTCATGGGCAGACAGTAAACCAGGCGACGCGGGGTCATGCGCCTCACTTCGAGATCGGGGTGGAAGTGCCGGCGCCACAGCCAGGCGAGGGTCACCCCGGCAGTCTTGCCGGCCCCGGTGGGGACTCGCAGAAGGGAGAGCGAGTCGAGCTCGTCTGCCAGGCGGCTTTGGTAGGGATAGGGCTTGAACCCGCTTGCTGCCGCAAAGAAATCGGGGAAGGATGATGGTGCCATGGTCGACCTCCCGTTGCTGCCGATCTGCTGATACGGGGTCGCTGGCCTAGAAGGTAGATGATCTACACGATAGGACCAAGTTCGAAGTCTGTCAACAGCGTTTGGTGCTGGTCTGCGTTCCCTTCACCAACACCTCCAATTGCATGTCTGGATCAAGTGTCCCCCAAGACCCACGTGCTCGTCCAGACGTTTGCAGCGACAGCTGTCAATGGCCAACAGGAAGTATCCACTGTTGGCCACAGATGGATACTTTAACTTGGCCACGGACAGATAGAAATGGGCGTCGCCACCAAAGCCATCCAGGGTATAATCTTGGACAAAGAGATCCGCCTCAAAACTGGCGGGACGGATCGCTGAGGAGGCGGTGAGACTTGCCTACCGTGCTACGGGTTCGTGGGCATCGTTTCTTTTTCTTTAGCAACGAGGGTCACGAGCCGCATCATATTCACGTGGAAACCGCCGACAAGTACGCCAAGTTCTGGTTGGATCCAATTGCACTGGCGAGATCGGTAGGGCACACTGCCGAGGAAGTCAGGCAATTGAGGGAACTGGTGGAAGAGCATCGGGATCTGTTCGAGGAGAAGTGGGATGAGTACTTCGGCAGTTAGATGGACAACGGCGCTGGCTGTTGACGTGACGTTCGACGGGGACATGCTCCAGGTGAGGCTGTCAGACGGACGCGAGGTGCGGGTTCCCTTGGAGTGGTTCCCCAAGTTGAGAGACGCCACAGCGGAGCAAAGATCGAATTGGAGATTGATCGGAAAAGGCGTGGGTATCCACTGGCCGGATATTGACGAAGACCTATCAGTAGCCGGATTGATGGAGCATTAGTTGGCGGGAAAGGTGGGCAACTCATTGCTCGCAACGGCTGAACAGCCGAAGTGTGAACGCAGACTCAAGTGACCTTGCTGCAGGTTGCCGGCAATCGCCGAGGGCGGCCAGGGCATCGAAGCAGGGAGTCCACCATGGTTGCGTCCTCCGCCATCTCGCGGGCCAGGGCACAGTCCCCGGCCATCCTCCATGGTCCCCGCATTTCGGCTGCCGTTACTGCACCGAGAGTGCTCGTATGCCACTTCTGTTGGAGCCCCCCCTCGAGACGGGTATAATCTACCATGTGCACATCAGGATGAACTGGCAGCGAGGGAGCGACTGTGGCACAGAATGGGGAACCCAGCTTCGCGGACCTGACTTACGAGGCATTGAGATCCGCACGACGTCCACTCACCTTTCAGGAAATCCTTGATGACGTGAACCGGCGTCGAGTGGTCAACACCCGGAACCCGAAGGCGACGATTCGCGCTGCCATATCGCAGGGGAAGCAGCTCGTTAGCCTCGGCAACGGCCAGTACGGCTATCTGCCTCATCTCCTTCAGGACAGCCTGCTTCGAAAACCGCTTTTCGAGAAGAATCCGACGACCCACCCCCTGATTTACCCCGCTGAGCTTCGCCAGGCCCTCTGGCCTTCGTTCCTTGAGATCGGGAAGCGGGAGTCCCATCGACCTGTTCGGATGCGGCTGCCGAACGGCGTGGAAGTTGACCTGAGCCTCGGGTTCGTCGGTCGCGGTGTCTGGGGCTGCCCCATACCGGAGTATCTTCGCCGGTATCTGGCGGAAAACCGGGCGGCAGCGGGGGACTCGCTGCTGATTCGTGTGCTCGACGGCGAAGCCGGCCACTGTGAGGGATGGTTCGAGCCGCGAGGGAAGCGAGACACGAACGCGGTGGCCGCGCGGAATCGGGATCTGGCCGACGCAGCCTACCAGATCCTTCGCAAGGCGCGGAGCTGGGAGACGCCGGCTTGGGACCTGGCCATCCTCCTTCTGGGTAGAGGGACCTACCTCACTAACGTTGCCCCAGACACCCTGGAGGACGTTCTGAAGGTTGACGCCCGGTTCGCGGACGCCGGTCTGCAATCGTGGACGCTGGCCGAGTCCATGACACCGGAGATAGATGCCTATATTCGCCAACGGAAGGAGCTGCAGTCGCGCTACTTCGACACCGGCGCGCAGATCTCGATGGCGGCGGCCGGTAATGGTCCCTCCGCCTCGATTCACGATGCCGTGTCAAAGACTTTGGCCGACGTCACCACCCTCCTGTCGGAGAGGAGGCCCGGTTTCGTGGAGAAGGCCGGTGACCTTCTGCGGGGAGCGCCGGCCAATCGCGGCTTTCCCATTCGTGACGTGCCCACGCCGTTGGAGCTGGCCCAGGAGCTGGCCTACGACGCCTGGGAGGAGCCGAGTCCCCGAACGCGGATCAGTTTGGCCAGAAGGGCTCTCAAGATTTCCCCGGACTGCGCCGACGCTTACGTCTTGCTGGCCGAGGACGCGGCGCGGGGAGCCGGGGAGGCCGCGGACCTCTACGCCCAGGGAGTGGCTGCAGGAGAGCGCGCCATAGGAGCATCGTTCCAGAAGAATGTTGGCCAATTCTGGGGCATCCTGGAGACCCGGCCATACATGCGCGCGCGGCTGGGTCTTGCCCACTCCCTGTGGGAATTAGGGCGGCGATCCGAGGCTATCCAACAACTCTGGGAGATGCTGAGGTTGAACCCGAATGACAATCTGGGGATACGCTACCTGTTGCTCTCCTGGTTGCTTGAAAGCGGTCAGGAGCTTCAGATCGAGAGGCTGCTGAACCGTTATCGGGGCGACATCGCAGGGCAGTGGGCGTACGGCCGGGCCCTCCACGCTTTTCGAACCGAGGGCGACACGCCTCGGGCCAGAAGGCTGCTGTCGAAGGCGAAGAGGCAGAACCCCCACGTTCCGGACTACCTGATGGGCAGAAAGAAGCTGCCGCGGGAGTTGCCCGACACGATCGGCATCGGGGACGAGAGCGAGGCCATCGCCTGCGCGGACGAACAGATGACGGCATGGCGCCAGACACCGGGTGCGCTCGCGTGGCTCGACGCGCACCGAGGCCGCACCTGATGCTCCGGCGTGGCACTCGGGAAGCTGAGTCCGGTGGTTCAAAGCCTCTCGCCCCGACAGACGAAGTCTGGCTCGCGGCCGTTGTACTTGCCGGCTCCCCTGCCTGACATCCTTGCGGTGCGGCGCCACCCACGACACGCGGTCAGCCGCATGCCGTGTAGCGCCAGGTCGCGATGTCTTACGGGGGGGGGCTACTCCCTCCGTTTCCTCTTGTAACGGGTTGCCCTCAGAGCACTCGCACCGCTAGAAAGGCGAGCTGAGTCTCAGCTTCCACTCCACGTGAAGTGCCAGCCGGGGCAACCACTATTGCGCCCGAGTTGAATGGGATGCGCTCCCCGTCCACGGTCATCCACCCGGTCCCTTCAAGGCAGTGAAACACGCCCAGTGTCTCGGGGTGGGGAGGGATGCTCTGGCCCGCTTGCAAACCGGCCACGACCACCTTCGCCTTCTCGTCTACCAGCAGAACCTGAGGGCTAGGGCCTTCCGGCGAGAAGACCACTTTCTCCCTCCAGTTGGGATAGCTCACTGCTCCAGACGCCATTACTTTCCTCCCAATTGAGATCCGATCCGAGTTGTATATCGCCAGCATGCAGCGACTCGCTCCTCGCGACTACGACTTTAGTCACACTCCTGAGTGGTGCCCCAAGGTGATGCCCCAACAAGCATCGAGGACAGACCCCACCGATCCTTCCAATTGCTGCTCTATCAGTGCACTCGGGACGCTGAGTCCGGTGGTTAAATCTGACAGGACGATGCGACGGGCGTGGCCACAGTGGAGATTGGATCCACCGATAAGAAGGCACAATTCTCGCGCAATTACAAAGGAGGGTCGCTGTCTGAAAGGGTCAAGCTGCTTTCCGCGACCTACTTACCCTATAATGCCCAAGGCAGATCGCACCAGAAGGTTGTCCCGGCGCTCCTGCACTTGGCTCGTCGGCGGTACTGCCCGGACCGTCGTTGCATAGTCGCAGGGGACCGCAACGGGAGACTTTGTGAAGGCGAGGCCAGATTCGATGTCTCGGTTGGGCAGTAACTCGGCGACAGGGTACCTTCGCTACGTAACAACCTGCGGCTTTCTGGGCTGGGTCTTCATCTATGCCGATCGAATGACTTTTGCCCCACTGTTCGTGCCGATCTCCCAGTCTCTGAACCTCAGCCTGACCGAAGCGGGGCTCATCCTCAGCATCTACATGGTCGGCTATGTGGGCATGCAGATCCCCTTCAGCGTCGTGTCCGATCGCGTGGGGCTGAAGGTCATCCTTGTTCCGCTCTACTATATCTCGGGGTTGTCTACCCTCCTCATAGGGGGGCTGGGCGTTCTGGGGATGGTCGATTACCGATCTCTTCTCGTCCTGGCGCTTCTGTTGGGCTTCTCTGCCGCGGCGTTCATGCCCCAGATGACCGCTCTGGCCAATTTCAGCTTCCCTCAGGGCCAGCGAGCTTACTACAACTCGTTGGTTCAGATCGGCATCCCTGTAGGACTCATCATCGCCTTGGTCTCGGCCGGCCCCCTATTCGCGCTTACCGGCCAGTGGTCATTGCCCCTCATTGCCTTGGGGGCTGGTACCCTTGTAGTAGCCACGTTGTTCCTAGTGGGGCTTCGCGACCTGCGACCAGCCAAGGTCGCCCAGCATGGGGTCCACTACCGACTTGCCTTCGCCAACAGGAACTTGATCCTCCTGTATGTCCTGGGCTTCTGCGTGTACTACGGCAACTGGGTACTGATCAGTTGGGGCCCCAGTTTCTTCCACCTGGATAGGGGGCTACCGCTCACCTACTCGGGCCCCATGACCGCCCTCTACGCGGTGCTTTCTATCCCAGCCGGCCTCATCTTTTCCAAGTTGTCAGATCGTTGGCGTTGCCGGAAGCCTCTGGTCAATCTGTCCATGCCGCTGGCAGCCCTGCTGCTGTTCATGGCGGCTTACGTTACCAGCCTCCCCGAGATCTCCGTGGTCCTGGCTCTGTACGGCGTGGTAGGTGCCCTCACACTCAATCCCATTCTGTCCGCGTGGGCCAACGACTTCGTCGCCGCGAGCGGGGGGATGATCCCGAGGGCGACGGTGATGGGCGTCCTGAACTTCTCCATGATGATGTCGGCACTGCTTGCCCCGGCGATAACGCCGATTATCGGCGCCGCCACGGGCAACCTCCAGTGGGGGTTCTACCTTGGGGTTATCGTCACACTCATCGGTTTTGTCGTCTCCCTCTTTATCGAAGAGAGCGTGACGAGGAAAGCCCCGGCAACTGCCTGACAGGCCCGGGGTGCAGGCAGTCACCCGTGGGGGCTTCGTTGCCATTTGGGACGACCAGGATTCGCCCCGTCGATGGATCACGTAGCAGGAGAAAGCAAGTGTTGCCTAAGTCCCGTATGATCGCAGCCCTCGAGCACCGCCAGCCCGACCGCGTTCCTATCGGGGAGCAGGGTGTCGACTGGGAGATCACCGACCGAGCCCTCGGCGTCAAGACCCTCTATAGGGCCAAGTGGCGCACCTACACCGCCCAGTGGGAGGGCCGCCGCGACGAACTGGTCGAGAGCCACCACCGCGATCTTGTCGGCCTCACCCGCAAGTTCGAATGGGATTTTGTGGTCGTTCCGACGGTCATGGCGAAGCAGGAGAGCTACCCGAAGCCCGAGATGCTGGGAGAGTACTCGTGGCGCGACGAGAGGGGCCGCATCTGGCGCTACTCTCCCGACTCCGGTGGCCATGCCATGGCCGTCGAGTACCCTCCCATGGCCACCGAGGACCTTCCGGACCCAACTGCCCCAGTGAAGGCCGACGCCACACAGTTTGAAGCGATCGAGCGAGTTGTCAAGGAGATCGGCGGCACTCACTACGTCTTCGCTCGCGTTCCGGACGGCACCTTCCCCTGGGAAGAGACGGTGGGGATGGAAACCTACCTGGAGAGGATGATCCTGGATCCCGAGTTCGTCCGGAAGGCGGCGGCGGTTTACACCAAGAAGTCCATCGCCTTCATAGAGGAAGCCGCGAAGACAGGGGTGGACGGCGTCCTCAGCGGCACCGACTACTGCGACAACCGTGGCCCCCTGATGGGGCCTCGACTCTTCCACCAGCTCGTCTTCCCCTATCTGCAGGAGACTGCCAAGGCTGCTCACGACCACGGCCTGTACTTCGTAAAGCACACCGACGGCTACCAGTGGCCGATCCTGGACGACTTCGTCGCAGCCGGGGTGGACGGCTGGCAGGGGATCCAGCCCCGCATCGGGATGGACCTGAAGCTCCTGAAGGAGAAGTACGGAGAGAAGCTAACCTTCTTCGGAGGGGTGAACTGCGAGACGCTGACCAGCGGCACCGAGGACGAGGTGGACGCCGAGGTCAAGTACGCCATCCAGCACGCGGCTCGCGATGGCGGGCTGGTGATCACATCCGGTAACACCCTTATGCCGGGGACCAAGTACGAGAATTACCTGGCGATGCTTGCGGCCCACCGGAAGTACGGGCGCTACCCGATCGCCGGTTGATAACGGGCAGTCGGTGAACGATGCAGCGGTCCCGCCGGTAGGCGAAGCCTTTCGCAACCTGAGCGAACAGGTTTACAGCGCCCCCGTGACTGCCATCGCGAATCGGCGAATCGTGGCCGGCCAGCGCCAGCTGCCCTACTCTTCCTTCTGTCCCGTGTGCGGGCCGGGGAGATGGTGCCCTAGCTCGGTGAGGCGGTGAGCGCCCTCCCTCAACCCGGACTCCACCTGGCTCGCAACCCTCCCAGCCGCGGCCGCGGCGGCCGTCGTCGTCCGGCCCACATGGCGCCAGCGCTCGTACCGCTTCTTCACCAGCTTGGACACTGCCTCGCCGCCCAGGGAGGAGAGTTCCTCTCGCACGGCCCTTCGAAGCACCAGCGCGGCCCGCTCGTGGTCCAGGTGTGCGCCCCCCTCCGGCTCCGGCACGATGGCGTCCACCAGCCCCAGCTGCAGCAGGTCGTGAGATGTGAGCTTGAGCGCCGGAGCGACATTGGACGCCTGAGTGGGATCGCGGTAGAGGATTGCCGCGGCCCCCTCGGGCGCGATCACGGAAAAGATGGCGTTCTCCATCATCAACACCCGATCCGCGACGGCAAGCGCCATGGCCCCGCCGCTGCCTCCCTCACCGACCACCACCGACAGGATGGGCGTGGGTAGGCTCGACATCAAAGCCATGGAGTGGGAGATGGCGCCGCCGAGGCCGCCGGCCTCGGACTCGATCCCGGGGTCGGCCCCGGGCGTGTCGATCAGTGTCAGCACCGGGAGCCGCCATTTTGCGGCAAGCCTCATCGCCCGCTGGGCCTTTCGCAACCCCTCGGGCCGCATCCTCCCTCCTCGATGCGGATCGTCGTCGTTGTGGCCCCGTTCCTGGGCCACCACCACCACTGCCTGCCCGTCCAGGTCGGCGAGGCCGCAGACGATCGCCTGATCGTCCCCGACGGCACGGTCGCCACGCAGCTCGACGAAAGAGGAGGTCATCCGTTGAAGGAAGTCCATGGAGGTCGGACGGTTGTCGTGACGAGCTCGCTCCACGGCTGCCCACGCCTCGGATACCCCTCCGGCGGCGGGGGGCAGCCCGCCCCGAGCGGCCAGCTTCAGCCGTCCGCCCTCGGTCAGCCGCAGAAACTCACCTATCGCAGTCTTGGTCTTGGGCCGGGGCACCACCGCGTCGATCTGTCCCTTCTCCAGCAGGAACTCCGCCGTCCGGGGCGCCTCGGCGGCCTGCTCCTCGGACGTGAAGGCTTTCGCGACTCGCGGGCCCGCGAAGCTGATCAGTGAGCCGGGCTCCGCCAGCAGGACGTCGCCCAGGGTGCCGAAGCTGGAGTAGACGCCCCCCGTGGTCGGGTTGGTCAGCAACACCAGGAAGGGCACCCCCTGGGCGTGAAGTCTCTGCACCGCTGCCGAGGTCTTCGCCATCTGGGCCAGGGCCAGCATGCCCTCCTGCATGCGGGCGCCGCCGCTGCAGGTCACCGCCACGAGGGGGATTCGCCGCCTCGCCGCCAGCTCGCAGGCCGCGGCGATCTTCTCCCCCACCACGGAGCCCATGCTCCCGCCGAGGAAGCGAAAATCCAGGACAGCCAGAACAGCCTCGTGGCCGTCGATGCTGCATCTGCCGGTGACGGCGGCATCCGCGAGGCCGGTTTTCCGCCGTGCCTCCTCAAGTCGTTCCGGATAGGGGATCCGATCCACGAAGCCGAGGGGATCGGTGGGATACAGGTTGGCGTTGGTCTCCTTGAAGGTTCCCGGGTCCGCCAGGAGCGCGATGCGCTCCGGGGCCGAGAGCAGATGGTGCCGGCCGCACCCCGAGCACACCCTGTATCGAGCGTACAGGGCATCGCCCGTCAGGGAACGGTTGCAGCCCTCGCACTTCAGTTCCGTGGGCTGAGGGGACGTCTCGGCGGAAGAAAGCTTGTCGCGGGATAGCGAGCCGAACAGTCTGTCCATTCTGTCCATTGCAGGCCCTCCAGGAGTGTCAATTTCTCTTTGCCGGCCGGAGGCAGGGACGGGCGTAAGTATCGATTCTCGGTAACTAGATACATGTCCTTCTTGCGCACCGACCAGTATCGAGATCTATTACGATCTATCGCGATAGATCGTAATGCCGCCGGCCGACAGTGTCAAGAGGAGAGCAGATCGATTTGGCAAGAGCATGGAGGCAATCCGCGAGTGCACATCTTTCCGTCGGAGTTGACAGGTATCGTGGAGCTTAGTGGGAGAGGGGAAACCCTGAGGGTAGAGAAAGTCCTGCATCTGATCGTCCGGCTGAAGCAAATATGAAGCTTCTGCCCTGTGTCCGGTCGGTCCGCCAAGTTCGAGGTTCTGGTCGCGGGCATCTGGTTCGCTTGCCGGCTTGGTTACGCTCCCGTCCTGATCTGATCGATTCGGAAGAACTCGGCGGCATTGTCGTGTAGCAGCTTGCGGGCGAGGGCCAGCGCTTCATCGAGATCCAGATAGCCATCGTCCACGGCTTCGGTCAGCACGCGGGTTACGCAGGCGCGAGCCATGCGAGCATGGGCGTAGGCTCCTTCAACGAATCGGTAGTCGCCGCCAAAGGCGAAGATCTTGTTGCCAGGGATAGTCTCGATCCACTCTCGAAGAACCCGCTGCCCCACCGTCGGCGAGATGATATGCACCCAACAGAGGTCGGCGTAGACGTTGGAGAAGTTCTTGGCCAGGGCTGCCACCTCCCCGCTGTAAGGGTAGCCGGCGTGGAAGAGGTCGAATCGGGCCTCTGGATACTCCAGAAAGAGGTTTGTCAGACCGGTCGGACGCGCATTGGCGAGGACGTTGCCGTTGCCTTCCTGGAGGCCGGTGTGGATCTGCATAGGCACTCCGTGCTCGATGGCCAGCCGAATCGTCTGGTGCATCATGTAATCCTGCAGCGGCTTCAGCTCCACCCAGGAAGCCCCTATCACCGTGGGATGCTTGCGCTCTGTCACCTCGTCCAGGTAGGAGGTCACCTTGCCGAAGGCCACCTCGGCGTCGTGATGGGTTGCCTTCTCCCAAACCAGTGTGCGATTGTAGGCGAGGGCGTTCTTCATCGCCACCATCTGGCCCCGCTCCATCACCTTGTCGACTGCCACCTCCAGGGCTCGCACCAGATCGTCGACGCTGTGGATCGAGCGGCTTGTCGCGCGTTCCAGGTCGCGGAGATCTCGGCGGCTGCTTGGAGTGATGAAGTGGGTGAATCGCACCGCTCGCACGAAAAGGTCGTCGTCCACATCTCCGGCCAGAACGTCCTGGAAGGTCGGCTCGGCGTTTGTACCCTCTCGCCGTACGTCTAGGATGCTCACCTCGATCCCCGCGCGCTCCCGCAGGACCTGGCGGTACCAGCCCGGGCGATTTGATGCGGTGATCGCCTCGGATAGCCCCAGCCAACTTCGCTCGTTGATGTCCTCGACGCCGTAGAGATCCCGTGCGGCGATGAGCAGCGCCCGACCATAGCCGGTGGTGCGGCTGTGTTCCCAGTAGGGGGCGAAGTTCGCCCAACGCTCATCCAGTGGCCGCGAGCTATCCCGAAGCTCCACCAGGGTCGAGAGGGGCATGCCGGCCGAGACCAGGTCCGCGGAGGCGTAGTGGACGAGCCAGGAGGAGAAGAGATCGAGTCGCTGTGCGTTCTGAAAGCTCTCGGCGTAGAAGTGCTCGTGGGTGTCGACGAGTGGCTGACGCTCTACGGCGTCTCGAATCGGCTCCAAAGCGGAACTAGACATAGCATCCCCTCGCTTGTACTGCAATAACCACTGCTCGGGCGCTGCCAACACAACATCTTGTGAGACCGGTGTCGGCTATGCCCAGATGAGGGGGCATCGTCGACGAGAAGACCCTACCTGCAGTGTAGCCGTTCTAATGTATGCTGTAGCCCTTTGTCAAGCCAGCGATCTGCATGTGTCTGCATGTGTTGGTGTCCAGCGATTCTGTCGGGGTCCAACTGTTCAGCGAAAATGTCAGTCATGGGAGAGACGATCACGCTGAACAGTTGGACTGACATTTTCCCTGGATAGCAACGGAGGAGGGTAGATCCATTTGGCAGGACCACCCCCATCAGTGGTGCTTGTTGCTCGCTGACCGTTAATCCGGCACACTATGGGCGCGGCTGGCGCTAGAACAGTTCGGCGGCTGGTGCGTATCGGAGGGGCCCTGCTGCCCTTCGTGGCGGGACTTGAGACCTATTACATCGTGAGCCCAACAGAACGACTTTGCGAGAAAGAGCTAGGAGGTTATTGATGCCGCCAGCGGTGATCGTACATGGGGGCGCGTGGAATATGCCGGCTGATCTTCTTGACGCACATGGGAATGGCTGTCGCGAGGCCGTTCTTCGGGCATGGCGGCTCCTGCGGGGCGGCGGAAGCGCGCAGGATGCCGTGGATGCAGCGATAAACTACCTGGAGGACGATCCGACCTTCGATGCTGGGACGGGCTCGTTCCTCAATGCGGACGGGCAGGTTGAGCTGGACGCCGGCATGATGGACGGTTCTACCCTCGCCGCGGGCGCCGTGGCAGCCGT
>Ga0209014_10001582_pt1 | contig 13400 bp, 13 predicted proteins | sample BarGraNGADG00212_FD_184491 | JGI IMG/M metagenome (GOLD analysis project Ga0209014, IMG submission 184491) | Arctic peat soil microbial communities from Barrow, Alaska - Barrow Graham LP Ref core NGADG0002-212 (SPAdes) (version 2) | ecosystem: Environmental > Terrestrial > Soil > Wetlands >...
TGCGGCGAGCGACCCGCGAGCCAGCCGGCAGGCATACGCGCCGAGCCGCATGGTGCCGCCGAGGTCCTTCACCGTGTGCTGGCTCTCCATCAGGGCGATGACCGGGTGCGCGCAATCGGGCGCGAACTCGTTGGAGTTGGAGTCGTCCAGGCCGCACACGTTGCGGGCAAAATCAATGATCGCCGCCTGCATGCCCAGGCAGATGCCGAAGAACGGCGTGAGCGTCTCGCGCGCGCCGCGAATGGCTTCCACCATCCCCTCGACGCCGCGCACGCCGAAGCCGCCGGGCACGAGCAACCCGTCGTAGCTGGCCAGCATCCGGCGCGCCGTCTCGGCGTCGGTAAAGAGATCGGACGATGTCCACGCAATCTCGACGCCGACGTCGTTGGCGATGCCGCCGTGAATGAGCGCCTCCTGGACGCTCTTGTAGCTGTCGGCGTAGTCGGTGTACTTGCCGACCACCGCAATGCGCACACGCGAGGGCGGCGCCACCACCTTCTGCACCATGGTGCGCCACGCCGTGATGTCGACGGGCTTCGTCTCGAGGCCGAGCATGCGACAGACGAGCTGGTCGAGTCCCTGCTCGGCGAACGACAGCGGGATCTGGTAGATGGTCGGGACGTCGCGGCTCTCGATGACGGCGTCGAACTCGACGTTGCAGAACAGCGAGATCTTGCGCTTGGTGTCCTCGCTCAGCGGACGTTCCGTGCGGCAGATCAGGATGTCGGGCTGGATGCCGAGTTCCATCAGTTCGCGCACCGAGTGCTGCGTCGGCTTGGTCTTCACCTCACCGGCGGCCGCGATGAACGGCACCAGGGTGAGGTGCACGAACAGCGTGTTCTCGCGGCCCACGTCGTGCCGGAACTGCCGGATGGCCTCGAGGAACGGCTGTGACTCGATGTCGCCCACCGTCCCGCCGATCTCCAGGATCACCACGTCGTTCTCCGGCGCCAGCCGCCGGATGGCCGCCTTGATCTCGTCGGTGATATGCGGGATCACCTGTACGGTGGAACCCAGGTACTCGCCCCGGCGCTCTTTGGTGATCACGTTCAGGTAGATGCGCCCCGTGGTGACGTTATTCGCCTGGCTCAGGGGCCGGTCGATGAACCGCTCGTAGTGGCCGAGGTCGAGGTCGGTCTCCGCGCCGTCGTCGGTGACGAACACCTCGCCGTGCTGGAACGGCGACATGGTACCCGGGTCGACGTTCAGGTACGGGTCGAATTTCATCATGGTCACGCGCAAGCCGCGTTCCACGAGCAACCGGCCCAGCGAGGCCGCGGCGATGCCCTTCCCGAGCGACGACACCACGCCGCCGGTGACGAAGATGTACTTCGTGGTGGGGAAATGCGGGGGATTCATCGGGTGGCGTCGGCGTTAAGCTGTTCCCAGTGCGCGTTGGCGCGCACGAGGTCTTCCTCGGTATTCACTTCGCCCCACGAAGGCGCCTCGACGATGGCCACGCCCATCGCCAGGCCGGCGGCGAGCGCGCGGAGTTGCTCGAGCTTCTCCACGAGTTCGAGCGGGTGTGGCGGCAGCCGCACCCAGCGCAGGAGCGCCTCCCGGCGTGCGGCATAGACGCCCATGTGCTGCAGCACCAGGTCGTCGCGGTCGGCGCGATCGGCGTCATCGCGCAGGAAAGGGACCGGGGCGCGCGAGAAATAGAGCGCCCTGCCGTCATCGGCCCTGACCACCTTGACGCAGTTCGGATCGGCCAGGATCTCGGGGCCACGACGACCGGCGGCGGTGCCGAGCTCGAAACCGTGGTCCCGGACCATGGAAATGGCGCCGGCGATCGCGTCTCCCCGCATGAATGGCTCATCACCCTGCACGTTCACCACCACGTCGAAATCGGCGAACTCCGGGCGCTGGGCCACCTCGGCGACGCGATCGGTGCCCGAGTGATGGAGGTCGGACGTCAGCACCCCCTCGGCACCGTGCACGGCGAGCACCTCGAGGACCTCCGGTGACTCCGTGGCGACGACGACGCGGTCGACCAGTCCCAGGCTGCGCACGCGCTCCCAGACGCGGACCACAAGGGGAACTCCACCCAGCGGGCGAAGCGGCTTCCGCGGGAGCCTGGTGGCCGCCAGGCGGGCGGGGATCACGGCCAGGGTGCTCATGAAACAGCCCCCGGAAGCAAGGTCGGTGATGCAAAATCCACGCCAGCAAATATATGACTGGGAACGCGGCAGGTCAAAAATCGTGCCCAGGTGGGCCGTTCCACCGCCCATTGTGGCAAAAGGACGGCGGATTCTGCCAATAGATAGAAGGGCCCGCGTCGAGGAAACGCGGGCCCTCACCTGGCACCTAGCTCCTGGCACCTAGCATCTGTCTCTCATGACGGCTGCGGCGTCGTGCGCAGGTACGGCTTCACTTCGGTGACGCCTTTCGGGAACTTCGCCTTGGCGTCCGCCGTGCTGAGCGTCGTCGCCACGATGACGTCCTGCCCCTCCTTCCAGTTGGCGGGCGTGGCCACCGGGAACCTGGCCGAGAGCTGCAGGGCGTCGAGTACCCGCAGGATCTCGTCGAAGTTGCGCCCAGTCGACGCCGGGTAGGTCAGCGTCAGCTTCACCTTGTTGTCGGGGCCGATCACGAAGACCGACCGGACGGTGAAGGTGTCGCTCGCGTTCGGGTGGATCATGTCGTACAGCTTCGACACCGCGCGGTCGGGGTCGGCGATCATGGGGAAGTTCATCGTCGTTCCCATCACCTCGCCGATGTCCTTCTCCCACTTGTGGTGCGACTCCACGGAGTCGACCGAAAGGCCGATAACCTTGGTGTTGCGCCTGGTGAACTCGGGCATCAGGCGCGCCACCGTACCCAGTTCCGTCGTGCAGACCGGCGTGAAGTCCTTCGGATGCGAGAAGAGGACGGCCCAGCTGCTCCCCTTCCAGTCGTAGAAGTTGATCCGACCCTGCGTGGTGTCGGCGGAGAAATTCGGAGCATCGTCGCCCAGGTGAATAGACATTTCTGGCACTCCCGAGTCTGGATAGTGTGGCGTGATGATTCGGCAGCTGTACGTTCGACGCTGCGCGTATCGCGTTCTACGCCGTACGGGGAATCTACGTTCGCGGCGGAAGGTTCTCCATCAGGAACCGGATGGCGTTCTCTCCCATCACCGCGCGAATCTCGGGCGGCGAAAAGCCCTCCTGCAGGAGGGCCTCGGTGACCTGCGCCACCTGATCCGCGCCGAACGCCACCGTCGTGGAGCCGTCCCAGTCGGAGCCGAGCGCGATGTGGCTGAGCCCGGCCACGTTCGCCGCGTGGCGAATGGCCCGCGCGATGGCACGGGGCGCGAGGTCGCAAACGGCGCCGTCCCAGAACCCGATGCCGATGAGGGCGCCGTTGGCGGCCAGCCGGCGGAGTTGGTCGTCGGTGAGGTTGCGCGGGCCTGCACAGGTGACTTGCACGCCGGTGTGCGAGACCACCACCGGGCGGCTGGCCATTTCCAGCACGTCGTCGAAGGCTCGCGGCGACACGTGCGCGAGGTCCACGATCATGCCCAGTTGCTGCATGCGCTGCACCACGCGCCGTCCCAGCGGCGAAAGCCCGCCCTTGACCACGCCGTGCGCCGAGCCGGCCACCTCGTTGTCAAAGAAATGTGCCAGCCCCGCCATCCGGAATCCGTGCGCGAAGAGCGTGTCGAGATTCGCCATCTCGCCGTCGAGCGCCTGCAGGCCTTCGGTGTTGAGGATGCCGGTCACCAGCTTGATGCCCGGCGTGGACGCGCGGTAGTCGAGTGCGCTCGCCAGTTCGGCGGCCGTGGTGACTACTGCCAGTCGCCCTTCCGAGACTGCCGCGGCGTGCCGCAGCTTGCCGGCTTCGTAGAGCGCCCGCTGGAGCCTGCTGTCCCACGTGCGCGGGGGCCAGCGCGACGCAATCGCCAGCAGGGTGATGTTGTCGGACTCCGCGCCGTTGCGCTCGTAGTTCTGGCCCTTCGGCGTCTTGGTGACCGTCGAAAAGACCTCCACAGCCACGTTTCCCTCGACCAGTCGCGGCACGTCGGTATGTCCGGTGAATCCACGCGCCGCCGGGTCGCGATCCCACATCAGCAGGTCATTGTGCAGGTCGACAACGCGCAGCGTCCGGTGCAGCGAGTCGGCACGGGCCGAGACGGCGATGGCCTTGGCGTCGTCAATGCGGTTCATGCGGGCGCCAACGATGCGCGCCACGGCGAAGAAGAAAATGAGGGCCCCAACAGGAATGGCGATGAGGAGGCCCACCAGCATTCGCCTGACGGTCTTCACGCGGAGGCTCCCGTGTGCAGGCCGGCGAGATGGAGGAAGTTCTCCAGGATCCGCTTGCCGTCCGGCGTGAGGATCGACTCGGGATGAAACTGCACCCCCCATACCGGGTGCACGCGATGCCGCACCGCGTGGATCTCGGTGGCGTCGTCCGCGGCGCGGGCCGTGATCGCCAGGCACGCGGGCAATGACGCGTGTTCGATGACCAGCGAGTGGTATCGCATGACGCTGAGCGGCGTGGGCAGCCCGGCAAAGAGGTCGGTGCCGTCGTGCACCACCAGCGAGGTCTTGCCGTGCATGACGCCTCGCGGCGCGCGGATGACGCGCGCGCCGTACGCCTCGCCGATGGCCTGGTGTCCAAGGCAGACGCCGAGTATCGGAATCTGGCTGCCGTAACGGCGAATCGTCGGCACGAGGATGCCGGCGTCGCCGGGAGTGCCGGGGCCCGGCGACAGGACGATGGCCTCGGGCGCGAGCGCCGCGATGTCTTCCACGGCGATGGCGTCGTTGCGGATCACCTGCATCTCCGCGCCCAGTTCACCGAGGTACTGGACGAGGTTGTAGGTGAACGAATCGTAGTTGTCGAGGATGAGGATCACGCTGCGAAAAGTAGCATGACGCGCCTTTCCGTGCCCCTGCCCGCTACCCCCTCGGGTGGTACTGCTTGTGCACGGACCGGAGGTACTCGCGGTCGATGTGCGTGTACACCTGGGTGGTCGAGATGTCGGCGTGTCCCAGCATCTCCTGCACGGAGCGCAGGTCGGCCCCGCCCTCGAGCAGGTGCGTCGCGAACGAATGCCGCAGCGTATGCGGGGTCACCCGCTTGGTGATCTTCGCCAGTTCCACGTACTTCCGCAGGATCTTCCACGCGCCCATCCGGGAGAGGGGCTGGCCCCTGGCGTTGAGGAACAGCACCCCGGCCCCCTGTCCCCGCTCCAGCCGCGGGCGTAACTCGCGCAGGTACAGGGCCACGGCCCCGGTGGCGCGCCGTCCCACCGGCACCAGGCGCTCCTTGCTGCCCTTGCCGAACACCCGCACCACACCTTCGTCGAGCATCAGGTCATTCACCTTCACCGTAATCCACTCTCCGACGCGCAGCCCGGCCCCGTAGGCCAACTCGAGCATGGCGCGGTCGCGAAAGACGAGCGGTTCGTCCAGCGACACGGCGTCCAGCAGGCGTCCGACCTCCTCGGCCGTGAGCACTTCGGGAAGGGTGCGCCATTTCCGGGGGGTCTCCAGCCGCTCGCTGGGGTCGATCTTCACCACGCCCTCGGCCAGAAGAAACTTGTACCAGGTCCGGATGGCGGAGACGCCGCGGCGGATCGATGCCGGCGCCAGCCCGAGGTCCTTCAGGTAGTAGATGAACTCGCGCAGGTGCGCGCTCGTGAGCGCGGAGGGCGTCGGCGCTCCGTGGCTGCCGCCCCACTCCGCCAGCCGATGCAGGTCGCGACCGTAGCTGTCGTCGGTGCGCGGCGAACTGCCATGCTCCAGTGTCAGGAACTCGGCGAAGCGCTCGAGCAGGTAGTCCCGCGCGACGTCGCCGATGGCCGTCACTTTGCCTGGAGGTGCCTGGCGTAGTGGCGCTTCCACAGTCGCCACCCGACGAACGCCAGCACGGCCGCTGCCATCAACGCGACGCCGCCGGCGCGACGCCCAACGACGTCCATCGTGCCGCGTACCTGCTCCCAGTCCGAGCCCACCTTGAACGACAGCCAGATGATGAGGCCGTACCAGATGCTGCTCGCGACGGCAATGACGACGACCGTGCGAAACCACGGCACCCGGAGGGCGCCAGCCATCGGCGGCACGACGGCGCGCAGTCCGGGCAGGAACCGGCTGACGAAGAGCGCCGCGAGGCCGTAGTGTGCGTACATGGCCTCGAGCTTCTCCTCGGCGCCCACGAGCTTGAGCCGGCGCAGCTGGCCGTGCATCCAGTTGGCGCCGAAGCGGCGCGCGATGGAGTAGATGACCATCGCGCCGATGGCGCTACCGGTGACGATGGCGGCCACGACCACGGGATAGCTGGCGCCGCGGCGTGCGGCGAGGAAGGAGCCGAATGCCACGACGACGTCCGCAGGCGCCGGCGGAAAGATGCTCTCGATGAAGGCCACGAGCGCAAGCAACGCGTACAGGGTGGTGAGGTCGATCCCTGCCACCCAGTCCAGCAATGCGGTCACCGGCGTTCGACCTCGAAGGCCACGAGCGTAACCACGGCAATCGCGGCAACGCCCTCGCCTCGCCCTATCCAGCCCATCAACTCGTTGCTCTTTCCCTTCACCATCACGTTGTTGACGCCGATGCCAAGGGCGTTGCCCAGTCGCTCGCGCATGGCGGCGCGATACTGGCCGATTCGCGGGGCCTCGGCAATCAGGGTGCAGTCCACCTGCGACGGCGTCCATCCCGCCAGCCGCACGCGCTCAACGGCGAGGTGCAGCATCTCGATGGAATCACGCCCCTTGTTGGCGACGTCGGCGTCGGAGAACATCTCGCCGATGTCCCCCACTCCGGCGCCGCCGAGGACCGCGTCGGTGATGGCGTGGGCCACCGCATCACCGTCACTGTGGCCCACGAGGCGGTGTGGCGCGGGAATGAGCACTCCCCCGAGGACCACGCCGTCGCCCGGACCAAACCGGTGGGAGTCGTAGCCGATACCAGTTCGCATGCGCATGAACCCCTTGGCAACCGGCGCTGGCGGAGTTTCGCCGCTCGCCTCGAGCGGCAGGACGTCGAGCCGGTCGCTGCGAATGCCCGCCTCCTGCAGCACGCGGCCGGCGCCGCTGGCCGGGCTGTGCCCCATGGCGCGCAGGATGTCGGCCTCCGTCACCACGGATGCGCCGCGGCGCTCCGCAAGGTCTCCAGCCGCCCGCAGGATCGCCTCGGCCGCATCTTCGCTTTCGGCCATGGCGGCCGCACCGGCCCCCGACAGACGCGACTCCACCGCGCGCGTCAGCAGCTCCACCGGCATGCCGAGCATCGTCGACATCTGGGCGGCGGCGCCACGCGGGGTCTTGAGCATGCCCAGCAGCAGGTGCAGCGAATTTGGGAGGTCGAGTCCGTGATGCTCGGCCTCAACCATCGCGGCGTCGATCGCCTTGCGTGCTCCGGACCCGAAACGAACTCCCATGCGGTGCCTGGCTCCTACGCGGCGGCGGTGGTGGTGTTTTCGATCAGCTGGTAGTTCTGCCGGCGGCGGCGCGGTATGAAGCCCGCGTCGCGGATCAGCCGTTCCATCTCGTCCGTCGTCGTGCTGTACGTGGTGTTCGCCGCGGACACGACGTTCTCCTCGATCATGAGCGAGCCAAAATCATTACAGCCGTACGACAGTGCAATCTGGCCAACTTTCATCCCCATCGTCACCCAGCTCGCCTGGATGTTGGGAATATTGTCGAGGACGAGCCGGGCAATGGCGATGGTCCGCAGGTACTCCACGGCGTCGGTCTTGGGCATCTGGCTCATCGTCGGCGTGTTCTCGGGCTGCAGGGGCCAGCTGATGAAGGCCGTGAAGCCGCCCGTACGGGACTGCACTTCACGCAAGCGCATCAGGTGCTCCATTCGCTCATCGAGCGTCTCGCCGATGCCGTACATCATCGTGCTCGACGTTCGCAGGCCTTCCCGGTGCGCGATCTCCATCACCTCGAGCCAGCGGTCGGCACCCGCCTTCTTGGGCGCGACGAGGTCGCGCACGCGCTGCACCAGGATCTCGCCGCCGCCACCCGGGATGGAGTCCAGCCCCGCCTTCACCAGCTCGCGGATGACGTCGCGCGCCTCCATGCGGTACAGTGTCGACCAGAAATCCACCTCGCTCGGCGAGAAGCCGTGGATGTGGATGGGGTGATTGCGCTTGATGTACTTGATGAGTTCGAGATACCACTCGAACGGGATGTACGGGTTATGCCCACCCTGGATGAGGATCTGCACACCACCCAGCGCCTTGGTCTCCTCGATCTTCTCGCCGATCTGCTCGAACGACAGGGTGTATCCCTCGCCGTGCTTCGGGCGCCGGTAGAAGGCGCAGAACCCGCAATCGGCGACGCAGACATTCGTGTAGTTGATGTTGCGGTCGACGATGTACGTCACGACGCCCTCGGGGTGCAGCTCGCGACGCCTGGCGTCGGCAAGCGCGCCCAGTTCGAGCAGCGGGGCGTGCTTGTACAGTTCGAGGAGGTTGCTGAGTTCAGACATGGGTTACGGAATCGTTGGATACTCTTCTACGCTGCCGGCAAGAACACCAGCTTGCCCTGCGGAACTTTCCCTGCCCTCTCAAGCCGCCGGAAGAACTCCGACAGCCCTTCCAGATATTCCAGCCCCAGGCCATAGTCGAGGCCGGACAAGTACTGCCGGATGACGCTCGATGGCAGGTGACACGGGCCCGACGCATCCCCCGAAATCTGGTCCAGGTGCGACAGCCCCCAGTTGCGGCTTTCAATCAGCGCCCCGTGCACTGCCAGCGCGTCGCGGACGTTCACCTCGCGGCGCGCCACCCACACGGCGAACACGAAGGGCAGTCCCGTCCACGCCTTCCACTCCACTCCCAGGTCATAGACGAACGAGTAGTCCTGTCCGTGACCCTCGGCCACCGGATGCGTCCGGTGCCGGAGCATCAGGGCCGCGTCGCCGATGACCAGCCGGGCCGCCACCGGCGCATGATCCTGCCTCAGGTCGTCCGCTTCGGCATCGCCCGGAACGAACACCGGGCGCGCCTTCCATACCTGCTCGAATAGCAGTTCGAGCAGCGCCACCGACGTCATGGAACTGCGGCTCACCAGCACCTGGGCACCATGCAGTTCCGGCGCGGGGCGCGTGGAGAACAGCATCACGCTGCGCACCGGCCCGTCGCAGGAAATCGCGAGGTCCGGGAGCAGCACGTACTTGCCCGACTCGCGCGCATACTCGACCGCCGAGATCACCGACACGTCCAGCAGTCCGCCGGCCATCTGCCGGTTGAGCGCCGACGGCACGCCGCTCACCAGGTCGCCGTCGAGCCTCACGATACCCCGATCGACCGCCCCATAGACCGGGGCGCAGTTGAGGTACGGAATGCGCCCCACGCGCATCAGGCGGCGCCCGCAGGTTCGGGGGCCGGCTCGAAGGAGGTGCGCAGGATGCGATAGAACGAGTCCCGCTCCGCCGGCGTCTTGCCCGCGCCGCGGATGAGCGCGAGGATCGCGTCGAGCGTCATCGCCTGCGGCGTGTGCGCCCCCACGGCGTGGTAGATCTTCTCGCGCACCACGGTCCCCTCGAGGTCATTCACGCCGTAGTGAAGGGCCACCTGCGACAGCGCCGACGTCACCATGATCCAGTGCGACTTCACGTGCTGGAAGTTGTCCAGGAACAACCGGCCGACCGCCAGCTGGCGCAGGTCGTCCCAGCCGGTGGTGGCAGTGCCCTGCCGTCCCAGCTCTCGCCCGAGTTCGTTGTCGTCGGGATGGTAGGCGAGCGGGACGTACGCCAGGAAGCCACCAGTCTCGTCCTGCAGGTCGCGCAGCATCTGCAGGTGAGCGACGCGCTCCTCGATTGTTTCCACGTGCCCGTACAGCATCGTGCAGTTGGACCGGATTCCCTGGCGGTGGGCGCTGCGGTGCACGCCAATGAAGTCGGCACCGTCGAGCTTCTTGTTGGCAATTCGGTCGCGCACGGCCGCGCTGAAGGTTTCGGCGCCGCCGCCCGGCATGGTGTCGAGTCCGGCCGCCTTCAGCGCCGCGAGCACCTCGTCCCACGACTTCTTCTCGATGCGCGCGATATGCGCAATCTCCACCGCCGTGAGCGCCTTGATGTGCACGTGCGGGAAGTTCGCCTTGAGCGCGCGAAACATCTGCTCGTAGTACGCAAGGCCGGCCTGCATGTCGAGGCCCCCCACGATGTGGAACTCGCGCGTCAGGCCGTCGGCCGCGTGAGCGGCCTCGCCCAGCACCTGGTCGAGCGTGTAGCGGTACGCGCCCGCTTCCTTCGGGAGCCTGGCGTAGCCGCAAAAGGTGCAGGTCTTGCGCAGGACGCAGATGTTCGTGGGATTGATGTGCTGGTTCGAGGCGAAGGTCACCACATCGCCGTTCTTGGCGCGGTTCACCGCGTCGGCCAACACGCCCAGCCCCGTTAAGTCACCGCTGCGGTACAGCACCCGTCCGTCCGCCACCGACAGGCGCTCGCCCCCGGCGAGGCGCTCACCGATGCGGCGCAGGCGCGGATCGTGAATGCGGTCGAACGCGACCTGTGGCGCCGCCGTCATTGCGCTCAGCTCCGGAGCTTCACGAGCGCAATCGACGTGTTGTGTCCGCCGAAGCCGGATGAGTTGTTGAGTGCCGCGTTGACCTGGCGCTTCACCGGCGTGTTGGCGGTGCAGTCGAGGTCGCACTCGGGATCGGGCGACTGCAGGTTGATGGTCGGTGGCACGATACCGTGATGGATGGCCAGCGTGGTGAAGATGGTCTCCACGGCACCAGCGGCGCCCAGCATGTGGCCGGTGGCCGACTTGGTGGAACTGACGTTCGCCCCCGACGCGTGTGCCCCCAGAACCGCCCGGATGGCGCGGATCTCGTTGGGGTCGTTCATGGGCGTCGATGTGCCATGCGCGTTGACGTAATGCACTTCGGCCGGCGACAGGCCGCCATCCTCGAGGGCGCGCCGCATGGCGCGCTGCAGGCCCTCGTGATTCTCCGGCTGGCCGGTGAGATGGTACGCGTCGCCGGTCATGCCGAAGCCGGCCACCTCGCCGTAAATACGGGCGCCGCGCGACCGGGCGTGTTCCAGTTCCTCCAGGATCACGACGCCGCCGCCTTCGCCCATCACGAATCCGTCACGGGTAACGTCGAACGGTCGCGAGGCCCTCGCCGGATCGTCGTTGCGCGTGGACAGCGCCTGCATGTTGGCAAACCCGCTGATGGACATCGCGGTCACCGACGCCTCGCTCCCGCCGGCGATCATCACGTCGGCATCGCCGTACTGGATGGCCCGGAACGACATGCCGATGGCGTGCCCCGACGACGCGCAGGCCGACACCGTGCAGAAGTTCGGCCCCTTGGCGCCAAAGCGCATGGACACCACGCCGGCCGCGATGTCACTGATGAACATCGGGATGAAGAACGGCGAGATGCGTCCCGCGCCTTCCGTTTCGAGGACGTGGTGCTGCGCCTCGAACGTGTTGATGCCCCCTATGCCGCTCCCGATCACCACGCCGCAGCGATCGGGCACGAAGCCCTTCCCCTCGGCAAGGCCCGCGTCCTGCATGGCCTGCACGGCCGCGGCCATGGCGTACTGCACGAACAAATCGGACCGCTTGATCTCCTTGCGGTCCAGGTACAGCGTCGGGTCGAACCCCTTCAACTCGCAGGCAAACTTCACCTTCAGGTGGGAGGCATCGAAATGGGTGATCAGCGCGCCTCCCGACTTGCCAGCGAGCAACGCCTGCCACGATGACCCCACGTCGTTCCCGATGGGGGTGACGCAACCCAACCCGGTAATGACAACCCGACGCTTCATCGATTCAGCCGAGCTTCTGGTTCAGGTAGGCAATCGCATCGCCCACCGTGCGCAGTTTTTCGGCATCTTCGTCCGGGATGTCGATGTTGAACTCCTTCTCGAACTCCATCACCAGCTCGACGATGTCGAGGCTGTCGGCTCCGAGGTCCTCGATGAAGCTCGCTTCGTCGGTCAGCTTCTCGCGCTCGACACCCAGTTCCTTCTCGATGATGTCCTTCACCTTGTTGCCATGGTCGGCCATATACCGCGATCCTCTCAAATGTTGGAGTGGAGGGAAACCGTAATATAGTAGCTGTGACGTTCCGTTACATCACCATCCCGCCATCCACCACCAGGACCTGCCCAGTGATGTAGGCGGCCATTTCCGACGCCAGAAATGCCACCGCGCCGGCGACATCCCCCGGTGTCCCGAGCCTCGCCAGCGGAATCTGGGCGGCGAGCACCGCGCGGGCCTCCTCCCCCAATTTGGCGGTCATGTCGGTCTGGATGTACCCTGGGGCCACGGCATTCACCAGGATGTTGCGGGACGACAACTCCTTGGCAGCCGCCTTGGTGAACCCGATCAGCCCCGCCTTGGATGCGGCGTAGTTCGCCTGCCCCTTGTTGCCCACGAGGCCCACCACGCTGGTGATGTTGATGATCCGCCCCCAGCGGCGCTTCATCATGCCGCGCTGGGCCGCCCGGGTGGCGACGAACGCCGACCGCAGGTTGGTCGCCATGACGGCATCCCAGTCCTCGTCCTTCATGCGGGCCATCAGGTTGTCCTTCGTGATGCCCGCGTTGTTCACCAGGATGTCGAGGCTGCCAAAGCCGTCCTCGACCGACTGCACGAGCATGGTCACCGAGGCGGGATCACCGACATCGCAGGCGAAGCCGCGAGCCTCGCCGATCTCCTCGGCGACCTTTTCGGCGACGCCAAGGTCGCGGCCGACGATGGCCACCCGAGCCCCGCACGCGGCGAGGGTCTCCGCAATGGCGCGGCCAATACCACGGGTGGAACCGGTTACCAACGCGACTTTGCCTGTGAGAGAGATCATAGCGGGTTGGTGGTTGGTGGTTGGTGGCTGGTGGTCGGCAGTGCGCGGACGGCGTGAAGCGTACAGCGTACAGCTTACAGCTTCGTTTGTAGTTAGAGGCTGGAGAGCAGCGCCTCAACCTCAGCTACCGTTCCGCACGTTCGTGCCACGTGTCCCGGCGCGAGCCGCTTGAGCAGCCCCGTCAGCACGTTACCCGGTCCCATCTCCACGAACGTTGCATCAGGGTGGGCCGTCGCCATGGTTCGAATGACCTCTACCCAGCGTACGGGCGACGTGAGCTGCCTCAGCAGGAGGTCGCGGGCGACAGCCGCGTCGGAGACCGCGGCCGCCGTGACATTGGAGTACACAGGCCAGCGGGGAACGCGCCACTGGGCCGCCCCGAGCGCCATCTCCAGTCCCGCCTGCGCTGGCTGCATGAGGGGCGAGTGGAAGGCTCCGCTCACCTGCAGGCGCACGGTGCGCTTGGCTCCCGCCAACTTGGCGAGTTCCATTCCCCGTTCCACGCCCGCCACCTCGCCCGAAATGACGACCTGCTCCACGGCGTTGTAGTTGGCGGGTACCACGATGCCGGCCGCGCTCGCCTCGGCGCAGATGTCCTCGATGGGGCGCTGCAACTCGCCGAGGATGGCGGCCATCGCGCCGGGGC
>Ga0209014_10001587_pt1 | contig 13393 bp, 10 predicted proteins | sample BarGraNGADG00212_FD_184491 | JGI IMG/M metagenome (GOLD analysis project Ga0209014, IMG submission 184491) | Arctic peat soil microbial communities from Barrow, Alaska - Barrow Graham LP Ref core NGADG0002-212 (SPAdes) (version 2) | ecosystem: Environmental > Terrestrial > Soil > Wetlands >...
GGCAGGAACGAGGCGGCGCGAGGCAAGGTGGCAAACGAAAGCGCAGGCCACGCCAGCCGCCAGGTCCAGCACGTAGTGCTCTGCCAGGTAGATCAGGGCCAGGCCCATGACGAGCGAATAGACCAGGAGGACCGGCGCGACTTTCGGATAATGGTCACGCGCCCAGAGATACATCGCGAAGGTGACTCCCATGTGGATCGACGGCATGGCCGCCACGGAGTTTGGTTCCGCAAGTGAGGCGTAGAACGTTCGGTAAGTATCCAGGTCCACCTGCCCGCCGACGAAGTCCATGATTCGGAAAGCCCGACCCGGCAGGTCGTTCGCCTGCGAGGCCAGCCATGGCGGCGTCGTTGGCACAAGGAAGAACAGCACCAGGCCCAGGTACATCGTCCCCACAACCAGCGCGACGTAGCGAGGGAAGAGCTCACGACGCCAGACAAAGATTGCAATCGCACACGCATGCGGCGCGATGAAGAACGACCAGTGGACACCGACCGCCAGCATGTCGAGCGGCGAAACGTGCGTCGGCGAGAAGAGTCTCGCCTGCAGCCAGAGCACCGGTAGGGTCCCCCGGAACAAATCCTTGTCGACCGAGATGACATAGCCCGTCTGGATCGGGATGAACGTCTTGCCCGCGTAGGACCGCAGCAACGTGTAGATGAAGATGCCCGCGACATAGGCAAACCACCAGCGCCGGGCCCGGGGCCGGCGCAACTCGGGCAGCCATGCCAGCACCGTGACGACGACTATGCCCCAGCCCACCCAGATGTCGTCCTGCCAGACCTTCGTCGCGATTGTCCCGGTCATCAGGAGCAGCATCCCCGTCTGAACAACAGCGAGGGCCGCAGCGAACCTGCTCGACCTGGACGCGGGGCCGACAACAATATCGGTAACGGCGAGGTCAGGCGGCAGCGGCACTTCGACCGAGGAGAGGGACATGAAAAAGAGCGTAGCCTGCCTCGATGGCTGACGAAAGGCGAAAAATGTGTCAGGCTTTACGAGGGTCCGGGCCGAAACCCATCATCGGCCCGGAAGTGAGATATGCGCCGCTTTATCGCCGGGCTTCTCTTCACTGTCGTCTCGCTTGCTCTGCTTTTGCGGGTCATCGACTGGACGACGACCGCCGCTGTCCTCAGGGACGCCGATTGGAAGTTCATTGCTCTCGCGGTCACCTGCCTCGTCGTCTCACTGATCGCAAAGACCGTTCGCTGGCGCCTCCTCTTGCCGTCGGACTCACAGGTCACCACCCCGCGCCTCTACCGCATCCTCCACATCAGCTTCCTTCTGAATAACGTCCTGCCGGCACGCCTTGGCGACGTCGCCCGCATCACTATGACGATCAAGCAGCCTGGCGTCCGCTTCGGTCACGTTCTGTCCTCGATGCTGACCGAGCGCGCGACCGACAGCATCACCCTCATCGCCTGCTTCGTCCTGGTCAGTCCCTTCCTGCCAGTCCCCAACGACTACCTGCCATGGCTGCACGGGGCCTGGGCCGGGCTCGCCACCCTCACCGCACTCGCGGTGCTCGCGGTCGCCCTGCGCCGCCGTCTGGGCAGGGTAATCGCACATCTCAGCTCGGGGCGACGTTTCCCGGGGAGCCAGAGGCTCCGCGAAGAGGCTTCCTCGTTCCATGAAGGGCTGGCTCAGCTCGTCGCCCGAGACCACGTCTTTCGTATCTGGGGATGGTCCTGGGCCGCATGGCTCGGTGCGTTTGCAATTAACTACCTGCTGATGCGGGCCCTTGGCATCGAGGCGCCCATGGCGGTCGCGGTTCTGCTCACCTGCACCACGAATCTCGCGATGCTGCTCCCGTCGTCCCCCGGCTACGTCGGCGTCTTCCACGCCGCGGCGACGCTCTCCCTGATCCCCTTTGGAGTCGGCTCAGCCCAGGCATTCGGATTCGCGATCCTCGCCCACCTCGTGAACGTGATTCCGGTGAGCATCCTCGGGGCGGCGTTCTTGCTCTGGGGACGTGAATCGCTCAACCTCCGCCGCGCGACTGTCCCCACCCGCTGAAGGTCCGCCCTTTCGGGCACCACAGCCTCTACGGCGTCAGCGCGGTCTCCGGCGTGAGAAATTCGTTCAACACCTTCCACCATTCCCATGAACGCCCAAGCGGAATCCGCAGGAAGACGAGGTCGCGAGGTTCGCCGTGGCTGTCTTTGACGGCCCGGGCGACCGTGGCAATCCTCACGGCTCCGAGATCCTCCGCTGCTTTGATCAGCTGGTCCTGCGCCTGGTCCACCAGTTCGAGTTCGGCTCCTTCGAGCTCAGAGTCCCACGCGATTTCAATCAGATCGCGCATGAGGACAGAGGCGAGGTTCGTGCTCGCAAGTTCCGGCGCCACGGAAACCCGGATCCCGCCGAGGTGCTGGCGGTAGCCGCCCCGGTGACGGAACAGCACGCTGTCCGCCACGACGCGATCACCCTCAAACGCCAGGAGGGGAAGCGCACGGTCATAATTCAGGTTCGTGCCCCAGCCCCTTACGACGGCGGCCGACGCAACGTCTTCCTTCAAGAAGAACCGATCCATTTCGGGGAGGCGCGCGAAGAACTCGCTCACTACAGGCACATCTCCCTGGACCATCGGGCGAAGCATGACTGTCTGCCCGCCGTCCAGCTCGACCTGCCTTGGGTACCTGGTCAACCGGTACACTGCCATGACAGATCCACCACCTTCGATCACTGACTACAGATCCACTCTGCGCCGCAGTGCCGAAGATGCCGACGGGCGACCGGTAAGGAATCGAGCGCCGATCGGCCAATAAGGCCTTTACCACGTGTCGATGGCGCCCCGCTTCTTCCCGTGCGGCCTCGGGGGTATGCGGACCGACCTCAGGACGCTGGCGACCCACTTCCGCGACTCGGCCGGGTCGATGGTGTCGTCAAGGCCGAACCCGACCGCCTCGTTCAGGGCTCTGCCACGTTCATAGGCCCGCGCGACCATCTGATCGAAGGTCCGGCGGCGTTCCTCCGTGTCCTCGATCGCGGCGAGCTGGTTGCGGAAGCCGAGTTTCACCTGGCCCTCGAGGCCCATCCCGCCGAACTCTCCTGTCGGCCACGAGACAGTGAAATAGGGCTCCCGGTAGGATCCTGCCGTCATCGCGATCGCACCGAGGCCGTACGCCTTGCGCAGGATGATCGCCATGCAGGGCACGCTGAGGTCAGCACCAACAACGAACATCCGGCTGGAGTGACGGACAAGCGCCGTCTTCTCGATTTCCGGCCCCACCATGATGCCCGGGGTGTCCACCAGGAAGACGAGCGGGATGTCGAAGGCGTCGCAGAGCTTCATGAAGCGGGCGGCCTTGTCCGCACCCTCGGAAGTGATGGCACCGCCGTAATACATCGGATTGTTGGCGACGATCCCGACCGGACGGCCCTCAATCCGCGCGAACGACGTGATCATCCCGACCCCGAAGTCCTTACGCAGTTCGAGCACGGTGCCGGCGTCGGTGAGGGTCTCGATGATGGCCCTCACGTCGTACACGCGGAGACGGTTCTCCGGGATGATATGCCGCAGTTTCCGCTGGTCCGGCGTCTCCCAGGTCGAGATGGGGCCCTGGAAGTACGACATGTACTGCTTTGCGACGCGCATGGCTTCCGCTTCGTCGGCCACCGCGATGTCAACGACGCCGTTCGCTACCTGTACTTCCATGGGGCCGATGTCTTCGGGTGCGAACACCCCAAGCCCACCACCCTCGATCATCGCCGGGCCACCCATCCCGATGTTCGAACCCTCCGTGGCGATGATGACGTCGCAACAACCCAGCAACGATGCGTTCCCGGCGAAGCAGCGACCGGTCGTGATGCCGACCAGCGGGACCAGTCCGTTCAGTCGCGCGAAGTGGGCGAAGGTAACCGTGGTTCCCGGCCCGCCGGCGCCGCCACCGCCGCCTGCCCCACCGCTCGCCCGGCCGCCTCCGCCCTCAGCGATTAGGATGACGGGCATCTTGCCCTGCTCGGCGACGTAGATGCCACGGTCGGTCTTCGCGTGGTTCCTGCCCCCTTGCGTGCCCGCCCACACGGTGTAGTCATACGACATCACCATGCACCACTTCGCGGGGTCCCCAAACTGATCGCCGTTGACGGCGCCGATCCCCACGAGGATCCCATCGCCCGGCGTCTTCCTGATGAGATCTTCGAGAGAGTCTCCCGGCCGAGGGGACGCAAGGACGATGGGCCCGTACTCCACGAACGTACCCGGGTCGCACAGGTCCTCGATGTTCTCGCGAGCCGTACGATGCCCGGTTTGGCGGCGGCTCTCGACGGCCTCCGGGCGGGCCTCATCGAGCGTCCGGCGGTGCCGTTCAAGGATCTCGGCAAGGTCCGGCCGCACGTAGTCCAGGTCGATGACCTCTTCGACGACACCATGGTCGCCGCCGATGTCGCTCTCCTCGATCAGTACCAGCAGTTGCTCCGCCACGACGGTGTCCCCGGGCGCCGCGTTGAGCCGCCGCACCACCCCCGCAACCGGTGCCTTCAGGACGTGCTCCATCTTCATGGCGTTTAGCACCGCGACATCCTGGCCCTTGCGGACCGTGTCGCCGACAGCGATCTCGAAGCTGACAACCGTGCTCTGCATCGGTGCTAGCACCGCACCCGGGTCGGCGATCAGCGCGCTGCTCGCGGCTGCGGGGGACGCCGACGGCCCCCTCTTCCCGTAAGCAAGAACCGCGAGCGGATCGACCGTGTCCACCTTCGCGCCCGCGCTGTGACCCGTAATCTCGGTCACCGGCAGCCGGCTTTCCTCGTCCTTGCGCGGGGCAGCGAGTTCGACGATCTGCTCGTCGACGAACGTCGTGTGAATCCGCTGCTGCTGGAAGTCGGGGTGGTCTAGGAGGTTCTTCAGAAAGGGAATATTGGTCTGCACGCCCTCGATGCGGAATTCGCGCAGCGCCCGCGCGGAACGCGCCACGTTCTCCCGGAAGTCACCCGACGGGGTGTGGATAACCACCTTCCCGAGCAGCGAGTCGAACGAACTCGATGTCGCGTACCCGGGGTACCCGAGGCTATCGATTCGCACTCCGGGCCCGGTCGGCGGCTGAAAGAGGCCCAGGGTCCCGGTTGAGGGACGGATCCCGCCGCTCGCGTCCATCTGCTCCGTATTCACCCGCAGCTGCATCGCGATCCCTCGCGGGGCAGGTACATGCACCTGGTCCAGGCCGATCGCTTCCAGGGTCTCGCCGCCGGTCACGAGCAGCTGCGCACGGACGAGGTCGATGCCCAGGATCTCCTCCGTGATGGTGTGTTCGACCTGTAGCCGGGGATTGGCCTCGATGAACGCGTAGGTCCCTGTCGGAATCCCATCGGCGTCCACGTTAAGAAGGAACTCGAAGGTACCCACGCCGGTGTAGGCAAGCGTCGAAGCGATGCGGACCGCGTCTCCGGTCAGTCGCTCACGAAGCCCTGGCTGCAGCACCGGGCTTGGCGCGATTTCCACCAGCTTCTGGTGGCGGCGTTGAATCGAGCAGTCACGTTCCCAGAGATGGCTCACATTCCCGGTGCCATCTCCGATGACCTGGATCTCCACGTGACGCGCGCGGGTCACGCGCTCCTCGACGTAGAGCGCGCCATTGCCGAACGCGCGAAGCGCTTCGGAGGCACACCGTGCATAGGCCGAGTCAAGTCCGGCGAGTTCAGTGACCACACGCATGCCGCGGCCTCCTCCGCCGGACACCGCCTTCACGATCATCGACCCGCCCGCGCCGAGCCCCTGGAAGAAAGCCCGGGCCTCTTCCAGGCTCGCCGTCCCCGCGCTTCCTTTGAGCGTGGGGACCCCGCAGCTCGCGGCGATCGACCGGGCGTGTGTCTTGTCGCCGAGAGCGCTCAGCGTCTCGGCGCGCGGCCCCACAAAGACGATTCCTTCCTTCCCACACCGGTCGCAGAATTCCGGATTTTCGCTGAGGAAGCCCCAGCCGGGGTGAATCGCGTCGCAATGCAGCTGCTTCGCGACCGCGAGGAGCTGATCCATGTCCAGGTAGGGGGCTGCACCGGACCCTTCGAGCGGATGCCGTTCGTCGGCCAGCGCAACATGGAGACACGCCGCATCGTCTTCCGAGTACACGGCAACGGTCGTAATCCCCATTTCGGCGGCGGTGCGAATGATGCGTACCGCCACTTCCCCGCGATTCGCAATCAAGAGACGAGAGATCGCCATACCTTCCCCCTGTTTCCCCGCGGCCTGTGGCCGCTCCCCTTGTGATTAGTAGAGGACGCCTTCCTCGACCAGGTTCGCCAGGTCCTCGGACCCCAGTCCGAGCAGCCCGGAGAAGACTTCCTCGGTGTGTTCGCCCATCAGCGGCGCCCGCCTGATCGGCAGGCGCTCCCCATTCCAGAGAACGGGCTCGTGTTGCAGAAGCATGGACATTCCAGCCGGGTGGTCAATCTCCTCGAAGAATCCCCGCGCCATGGGGTCACGGCCCACGAGGTCGCCCACGTCTTCGACGGGAGAAGCTGGCACTCCCTTTTCCTGTAGCCGGGCCGAGAGGGCCCAGGCATCTTCGCCCTGAACCCGTTCGCCGATCGCTGCCTCGATCTCATCCGCGGCGGCGTGGCGCCCTTCGACCAGCTCGAGCTCGGGGCGCTTCGCCAGTTCCGTCAGTCCGAGCGTCTCGCAGAGCGCATGCCACTCTGCCGTGTCGCGAACGGAGATGGCAATCCAGCGATCGTCACCCGAGCACCGAAACACACCGTGCGGGGCGTATTCAGTCGACCGGTTCCCGATCCGGCCGGGCTCGTGGTGATTGACCAGGTACTCGCTCAACTCGGTGTCGAGCAGATGCACCGAGGCCTCGTACTGGGACAACTCGATGTACTGGCCTTCGCCCGTCTTCTGGCGATGAAGCACCGCCGCCGCGATCTGCAGCGCGGCGAAATACGGCGTGGTGAAGTCTGAATGCAGCGTCCCCAGTCCGATGGGTGGGCGATCCGAGAAGCCGGTTAGCGCATTAAGCCCGGACATCGCGACGACTCCGTTGCCTACCGCGCGCCAGCCGCTGTGCGGACCCGCACTGCCCATCACGGGCAGGCTGGCGACAATGATGTCATCCTTCACGGCCTTCAAGTCCCCGTAGCCGAGCCCCCAGCGGTCCATGCGGTCGGGAGTGAAGTTCGAGGTCACGATGTCCGCGTGCCGGACAAGGTCTTTCGCCAGCGCAATCCCTTTCGCCGTTCCCAGGTTCAGCATGACGCTCTTCTTGTTGGGGTTGCAGTCGTTGAAGACCCCATTGGTCTCTGACGACATCTGTCCACGCGGCTGAACGCCAACTTCTCGGATCCGGTCGACCCGCGCGAGAGATTCGACCTTGATCACCTCAGCCCCAAGATCGGCGAGCAGGCGCGTGGTCAGCGGACCGGCGATCATCCAGCAAAAGTCGATGACCCGATAACCCGCGAGCGGCTGCGGCGTCACGACTGCTCCACCGGCGCGGCAACGCCCACCAGCCCGGACTCGACCAGCGCATCGATGGCGCGCTCATCGAGTCCACAGACGCTCGAAAGCACCTCGCGCGAGTGTTCCCCCAGTGCCGGGGCTCGAACGGGTTTCATCTCGTAGGCCGTCGAAATAAAGGGGGCCCTCATCGTCTCAATCGAGGCCCCGATCTGGTCGTGCCAGACGTTCTGAAAGAAGCCCCGTTCGCGGAGATGGGGGTCCGACGCAATGTCCGCGACGCCCTGGACCGGAACCACGAGGATGCTCCGCCGCTGGCCCTCGCGGACCAGTTCGTCTCGTGGCAGCGTGAGACAGAGCGCTCGCGTCGCTGCTGTGACCTCCGCCATGTGGTGGAGGCGGTAAAGCTGGTCCTCCCAGGCAGCGTCAGCAAAACGGGCTTCCCCGAGGGCTTCGGACACCCACTTCACAAAGTTCGGCCACGAAGGCGGATGCTGATAGAAAGACACCCAGGCGCCGTCACCCGACTCGAAGATCGTCTGACCGCCGACACTCCCCAGTCCATGCCGCCCGGGACGGACTTTGTTCCAGTACCAGTAGTTCTCGTTCGCGGTCTGGATCGTCGTCCACATGACCGCCTCCTGCATCGAGACCGTTACCCGTCCGCCGGTGCCGGCGAGGGCACGTTCCATGCAGAGTGAGACCGCGGCCAACGCTGCCGCCAGTGACGCCTGCTTGTACGCCAGCTTTCCCGCGGGGTAATTCGGCGCGTCCTCTTCGAACCCGTTGAGATAGAGGAGTCCGCCAGCAGCGGTTCCAACCAGGTCTGTCACCGCTCGCTCGTCTGAGTCGCGTCGGAAGACCGCGTCGACGACGCCCGCGGCCGGCGCCACAGCCGCCATCCGCGGCTCCGCGAAGAACTCAGCCGCAAGGGGAGACTTCTCCATCGGTGCGATGAGGACGTCCGCCCGCGTAGCCAGGGAGCCAACGATCGCCCACGCTTCGGGGCGGTCGAGTGCCAGGGCCAAACTCTTCTTGCCGGCGTTGTAACGCAGGTGGGCCAGCCCTCGCTCGTTCCCGGGAATATCCGCTACGAACGGGCCCCGGCGCCGAACCGCGTCTCCTCCAGGATGCTCCACCCTCACCACGGTCGCGCCAAGGTCGGCAAGCAACGTCGATGCCATCACGAGCGGCTCGTCGGCGAGGTCGACAATCAGCTGACCAAGCAGCGGAAGGGTCACGGGCTCGCACCTTCGGGGCAAACTGACCAGGGCCGGCGGCCGGCTCTGCTCTCGCGCGATTATCCACATTTCCGGCGATGGCGGATCTCCGGTCGCGACCGGCGCGGGAAGAACGCTGAACCGGGGTGCTATTCGGGAGCCGCGGCCCTCGCCGGGTCTTCGTAGTCGTGGAACGTGACTTCGTCGCTATCCGTGTCCCACGTTGCACACGAAAGCTGGAAACGGTTGCGATGATCGCGCGGGTCTCCCGCCGAACCCGGATTGATCACGAGGACGCCGCCGAAGCGTTCCGCCATCTTGAAGTGCGTATGCCCGACGATCAGCGCGTCGCAATTGAGGCCAGCAGCCTGGCCCCACACCGGCGAGTGCGGGTAGACGTAGTTCGGGGACTCGTCCCACGGCGACCCGTGTGTCATCAGGATCTTTCGCCCGCCGACCTCAATGTCCAGGCTCCTGGGACGGGAGCGCATCCACTTCACGAGATCTCCGTCCACATCGGAGTTCGACAACGCGCGCGCACCAGCGGGCCCGAGGAGCACCTGGTCATGGTTACCCAGCACGATTCGCGCATCCATGTCCCGGAGCGCTCGTACCACAGAGTCAGACCAGCGGTACTGGAGCAGGACGTCGCCCGCGCACAGCAGTTCGTCGATTTCGCCCATCCGGTCGAGCCCGGCCTGGAGCCCTCGCAGGTTGCTGTGAATGTCTGAGACGATGCCGATCTTCATGCCGGTGTGAGAGGCCATCCCATCATCGAAACTCCCCGCCCTTGGGGATCTTGAACCCGCGACCGCTTATGTGGCTATTTCTTCTGGATTTCGAGGTTCAGCCAGATTTCGCCCAGGTGCTGGTTCCCGTGGCTGATGAGCGTCTGCCCGAGAACCTGGAGCACCGGGATTTCTCCGAACGGCTGGACCTTCACAATCCGGGCCAGTTCGGCGTCATCCAGCCGGGCGAGGTAATCATCGGTCTTCGCCCAGACCTTGCGCGCAAAGTCGAGGAAGGCCGCCGCAGACGGCAGGCGCAACGCCTGCGCGTCTGACTGCGGCATCCCCGTCCCCTGTGCGTTTCTCGGCAGACCCCAGGCTACGTCGAGGCCCTCCTCCAGCCACACCGTGTTGGCTCGCTGAAGGACGAACTGGACAATATTGTCCTCGGTCCGAACCCAGTGCCACGCGGAGAACCCGATGTTGTTCGCGGCTGGCGCGGGCACGAACGCGAGCTGTTCCGCGGTCAGGTCCTTGAGGGTGGTCTCATAGTCGCGATGCAGCGCATCGATGAAATGCTTGAGATAGGCCTTCGTTTCCATATCCGCGCCTCCGCGACGGGGTGATTACCGGGTGAGAATCGTCACGCTCATCGCGGCGGCGTCCGAACCAATCGAACCGCCGCCGTTGTGCGCGAGTGCGACCCGTGCGTTTTCGACCTGCCGAGCACCGCTGCGTCCCTGCAGTTGTTCCGTCAGTTCCACGATCTGGGCAACGCCGGTCGCGCCCACGGGATGACCCTTTCGCAGCAATCCGCCCGACGTATTCACCGGGATCCGCCCGCCCAGGCGCGTTGCGCCGGAGTCGATCAGCTGACCGCCCTCGCCCTTACCGCAAAGTCCGAGCGACTCATAGGCCATGAGTTCGGACGGAGCCGATGCGTCGTGGCACTCGATGACGCTGAGGTCGCCAGGCCCGACGCCCGCTTCGGCGTAGGCTTCTTCCGCGCACAGCTCGACCGTCCCGGGCTCGTCGCCCTTGCGATCCCACCCGGAGTGCAGCACGGCGGTCCGCACCCACACGGGGTTGCGAACGCCAAGCTGCAGGGCCTTCCGCGCGCTCATCACGATGACCGCAGCAGCACCATCGCCGATCGGAGAACACATCGGCCGCGTCAGGGGCTCGGCAATCATCGGGGAGTTGAGCACATCCTCGATGGTCAGCGCCTCGCGGAACTGCGCCCGCGGGTTGAGGCTACCGTGGAATGAGTTCTTCGCCGAGACCTTGGCGAACTGCTGGACCGTCGTCCCGTAGCGCTTCATGTGACTGCGCGCAGACGAGGCATAGATGTCCATGAACATGGACCGGTTCTCGCCAGCGCCCTCGCCCGCCGCCTTCGCGCCGCTTTCCTTCGCCCCGTCCTGGAGCCGCTTCATGATCTGTGCGAGAGCTTCGACGTCGACGGCTCCGCTGAACGCCGCGAAGCTCTTCTTTTTGTCCTCGTGGTAGAGCTTCTCGACGCCAAGCGCGAGGACGATGTCGTAGAGGCCCGCTGTCACGAGCGCGCACGCCTGGTTCAAAGCGGTCGAACCGCTTGCGCAGGCGTTCTCGACGTTGATCACCGGGATCTTGCCGATCCCGATCGACCGGAGGATGACCTCGCCACGGATGCACTCCTGGCCGGTGACGAGGCCCGCCGCCGCGTTGCCCACGAAGGCCGCCTCGATGTCAGTCGACTGGATGCCAGCATCGACGATGCAGGCGGTGACGGCTTCAGCACCCAGTGCCTTCAGCCCGGTTTCCATGTGCTTGCCGAAGCGAGTCATTCCAACTCCAGCGATTACGGCGTTCATCTTCATCGCGACAGTCCTTCTTTCATGGGGGGCTAGATCAGCCCGTTGCCCTTGATTCCGAGAGAAACCTTGAGGTATTCGAGTTCAGCCTCCCGCCATGGTACCGGAGCGGGATTCTGAATCATTGCGTCTTGCTGCAGTTCCGCGACAACCTCGGGTGACCGCGGGAACGGGTTCCCGTAGGCGTTCATGTGGAACAGCTTCTCAAAGGGCTGCCGGGGCCGCTGTCCGCCCGCCTCGGGGCTTTCCGCGGGATACCCGACGGTCTGCAGGACGATCACACGGGCGGAGTCCGGTAGCCCCAGGTTCGCGCGGACCTTGTCGTTGTTGCCGCTCCCGAGACAGCACGTCCCGAGACCCTGCTCAAACGCCATGAGCGTCGCCTGGGCGATGCCCTGTCCGCAGTCAACCTCTCCGAGACCCGGCTTCTTCAGGTTCTCCGTGATCCTCGAGAAGAACGGGATGAGCTGCCGTTCAAGCGCGTCCTTCTTGCCCTCACCGAACCCGAGTGCGCCGACGTCGAGCAGTTCGCGGAGCCGGTCGCCCTGCTCGTCGACGGCCGCCGTTTCCAGGTACCAGACGATAATCACCGGCGCGAGCCGAATCTGGAAACCCGCGATTGGGGCAGTGATCGCATCGAGCGTCTCCTGGGGAGCGCTGTCGCGGAACACGACGACGGCACGGAGGCTTTGCACGTTCCCCCAGTGGGACGCGATCCGTGCCGCCTCCAGCATCCGCTGGATCTTCTCCGGTTCGACCGGCTTGTAGGGAAGCAGGAAACGGATCGACCGACGCCTGCCGATGACTTCACGAAGTTCCATTGGGTCTCCTGGCCAGTAGTTTTAGAGGCGAGAGCCGCCGACGAGTCCAAGGAGCTCGTTGCAGCCATCTTCGATCATTGATGCGCGCGCATCGCGCATCAGCTTCTCAATCGGGAATTCCTTCGTCAGACCGACCCCACCGAAGATCTGCAGGGCGGCGCTGGAAACTTCGAACGCAGTATTCGTCGCGAACGTCTTCGAAGCGATCGAGTACTGGATCAGCGGCGGATTCGTGGCGTTGTAATAGGAGACGCGACGCACCAGCGACCGCGCAGCCTCCACCTGGGTGAACATCTTGAACAGGCGCGAACGCACTGACTGGTGCTCGATGATGGGCACGCCGCCCTGCACACGCTGCTTCGCGTAGTCGAGCGCCATTTCATAGGCTGCGCGGGCCACGCCAACGAAGGTCGTACCCATGCTCGCGTTCGCGCCTGTAAGAATGGACTCGACAATCGCCGCGTACCGGTCCTTGCCTACCGCCATGTATGCGGCTGGAATCCGGACATTGTCGAAGAAGATCTCTCCCTGGTTCAGCGCCCTCTGCCCCAGCTTGTTCAGGGGCTTTCCCTTGGTAACGCCGGGCAGGGTCAGGTCCACGACGGCGACGCCGCCACCCTTGAATCCCTCGTCGCCGTCGATCGTGCAGAAGAGCGCGGCGACCGTCGCAATGGTCCCGTTCGAAACCCATGCCGACTTCTGGCCATTGATGACGTAGAAGTCGCCGTCTTTCCGGGCGATGCAGTTCGCCTTGATCGCCGGGTCGCTGAAGTGCTTTTCCGTGACCGTTAGCGAGTCGCTCCCGTGGTCAGGCTCGGTAACCGCCCAGCAGCCCACGTCGTGGCTGTCCGGACGGCAATATCGCTCGATGAGCGCCGGCTGGCGCGACATCATCGCGAAGGTCTTATGGAAATTCGCAACCCCGAGGGAAATGGCCAGCCCCGAATCGCCCCATCCCATTTCTTCCGCAACAAGGACTCGCATCCGGGTCCGTTCGAGGGGCGTCAAACCCGCACCAGCAGCCTCAAGATCACCCAACCCGGCAGCACGGTGCTTCGCGAAGACATCCCAGAGAATCGAATCCTTCGCGATGACGTCGGCGGGGGGGCATCGGATCTGGACATCGTACGGGGCCATCTCGGCGGCCAAGGCCGCCCTCGAGAGCAACTGTCGCCAGCTAGCCGTCGAGCTGATCCCAAGGAAGATTGCTGTCAACGCGATCCGCGCCGGCGTGACCGACACCCCGGCTCTCCGGAAGATCCCGGGGAACGACCAGATGATCGAGCGATGCCTCGCCATTCATCCCGCCGGCCGCCTGACCGTCCCCGAGGACGTCGGCTCCGTCATCACGGCGATCGCCCGGCCGGAGACGGTCTGG
>Ga0209014_10001590_pt1 | contig 13380 bp, 8 predicted proteins | sample BarGraNGADG00212_FD_184491 | JGI IMG/M metagenome (GOLD analysis project Ga0209014, IMG submission 184491) | Arctic peat soil microbial communities from Barrow, Alaska - Barrow Graham LP Ref core NGADG0002-212 (SPAdes) (version 2) | ecosystem: Environmental > Terrestrial > Soil > Wetlands > Peat...
TGCACTCCTGCGGAAGGCAACCTTCACTGCGCCAGCACGGGGCGGGCTTTCTGCTGTTTTGTCCTTCCCGTTAGCAATCTGTTAGTAATTATGCGTGTCGGAGACGATTATTCGAACACGAGATCCGACAGTAAACGATGTGCACGGTTCCGTTCTGCCGATATTTCCTCGATGCCCATATCCGGATTCTCTGACAGGCGCTCCTCGTAAAGCAACAAGCCAGGGCTGTCGCTGCGGGCAAAGTACGTCCAGGTGATTTGAGAAAGGCGGGTACGAAGGTCCAGGTCGCGGTCGAACTGCTTGAGGAAGCTCTCCCGAAATCGCGCGGAGTCAGTCTGAACGGTCAAAATGTCGACGATATCTGCCACGTGGGTCCGGGCCGAATCTCTGTCGTGCTCGTAGTGGTCAATTCCTCTGAGATTCCTGTACCGATCATCCATTGCAAGACATTTCATGAACACCAGTGCGTGGGGCCGGGTGACTCGTATATTAGCTCGGCTGGCTACGCCCGATGGCAAACGACCAGAAATCTCGTACGAATCCGATTCCGTTAGCACGATACTGCCGCCCAAACAGGCTCGCGCATGCACATCGTCGCCAATATCGACGCGGAAGTTGTTTTTGCGTTTGTACTCGTCAGGTGCCAGTAGTTCCACCCGCATGGTGTGGGCACTGTTAGGAATCGGCTTCTCAAATTGGAAGTTATGCGATTCCGGAACTACGGCATAGCCGAGTCGGTTGAGCGCAGCAGCGAGCGACACGTGTCCCTGTCGTATCGCGACAACATCGAGGACAAAGTCGAAATCTTTGGTCGCTCGAGCATGGGGAACTGCGAACTTAAGTGCTTGGCCGCCAACCAGAACAAAGCTGGCAACTGCTGGGCCTAGTTCTAACCACAATTCAAGAACGTAGGTTCGCTGCGGCTCAGGAATCATTGATTCCTCCAGCGAGGTTGAATAATGGTAGAGAGATAGTATTCGGCTTGCTTGAAGTCGCGTCCTCCCCGGGCGTACAGATCGAGGAACACCTGAACGGGCGAGACGAGCGGGATTCCATCCGGCTTCCGCTGGTACATGAACACCCCAGGATCGTAAGGAATAATGATACGCAGGTCGGCCCCCCGGGGTGGCGCCGACTCGATCTGGCGAAGCTTAATTGACGCTTCCAGTGGAACCATCACATCTATCGTACTTAGGTCAACGTACGGTGCTTCGCGGATCGCCACGGCTACACCAGTAAAAGCGAAAACCGGGGCTTGGTTGAGAAGTCCTTTGGAGATATCCGCCAGGTTGTCTCCGAATGGATTCTGCAATTTATAGGACGAACGCACGCCCCACCTGTAGCGCTCCCGGTACTTCTCCGCCCACCTGAGCAGGAGCTTTTTCGGCTCGGGTACGGAAATTGCGTTGTCTTGCCGACGTACTAGGAGTTGCTCGGTCAAGCTTTTTATCGCCTTGGAAATCGACGCAAGGCTAATTTTGTAATCGAACTGGTTGAGAACCCGTCTGCTTTCGCTCTCAAGTTCATTTGCAATATCGACGAGCCTCCAGGAGCGCGGTTTTTCGAGCAGAACTCGCAGTATACGCGATGCCCGGCCAGAGAATGGATCGCGGAGCACGCGCACTCCTGTTCCTGTTGCAGGCTTGCGTCCCACCCGATAGATGTAGATGCCTGGTAGTCTTATCGAGACGTTTCCGGCGAGGTCGATAAAATCAACCTCGTTCTCGACGCAGATTTGCTGCGACTCTGGCGACAGGCTCGGACAAATTAGAGCCACTCCCGCGCTAGGCCGAGCTTGCTTCAATTGGCGTAGCCAAGGTACGATCTGGGCGACGGCCAGCGGAGAGCATGTGTTCTTCAGCTCGCCATAGATCACGACCTCGCGTCCCGCCACATTCAACGTCATCATCAAGTCTGGTGGTCCATTTTCAAAGCTGAGAGATTTCACGGAAATATCGGGAAGATCTGCGAATGGTTGGTTGGCCCGTAGTGCCGCGGTGATGTCATTCTCTCTCATAGTGTGGCTCTTTCCCTATAGAGATTATAGCCTGCCAGGAGAAAAGTTGCTTCTAAACAGGTAGTTTCCTTAAGAGGAAAATGTAGGAAATCACGTAAACTATTCATTCTAAAAGGTGAGAGCACTGGCACGATGCGGCGAAGCACTACCCGAAAAATGAAGTCATTGCTGTACGAGTCGTTCGCTCCACGTGACGAAGCACCTTTCCGGTTACGTTCTGGTCCGGTGCAGACGGCGAGTGCTACGGGCTTGCTGAACAGCATTGGCCAATCACCGCCGTTTTTTCACCGGGCAGAAACTGAACCACGGAAACTTAGTGCGCCAGCACGACCCGCCCCGGCGCGGGCTCGGGCGGAGGCGCGCCGCTGGTGCGCACGCGCGCGATGATGGCCAGCGCCGCCAGATAGAACAGGCCGCCGACGATCAGCGTCTGGACTAACCCAAGATAGATGGCGCAGACCAGCGCGCCGACCGAACCCAAGACGCTAGAGGCGGCATTCAGCGACCACGCCCAGCGCACGCTCGGCGCGTGCCACTCTTCCAGGCGCTTCAGGCCGGTGGGGAACGGCATGCCCATGACGAAGCCGAGCGGCGCGATCAACGCCACCGTCAACGCCACCTTAAGAGCCCACGGCAGCCAGACCAGCGAGGAAAGCAGCGAAGACACCACGATGGCGAGCAGCGCGGTGAGCAACGCGACCAGGCCCAGGGCTTTGATCAGGCGGCCTTCATCGCGGCCCAGCAGGCGGCGGCTCGTGAAACTGCCGATGCCGCTCGACACCAGCATCGAGAAGATCACCACGGTGAGCGCGTACGTCGGGTGTCCCAGGAAAAGCACGAACTTCTGAATCAGGCCGACCTCGATCAGAATGTAGCCCGCGCCGATGAACAGAAAGTAGACCAGGAAGCCGCGCACGCCGCGGTGGCTGGGCAGGCGGGCGCCCAGCACCAGGGGCGGCGCCAGCAGAATCAGCAGGGTGGCCACCAGGCTGATGGCCATCAGGGTGAACAGCAGGGGCACGGCCTTGTTGACCTTGCGGTCGGCGGCCTCGGCGCCGCCTTGCATGAAGGCCCACAGGTCGCGCGGCTGCACCGTGTAGAAGAAGAACGGGCGGTCGTCGGTGACGGGCGTGATGTCGAAGGTGTAATTGCGCTCGTAGGCGGCGGGATTGGGGCTGAGCAGCAGATCGCGGAACTGGTTGGGCAGTTGGCTGCCGGGATAGTAGATGGGCTGCTGCACGCCGGCGGCGAAGATGGCGCGGGCGCGCGCGATATCCGCGGGCGGAAACGGCTGGCGCGCAATCAGCACGGTGTCCAGCGCGCCGAAGCCCTGGGTGGAACCCTGGCGCGAGACGATGACGTGACGCCACGGCTCTTTTTCGCCGAGCTGGCCCAGCGCGTCGATGGCCAGCGAGATCAGCCGCAGGGATTCGCGCGGCGGATCGAAGCCCCATCGGGTGATGGCGAGCACGCCATCGTCGGTGAGGTGCAGCAGATAATCGCGGAAGGCGTCGCTGGTGTAGAGGTTGTTTTCGGAGAGGGCGAACGCGCCGGCGGCGGTGGCGGCCCAGGTATCGACTAAGGTGGCTTGCACCACTTGGTATTTCTCGTCGCTGCGGCGCACGAAGCTGCGGCCGTCCTCCACGAAAAGGTGAACCTCGGGGCGCAAATAGAGGCCGTTGCTGAGCCCGGCGAAGCGATCGCGCATGATGGTGTCGGCGATGATGCCGTTGATTTCGACGGCGGTGACATCGGTGCTGCCGCTATAGAGGGCGCGGGCCACATCCCACCCGCCGCCGGGTCCGACGATCAGGGTTTTGGCGCCGGGGCGGATGGCATAGGGGAGCGCGGGGCCTTGCAGGGTGAGGTCGCGGCGGTCGTCAGGGGTGAGGTTGGCGAGATCGAATTTCGCGATGGAGGTGGCGGCGTCGGCATCGATGACGATGTTGTGGCTGCCATCGGCCTGACGGACGATGCCGATGCGCGAAAGATCGTTCCACGTGGTGAAGATCTCATTGGCGATTGCCTGCCCCTTGGCGTGGCGGATGGTCAGCACGGGGTGCTTGTGGTTGTAGACCAGGAAGGCGACCAGGGCGAGAGCCAGGGCGACGCTGCCGGCGCGCCCGCTGACCGACCCCGCCAGGCTGTGCCAGATGGCGGCGGCGGCGGCGAAGGTGACGGCGGCGGCGATCACCGTGTCCGGACCGCCCACCAGCTTGAGCAACGGCAAAAGGAGAAGGCATCCAGCGGCGGCGCCGGCGAGGTCGAAGAAGTAGACCCGGTTGACCTGCTGGATGGTCTCGCCGATGGCCAGCGAGACGATGGCGCCGGCGGTGAAGAAGGGCAGGGCGGTGGTGAAGTAGACCAGGGCCAGGTCCCAATTGGAGAGATTGTCTCCCTGAGCGAGGAGGACGGCAAGCGCCAGGATGACGAGCAGGCTATTGACGACGCTGAGACGCCCCAGGCGGGTGAACAGCGGGGCCTTCCAAGTGGCCACCACATAGGAAAACACGCCGCCCAGTCCCAATCCGAAGAGCGCGATGGAGATGGCGAGGAAGGCGAAGTGGTAGTAGAACACCACCGAGAAAATACGCGTGAGGGCGAGTTCCAACAGCAGGGTCGCCATGGTGGTGAGAGCGACGCACAGGTAGACCTCACGCGATTGAGCGGAGTGTGGTTTCACGGATGTCAACTTTAATGGTAGTGGGTGGCGGCGAACCCGCGCTACTACTGAATGAAGATCAGCACGGAATTGCTAGTCGAATTGCCGAACGCGAGGCTCACGTAGACGTTGCCTTTGGGCGCATTGTCTGGAATCGTCACATTAACCTGGTACAGGCCCGCGTAGGTCGGGGTGAGACCGGCGAACGACGGGATGGCGGTGGGGCTGCCGACGCCGCCGCCAAACGTGACCACCGGCGTGGATGTCAGGCGGGCAAACGGTTCGACCGAGGGTGCGGGTTGCCCGGTCGCGACATAGGGGCTGGTCGGTCCCAACCCGATGGCCCAAAGCGTCAGTGAGTCGCCCGCTTTGGCCGGGTGAGTGGTCACGCCTGGCCAGGACCCATTGGGCATGGGCCGGCTGTAATCCGGGAAGGTGATAACGCCGTACAGACCGAGACCAACGAGCAGTCGCGGCGCGCGTGAAGCGATGTCCACCGTTACCAGATTGCTGACCTGTCCGTCCTGCCGCTTGACTTGAACCAGCGACGTTCCAATGGGCGCATCGGTGGGAATCTGACAGGCGATCTGACCGTAGAGGGTGTAATACAGCGGCAGCGGCTGGCCGTTGAAGAGGACTTGCGTATCGCTGAGCTGGGTCGAGAGGGGCGGCGCACCGGCTTGCACGAAATCCTTGGCGGACAACTGCTGCCCTTTGACGACCGCAATATCGCCTGGAGCCACCGGGTCGCCGGGAACGAACGTCGCGTTGTCTTGCACGCCCTGGAAATCCACTACGGGCGGTCCGGCGCTGATCACTTCCAGTTCCACCTTCACCGTAAGGCTGGTGGTATCGCCGAGCGCGCCCGCGTAGGCGGCGGCATTCGAAGTGAAGGTGATGCCGTCCTGGTAGATTCCAGGCGCCAGCGTCTTGGCATTGATCGTGACCAGAACCCCATCGGGTATCAAGCCGCCGCCCGGGTATGGCGCGGCGGTGATCCAGGCGGCGCCGGACGTCTTCGCGTCCTGCACATGCAGCGTTCCCTGCCCCAAATTGGCGAGCGAGATGGCGGTGGTGTAGACCGGCGCGCCTTGCGCCAGGCGGACGCGGAGACGGTCGACGGACGCTTGGGCAATCGGCTGCGTGGTCACGCGCATGGTGACCTGGATGGTCTGGTTGTCCGGGGTGAAGCTGGAACCCGAGGTGGTGATGGTGGCGGGGTAGGTTCCCTGCCCCATGCCGGCGGTGGGCGCGAAGTGGACCCGATAAGGATACGAGAAGCGGAAGCTGCCGGTGCCGTCGAGCGCGAGCGAGAGCCACGGGCCGCCATCGTTGGTTTTGACCGTGGCGCCGAGCTGGCCGTTGGTGGAGAAGCCCAGATCGCGGGTGGCGCCGGGAGCGACGTAGACATCCAGGCTGGAGGGTACGGCGCCGCCGATCTGTACCGTGACAGTGATGGTCTGGGGCGCGTCGACGGCGTTGGGGTCGCTCACCGTGACGATGCCGGTGGCGGCCCCAGCGGGTAGCGCGGAGGTGTTCAAGGTGAACTGGAGCGGGGTGCAGAGACCGCTCCGACCGCTCTGCGACGAGCAGGCGCGTTGCGCGCCGGCGGGAGAGGGAACAATCCAAGGCACGGATGAAGAAGGGGTGCTCAGGTTGAGCGAACCGTCGGCATCGTTATACGCCTCCACGGTCTGCGCGCCGCCGTTGGCACCCTGGGCGATGGAGACTGGCCCGACGGTGGACGATACCAGGCGCAATCGGGGAGCGGCGCTGAGACCCGCCGCGCAAAGAAAACCCGCCGCAGCCAGCGCCGCGGCGCCTTTATGGATCAGACCCACTCGAGGGCTCCCTTCTTATACGCCCAGATGTAACCGACGGCCAGAATGACCAGGAACACCGCCACTTCGGCTACGCCAAACCATTGTAACTGGCGGTATCGGACGGCCCAGGGGAATAAGAAGACGGTCTCAACGTCGAAGATTACAAAGAGGATGGCGATGATGTAGAAACGGACGGTGTAGCGTCCGCGGGAATCCGACGCGGCTTTGATGCCGCATTCGTAGGCCTCCAGTTTGACCGCGAAGGGCGCCGAAGGGCGGATCAGTTTCGCAGCCATAATGACGACCACCGGGAAGCAAATCGCAATTGCCAAAAAAATGAAGATTGGGATGTAGCCGCTTGGCATGGCAACACTATAACACGCGTTCGACACGGTGCCCGTATCCACTGTAGAGCGGGCGTTTCGCCTGCCATGCCGGTATTCGTACCGGCATTCTTCGAAGCACGTCGGCAAGGACGCCGACGTGGCAACCGGGGGTACCCTCTGGGTCGCCCTCTGGGTCTGGTCGCTCCACGGATGCGGCACGATGATCGGTCGGGAGTAGATACCGCACACTATTTGCCCCGCACTACAATAGAATGCAGGTATGGACTCACTCAACGGCAAGTACGCCATCGTTACCGGCGGCACACGCGGCATCGGCCGCGCCATCGCCGAACGCCTGCTGCACGATGGCGCCGCCGTCGCCATCTGCGGGCGCACCCAGGCATCGGTCGACCGGGCCGTTGCCGGAATGCAGCCTTTCGGCAGAATCTTCGGAACGGCAGCCGATATCAGCCAGGTGGAAGGCGCCCGCGCGCTCTTCGCCGCCGTCGACGCCGAGTTCGGCGGACTCGACATCCTGGTCAATAACGCCGGTCAGGCCCGCTTCAAAAAAGTGGGGGAGATGACGCCCGAGGAATGGCACCTCAACATCGATCTCAATCTCAACGGGGCATTCTACTGCGCCCACGAGGCGCTGGCCCGTTTCGCCACCCGCGGCGGCGGATTCATCGTCAACATCTCCAGCCTCGCCGCGCGCAACGCCTTCAGCGGCGGCGCCGCGTATAACGCGTCGAAATTCGGCCTCAACGGTTTTACCGAGGCGTTAATGCTCGATCACCGCCACGACAACGTGCGCGTCAGTTCCATCATGCCGGGCAGCGTCGATACCGAATTCTCCGGTACTCCGGGGAAACCCCGACCCGCCGACACCAGTTGGATGATTGCCCCCGAGGACATCGCCGAAGCCGTATCGATGGTGTTGCGGATGCCGGCTCGCACCATGGTCAGCCGTGTCGAAATTCGCCCTTCGCGCCCGGCAAAGTGACGATTCGGTAACTGAATTCCGGCAGTTACAGCACATTACGTTCCGCCTCTCGCAACTGGCATTCAACGTGCTACGTCGATAATTGTGAAGGGGGAACGACAAATGGGGCGCCTGAACCAACAACTCAATCCGGCGCAGACCGGGCTTGAGGCTGAAAAGCTGGACACGGATCTGCACAAGCGCGTTGTGGGCCAGGACGAGGCGATTCAGCAGATCATTAGCGTTTATCAAACTCACCTGGCCGGCATGTCCAGCCCTGGAAGACCGATCGGCAATCTGCTCTTCCTGGGACCGACCGGGAGCGGCAAGACGCGCCTGGTGGAAGCCACTGCGGAAAGCTTGGTGGGCGACGCGCACGCCGTCCTCAAAATCGATTGTGCGGAGTTCCAACATAGCCACGAGATCGCCAAGCTGATCGGCTCGCCCCCCGGATACCTCGGGCATCGCGAAACCCACCCCCTGTTGAGCCAGGAGGTCCTCAACCAGTACCACACCGACAAGATTCAGTTGAGCTTCGTCCTCTTCGACGAGATCGAGAAGGCCAGCGACGCGTTGTGGAATCTCCTGCTGGGAATCCTGGACAAGGCCACCTTGACCCTGGGCGACAACCGCCGAGTGGATTTCTCCCGGGCGCTGATTTTTATGACCAGCAACCTGGGCGCCGCCGAGATGGGCTCGATCCTCCGCCCCAACCTTGGCTTCGCCGCCGGCGATTGCGAGCGCAAACATGCCGCGGGCATCGTCGATGAAGCTCTCGGCGGCAAGGTCATGCGCGCCGGCGTCGAAGCCGCGCGTCGCAAGTTTTCACCCGAATTCATGAACCGCATCGACAAAATTGTGGTATTTCACCCACTCGGCGCGCCGGAATTGCGTAAAATTCTCACAATCGAGTTGAATGTGGTGCAGCAGCGCATCTTCAGCGCCGCCAACGCAGCCCCCTTCGTTTTCACCCTCACCGAGGACGCCAAAGATTTCCTGCTGCTCGAAGGCACCGACATGAAATACGGCGCCCGTCACCTCAAGCGCGCCGTGGACCGCCACTTGGTTCACCCCTTGTCCAACCTGATCGCCACCGGTCAGGTGCGCGGCGGAGACTTGCTGCGCGTCGATTTCAACCCGGCGCTCGGCGCCTTGACGTTCTTCAAGGACGCCGAGGATATGCCGGCTTACGTCATGGCCCGCCTGGTCGACACTTCGGTCGCGCCGCCGCTGGGCAAGTTTGCCACCGGCGCGGCCATCGAGCCCACCCGCATCGCCCACACCGCCAAAACCGGCAACAAACGATAAGGTTGTGGGACAGGCCTCCTGGCCTGTCTTTGTGTTACAAACGCGTCTTGACAAGTGCGTTCGATATATCGAAACGACAGGCCAGGAGGCCTGTCCCACATCCAAGGCAGTTCCCTGCCCCACATTTGGTACAATCCCGCGTAAGTGAAACTTCCAGCAGAGAAGCAGAGTTCCCGTCTCATGCGGGCCATGTTCAGCACCGTGGCGCCGCGTTATGATTTCATCACCCGCGCCTTTTCCTACGGCATGGATTGCCACTGGAAACGCACAGGCCTCGACTGCGCCAACCTCCCCGACCGGCCGGTGGTGCTCGATCTGGCCTCCGGCACGGGCGATTTCTCCCTCATGGTTCGCCAGCGATACCCCGGATCGCGCGCCGTCGCGGTGGATATCACCGAGCGCATGCTCCAGTTGGCGCGCGCACGCGGCGTCCGGCACACCGTCTGCGGCGATGCCGGCATGCTTCCCTTCCCGGACCACTCCTTCGATTGCGTGTTCGTGGGCTACGGCCTGCGCAATTTCCCCAATCTCGACGTCGCGGTGAGCGAGATCGAACGCGTCACCCGTCCCGGCGGGTCACTGGTCTCCCTGGATTTCTACCTGCCATCCAACGCCCTCATGCGCCCGCTCTACCTGGCCTATCTATACGCCCAAGGCACCTTCTGGGGATTGGTCCTCCACGGCCATCCCCGAGTCTATACCTACATCCCCGATTCGCTCCGAACCTTCGTCTCCATCGACGACTTTTCGTCGCTGCTCCACCGCACCGGCTACCGTCAGGTCGATGCCCGCCGCTACGTCCTGGGCGGCATCGGCCTGCACTGGGCCGTCAAAGGGTAAACTGGTGGCCCGGATCCACCATACCGGCTGAGGACCACCAACATGAAAGAACGTCTTCGCGCGTCCGACTACCGTTTCATCCTCATCTGCGCGGCGCTGCTCGCGGCCACTACCTGGTTCAGCGTGCGCAACTTCTACCGTGCCTTCCCCGAAGCCTCCATCGATTTCAAGGTAAGCCGCGACGATGCCCGCAACATCGCCGGCAAGTTCTTGAGCGATCAAGGATACCGTCTCGCAGGCTATCGTCAGGCCGCGCAGTTCACCTTCGACGACCAGGCCAAGACGTTCCTGGAACGCGAAGCCGGCCTGGAGCGCGCCAACCGGATCATGGGCAAGCGCGTCCGCCTCTGGCGCTGGGGCTACCGCTGGTTCCGCCCGCTCCAGAAGGAAGAGTACAACGTCGAGATCACGCCGCTCGGCCAACTGGTGGGTTTCGAACATGAACTGCCCGAGGACGCCACCCGCCCCGCCGCCACTACCGAAGAGGCACGCGCGCTGGCGGAAGACTTCCTGCGCACCCGCCTGGAGCGCGACCCCGCCGGGCTGGACTTCGTCGAGGCCACCGACGCCGCGCGTCCCCATCGCATCGACCGCACCTTCACCTGGAAGGAGCGCGATTTCCAGTTGGGCGACGCCACCAACCGCCTCGAAGTCACCGTCCTCGGCAATGAGGTCGGCGGCTATCGCGAATACCTCAAGATCCCCGAACAGTGGCAGCGCGATTACAAGCGGCTCCGTTCGAAAAACGAAGTCGCCGCCACCATCGACGTCGCCGTGATGCTGGTGCTGGTGGCCGGCATGGTGATCGTCATCGTGCTGCGCGTGCGCCGTCACGATGTGCCCTGGCGGCGCGCCGCGCTGGTCGGCCTGGCCGCCATCGTGCTCGGCTTCCTGGCGCAGTTGAATGAATTTCCGCTGCACGAGTTCGGCTATCCCACCACCGATTCCTACGGCAGTTTCCTTTCCCGCGAGTTTCTCAACGCGCTGCTCTCGGCGCTCGGCGCGGGCGGCCTGCTGTTCGTCCTCACCGCCGGCGCCGAACCGCTCTATCGCGAAATGTTCGGCGATAAGATCTCGCTCGGCAATCTCTTCACCCTGCGCGGACTGCGCACCAAACGCTTCTTCCTGGGCTCCATCCTCGGCATCACCCTCACCGGCATCTTCATTGCTTACCAGACCGGGTTCTACATCGTTGCCTACAAGTACGGCGCCTGGTCGCCGGCCGACGTGCCCTACAGCGACCTGCTCAACACGAAATTTCCGTGGGCCTTCGTCCTCTTCGGCGGCTTTCTGCCCGCCGTCTCCGAGGAATTCCTCTTCCGCATGTTCGCCATCCCCTTTCTGCGCAAGCTCACGCGCAACATGATCGTGGCGGTTGTGCTGGCCGGCTTCATCTGGGGCTTCGGCCACGCCAGCTATCCGCAGCAGCCGTTTTACATCCGAGGCGTGGAAGTCGGCATTGGCGGCGTAGCGCTCGGCATCATCATGCTTCGCTTCGGCATCCTGCCCACCCTGGTCTGGCACTATTCGGTCGACGCCATGTACAGCGCCATGCTGCTGGTGCGCTCCGAAAGCCTCTACTTCAAGCTCTCCGGGCTCGGCGCCGCGGGAATCATGGTGCTCCCCGTCTTGATCGCCCTGGCCGCCTACTGGCGCCAGGGAGGCTTTGCGCCCGAGACCGGCCTGTTGAACCGCGATGACGTCGCGGAACCGGACACGCCACCCGCCACGCCAGCCGCCGCACTGTCAGACGCCCAGCCCGGCGCGGATTCCGCAATGGCGCCCACTGGCGAAGCAGCGCCGCCCGATTCCCTCCCCTACCGCCCTCTCGGCATCCCGCTGCGCTGGGCCGCCGCCGCCGTGCTCTCTCTCGGACTCGCCTCCCTCGCCATCCCCGTCACCCACTTCGGCGAATCGCCCGATTACCAGCTCTCCCGCGATCGGGCGCGCGCCGCCTCGGACGCCTTCGTCAAGTCGCGCGGCCTCGACCCCGCCGCCTTCCAGCACGTCACCTACCCCGCCGCGCATTGGAGCGGCGGCGATTCGTTCGCCGGCAAGTACTTCCTGGAGCGCCTTCCCCTGCGCGCGGCCTCCGCCCTCTTCGAGCGCAACCGTCCCATGCAGGTCTGGATGACGCGCTATTTCAAATCGCTCGACCAGGAAGAGATCACCGTCAGCGTCCATCCGGAAACCGGCAGAGTTACCGGATTCGGCCACACCATCCCCGAAACCCGTCCCGGCGCCGACATCCCTCCCGAACGCGCCCGCGAAATCGCCGCCCAGTTCGCCGCCTCACTGGGATGGGACACCGCCGCCATGGACCTCAAGGAGTCGTCCGCCGAAAAGAAAAAGGCGCGCCGCGACCACTCAGTGGTGTGGGAAGCCCGCGCCGGCGACCCGCGCAACGTGGACCAGACTCGCTGGCGCGTGCAGGTGGGCGTGGCCGGCGACCGCGTCACTTCGGCGCGCGGCTTCTGGAAACTGCCCGAGGCCTGGGAGCGCGGCCGCGAGCGGGAGAACGCCCTCGCCATCGCCATCGCCGTAGTGAAGATCGTCGTGATCGCCGGCCTCTTCGTTTATGCCATGTGGATCCTCATCCAGGGCACGCGCCAAGGCATCGTCCGCTGGCGCGCGGCCATCCACCTCGCCGTGCCCGCGACGCTGCTGTTCCCCGTCGCCCCGCTGCTCTCCATCGGCCTGATGCTCAAGAGCTACCCCACCGATGTGCCGCTAGAGACCTTCCAGGCGATGACCTACGTCTACCTCGCCATGAGCGTCGTTTTCGGCTTCCTCCTGATGGGCGGCGCCGCCGCCCTCGTCGTCACCTTCTATCCCGATGCCGTCCCCGCGCTGCGCCAGAGAAATCGCGCCGCCACGGCCTTCGACGCCGTCGCCGCCCTGCTGGCCGCCATCGGCATCTCGCTCGCGCTGCATCGATTCCAGGGCATCCTCCTGGACCGCTTCCACGCCCAGGCCGTGCTCTCCATTGGCAGCCCCGACATCATCGCCAGCACAGCCCCTGCCCTCGCCGCGCTCACCAACGCCGTCCGCGGCTTGCTCACCGATGCCGCACTGCTCGGCCTGGTCGCGCTCCTCGCCTGGAAACTCAAAAGCCCCTGGATGCGCTACGCCGCCGCGCTCCTCGCCCTGTGCGCCACGCTCCCCAGTGAGGTCCGCACCCCGGGCGAGTTCCTCCTGCACTACACCATCTCCCTCGCCACGGCCGCCGCCGGCATCGCCTTCTGCTGGTTCTTCGCCCGCCGCAACTATCTGGCGTATGCCCTGGTGCTTTGGCTGATGGCCCTCCGCACGCCCATGATGCAGCTTCTCGGTACCGGCAACGGCGCGCTCGAAATGGAAGCTGGGCTGATCGCCGCCATCATGGCCGCGACCTTGGTGTGGGCCGTCGCGCCGGCGCTGCT
>Ga0209014_10001592_pt1 | contig 13375 bp, 14 predicted proteins | sample BarGraNGADG00212_FD_184491 | JGI IMG/M metagenome (GOLD analysis project Ga0209014, IMG submission 184491) | Arctic peat soil microbial communities from Barrow, Alaska - Barrow Graham LP Ref core NGADG0002-212 (SPAdes) (version 2) | ecosystem: Environmental > Terrestrial > Soil > Wetlands >...
GGCGAAGAAGGCGGCCACTACATGAAACTCAGGCAGAACCGCGCCCTCATCGTGATCGCCGTGGTGTTGCTCGCGGTCGCGTGGGGCGTTTACCGCACCGGCAATCAGCCGGCTCCGCCGTCCGCCCGCGGCGCCCCCGGCGCCCGGCGCGCGCCGTCGGACCGTACCATCGTCGTCGACCAGAGTTCGCTCGTCACGGTGGAGCAGTTGCTGCGCATGCCCACGACGGCCGACGAGCGACCGCTGGCGGAAGATGCGCGGCGCATTGCGGACAACGAGATGGATCTGGCGTTTGCGCAGGCCGTGCGTCGCACCGCCAATCAGCCGCGCGCGACGACGGATACGGCACAGGAGGCCGCCGCCCGGCTGCAGCAGTCACTGCGCGCCCTGGCCGCCGATCGGGCGCTGGTGGCGACGCTCACGGCCGCCCTGGCCAAGGCAAGCATCGAGAACGCCGAGTCGCTCAACGACCGGCTCAACCTGGCGAACGCGCAAGCCGTACTGGACCAGGACGAAGTGGACGATGCCCGGCAGGATCTCCGGCGCGCGGGTGGCGACCCGCAGGGCCGGATGGAGGACATGATCGCCGAGCACGAGGCCGCATCGAAGAGCTCCGACAGCGTGCGTGTGGTCGTCACGAACCCCGCCGAGACGCGCGGACTCATTCGGCATGTGCAGGCCCTGCAGGCGCTGTACGAGAAGCAGGCGCTACTGGGGCGAGCCCGGGCCCAGGCGGACTCGCTGGCCATCGCGTTCCGGCAGCGTCACGACCGCGTGGAGGCACGCACGGCGGCGCTCCTGCACGATTCGACGACCGCGCGCCTGAGTCACGATTCGGTGGCCGCCCTGCTGGAGACGGCACAGCGCCTCGCGCGAGACGGGAAGATCAGGGCCATGCTCGTGCAGCGCGTCGACAACCAGCAGCGCCTCTCCAACGCCTACACGGGCTGGATCGCCGTGCTCGGCGCGCAGGAGCGCGGCGCCCTCAACCGCGTGCTCCGCGGCGTCCTGCTGATTCTCGTCATCGTGCTCGTCGCCATGCTCATCACGCGGTGGATCGAACACCTGCTCGCCAGCAAGGCGATACCGGCGCAAACGAGCCATGTGGTGGCGAGGGTGTCGCTGCAGGTGGTCGCGGCGCTGTTCATCGTGCTCGTCATTTTCGGCCGGCCCGACAACCTGGGCACGATCCTCGGCCTCGCCGGCGCCGGCCTCACGGTGGCGCTCAAGGACTTCATCCTCGGCTTCATGGGATGGTTCGTTTTGATGGGCAGGAACGGCATACGCGTCGGCGATCTGGTGGAGGTGAACGGCGTGACGGGCGAGGCGGTGGAACTGGGGATGTTCCGCACGGTACTGCTCGAGACGGGCCACTGGACCGAGGCGGCTCATCCGACGGGCCGCCGCGTGACGTTCGGCAACAGCTTTGCGATCGAGGGACACTACTTCAACTTCTCGACGTCGGGACGCTGGTTGTGGGACGACGTCCATATCATCGTACCGGCCGGGCGCGATCCATACCCGATCGCCGAGGCGCTGCGGAAGCAAGTGGAGGAGGCAACCGCCGAGAGCGCAGCCGAGGCCGATGCGCGGTGGAGGGAGGCGCGAGGGTTGCCGCAGAAGGGAGCGCCAACGGCGGGAGCGAGCGTCAGCATGAAGCCGATCGCCGGCGGTGTGGAGATCACCGTGCGCTACGTCACGCGGGTGACGGAGCGGGAGGAGTTGCGGGACAAGCTGTACCACACGGCGGTGAACATGCTGGGTGACCCAACCGCCGCTTGATACCAGCCATTCGTGGTACCCCGAGTGAGCGATGGTCGGGCGCACTTTCCACCACTACTCCTTAAGGATCAGCCACGCCGTCGCGGCGCCGTCGACGCCGGCCGCGTGGTTGTCAGCAATTCTCCAGGAGCTGGACTCATGGTCACTTCTCTTCTCGCCCGTCGGTTGCTGCAATCAGCGGCCGGCTGTTCGATGCTCGCCGCCACCGCCGTTCTCGCGCAGGACCGCCCGTTGCTCACGTGGACCGGTCGCGTCGACAAGGAAGTACAGATCACCATCCGTGACACCTCGATCTCGACCAGCATCGTTGGTGGAGCGCCGGTGGCGGTGCGGTACTTCGATGTGAAGGACCGGCTGCCGCGCCGCGCCGGCACGGTGCGCGTGGAGGTCGACTACGGCCGCGGCGACGTGGACGTGATCCAGCAGCCGTCGGCGACCAACGACTATGCCGCGGTCATCCGGATCCGCGACAAGAGCACCGGCAAGGACAACTATCAGGTGAAGGCGTTCTGGAATCCGAAGAGTGGCGAAGACCGCTACTCGACCGGCGCCGCCACGGCACGCGCGAATGCCAATGCCAAGCCCGCCAACACGCTGCATTGGACCGGCTCCGTCGACCGGGAGCTGAGAGTCGAATGGCGTGGCCTTGACGTGCAGAGCAAAGCCGGGAACGGCGAAGCGGCGCGCGAAGTGCATTCGAGCGTGACCAACGGCCTGCCGGGTTCCGAGGTGCGCGTGGAACTGACCGTTCGCGAGGGACGTGGCGACGTGTCCATCATCCAGCAGCCGAACTCGTCGAATGGTTACACCGCCGTCATGAGGGTCCGCGATCCGCAGACGGGCTTTGGGCACTACGATTTCGACGTCACGTGGCGCTAGGCAGTTCTCGACTGTTTCCACATACCATTTCCCCGGGGCCTGGCATGAGCCGCCGAATCACTACATTGCTCGCCGCCGCGCTGGTCGGCTGGAGCACACCGTCGTTCGCCCAGGTTCCCGATTGGGTGAACCAGATCCTGACCGCCGCGCAGCTGCCGGTGGTGGCTTCCGACGCGCGACGCGAAGGCGTCACCAGCGCCGAGATTCGCGCGGTGCTCGACGCGATACTCAATGCCGGAGTTCCGGCGTACGAGGCGACCGCGCTGCTCGACAGCACGCGGGCGGTCCGGCGCGACCACGGGCCGGTGGACAACTTTGGCGCGTTCGTCCAAGCGCAGCTCGCGGCCGGAAAGCGAGGCCCCGCGCTGGCGGCGGCGATCAGGCAGGAGCATGTGCGGCAGGGCAAGGGGAATGCGAAACGCGGTGAAAAAGACGACAAGTCAGACGACAAACCAGGCAACCGCGGGCGGGGTCGCCCGCTCAGCCGCTAGGCGGATATGACAATGAGAGTTCTTTATCTTGGCCTGGCGGCGCTGGTCGCCGTGTCCGGCTGCAAGGGTGGCGAGACGAGCGCCGACACGACGGTCGTGGCGACGACGCCAGCGGCCGATCGGGCGCGCAGCGCGGCGATGGCCGCCAACGCAATCGCTGCCAACCCGGCGGCCGCCGATTCGATCCTCAAGGCGGGAGGTTACACGCGTGACGGTTTCGAGAAGCTGATGTACGAGATCGCGGCAGATTCGGCGATGAGCGCCGCGTACGCCAGCGCCAGGACGCGGTAGACCTTCGAGACTCGCTGACGGGCCCGGGTTTCCGATTGGACGGAAGCCCGGCATGTTTTGGCATGCCGCACTCGCCAGACGCCATCCTTCCCGCCGACCCGCACGACCTCGAGCGGTTCGTGCGCGCGCAGGCGGCCGACTACGACCGCGCGCTTTCGGAATTGCGCGCCGGGAGCAAGCGCTCACACTGGATGTGGTACATCTTCCCACAACTCGAGGGATTGGGCCGCAGTGCGACGGCCCGGCGATACGCCCTCAGTAGCGCGGCCGAGGCGCGCGCTTACCTGGAGCATCCCGTGCTCGGGCCGCGGCTGCGCGAGTGCGCCAGTGCCGTGCTGGGCGTCCATGGGCGCTCGGCGCGCGAGATTGTCGGATCACCCGACGACCTCAAGCTGCGATCCTGCGCCACGCTGTTCGCGAGCGTGTCGCAGGATGCGGTGTTCGGGCAACTGCTCGAGAAGTACTACGGCGGGCAGCCTGACGAGGAGACGATTCGGTTGCTCGGTTCTGCACGCGACCGACATGGCCAGGGACTGCGGTGAAAGCCGATAAGGTGACGCGGTTTCGGCCGGGTGATGCGGTGTTCAGGGAGTCGAGCGGCCGCTGGGTGCAGTGCAGGTCATTGACTACACGCGAGAAGATTTCACCGCGCTGCTGTTGTGGCCGTGGTTTGCGCTGACCACGAGGAAGCGCGTCCGGGTGGTGTCGCTGAAGCTGAACAAGAACCTGGCCTACATGAATGAGCTGTTCGAGGCGGGCAAGGTGGTGCCCGTGATCGACGGACCATACAGGCTGAGTGAGGTGCCTGAGGCATTCCGGTACTTTGGAGAGGGACGCCACGCGGGGAAGGTGGTGATCACGGTGGATGCTGACGGCAGAAACTGACGAGGCGATGCATCCGCTTCGACCGGCCGGCGGTGCCCGACGCCCAAGTGCGCCATCCGGAAGCTCCTGTCACGCACCGCCCCTCATCTTCCGCTCCCCCTCCCAAATAGCCATCGTACTCCACCCGTCGCCCAGCCGGCCACGGCCGCTTCACCGCACCTGCATGGAGATTCCCGTGAAATTCACTCGCGTGCTTCATAGAGCCCTGATTGCCGGCGCAGTGCTGGCCGTGGCAGCCTCCGCCGAAGCCCAGACGAAACTGCTCCGCTTTCCGGCCATCAACGGCGACCGCGTGGCCTTCACCTACGGCGGCGACATCTGGACCGCGTCGGCCAACGGAGGCACCGCCACCCGCGTCACCGCACATCCGGGCATCGAGGTCTTTGCCCATTTCTCCCCTGACGGCAAGTGGCTCGCCTTCACCGGGCAGTACGACGGCGATGAACAGGTGTACGTGGTGCCGTCCGGCGGCGGCGTGCCGAAACAGTTGACGTTCTACCCCGCCCGCGGCCCGCTCACGCCGCGGTGGGGCTGGGAAAACCAGGTGTACGGCTGGACGCCCGACGGCAAGCGCGTCGTCTTCCGTTCGAGCCGCGATTCGTGGAGCCAGGGCATCACCCGTCTCTACACGGTCTCGGCAACGGGTGGCCCCTCCGAACCCCTCCCCATGCCCGAGGCGGGCGCCGGCGATCTTTCGGCCGACGGCTCACAGGTGGTCTACTCGCCGATCTTCCGCGACTTCCGCCCGGAGAAGCACTACAGCGGCGGCATGGCCAACGATCTCTTCGTCTTCAACACCAAGACGGGCGACGCCAAGCGCATCATCGATGACGTGCGCTCCGATCGCGACCCCATGTGGATAGGCGGCACGATCTACTTCAACTCCGACCGCACGGGCACCTTCAACCTCTACGCCTACGACCTGGCCTCGGCGAAGACGACCCCACTCACCCGCAACACAACATGGGACGTGCGCTGGCCGAGCAGTGATCACGCGGGGCGCATCGTGTACGAGCTGAACGGCGAGCTGCAGCTGCTCGACACCAAGTCGGGGCAGAGCCGCGCCCTCAGCATCTCTGTGCCCGACGACGGGCTGTGGAAGCGGCCGTCGCGCGTGTCGGCCGCCGGGCAAATTGAAGACTTCGACCTCTCCCCCAAGGGAGAGCGCGCGGTGATCACGGCGCGCGGCGACATCTTCACCGTGCCCATCGAGAAGGGCCCCACCCGCAACCTGACGAACTCCAGCGGCGCCCACGACCGTGAAGCGGCCTGGTCACCCGACGGCGCGCGCATCGCCTTCATCTCCGACCGCTCCGGCGAGGAGGAGATCTACGTCATCGACCAAGCGGGCACTGGAAAGCCGGAACAGCTAACGAGCGACGGCAAGGTGCAGCGCTTCGGCCTGCTCTGGTCGCCCGACGGCAAGCGCCTGGCGTTCCGCGACAAGGACGGCAAGGTCTACACGTACTCATTCGATGACCGGAAGATCACGACCGTCGCTTCCACCCTGCGCGGCGACATTGGCGACTACAGTTGGTCGGCCAAGGGGAACTATCTCGCCTTCAGCATCAGCGGCGACAACGACTTTGGCCGGGTGTTCGTGTGGAGTCCCAAGGACGGCCAGCTGCATGCGGCCACCGACGGGCAGTTCAACGCGTATGGCCCCACCTGGGATCCCGATGGCAACTACCTGTACTACCTGAGCGACCGGGAGTTCGCGCCGCAGATCTCGCGTGCCGAGTTCAACTACGCGACCAATCGCAGCACCGGCATCTTTGCCGTGGCACTTCGCAAGTCGGTCAAGAACCCGTTTCCGCCGCAGAGTGACGAGGTCTCGGTGGACGCGCCCTCGCCGGCCGCTGCATCAGCTGCTGCGGAATTCACCATCGACTTTGACGGACTCGCCGCGCGCGTCACGCGCGTACCGGTGGAAGCCGACAACCTCGGCGGGCTGCGGGCCATCAAGGGATACCTGGTGTACGCCGTCGGTCCGGCCTTCTACTACGGTCGCGAAAGTGACCGCACGCAGGCACTGAAGCTCTTCGCCTTCAAGGACCGCAAGGTCACCACGCTCGTGGAGAACGCCGGCGGCTGGGCTGTGTCGGCCGACGGTTCGAAGATCGTGGTGAGGTCGGCGGGACAGTTTGCCCTGTACGACGCAACCGCCGGCGGCGCCTCGTCGAAGAAGGCCATCAGCACTGCGGGCCTGATGGTGGACCGCGATCCGCCGCAGGAATGGAACCAGATCTTCCACGAGGTGTGGCGGCGGTACCGCGACTACTTCTACGTCGCCAACATGCACGGCTTTGACTGGGATGCCATCGGCAAGCGTTACGAAGGCTGGCTGCCGTACGTGGCGCACCGCTCCGACCTGAACTACGTGATCAGCGAGATGGTGTCGGAACTCACCATCCAGCACGCGTACGTGGCCGGCGGCGACTGGGAGATGCCGGCGCGCGTTCCGGTGGCCCTGCCGGGCGCTCGGTTCGCGCTCGACGCCGCCACAGGGAAGTACAGGATCGCCAAGATCTATCAGGGGCAGAACGAAGAGGCGATCTACCGTGCGCCGCTCACGGAAACGGGCGTGAACGTGGCCGAGGGCGAGTATGTGCTGGCCATCGACGGCACCGAGTTGAAGGCCGACGAGGATCCGTACCGGCTACTGCGCGGCAAGGCCGATCGCCCCGTGCAGCTGACCGTGAACACGCGCCCCACCACCGAGGGCGCGAGGAGCGTGACGTTCAACCCCATCCGGAGCGAAAGCGACCTCGCCTACCTCGACTGGACGGAGCGCAACCGCCAGATGGTGAGCAAGCTGTCCGGCGGACGGTTGGGCTACCTGCACATTCCCGACATGGGCGCGCCCGGCATCCGCGAGTTCATCAAGTGGTACTATGGGCAGCTCGACAAGGAAGGGCTGGTGGTGGACGTGCGCGCCAACGGCGGCGGCAATGTGTCACGCATGCTCATCGAACGGCTCCGCCGGAAGCTCCTCGGCGTCAACTACGGCCGTGTGGGCAACAGCCTCGGCGCCACCTACCCCGACGGTGTTTTCATCGGGCCGATGGCGGCCATCCTCGACGAGAGGTCGTCGAGCGATGGTGACATCTTCCCCTACATGTTCAAGCAGGCCGGCCTGGGACTCCTCATCGGCCGTCGTTCGTGGGGCGGCGTGGTGGGCATCAGCGGCGGCGTGCCGCTCATCGACGGGGGCGGCATCAACGTGCCTATCTCGGGGCTGGCGAGCGCCAAGGGCGAGTGGGTGATTGAAGGGTATGGCGTGGACCCGGACATCAACGTGGAGAACGACCCCAAGTCCGTGCTGGCCGGGCACGACCCGCAACTCGAGCGGACCGTTGCCGAACTGCTCAAGCAGATCGAAGGGAAGAAGGTGAAGCTGCCGCCGATGCCGGCCGCGCCGGTGAAGGCGCCGCCGCGCTGATCGTGCGGACCGACCGCAACCGCATCTATTAACCAGTGCCACACAGAGAGAGGTGCCATCGTGAGAAAGCAGCGGCGATTCACGGTCTACAAGACCGAACAGGTCGGATTCTCGCTAGGGCTCGAGTGGACCAAGGTGGACCTCGAGCAGTTCCGTCGCGGACTGGAAGTGGAGCTCGAACATGGTAAGCGAGACCCCGAGACCAATGTCACGAACGATGATCTCACCCTTACCGGCAAGATCGCGTGGGCGCACCTGAAGGAATTCCCGGACTACTACTCGCGCCTGGACAGGCTCGAAGCAGAGGCGAAGGCCTTTTGGGCGTCGCAGCACCGTGAGTGAGGCTCAATGAACGTCCAAAGCAGACCGTCCGTGCAGTGGATTTGTGCCGTCGTCATCACGCTGGCGTCGGCCATCTGGCAGCGGACGACCGGCCCGACGTACCCCGTGCGCGGCACCGTACAGCTGGGCGGACAGCCGGTGGCATTGAAGCTCCTGCGGACCAACTCCATCACCTCGCGACAGCCGGTCACGGTCACCGTGGCTGATGCCTCGGTGGTCGGCGAGGTGGAGTGGCGTCGCTACCCCACCAACGATGGCTGGCGGACGGAGAAGATGTCACGCGCGGGTGACGTACTCGAGACGGTGCTGCCGCCCGCGCCCGAGGCGCTGATGCCGATGGCCGGCAAGCTCGAGTACCGCGTGAAGTTGATGAAAGGCACCGAACAGGTGGAGTTCCCGGCCCAGCCCGCAGTGACGCGGTTCAAGGGCGACGTCCCGTGGTGGGTGCTGATTCCCCACATTGCCGCGATGTTCTTCGGCATGCTGTTCGCCACGCGCGCCGCGCTGGCCGCCATCGGCGGTGGCGACACGAGGCGGCCGGCCTTCCTCGCCGCGGCCCTGCTCATCTTCGGCGGCTTCGCGCTCGGGCCGCTGGTGCAGAAGTTCGCGTTCGATGCGTACTGGACCGGCATTCCGTGGGGCTACGACCTGACCGACAACAAGACGCTCGTCGCGGGCGTGGCCTGGATCCTTGCCGTGCTGCGGCTGCGGGGCGGGCGACAGGCCAAGGTGGCCGTCGTCGTCGCCGCCGTCCTCACCATGGCGGTCTTCGCGATTCCGCACAGCATGTGGGGGTCGCAGGTGAAGTGGTAGCACAGCCGCGCCGCTCATTGACACCTGATATCGTATAAGATATGATTGATATCATGTACGATATCAGCGTTGCCCCGATCGTTCGGGCGGTCAGGGAAGGCGCCGGACTCTCCCAGCGTGCGCTGGCGGAACGCGCGCACACCACCCAGGCCGTCATCGCGCGCATCGAATCCGGTGCCTCCGCGCCGTCACTCGATACGCTTCGCCGGCTGGTCACGGCGGCCGGCTACGAGGTTCAGCTGAGCGTCGTCCGAGCGCCGGCGCCGGACCCGGTGATCGAGGCATACAAGCGGGACGTCGACAGGACGCTGCTGCTGGAAAACCTCCGGAAGACGCCGGAGCAGCGGGCGCAGACCCTCGTGGCGATGGCGCGCCTGGCCTCCGAGATGCGGCGTGCGCGCACAGTCGCCGAGCGAACGCGATGAACGCCAGGTCAACCGACTACGGCAAGCTGCTCGCGGCGCTCGACAAGGCTGGGGTCGACTTCATCGTCATCGGCGGTCTCGCGGCCAACGCCCATGGTTCACCCCGGTTTACACAGGACGTCGATGTCGTCTATTCAAGGGCAAACGACAACCTCGCGCGCCTCGTACGCGCGCTCGCGCCGCTCAAGCCATACCTGCGTGATGCCCCGCCCGGTCTGCCCTTTGAATGGTCCGTCCAGACCCTGGCCAGGGGACTGAACTTCACGCTGACGACCACCGACGGCAGTCTCGACATCCTGGGGGAGATCGTCGGTGGCGGGAGTTATGAAGCGCTGCGCGCGCACTCCACGGTCATGCGCATCTTCCGCCGTGACGTGCGCGTACTGAACCTCGACGCCCTCATCCGGGCGAAACGCGCTGCCGGCCGTCCGAAGGACTTCGAGGCGATCGCCGAGCTCGAACTCCTGCAGGAACTCTCGGCAAAGCCGAGGACCAGCCGGGCGAGCAAGCCGGGGACCCGCCGGCCGAAATAGCCGGAACGAAGCGGGCGGTTCGCCACCGGCGTGGCCTTGTCGCAGGTTACATGGTAAGTAATTCCAGACGGGTGAACGGGCGGCGCCCGCCGCCGGACAGGAGTGCTATGACCTCGCGCGTCACCGCGGGCATGCCAGCGCCCGATTTCAGTTTCGATACGCCGGAAGCGCAGGGCCTCGAGTTCCACGAGGCCATGGAGGGCACCATGACCGTGCTCCTCTTCCTGCGCTACATCGGCTGTCCGCTATGCCAGGTCCGGATGGCGGAGCTTCGTCGGGACATGGCGAAGTTCTCGGCGCAGCATGCAGTGGTGTTCATTGTGCTGCAGAGCGATCCGGCCATCGTGAGGCAGGCGATGGAGGGCGAAGCAATGCCTTTCACGGTCATCTGCGATCCCGACCAGGCGATCTTCAAGCTGTACGGCGTGGAGCCGGGGAACATCCTCCATTACATCGCGCCGTCGGTCATCATGAAATCCATCAAGGCGTGGCGCAGCGGTTACGCGCACGGCGCCAAGGAAGGCAATGAAATGCAGCGCCCGGCCGTATTCATCATCAACCGGCACAAGACCGTCGCGTTTGCCTACTACGGCAGGAACATCGGAGACCTTCCCGACAACGCGGTCATCGCCGCCAAGCTCAAGGGCGTGCGCAAGGCGTCCAAGTGAGTGACGCCGCATCCTTCACCGCCGACGTGATCGTCGTCGGCTCGGGGCCGGGCGGCGCCACCGTGGCGCGGGAGCTGGCGAGGGCCTGCAAGAAGGTGGCGATCTTCGAGCGCGGCTACGACCACCGCGGGCGCTTCTACTACGGTACGTACCCCGGTGCGATGCTCTACTCCGACAAGATGAGCTTCCTCTTCACCGAGGAAGGGCTCAACATCATCAGCCCCATCATGGTGGGTGGCGCGACCTCGATGTTTTGCGGATGCGCCGCGCCGCCCCCGCGCTGGCTCAAGGACAAGTACCGCATCGACATCGACCGCGAGGTTGGCGAGGCCGAGGCGGAACTGCACATCGCGCCGCTCCCCGCCGAGTTGCGCGGCACTGCCTCCACGCGAATCGCCCAGGCGGCCGGCGCGCTGGGCCACGCTTGGTTTGCCCAGCCGAAGTTCATGTCGCCGGCGCGCGCGAAGAAATTCACCTGCACGGCGAGCTGCATGCTGGGGTGCCGCTGCAAGGCGAAGTGGAATGCGGGCGAGTGGATTGACGACGCGGTGAAGGCGGGCGCGCAGCTGCACACGGGCGCCAGGATACAGCGGGTGATCCGGGAAGGCGGCCGAGCGACCGGCATCGAAGGGACGATGGGCGGCCGGCGCTTCACCGCCACCGCGCCGGTGGTGGTGCTCTCGGCGGGAGGCATTGGCACGCCGCGAATACTCCAGTCATCCGGGCTGGCGCGGGCCGGCGACGGCATGGCCATGGATGTCACGGTGATGGTGTACGGAATGGACAGGGAGAGGGGGACTGGGAACGAACCACCGATGACATGGTCGTGGGAGAATGACGACGAGGGCTACATGCTCTCCACGCTCATCGATCCGTGGCTGCTGTACCCGCTGGGGGCGATGCGCGTGGGCCTCAAGCCGGCGCTTACGTGGCCCAAGTGGGGCAATGTCCTCGGCGTCATGATCAAGCTCAAGGACGATCTCTCGGGCGGAGTCTTTGCCGGCGGCAAGATTCGCAAACCGCTCACCGAACCCGACACCGTACGGCTCGCGCGCGCCCGCCGCATGAGCGAGCGCATCCTCATCGAGGCTGGCGCGGACCCGTCGTCCATCTTCATGCGCCCGCTCATGGGCACGCACCCCAGTGGGACAGTGCGGATTGGCACCATGCTCGACACCGACCTGAAGACGGAGATCGACGGCTTGTACGTCTGCGATGCCAGCACCTTTCCGGAATCGCTCGACCGGCCGACCGTGCTCACCATCATCGGCCTGGGCAAGCGGCTCGCCAGCCACCTGCTGGGCACGTCACGGCCACGCGAGGCAGTCACATGAAGATCCTCGTCACCGGAGGCACCGGGTTCATCGGCGCCGCGGTCGTTCGGCTTCTCCTCGAAGACGGACTGCCGGTGCGCTGCCTGGTGCGAAAGGAGAGCGACCTGAGCAACCTCGACGGGCTCGACGTCGAGTACGCTCACGGGGACGTCATAGATATGGATTCGGTGCGTCGCGCGCTGGACGGCTGCGACCGGGTAATTCACCTGGCGGCCATCTACGCCATCTGGATGAAGGACCCCAACCGGATGTACCGCGTGAACGTGAACGGCACGCACAAGGTGCTCACCGCCTGTCGCGAGGCGGGGGTGCAGAAGGTGGTGTACGTGAGTTCCATCGCGGCACTCGGCGCGCACGGCAAGGTGCCGGCCAACGAGGACGCCGAGTTCAACATGGCGTCGGTGGGTGACCATTACTTCATTTCCAAGTTCCAGTCCGAGCAGCTGGCGCTCGACTTCGCCGCCAAGGGACTGCCGGTCACGATCGTGAATCCCTCGGTGCCGCTGGGTCCGCGCGACATCAAGCCCACGCCCTCGGGCGCGATCATCATCAACGTGCTGAAGGGGAAGCTGCCCGGATACATCGACGGCGGGCTGAACCTCATCGACGTGGGCGATTGCGCACGGGGCATCGTGAACGCGCTCTCGCGCGGGGCGGTAGGGCGGAAGTACGTGCTGGGCAACCGCAACGTGAGTATGAAGGAGTTCTTCGACCTCATCGTGAAGGTGGCGGGCAGCGGCAAGTCGCCGCGCATCAAGTTCCCGGTGTTCATGGCGGTGCAGTCGGGGTACGCGGAGGAGCTTGTGGCTCGCTTCACCGGCAAGCCACCCGTCAACACCGCCGCGTGGGTGCGCGTGGGGAGCCACTACTCGTGGTGGGACTCGTCGCGGGCGGTCAGGGAACTGGGACTGCCGCAGACCCCCGTGGAGAAGAGCATCGCGCAGGCGATCGAGTGGTTCAGGGGGAAGGCGTACCTCTGATGGCCATCGACGGACTGAAGAAAGTCCTGGGATTATCGGAGACGACGTTCATCGCCATCGGCATGACCATCGGGGGCGGCATCTTCGTCTTCACCGGCATCGTGCTGAAGATCGTCGGGCCCGCGCTGCCCATTGCCTACGCCCTGGCGTGGATCCCGATCCTCATCAGCATGTTCCCGCTGGCCATGCTGGCCGCGGCAATCCCCACGACCGGCGGGAACTACAAGTACCCCAGCCGCCTGGTATCCCGCGGCCTCGCGTTCACCGGCGTGTGGGTGTACGCGCTGGCCTCGTGACGCTGCTCTGCCTCGTCAACGTCCTGGGCGTCAAGCTGGCGGCGCAGTTTCAGGGCGTGATGGTGGTCGTGCTGGCGGGCGCCATCCTGTATTACGGAGCGCAGGGGCCCATGCACTTCGACCCCTCGCGCTTCGAGGGGATGTGGGGAGCGAGTACGGGGAACCTGTTCCTCGGTACCGCGCTCCTCAGTTTCACGTACATGGGATCCAACGG